>Ga0307373_10001353_pt1 | contig 45951 bp, 32 predicted proteins | sample OX2MG_FD_202534 | JGI IMG/M metagenome (GOLD analysis project Ga0307373, IMG submission 202534) | Soil microbial communities from Risofladan, Vaasa, Finland - OX-2 | ecosystem: Environmental > Terrestrial > Soil > Coastal area > Acid sulfate soil | place: Finland: Risofladan, Vaasa | collected...
TGATCGAAAGCCCAGAGGAATGATCGCCACGGTTCGCGTGGTTTGCGTTACGGTCGCAAGATCGGGATGCGAGAAGCGTGCGCCGTACAAAATCCGGCTTACAGCCTCGCCCGCTACTAAGTTATTTCAAGATGCTTGATGTCTATCTTAGCCGTCGCGCTCTCTTCCTCTGCGACCGCCTTCTGTGCGTACTGCAGAGCCTCGTCCAATTTCAGATTTCCGTCCGCCATTTCGTACGCGACAGTGTTCAGATTATTCGCGGACGAATCCGACTTCAGGGCGTCGTCGAAGCTCGCTATCGCCTTGTCCTTTGCTCCCGAATGCGCATACGCGATTCCAAGCTGTGTCAGCAGCGTCGCGTTTCCCTGATTCCGCTTCACCGCTCCTTCCAGCTCTGGCACGGCCTCGGAATAGCGCTTCATGCTCAGCAGAATCGCGCCGATTCGCAGCGGGGCCTCGACATTTGTCTGAGAGGCTTTCTCCAGCCCCTTCCAGAGCTCCAGCGCCTCTTCGGGCTGACGCTGCATCATGAAAAGCGTGCTCAGCGTCTCGTACGGCTGTGTCTGCTGCGGATCGAGTGCAATGGCTTTCTTCAAGTCATCCACCGCCTCGTCGTGCGAACCCGTCGACGCCTGCAGCAAACCCAACGAAGTCCATGCTTGCGCGTATTTCGGATCTTTCTTCACGGCCTGCTGAAAGTAATCGATCGCTCCGGGCATGTCGTGAAGTTGCCACGCCTCTCGACCCTGCTCAAAAAGTTTTTGGGCTTCCGGGCTTCCGCTTGTTTCCGCGCCGTTGGCATTCCCTCCGAGGTAGATGTTGAGTCGTTCATCCTTCTCGATCGCCTTTTCGAACTTCCTGTATGCCTCAATCTGCGGCGGCGTTATTTCGTGCACTTTTGTCACCAGCTTCCTCTCGACATGAAGTACGCCCCCGGAGATCGTGTACGTTGAGTCATACTTTGCGAAAGGCTCCTCCATGTGCAGCGCGTCCGGTAGTGTCGCACCCATCCCCGTCGGCAGTTTCAGGCTCGCCGTGTAGACGGTTTCTTCCGGCGCTCCCAATTTGATTGGCTCCGCCTTTTTGGCAGTGTCGTCTGGGACTCTCGGCAGGAAAATTGGTGGGAACGGCGCTCCGATCCACTTATCGGCCCAGTCTGAGTACTCCTTTCGCTGGTAGCTATACTCGATGTGCAGCGGCGTCTGCGTCTGATCCGGTGGACTTGCCGTCACGTCGCTCACGGTGCCTCCGAATCCCAGGTTACCGGAAATGCTCTGCATTACGTCCTTCCACTGTGGCTGGCCGGCGCGCCGCAGCGCCATCCGGTAGAGTAATTCCGCATCATCCCGGAACGTCATCTGCATCCTGCTCGTCAGCGTTCCGGCTTCGTCCAGTGCGCCGTCCGCCTGGAAATCAAAAAACGAGCGGAACGGCGGATCGGCTGGCGTTTCCACCAACTGCGCCGGGCTGCTATCAGGAATCACCAGCGCCTTCTTGGCACGCAAGTTTGCCATCAGATAGCCGAACGGTCCCACCTCGGGCGTCGTGTCCAAAAAGAGATAGCCGTTGGCCTGCGGAATCGCCGTGATCACATGGTCGAACTGCGCTGGCGACGGTACATCTACATCGACCATTTTCCCCGAACCGATCAACGCCGGGTACGCTTTCACTCCCTCGGCCGCCAGCAGCGCCGCGAACAGCGTGTGTTTGTCCTTGCAATCCCCGTAGTCGTTGCTCAAGACCTCCGCAGCCGCATGCGGTTGATACCTCCCGATCCCCAGCGCGATGCCGATGTACCGGAAATTCGTTGAGACATACGCATATAGATCGTGAATTTTTTCTTCTTCGGTTGTAGCCCCGCGCGTCAATTCATCGGCCTTCGCCTTGACTTCGAGCGTCGGCTCGGCCCGTGGCGCAGCCAGGCTCCGGAACCACTGCCCAACTTCGTCCCAGCTTTGGAAGCTTGTCACCTGCACATCCGGCTGCTTCGAATCATTCTCCTCGCTGGCCTCCTGTTTGGCCGCCTTCACCATCAAGTTTTGCGTTTTCCACGAGTACACTCGATACGCGCCCTCCTGCGTGGTTACCGGCTGCACCGTCGCGCTCTTCACCGTCACTTTCCGGTCGAGCGGCACCTGTATCTCCAATTCCTCATGCAATACCACGGCATCTCTGCTGAAATTGTAGGAGAACCAGAATTGCCCCGGATCAAGCGGCTTTGTCACGTCTGATCTCGACTCGAACTCCAACGTGTCGCCTATCTCCAGCCCTTTGACAGCCACCTGCAATTCCTTCAAATCGCTGTAAAACGGCGCCTGTCGCGTGATGTCCGCAGGCATGTCCAGAATATTCTCCGCTGGTGTCTCCACCACGCGCTTATCCGGCTTAATTACCCGTACGTACGCGACTTTCAGTGTGGTTGTCGCTGACGCGTATGGAAACCGCAGCGCGCCGAACGCCTGCACGCCAGCTTGCGATTGCACCCGGACCCTCGCATCGGAAATCGTCGAGGAGGTTCCGTCTTCGTGGTAGGTAATCTTGGTGACCAGGCTTTCCACCACTGCGGTTTGATTCGAATAGTCCGGGGCGGTGGGAGCTGGCCGGCCAGATTTGCTGGATTGACCCGCGCTTCTAGAATTACTGGAAGTCTCGCTCGTCTTTGGCTGCTGCGCGTACGCGCCGGGCCGCAATCCTACGCCGAGTCCGCCCAACAAAATCGACGCAGCTACTGCGACGCTCAGCTTCACGGGCCCGCACTCCGGACTGCAGTCTATTTATATCTAGATAGATAACAAGACCGCGATTCTACCCCGAACCGTCGCTCCTGACCAGTAGACGGCGCTTAGAGTCGTGAAGTGAGCACTGAAGACCACTCGAGGTAATAAGCGCCGGACTGAGCTGTTCGAAGCGCGACGCAGTGAGACCGAACTGGAGCGGCAGAACCCCGTGGGAGATCCAGAAGAGCGCCCGATGACACAGGAGAAGGTATCGATCACCGATCCGGATGCGGCTTGGGCCGTCAAGGGTGGACCGGCGACGTTGGCCTACTACGACAACTATCTGATCGACACTCACAGTCGAGTGATCCTAGCGGTGGAAGCCACGCCGGCGCGTTTTCGGCAAGAGACGATAGCTGCACGGCGAATGCTGGGACGGGCGGAGAAGCTGGGACTCCACCCCGATAGCGTGGGAGCTGACAAGGCTTATGGCAGTGGCGAATTTTTGGCTTGGCTTCTGGCGCGTGACATCAAACCGCACATCCCGGTCATCGATCGCCGGCACCAAACTCGGGGACGCTTCACTCGTGACGCCTTCCGCTACGAGCCCCAGGAAGATGCGTACTACTGCCCAGAAGGAAAACCACTGCATTATCGCGGTCAGAGGCGCAGCAGTCAGGGCTATCTCTATCGCTCAACGGAAGCCCAATGCCAAGAGTGTCCACAGAAGAAGTTTTGTACTCGAGGTCCATATCGGAGATTGTTTGTCCATTGGCAGGAGCCAGCGCGACAGACCGTTCGTGCCCTGGCCGGAACGCCAGCCTACAAGCCGTCGCAGCGAGCGCGTTACAAGATCGAAGCTTTGTTCGCCGAACTGAAACAGCAGATGGGCTTGCGCCGCGTGCGATTGCGGCGCACGTGGAATGTCGCCGAGCAATTCCTGCTGGCAGGTACCGCTCAGAACTTGAAACGGATGGTGCGCTTCCTCGCTCAGCGCGAAGCTTCAGCACTCAGCACAGCCTGAGAAGTAAGACAGAACCGCCGGGCGAAGGAGCGCGCATTATAGAAAATCAAATCCAATCCACCGAAATGCCTTTGAATCATCCTTGCTCGTCCATTTTTCAACAGACTCACATGTTTTTGAGGTGACGGATGCCGTGGTGACTCCATCGCAGGTCAGTCGGGAGAACCGAGAGAAATTCCGCCTCCGATGCAAAAATGCTTTGCATGGGTTTTGGCACACGACAGGCTGCGGATTTAATTGCCCTACGCTTCACTACGCTAGTTTGTGTCGAAAAGAAATGATTTTGTCCCAGTTTCTGGTTACTTTCCGGGTTGCCACCCGGAAGAACTAAGTAAATATGGCGTAAATATCAGACTTTGCAGGTCTCTTAGCGGGAGAGCGTAAAAGCTGTCTCAATTTTGAGACTGAGCGAGATTCATGGCTTCAAGATCCATTAGGTTTTGACTATTTATATGCTATGGTAACTTTTCCTCGCAGCAACCGAAACCGGGAGGTTGGTTCGTGGTTTCTTCACGGCGGACCCGACACAGACTTCTGCGTCCGGAATTCGCGCTTCTCTTTTGCTTTATTCTCTTTGGCGCTTTTGGCGCGCGCTTTCTCCCTGCCAACCGCCTCGGGCTACACCCGTCAGATGTCAAAAGAAAACCAGCTGACAGGACAGACGTCCGCCGCACTGCTGGCGAAGCCAAGCCCCATGCTCCCCAGAATCCCTTCAGCAGAATTCCTGTGGCTTTCGAACAAAATCGAGGCCAAGTTGGCCCCTCCGTGGATTTCATCGCTCGGACTGGTAGTTACACCGCTTACGTCGCTTCCTCGGAAGTTGTGTTCGCCTTGCAGAACGGATTCCCTCCCTCCGCCCCTTTTATCCGTGCACAGCGGAACCTGAAGGTTTCTCCACGCGAAAGGGGCATCGATTATCTGAAAATGCGTTTCATTGGCGGTGCTCTTCCAGCGAAGGTGCAGGGAGAAGGATCACTTCCCTGGAAAACAAACTACTACATTGGAAACGATTCCAGATACTGGCTCAAAGGAATAGCAAATTATCGAGCGGTCGAATATCCGGGAATCTATCCGGGCGTCGACGCCATGTTTCACGGCGATCCCCGGGAATTGGAACTGGACATATTGGTGCAGCCGAAGGCGCGGCCATCCGCAGTGAAGTTGCAGTTCGAGGGAGCGAGCGCGATTCGCGTTGGCCGATCGGGCGATCTCCTTCTCCGCACCAAAGGCGGAGTCTTTCAATTCAAGAAGCCGCTGCTGTACCAGAGGGTCGCCGGCACGACAAGATCTGTTCCCGGTCGCTACACTCTTCTTCCTGGCCGTGCGATCGGATTTTCCGTGGGAAGCTATGATCATACCAAGCCACTGATGATAGATCCGGTGGTCGCGTATTCCACATATTTGGCTGCTAACAACGATACCCAGGCACTCGCGATCGCTGTCGACTCAGCCGGCGACGCCTACGTGGCCGGACAAACCTTCGCCAGCAATTTTCCTACGCAAGGGGCCGACCAAGCTTCTTTGTCGGGAACTGCGAATGCATTCTTGACGAAACTCAACCCCAGCGGCACGGCGCTCATTTTCTCAACTTATTTCGGCGGGAACTCTTTTGACCAGGCTAACGGTATCGCCACCGACTCACAAGGCGACTCTTACATTGTTGGGGCTGCCGGTTCGTCTAACTTTCCCAGGACGTCGGGAGCTTTCCTGTCACCATGCGCTAGTGCTTCCACCTGCCTTCAGACGTCTTTTGTTGCCAAGTTTGGGCCCAGCGGTTCTTTAATTTATTCCAGCCTTACTGGTGGAAGTAATTCGGGAGCACGAGCGCTGGCTGTAGACGCAAACGGCGACGCATATATCGTCGGCACGACCGCGTCAAATGACTTGCCGGTCGCGAATGCCTTCCAGCCCACTTTCGCAGGCACTCTGAGCACTTCAAGCAGTAACGCGTTCGTTCAGAAGCTTGATCCAACCGGCTCTCAGCTTCTGTACTCTACTTACTTGGGCGGCGACGGACCCAACGCCGCCAATGACGGAATGGGAATTGCTATCGATGTATCAGGTGATGCCTACGTCGTCGGCACGACCAACTCGTCAAACTTTCCTGTGAAAGCTCCGCTCCAGGCAGGTCTCGCTGGTATAGGGGTCACGAATCTGTTCCTCACCAAGTTCGCTCCAGCCGGAAATTCGCTAATCTACTCCACCTATTTTGGGGGAAGCGGTGGAGAGAGTTTCCCCGCGCTGGTTGTGGATGGCTCCGGCAACGCCTATATTACGGGCACCACCACTTCAGTAGACTTTCCGCTTACGCAAAATGCCTATCGAACATCGTGCTCAGGATTAACTAACGGACTCTTCTGTTCGATCCCGCAGGTCTTCGTTCTCGCGGTCAACGCCACGGAAACGGGACTTCTTTACTCCACTTACCTCGGAGCGGGAAACAGCAACGCCATAGTCGTCGACTCGTCGGGCGATGTTTCCATTGCTGGCTCGACAGCAGATGCGGATTTTCCCGTATTCAATCCTATTCAAGCCGCTTTGCAGCCGCCGCAACCGAGCATCAACGGAGACGCGTTTGTGACAACTTTGAATTCATCGGGGACGCCCACATTTTCCACGTATTTGGGCGGTGCGGGTACCACGGATCAAGCCAGCGGTATTGCCTTGGATTCTGCAGGCAATATTTACGTGGCAGGCCAAACTTCCGGCACCAATGCGTTTCCTACGGACTTTCCGGTGGTAAACCCTTTTCAGGCCACGGTCCCTTGTTGCTCCTTGCCTGAGGCTTTTGTCGCAAAGATCAGCCCAGCAAACACACCTGCGTTGAGTGTTTCGCCGGTAGCCTTTTCTTTCACGGCCGTCCGAAACGTGAGCAGCGTACCTCTGAATATAACCAACATCGCCGCGACAAATGGAACGTTCACGGGTACCTGCCCAACATCCGGTACACTCGCCCCTGCCACTGGCTGTTGGCTTACGATCACAGCCGTAAATGGCACGCTCCCGACAGACCTAGTTATTACGAGTAATGCACCTGGCAGCCCACAGACGTTCGTTTTTCCTCCCTCAAATGCCCCGCAGGGTTTTAGTGGCGTCCTTGTTTCGGCGGAGTCGTTGTCCTTCCCCGCTCAGCTGATCGGAACATCTAGCAATCCGCAAACCATAACTCTTCTAAACCCGACTTCGGGTTCCGTCGCCATCGGCAGCATGAATATATTCGGAGGCGACTTTTCGTTAATGAATAACTGCCCTGCCACGCTGGTCGCCAATTCGTCTTGCCAAGCATCCGTTACCTTTGCGCCTTCAGGGTCCGGCCAAGGCGGACAATTGAACTTCTCGCCGTCCGGTTCAGCTCCCGTATCGATATTTCTTTCGGGTGCCACGAGCCAGAACAGCATCTACATTCCGGCGCAAACTTACCAATTCGGGACGCAACTTGTCGGCGCTCCACCGCTTCCTCGAACCGTTACCTTAACCAATGCCACTCCGTCTGCCGTGAGCGTGGGAACAATCTCTGTGTCGGGGCCTTTTTCTGAAGTTAACAACTGCGGTTCACCCCTGTCACCCCATGGAAGTTGCAAGGTCACTGTCAGCTTTATTCCTATTTCGAATGGATCTCTCAGCGGCGTCCTAACTGTTGCTTCGGCCGGTACCGGCGGCTCTCAGACCGTCAACCTGAACGGCGTTGGTGAGATTTCGTCTACTGTGGCTGTGTCTCCTCTGTCGATGGATTTCGGGACGATTTTTGTTGGGCAGCCGAGCAATCCGCAGAACCTTACGCTCACGAATGTCAGTTCCGCCCCTGTTGCAATTTCTAGCTACTCCTTTAGCGATCCTCAGTTCTCTCAGACCAACAACTGTCCTGCGAGCTCGAGCGCTCTTGGAGCCGGCTCATCTTGCACGGTAACCCTGACGTTCACGCCGGCGAGCTCAGGGCCGCAGACAGGCGCCATTACCGTCACATTTTCGAACGGGAATCCGCAGATTGTGCCTTTGCAAGGGGTGGGGACGACGCCGTTGACTTTCGTTCCTACGTCACTCGACTTCGGAAACCAACAAGTCGGTACAACTAGCGGACAACTAACGCTCAGCGTTGGAAACAATAGCGCGAAGCCCATCACGATTCAGAGCATCGCCGTGAGTGGTGACTTTCAGCAAACGGGTTCGACCGCGTGCCCATCGTCTGGTGGACAGTTGCCAGGCTTTAGCGGTTGTGCTCTCGCCATCGTATTTGCGCCCACCGGCAGTGGAACCCGCTCTGGAGCCGTCACGATTACTGCCTCCGACTCGCCCACTCCTCATGTGGCTTCGTTAACCGGCGTCGGAGTGGTGGGCGGTCCTCCAATGGTCAGTCTGTCGCCCAGTTTTTTGAATTTTCCAATGCAAATCGCAGGCACCAATAGCCAACCCCAGACAATTACGCTCACCAATACAGGTAGTAACGCCCTGAACATCAATAGTGTGACTGCCTCTGCGCAGTACGCGCAGACGAACAATTGCCCCGCGTCCCTTGGAACCGCAAGTAGCTGTTCAATATCGGTAGTCTTCACTCCCACACAGACTGGCTCTGAGACGGGAACGATCACGATCACGGACGACGCCGCCAGCAGCCCACAAACGGCCCCGCTCACCGGCAATGCAACCGACTTCTTCTTGACAGCTAACGCTGGTTCTAATCAAGCGGTGGTTACAGCAGGGCAAACCGCTACTTACAACCTTCAGATGACGCCCGACCCAGGGTTCTCCGGCACCGTCACATTCAGCTGCGCCGGAGCGCCTTTTGCTGCAAAGTGCGACGTTGCCCCCACATCTGCCACACTTAACAGCACGGCTCCCATGCCCGTCATGGTCACAGTGACTACGACAGCACGCCCCGCAGGCAGCAGCGCGCCTTTCTACTCGCCAGTCAATCAGCTCCTGCCACAAAATCCGGCGCGAGGGCTCGCGATTGAGATTCTCTTGTTCTTGCTGGTTCTCACCTTCATCGAAAGATGCAGGTGCCATCGAAGGCTTTCTCTTATTCCCTTGGTTCTTTTGTTTACGGCCTTAATGGGTGTGACAGCTTGCGGCGGCGGAAATGGCAGCACCACCAGCCCTCCGCCTCCCCCTGGAACGCCGGCGGGCACTTCGATTCTTGTCGTACAGGCCAGCTCAGCGGGCGTGTCGCGGTCCGTCCAACTTAGCTTGACCGTTAATTAGCAAGCAGCTCCGCGCGCGGCTCGCGCCAAAACCTGGCGTATCTCCACTCCGTACTCAACTTTTCGTTTACGTGACTCGGTCGTGTTTGGGGTCTTGCCATTCTTCCATTGGGTAAGTGTCGGTCGGGATTGCGCCCCGATCCGAAAACAATCCACTTGGGCAGGTGGGCCTTTTGCGCTTCGAGTGGGTGCCGTTCTTTTTTCGTCGTGCTGTCCGCGTGAAAACCTCCTCGCTCAAAGCTGCATGGCCCGATGGCTACCGGCACCACTCCGAGAGCTTCGCGATCCATCCGGGCCAGATTTTTAGCTCAACCGATGAGATTGCGCCGCAAACTGCGCGCCATCAGCGTGTTCAAGGCCCTCGCGGCGCAGAAGCCTCGCATTCGAAAAAGGGCAAAAATCCTACTTTTTCCTACCTTTACCCGTCACAGCGGTCTATTTCTCATCGACCTTCGGCAGTACTCGCTCAAACTCTTCTTCCCGAAGACGATGGTGATTGGCCGCGAGTCTTCAACTTTCTCCTTCGGCGCCGGGTACGCGTCGTGCAGCCGGTTGATTTCCTGCGTTGCGCGAAGCTGCACGTCGGCATCTTCGAAATCGTCCCACCGCTCTTTCTTCTGGTTCGAGCGGACGGTCTTTGCTTCGCGCAATTCGAGGAGCTTCGCTGCTTGACTGAATCCGTCGCAGCCGAGCGCCTCAAGAGCTGCAGCCACCTTGACTCTGGCACGCCGTGCGAGGATATGGCATTTCGATTTCGCTGTGTTCGGCGAATAGCCTGCCGCAATCGCGGATTTGTACGCGTTGCCGGGCGAGAAGTCGAGTCGGCCGTTTAGATAGAAAACATCGAAGGACGCCTGCCGCGGATTCGCGCCTTCTTGCTCCAGCAAGAGGGTTTTTGGAACGCGCTCCGCCTTCATGCGCGCACCTCGAAAGAAGGGAAGTGTGCCCACCTTGTGCCCGATATCCGAGCAGGAGTGACACAGTTAACACCGCTGACGGCGCAAGTGCTTTCGTTGCGGTAACTGCTCGAGTCGAAAGTGCGATTTTTGGCCGGTTGAAGAATCCGGCTTATAGCCCGCCCGCTGAATTTTTCGTTTGATGAGAAGCAAATCCTCGGCGTGAAGAAGAAACCGCGCTTCGGGCAGTCTCCGCTTAGGATAGGCGCGTGATTCCTGGGAATCCGTCAAAGCCGGCATCAAAACTTAGGACGCGTTCAATACCGCGCTGCTCCATGATCGCAAGGTGAAGAGCGTCGCGCGCAGACAGTTGCTTATGCCCCAGGACAATATCCTTGGCGCGACTGGCTGCTGCTGCATCGACAGGCAGCACCTGGTCGGCGATTCCGAGCAAAGCGTCGAAGGCAGGTTGAATGGCGTCGCGCCGGTGAATGGCGACGTAGCGGTGCAGGATTTCTTGGAGCACCTCGGCGTCCGTGATGAGACGTTCGCGGTCGCTGACCAGTTTTTCAAGCAGTCGCTGCGCGTCGGCCTTGTGTGGATGGGGTTTGCCGATCAAATACATGGGGATGTTCGAGTCGATGAAGATCACGGACGAGGACCGCTTCCGTACCCGCTTTCGATTTCCGCGAGCATCGTGTCAATGTCGCCAGAGGGATACTCGTTTCGCACGGCTGCGCGAATGGTTTGCAGTTTCTTGCCGCCGTCGCTGATCGGTTCGCGCTGGCGCGCCAAAGCCAAGGCCTGGCGCACCCACTCGGCAATGGACATACGGCGCGAGCGCGCGGCACGCTGAATTTCGCGGTACTCCGGATCGCGAAGAATCACCTGCAGCCGCTTAGACATACCATGAGTCTATATGACTCATGCCTATGAGTCAAGCGGAACGGTTTCTGCTCATGGATTAGCGAGAACGGTTGTTTTCGACGGGCAGGCCCGCGGCGATCCAATCGGATTTGCCCTCCGCGTAATCTTTCACGTTTGTGTAGCCCATTTCCGCCAAGGCCTTGGCGGCGTGTTCCGAGGCGTGTCACGTGGGACTGGCGCAGTAGACGACGATCTCGGCGTCCTTCGCGGGGGCGAGTGTGGGCGCAAGCTCCTGGATCTGACTCACTGGAACATTCACTGCGCCGGGCAGATGCGCGTGTTCGTACGCCTCCGGCGCCAGCGTCTCCATCAATATGAATCTATCGTGCCGGTCTATTTTGCGTTTCAAATCATCACGACTGATTGTAGCGCCCATGAATATCCTCCGCAGCGTTCGGCTACCGCCTTACGTCGCCTTATCGACGATTCTCCTCGTGGGCATTCACCGATTGCAATACACGGATTGCCTGAGCGCGCTCTGTAGCGCGTCCCTGCATTCATACTGGCCATTATGGAACACGGCGGCAGATTGCGTGCCGAGGGAGCTGGAACGGGAAACTTTGGATGCGGAAACGGAATCTTATAGTTGAGCGTCTCAGGAATATGTAGGCGCTGGCAACGTATGCGGTTCCGGCCCGATTCCTCAGTTGTAGCCCACAACTGAAGCAACTTTTAGCAGCAAAAAAAACAGTGTGGCGACGGCCATTTTGCCGAGGAGCTGAAGAAGATGGTTTCCCCCCAAACATTGGAGCCGCAGCCATCGCCGACGCGGATCTCGCGTCCGGTTCCGCCCGATATTTCCGGTCCGGCGCGCAAAAGGCGGTGGTGGTTGTGGGTGCTGATCCTGATTGTGATTGGAATCGCGATTTGGTATTTCCGCGGAGCCAAGGCGAACCAAACGCAGACTGCGGCTGCGTCCGCGCACGCGAAACAGGCGGGCATGGCGGTGCCCGTTGCAGTCGCCACGGCAACTGCAGGTGACCTGCCCGTGTATTACACCGGACTGGGCACGGTGACCGCCGCGAATACCGTCACGATTCACTCCCACGTGGACGGCCAGATTATGACCGTCTACTTCAAGGAAGGCGAATTTGTACACAAGGGAGACCCGCTGGTCGAGATCGACTCTCGCCCGTATCAAGTGCAACTGGAACAGGCGCAGGGACAATTCGCGAAAGATAGCGCCGCGCTCCACGACGCGTCAGTGAACGCAACTCGTTACCAAGCGCTCTTTGCCGCGGGAGTGATTCCGAAACAACAAATGGACACTCAGGTTGCAGCGTCGGAGCAGTTGCAAGGATCACTCAAATCCGACCAGGCGCAAATCGATAACGCGAAATTGCTGCTCTCCTACTGCCACATCACTTCGCCGATTAACGGAAGAGTTGGCCTGCGGCTGGTGGACGCGGGAAACATTGTCCACGCCTCCGATCAGAACGGATTGCTGGTGATCACGCAGGTTCATCCCATCGCCGTGATTTTCACGCTGCCGCAGGACCAAATGATGGCCGTCTACAAGAAGCTGCGCCAGAACGCAAAGCTTCCCGCGGACGCATACGACCGCGACGATACAACGAAAATCGCCAGCGGAACGTTGCTGACGATTGACAACCAGATTGATACGACAACGGGCACTTATAAGCTGAAGGCCATGTTCGACAATAGTGACAATGCTCTTTTCCCGAACCAATTCGTGAATATCCATTTGCTCGTCGACAAGATGTCCGGCCTCACCATAATTCCTACGCCCGCACTGGAACGCGGACCGCAAGGGACGTATGTGTACGCTGTCGCGAACGGTAATACGGTGAAGATTCACAACGTGACGGTCGCTCTGACGGCGGGCAATGTGGTCGGTTTGAACAGTGGTTTGCAGCCGGGCGAACAGGTTGTTACAGACGGCATGGACAAATTGCAGGACGGCAGTAAAATTCAAGCGCGAAGCGAGCCCGGCGCAGCACCGAGTCCCGCTGCGCAAAGCCCAGCCACTGGCGCGCGCCGAGGTCCGGCGCAAACGGCTCTGCCGGGCGCGGCAGCGCCGCCACGCAAGACGCGGTCCAAAGGATCGCAGCAGTGAATCCTTCGCGGCCGTTCATTGTGCGGCCGGTTGCCACCAGCCTGCTCATGGTGGGATTGTTGCTCGCTGGATTGGTGGCGTATAAAGAGCTCCCGGTTTCAGCGCTGCCGGAAGTCGATTATCCGACCATTGAGGTCCAGACATTTTACCCCGGGGCCAGTCCCGACGTGATGGCATCGTCCGTCACTGCGCCCTTGGAGCGGACCTTCGGCCAAATCCCCGGCTTGAATCAGATGACGTCCACGAGTTCCTTTGGCAGCTCCGTCATCACTTTGCAATTCGTCCTGACGTTGAATATCGATGTCGCTGAACAGGAAGTGCAGGCGGCCATCAACGGCGCCGGTCAACTCTTGCCGCGCGCGCTGCCGAATCCGCCGATCTACAACAAGATCAATCCAGCGGACACCCCGATCCTTACATTTGCACTGACTTCGAAGACGCTGCCGCTCTCCCAAGTGGAAGACCTTGCGGACACGAACCTGGCGCAGAAAATTTCGCAGCTCACGGGCGTTGGGCTGGTCAGCATCAGCGGCGGACAGCGGCCCGCGGTGCGAATCCAGGCCAATCCCACTGAATTGGCGTCGTATGGCCTGAGCCTGGAGGATCTGCGTACGGCCCTCGGCCAGGCGAATGTGGATCAGGCGAAAGGCAATTTCGACGGTCCGCAGCAGCAGTACGTGATTGCCGATAACGACCAACTCATTTCCGGCGACGCATATAAGCCGCTGATTATTGCGTATCGAAACGGCGCGCCCGTGCGGCTCAGCGACGTTGCCACGGTGATTGATGGCGCGGAAAACGTGGAAGAAGCGGCCTGGGCCGACGAAAATCCGGCCGTGATTTTGAATATTCAGCGGCAGCCTGGCGCGAACATCATCAGCGTGGCGGACAGCGTCAAAGCGCTTTTGCCGCAGTTGCAGGCATCGCTGCCCGCATCGATCACTGTCACCCCATTGACTGACCGCACCATCACCATTCGCGCGTCAGTTTCAGACGTGCAGTTTGAGCTGATGCTCACCGTGGGGCTGGTGGTGATGGTTATTTTCCTGTTTTTGCGCAGTGTTTCGGCGACGATCATCCCCAGCATTGCGGTGCCGCTGTCGATTGTGGGCACGTTTGGCGTGATGTATCTGCTGGGCTACAGTTTGAATAACCTCACATTGATGGCGCTGACGATTTCGACGGGGTTCGTGGTCGACGACGCCATCGTGATGATCGAAAACATCACGCGCTATATCGAGCTGGGCGACACACCCCTGCAAGCGGCGCTCAAGGGCTCCGAGCAGATCGGCTTCACGATTATGTCGCTGACCATTTCGCTGATTGCCGTGCTGATTCCGCTGCTTTTCATGGGCGACGTGGTGGGCCGCTTGTTCCGCGAATTCGCCATCACGCTGGCGGTGACGATTCTTGTTTCCGCGTTCGTGTCACTGACCTTGACGCCGATGATGGCCGCGCAATTGCTGAAGCACAAAGACGAGGCCAAGCAGAGCCGCTTCTACCACGTGTCGGAGCGTTGGTTCAATTCCGCCATCGCTTTTTACGGACGCACGCTCCGGTTCGTCCTGCAATACCGCACCACGACGCTGATCATCACTTTCGCCACGCTCGTCGCCACGATTCTGCTCTACATCTATGTGCCCAAGGGATTTTTCCCCGTGCAGGATACGGGAATCATCATGGGCATCTCCGAAGCGCCGCAGGACATTTCTTTTCCGGCGATGGAACAACGCCAGCAAGCACTGGCGCACGTGATTCTGCAAGATCCCGCCGTGGAGAGCCTCTCTTCCTTCATTGGCATCGATGGAACGAATACGACTCTCAATAGCGGCCGCATGGAAATTAATTTGAAGGCAATCGCGGACCGCAATCATGTTTCAGCCTCGGACATCATCCGCCGCCTGGAACCGTCGCTCGCCAAAGTGGATGGCATCAGTCTTTTCATGCAACCGGTGCAGGACTTAACAGTCGAAGATCGCGTGAGCCGCACTGAATTTCAATACAGTATGGAGGATGTGGATCCTACGGAGCTCGCCTACTGGACGACGCGGATGATGACCAAGCTGCAATCGCTGCCCGAATTGAGCGACGTGGCGAGCGATCAGCAGAACCAGGGACTCCAGGCGGGCCTCGAAATTGATCGCGACACGGCATCGCGCCTGGGCATACTGCCGCAGACAATCGATGACACGCTCTACGACGCCTTCGGGCAGCGCCAAGTGTCTACTATTTTTACGCAACTCAATCAGTACCACGTTGTTTTGGAAGTGAGTCCCAGTTTTCAGCAGAATCCAGACGCGCTGAAGAATATTTTCGTCAACTCGTCGACCGGCCAGCAAATTCCGCTGAGCGCCTTCACGCGCTTCGTTCCGTCCTCGGTTCCGCTGGTTATCAATCACCAAGGACAGTTTCCAGCGGTTACGCTTTCGTTCAATCTTGCTCCGGGTGTTTCCCTGGGCAACGCGGTGAAGGCGGTGGATGCGGCGCGGCAGGAAATCGGCCTTCCGGCCAGCGTTCAGACGGCCTACCAAGGAACGGCGGCGGCGTTTTTGGCTTCGTTGTCCAACGAGCCCCTGCTGATTCTCGCGGCGGTTATCGTTGTCTATATCGTGTTGGGCGTTCTTTATGAGAGTTACATCCATCCCATTACGATTCTGTCGACGCTGCCTTCCGCCGGAGTCGGCGCGATTCTGGCGTTGCTGATTTGCAGGACAGAATTCAGCGTTATTGCGCTGATTGGGTTGATCCTGCTGATCGGCATTGTGAAGAAAAACGCCATCATGATGATCGACTTCGCGCTCGAGGCCGAGCGCAAGGAAGGGAAGGCGCCAGTCGATGCGATTTACGAAGCGTGCCTGCTGCGTTTTCGTCCCATCATGATGACCACCATGGCGGCGCTTCTTGGCGGTTTCCCGCTGGCGCTGGGCACAGGCATGGGTTCGGAGTTGCGACGGCCTCTCGGAATTACGATCGTGGGTGGATTGCTGCTCAGCCAGTTGCTGACGCTCTACACCACGCCGGTTGTTTATCTCGCATTCGATTGGGTGGCGAGCCGCGTACGCAGCCACATACACATGCCTGCGGAGGAGCCTGCTGCGGGCGACTGAACCGTGAATATTTCGTCCAATTTTTCGGCGCCCTTTATTCGCCGTCCGGTGGCGACGTCGTTGCTGACACTGGGCATTCTGCTTGCCGGAGGGCTGGCATTCAATTTTCTGCCGGAAGCGCCGCTTCCGCAGGTCGATTTTCCCACCATCTCCGTGAATGCCGGATTGCCGGGGGCGAGTCCAGAGACGATGGCCTCGGCTGTGGCGACGCCGCTCGAGCGCCAGTTCGGCCGCATTGCGGGCGTGACGCAGATGACGTCGTCGAGCCAGCTCGGCTCGACGAACGTCACGCTGCAATTTGACCTCAACCGGAATATTGACGCGGCGGCTCGCGATGTGCAAGCGGCGATTAATGCCGCGCGCGGTCAACTTCCGGCCGATTTGCCCGGCTCACCCACGTATCGCAAAGTGAATCCCGCGGACGCACCGATCATGCTGCTTGGCCTGACGTCCACAAACATTCCGCGGAGCGATGTTTACGATGCGGCGGATTCGATTCTCGCGCAGAAAGTGGCGCAGATCGACGGCGTCGGGCAAGTGGGCGTTTGGGGCGGAGCGCAGCCCGCGGTTCGCGTGGACGTGAATCCCACGCAGATCAGCAGCTATGGCATCAGCATGGAGCAGGTTCGCACCGCGCTCAGCAACGCGAATGCCCACAGTCCGATGGGATCGCTCCACGATCAAAATCAAACCTGGCAGATTTATACGAGTGACCAGCTTTTCACCGCCGACCAATACCGTCCTTTGATTGTCGCCTGGGTCAATGGCTCGCCTGTGCGATTGTCGGATATTGCGACGGTGACTGATGCGGCGGCAAATACGCGCAACGCGGGCATTTCGAATGGCGACCCGGCGATTATGATCGCGATCTTCCGGCAGCCGGGCGCGAACATCATCGACACGGTGGACCACGTGCGGGCCGAGTTGCCTAATCTGCAAGCCTCGATCTCGCCATCGATTCACGTGAGCGTGATTATCGACCGTTCGCCGACGATTCGCGCCTCCATCCACGACGTTGAAATCACGCTGCTGATTTCGATTGTCCTGGTGGTGCTCGTGGTGTTCGCATTTTTGCGTAATGTGTGGGCCACCGCGATTCCCAGCGTCGCCGTGCCGCTTTCGCTGATTGGGACATTCGGAGTGATGTACCTGTGCGGTTACAGCATCGACAATCTGTCGCTGATGGCGCTGACGGTCTCGACGGGCTTCGTGGTCGACGACGCCATCGTTGTCATCGAAAATATTTCGCGTCATCTGGAAGCAGGCATGCAACCGTTTGCGGCGGCGCTGCAAGGCGCGCGCGAGATCGGCTTCACGGTGTTTTCGATGAGCACATCGCTGGTCGCCGTGTTCATTCCGATTCTGTTGATGGGCGGAATCGTGGGGCGGCTGTTCCGCGAATTCGCGGTGACGCTGAGCGCCGCGATCTGCGTGTCTCTTTTCGTCTCGCTGACGACCACGCCGATGTTGTGCGCGCGGTTTCTGAAACGCGACGAGGGCCACCATGGCCTTGCGTATCGAATTGCCGAGCGCGGTTTTGACCGCCTCCACCATTTCTACGACATCTGCCTGCGAGCGGTGCTGCGCAATCAGCCCGCGGTGCTTGCGTTGACGATCGGCACTGTGTGCCTCAGCGTCTACCTTTTTATCGTGGTTCCCAAGGGATTCTTCCCGCAGCAGGATACGGGCCGGTTGACCGGAAACATTCAGGCGGACCAGGACACGTCGTTTGCGGCCATGTCCGCGAAAATGACGGCGTTCGCTCATATCGTCCAACAGGATCCGGCGATCGATACAGTCACGGCGTTCACGGGGGGTGGCGGCAGCGAAAACAGCGCGCACATGTTCGCGCAGCTCAAGGACATCAGCATTCGCAAAGTATCCGCCGACCAGGTGATTGCGCGCCTGCGCAAGAAACTTTCCGGCATTCCGGGCGCGACGCTTTACCTGCAATCCGTTCAGGACGTCAGCGTGGGCGGGCGCGGCAGTAATTCACAATATCAGTACACTTTGCAAGCGGACCAAATCGCGGACTTGAACCACTGGGCGCCGCTGCTGATGGCGCAATTGAGCAAGATTCCGGAACTGCAGGATCTGAATACCGACCAACAAATTCACGGCTTGCAAACTTCCCTTGTCGTCGACCGCGATACGGCTTCGCGTTTGGGCGTTCCGATGGCCGCGATTGACAGCACGCTCAACGACGCGTTTGGCCAGCGCCAGGTGTCCAATATGTACAAAGGCCTCAACCAGTATCACGTTGTGCTCGATGTGGCTCCGCAATACCAGCAAAATCCCGACGCGTTGAAAACGATTTTTGTTGCGTCGAATACAGGCAAACTGATTCCTCTCAGCGCGCTGGCCAGCTACCAGCCTTCGCGCACTTCGCTCACCGTAAACCACCAGGGTCAGTTTCCATCGATCACCCTTTCGTTCAACCTTGCACCGGGGACCGCGCTGGGAAACGCCGTGACGGACATCAACACCGCGGAGCGCCAAATCGGCATGCCCGAAAATGTTCACGGCAGCTTCCAGGGAACGGCGCAGGCGTTTCAGGCGTCGTTGTCGTCCGAACCGATTCTGATCCTCACGGCTCTGGCAGCCGTGTACATCGTTCTTGGCATTCTCTATGAAAGTTATATTCATCCCATCACGATTCTTTCCACTCTTCCGTCGGCGGGAGTGGGCGCGCTGCTTGCGCTTTTCATTTTCAAAACGGAACTGAGCGTCATCGCCATCATTGGCATCATTTTGCTGATTGGCATCGTGAAGAAAAACGCGATCCTGATGATCGATTTCGCGATACAGGCGGAGCGCGTCGAAGGCAGGACTCCGCTCGAAGCCATTTACGAGGCGTGTTTGCTGCGTTTTCGTCCCATTATGATGACCACCATGGCGGCGATGCTAGGCGCGGTGCCGCTGGCCGTCGGCGGAGGAACAGGTTCTGAACTTCGCCGGCCGCTGGGCATCACGATTGTGGGCGGCCTGATCGTCAGCCAGATGCTGACGCTCTTTACGACGCCGGTCGTTTACCTCTACCTCGACCGCTTCCAGTCCTGGCTCCAGCACTTCACGCACGCGCGCCAGGCAAACAAGGTTTTGTCGCACTAGATTATTTTGTGGCATTCATCATTTGCAAATCACCGCGCGTAAAACAGTTCCGCTGAAATGCGCCGCGACCCCGAATCCACGTATTCCATCGTTCCATCGATGGTGCCTGCCAACTTTGCGCCACCGCTAGGCAGTGTAAAAATGCTGTTACAAACGCGCTGGAAAATTGACAAGCGCATCTCGGCGGAATATTATTCCGCGTCAAAATAAAAGCGGTGCTGGCGGCGTGTAATTCCGATTTTACTCATCGAGGAGTTTCATGAAGAAATCCGTTCTTGCTTGCATTTCTGTGGCGATACTGTTTTTTTGTTGCGAGGGCGCGCGTGCCCAAAACGCGATTTCCGGCGGTTCCATATCCGGAGTGGTGACGGATGCGAGCGGGGCCGCAGTTCCCGGCGCAACGATCACCGCCAGCAATCCGGCGACGGGCGTCGCGGCAAAAACGCGCAGCAATTCGTCTGGCTTTTATAACTTCCCGTCGCTCGGCATCGGTGCGTACCAGCTCAGTGTCAGCCAGACAGGTTTCAAGACGACCGAGGTCAACAGCGTTCTCGTCCAAGTGGGACAAAACAGCGGCGAAAATATAACGCTGCAAGTCGGCGAAGTCACGCAATCGGTGACGGTGTCGGCGCAAGCGCCCTTGTTGCGAACAACTGAGTCCACGGTCAGCACCGTGGTGGATGAAAACCTGATCAGCAATCTCCCGCTCAGCGGCCGGCGCTATACGGACTTCGTGCTGCTGACGCCCAACGCGAACGCCGACGGCCAATTTGGCCTGGTGAGCATGGGAGGGCAGCAGGGCGGAGGCGATTCGGGATACGCGAACGGCAATGGCGCGAATTCCTTCACCGTGGATGGCGCGAACGCGACCAGCAATTATTTCGGCGATGCGCGGGGACGCACGCGTGTGCCGTACGTTTTCGGCGAACAGTCCATTCAGGAATTTCAAGTCTCGGACAATCCCTACAATGCCGCGTACGGCGGCGCGGGCGCGGGGTTCGTCAACACAGTGACCAAATCTGGAACGGATGTCTTCCACGGCGACGCTTTCTATTACAACCGGAACTCCGGCGTCGGCAACGCCAATGATGCGATCGACAAGGCGAATGGGCTGTCGCGGCCAATCGATGTGCTGCAGCAATTCGGTGCGGACCTTGGCGGGCCAATCATTCACGACAAGGCTTGGTTTTACTTTGACTATGAACAGCAGCGCCGCAAGCAGCCGATTTCGGTTATCAATGCTGGGTTCACGGGAATTAATGTGACGTCCTTTAACGACTCGAATGGAAACCCATTACTATCAAGCGTGGTTTTGCCCGCGCCAAATGCTAACTATCCGGTTCCGGGAAGTTTCAGCACGCCTCCTGCCTCGACCGATCCGAATTATCCGGCTTATCTTCAGCAAGTGTCGAATGCCATCGGGGCCGTCACGCGAAATCTGGGACAACGGGCGCGCCGCGCGGACAATGTGTCGTTTTTTCCGAAGATCGATTGGCAGCCGACGGGCGCCGATCACATCACATTCGTCTACAACTACAGCCGCTTTAATTCTCCCGGCGGCGAAATTACCTTCAACCCCGTCGCTACTTTCGGTGACGAATCTCTTTCGAACAACTTCGTCCGCGATCATCACGCGACCGTGCATTGGACGCACACCTTTGGTTCGACGCTGTTGAATGACGCTCATGCCAGTTTTTTGCGCGACGAACAAATTGAAACCCCATCGGGGCTTGCTCCGGCAACGATGGGGCAGATTGAATTCTTCAGCCCGCAGTTTTTCGAGCTCGGCAATCCGACATTTTCTCGCGGGGACAACAAGGAATTTCAGTGGCAAATCAGCGACCAAGTGACGCTTATCCAGGGCCGGCATACCTTGAATTTCGGCTTCGATTTCGACCGCACGCATGTCACGGATTTCTTTCCCGGAAATTTCGACGGAACCTTTGCGTTTGGCAATCCCACCAACTTTGCGCTGGGGCGATACGCCTTTTTCACACAAAACGGCGGGAATCCGGCGTTTCCGTTTACGTTCCCCTACTATGGATTTTACGGGCAGGACAAATTCCAGATGACCAAAAAGCTTACGCTGGATTTCGGTCTACGCGAGGACTTCCAGATCTATCCTCAGCCCACGGCGAATACGACAACGGGCGATCCGCTCGTTGCTCAACTGACGGGCCAGTTTCCAAACCAGTACAACCGAATTTCGCCGCGAATTGGGTTTGCATACGAGCTGTTTTCAAACACGGTCGTTCGCGGCGGCTTTGGTCTGTTCCGCGAAATTCTTGACGGCCTCAATTACGAGAATTCCGTGATTTCCGACGGGTTGGCGACGCAGCAAGCGAGCACGTTCGTGGGCTTCGACAATACGCTCGCACCGAATCAGCAAACGCCAACGTTCCCGAGTTTCTTTTCCAACACTACGTCGTTTGGAGGCTCCTCGAACATCTCGATTGTTGATCCGGGATTTCAAACTCCTTACGTGCTGGAATCAAGTCTCGAGATTCAGCGTCAACTGGCGCCCAGCACGACGCTCACCGTGGGAACCATGTGGACACATGGTGTTCATCTAGTGGCGTCGAGCGCTTATGACAAGAACCTGCTCCCGCCCGCGGGGACGACCACTTACACCGTGTGCCCTGGCGGATTCGCAGCGGCCACGAACACCACCCCTGAGGGATGCATCGGAACTGCAGGCACAACGACGACTGGGCCGAACCTGGACAGCGGCCTGCTTGCGGATGGCCTCATCACTCCGGCAGTTGGCCAGATCAATGCTCTGATCAGTCCCGGCGTGAACAATTACAACTCGCTTTACGCTCAACTTCAGAGGCGCGTCGCACACGGATTGTCAGTGATGACGTCGTATACGTTTTCCAATAATTCACAGACGGGCGTCGACTTCTTCAACCAATTCGATTTGAAAGACACTCACGGGCCGTCATTGCTCGACCAGCGCCATCGACTTTCTATTGCGGGCGTTTACGCGCCGGACGCTTCCGGTATTTCGAGCATGATGGAACGTCATTTTCTGTCGGATTGGACCCTCAGCACGGTCATGCAGTTCAACTCCGGCCGACCGTATGCATCGCTACTGAATGCCGCCCCTTCCGGCGACAATTTGAACGATAGCGCTTTCAACGAATCGACTGGCAACACAGCGCTGGGAATCGACGGAGTAGGACCAAGCCCGGGAATCGGTCTCGACAGCTTTTATGGCCCGTGGATTGACGAAATCGATCTCGGGCTGGCTCGCGCGTTCCATATCACGGAGCGGCAAAGCATCCAGATCGAGGGGCAGGTGTTCAACCTGTTCAATCATCCAAACTTTTACGTGCAGAATGGTTCCGGAATCGTTCAGACGCAATACAATCCTGTTGGTGCGACTTGTGGCGACGGTAAATCGGTCAATCAACAGTGCTTCCTGGTACCTAATTCGGGAGTGGGCGGATTCCAGACACTTGAGTCCATCGGTCAGTTGAACGGGCCCCGAACCTTCCAGTTTTCGTTCCGGTATCAATTCTGACGAAGTGTGCGAATAGAAACATTAAAGCGCGGGCATAATCGCTTAACGGATAGTAGTAAATTGCGGGGGCTAAGTTGAACAGCGCGCAATCATCTGATTTTTCACGTAGAGATTCCGTCATATACGGCGGCGCGACGTGCGTTGTGGGACGGAAACCTTTGCTGCTGCGCCTCGGCGCGTTTTGCGCGGCTGGCTTATTTGCGCTGAGTTTGTGCGCGCCAACTTATGCGCAGGCGCGGCGTCCCATCGATCTGGAGGATCTGGCGCGCATGCGCGACGTCCGCGATCCGCAGTGCTCTCCGGACGGCAAATGGGTCGCCTACACGGTCAGCTCTGTTGACGTCAAGGCCGACAAGCACAATTCCCACGTGTGGATGGTGAGCACCGACGGTTCGCGCGATATTCAGGTCACCGAGAGCCAGGAATCGGAAGGCGGGCCGGAATGGTCTCCCGATGGAAAATATCTCTCGTTCACTTCTTCGCGGCCCGGACCGGCCAAGGGAAATCAAGTCTGGCTGCTCAATCGCGAGGGCGGGGAAGCGATGCAGCTCACGGCGTTGAAGGGCCACTTGCAGGCGTACGAATGGTCGCCGGATTCAAAACGCCTCGCGCTGGTCGTGATGGATCCGGATCCCGAAAAAGAAGCGGAACAAGCGGCGAAAAAACCGGGTGCGCCTCCGCATATTCCCAAGCCGGTTGTAATTGACCGCTACCATTTCCGAGAGGACGTCGTCGGATACCTGCTCAGCAATCGTCACAGCCGGATCTACCTCTTCAATATCGCCACGAAAAAATTGGAGCGCCTCACCAAGACCAATTACGACGAGTCGGGTCCGGTGTGGTCACCTGACGGCACGCGCATCGCGTTTCTAAGCAATCACGATCCGCATCCTGACCGCGATCCTGTGCCGCAAGTTTTTGTCGCTGACGCGCGACCGGGAGTCGTTGAAAAACAGGTCACCAATTTCGGCACGCGCGGCACCCGAGGACGGCTGGCATGGAGTCCGGACGGCAAATTTATCGCCTTCCTGCTAGGCGACCAAAAAAAATGGGACGCCTATGGCATGAGCCATCTGGCAATCGTGCCTGCGGACGGTTCCGCTGCGCCAACCATTCTCACCGAGAAACTTGACCGCTCCGTCGCGTCGCCATATTTCAGCGCGGACGGAAGATCGATTGTTGTGGCGGAAGAGGATGATCGGTCGGAGTATCCCATTTCTGTGAACATCGCCGATCAAAATGTGCAGAAATTGCTTCAGCCGCCGATTGTGATCGGCGCGATGTCGCATTCCAATGGATGCCTCGTAGCGCTGGCCGGCGAAGACGACAAGGCGACGGAAATTTATTCTTGGGCGGGTGGCAAGTTGCGGCAATTGTCCCACCAAAATGATGCCCTCTTCGCGCAACTTGAGTTCGGCAAGACCGAGGACGTCAGCTACAAAACTCCCGATGGAATGGAAGTTCACGGCCTGCTGACTTTGCCGCTGGGATACACGCAAGGCACGAGGGTGCCGTTTCTACTGCGCATCCACGGGGGGCCGAATGGGCAGGATGCTCACGCCTTCAGCTACGAGCGCCAGATTTTTGCGGCGAATGGCTACGCTGTGCTCAATGTGAATTATCGCGGCAGCTCGGGACGCGGACAGAAATTCCAGCGCGCCATTTTCGACGATTGGGGCCACTACGAAGTCGAGGATTTGGAAGCGGGAATCAATCACGTAATCAGCATGGGCGTTGCAGATCCCAACAAGCTCGGAGTGGGCGGCTGGAGCTACGGCTGCATCCTTACGGATTACATGATCGCAAGCGATCCGCGGTTGAAAGCCGCGACGTGCGGCGCGGGCACGGGATTCACCGTCGCTCTTTACGGCGTCGATGAGTACATCATTCAATACGACAATGAAATTGGTCCGCCGTGGAATCCGAAGTCATGGGAGACATATCAGAAAATTTCCTATCCGTTCCTGCACGCCGATCGCATCAAAACGCCCACGCTCTATCTGAGCGGCGACAAAGATGCCAACGTTCCGATGATCGGCAACGAGGAAATGTACGAAGCGCTGAAAAGTCTGGGAATCCCGACGGAGCTCATCATCTATCCAAATGAATTCCACGGCATCCAACGGCCCAGTTTTCAGCGCGATCGCTACGCGCGCTATCTCGCGTGGTACAACCAATACATTATGAAGGGCAGTGCACCGAGTCACGGGGCGGTGGCGGAGAACAAGTAAAGCGCGGTAATATTCCCCGGCGCGCGAAGGCTGCCGCGCTGTTCCGTCACTTATGCCCAAAATCGGCGAATCTTCTAAAGTGAATTCTCCCGCTGGAACGGGCGTAACGCGCGTCGACACAAGCCTGCCCGGCGTTTGCGAGATTCTGCTCGAAGCGCGCGGCGATGCTCGCGGCAGTTTCTTCGAAACCTATCACCAGAAGAAATTCGCGGAACTCGGCATCACGGATATTTTCGTGCAGGACAATAATTCCACTTCCGCGCAAGGCGTGCTGCGCGGCCTGCATTACCAGCTCAATCGGTCGCAGGCGAAGCTCTGCCGCGTGATGGAAGGCGAAGCTCTCGACGTGGCCGTCGATATCCGCGTCGGCTCGCCGCATTTTGGCAAATGGGCGAGCGTTGTCCTGTCGGCGGAGAAGCGTAATCTGCTTTACGTGCCGCGCGGTTTCGCGCACGGATTTTTGGCGCTGTCGCCCCGCGTGCAATTTCTCTACAAGTGCAGCGATTTTTATGATGGCGCGGACGAGCACGGCGTCGCCTACGACGATCCGGACCTGAACATCGCGTGGGGAACCACATCGCCCCTGCTTTCTGAAAAAGACAAGCGTCTCCTTCCGCTGGCCAAGGTTCCTCGGGAATTGCTGCCGCGCTATTGATGTTTTCGTGAATGGCGCCGGGCGTGGGCGCTTTGCCGCGCGTTTATTCTTTCGCTTCCTATTCGCCACTTTTCGGCTTTGCGTGGACGATTCAGTCACGCTAAAATCGTCAACCTATGGCCGCCTCCAGTTGGAAGGGCTTTCTGACGTTTGGACTGATCTCGATCCCGATCCGTCTTTCTCCCGCCGCGCGAACCGAGCGCATCAGTTTCAATCAGCTCCACAAAGAATGTCACACGCGCCTGAAGCAGCCGCTGTTTTGCCCCACATGCAATCGCATGGTCGAGCGCTCGGAAGTCGAAAAGGGCTACGAGTATGACGATGGCCAGTACGTGCTGTTCACGTCGGAGGAGCTGGACAAGGTCGAGCCGGAATCCGCGCGCTCCATGGAGATTCTCGAATTCGTAAAGCTCGACGAAATCGATCCCGTTTTTTTTGATTCCTCGTATTACGCCGCGCCGGACGAAGGCGGAGCGAAAGCCTATCGCCTGTTGACCGAAGCCATGCAGCAATCGGGCTACGCGGGCATCGCCAAAGTGACCATGCACAATCGCGAGAACATCGTCATCATTCGCGCGCGCGACAACGGCCTGACGCTGCACACCATGTTTTATACCAACGAAATTCGCTCCGCGGAAAATGCCGGCGCGGATAAGGTCGAAGTAAAAGAGCAGGAACGGACGCTCGCCACGCAACTGATCGAGAATCTCGCGGCGAAGTTCGAACCGGATAAATATCGCGACACGTATCAGGAAAGTCTGCGCGCGCTGGTCGCCGCGAAGACCGCCGGCCGCGAAGTAACCGCAACGGCTCACGCGACAATCGCGCCGGTGATCGATTTGATGGATGCGCTGAAGAAAAGCCTCGCCAAGCAATCCGCCACGCCCGAGAAAAAGCAGCCACTCCGCATCGTTTCGAGAAGCAAGGAAGTTCCCGCGAAGCAAAGAAAAAAAGCCTGACTGCAATCCCGCAAATGGTGTGCGGCGGGGCACGCCTAGAGGGACGTAAAGAAAAGCAGATTCCTCGTAGCGGCTGCTCCTCAGAATGACAACGATTGAGTTTTCGCGCGCCTGGTAAAGAACACCTGGGGACTGCGTAAGGGATTGAGTTTTGGACTGTGCCTTCTCGCGCCGCAGGAGTGAAAATCAAGAGCGGTTTCTCAATGAGCCGGTGGACGTTAGTCTCATAAATTGTTTTTGGCAGGGCACAACTTCAGCCGTGCCGAAAAGCTCGGACATTCAGGGGTTTTAACCCCCGACGTCGGCCGGTCGAACATTTGCGAGATAGGCTCCGTCGCTTGCCCCCCCGGTTAGACGCCTCAGCTGGCGGCGATCCTGCGAACCGCGATTCTCCTGTCACCATCCGCTCATGTGACGATTGCGCGTCGTTGAGTATCAAAAGAATAGGCGCCCTGCAACGGCGCGCCGGATTCGATATGGAACAGATGAGGAGGAAAAGATGCGCGTCTCGCAAACACTTCGCGCCGTGATTCTCGCTTCGGTGGCCTTGCTGCTTATCGGCATGACCGGGTGTTACAACGGAAGCGATCAAGATCAACGGCAGCGCGACGAAAAAACGCGCGAGGCTGCTGCGGACGCGGCGGCAAAGGTTAAGCCGGCCCTCAAAGAAGCGGGCAGGGATTTAAACGAAGCCGCTAAAACTGCCGCGGAAGAAGCGCATGCCGCCGCGCAAGGCGCCAGAGAAGGCTGGAAACGCGGCAGCGGCCAGCTCCTGGATTTGAACTCCGCGTCGGAATCTGACTTGATGGAGTTGCCGGGCATCACGCGTCGCGACGCGCGCAGAATCATCGCCGACCGTCCCTACCGCGCCAAGCACGACTTGGTCAGCCGAAGAATTATCTCCAGCAACGAGTACGCCAGCATCCGCGACCAAATCACCGTTAACCAGTAATTCACCGCGACGTCCAGTTTTTGCGGGTACCCCTCTCGAATGCCCGGAACTTCGAGCGCTGTCATTGTGAGGAGCGATGCGACGAGGAATCTGCTTCTCGTTTGTTTGTTGTATCGTATTCATGCTGTCCTGCGCCTAATAGTGAGTTACCGTGTCGGCTGCAAGATCAATTTTTGGACGCGCCAATTGAGTAATTCCGCAACGTACAATTCGTTTTCAGACGGGCACGCGATTTCGTGTATCCAGCCGAATTGTTTTAGCTGTTTTCCTGATTCGCCGAGCATTCCGAGAACTTTTCCGTCGAGGCTCAGCTTGTAGATGCGTCCCGGGAAAGCATCCGCGCTGTACAATACCTGATGCGGACCCGGCGTGATGCAAATCGCCCAGGGCGCGCCGGGCGCCATCGTCCCCGTCGTCGAAGTTGGCTTCGGACCAATCGCCGGACGCGCATTCGCGGGAGCCGGTACATCAATCGTGATCTGCCGCAGAAATTTCCCGTCGCCGTCAAACACTTGTATGCGCCGGTTACCGCGATCCGCGACGTAAACATTTCCCCTCGCATCGACGGCAATACTGTGCGGGGTATTGAACTGTCCGGGCTTGTCGCCCGGCTCTCCCCAAGACATCAACCAATTTCCGTTTTTATCGACTTTCGCGACGCGCGAATTGATGTAGCCGTCACTGATGTAGGTGTTGCCCCCCGCGTCCCACGCGACGTCGGTCACCTGGCGGAACATTCCATCGACGGGAGGCAGCGGCGGATGCGGATGCTTCAACGGGCCTGTGTGCTCGTCCGCGGCTTCTTGCTTGCGCCCGAAAACCATTACCACGCGTCCCTCGGGATCGAATTTGATGACCATGTCCGAGCCTTTGTCCGTGGCCCAAATGTTATCGTCCGCGTCCACCTTCACAGTGTGCGCGAACGACCACGCGTACAAATTGTGGCCGATCTCGCGGATGTAACGCCCGTCCGCACCAAATTCCAAAAGCTGCGCCGCGGCAGCACCGTACGCGGGTCCCGAGGTATTTCCGCGCGAGAAAACGAACACGTGCCCCTTCGAGTTCACCGCGACGCCGGAGACTTCGCCCAAATAAAGATTCGGCGGCAATTTCAAAAAGTCAGGGACGGAGCGGTAGGGAATTTCCGGCACGCTCGCTTGTTGCGCAAACACGTAGCCGCCCAGCAAAAAGCACAATGCAATCGTGCAGCGTCTCATGGATCTCCTCAGAGTCGGCAATTCTTCGCCGCGAATCTTCCTGGCCCGCAAAGTATAGCCCACAGCACAAATCATTCATTGCGTTTGAATATTTTTCGCAAACGCGATTCAGCAGCATCGGGCGGAACCTCAGAAGGGAAGTGAAAAGCGCGCGGTGGATTCTGGATTTTACGCAGTGAAAGTTTTCAGCACGCGATCGGGCAACAAAAGGTGCGTCGTGTTACAGCGTGTTGCGTTTGCCGCGCGGAGCAATCTCGTCCTCCGGAACCTCGCGAGTTCTGATTTCGCCCTGGTCGGCGTCCGGCGCATTCTCGATGCCGTCGACGATTCCCGCTTCGTAGTCCTGCCCGTCCTCGACGAGCTCGCGGACGCTCTCGGAATCCGCCGTTTCCACGTCCGAGAGTCCCTGAATGTCGCCCGATTGCCCCGCTGTGCCCGAGCCCGGGCCTGCGCTCATCACTGCAATGTCGTTGCCGACGGAATGAACGCCGCGGGAAAGTCGTTCTCTTCTTGCCGCCGCGTTTTTGCGCGCCGTTTGCATCGCCCGGGCCGCTGCGGATTTTCCGGCCGGCCGCTTCTTTGACGCAACATTGCCGCGCTGCGCTATTTTCTTTTTGCGCGCGACGATTTTTTTGCTTGCAGTTTTCGCACGAATTGTCTTTTTCTTCGGTTTCTGGTTTTTCTTAGCCATGGGCAAAGTGTATCACTCGCGCGTCACGCGGACAATCGCATGCACGCTTGCAAGTCGCGCCCCAGGCGCGAACCACACGGACGTTTTTTTGAGTGTTCAGGAAAGTTTTGCGGCCTGCAGCAAATCACCGACGGTCTTGTTTGGCGCTTTTGTCAGCCGAATCGTACAGCGAAGATGATTGCGACGCCGTTACCGGGTACGATTTCCCGCCGTCGGAAATTCGCGTGACCAGCAAAACATACCGGAAGCCTTCGGGATGTTCGCGGCTGCGCAGCAGCACCAGCATGCCGGTTACCGCTGCGTCCGTATGCGCGACGACCTGCCTGCCCGACGCCAGCGAAGACATAAGGACGCCGCGAAATGGCGTGCCGTCCGCGTCGCGCGTCGAATCGATCGTCTCCAGCATTTTAACGCGTACCACAGTTCCGGCGGGGAATTCATCCATGGCGTCGGAATTCGAAGCTTTCAGGCGTGTCTGCAACTGAAAATTGAGGACCGAACCTGCGGCGACGTGCACCTGGCCGATTTCCGGCGCGCGGCCGCTCCATGCAGGCAACGACAGCAAACTGACAGCACACAACAAAAGCGCGAGGCGTTTCATAGGGCTGGGCTCCCAAATAAAATGCCAACGCTTTACTTAATATCGTACCGTTGGCGCCCCGTCAAGTTTTCGCGCGAGCGCGATTTCCTAAATCTGGCCTGTTCGCGTGGCCAGCATGTCGACGCAATGCGCGGAGCGTTCGCTTCTTCCACTGCTTCTTGTCGTCAGTTCGGCGTGCGGTTGTGCCCCAGCGTGAAAACGATTCCGGTGGTGAGCCACAAATTGTTCTGGTGAGTCTGAAAAAAGGAAGTCCTGTAGTAATCGGCGTCGAACAGGCGCACCGTCCAGTGCCGCGAAATCTGCAAATCCACGCCGCCGCCCGTCCGGAAAGAAAACACATTCTGCGAAAATTGGGTGCCGCCTAGCCCCTTGATGCTCAAATCCAGGCGCGAGCCGCCGGCAAGAAATTCGGCGAATGTGGTGACCGTCGAACCGCGCGGCCGCCAAAAAACGCGCGGCCCAAAGTGGTTGCCGTACATTCTGACGTTCGCGCCCGTCAGCGAGCCCCACTGCTTGGTCGCGTCTGCCTGCACTTGCAGCCACGGGAAAATGTTGACGCCCACGCTCCCGGTAAATCCAGTCACATTGGGATAGCCGCCACCCGCGTTGAACTGCGTGTGCGTCAACCCGCCCATCAGCTCCACGGTCATGCCTTGCTTCAAGCCTTTCACCGGTTGTTGAGCGTTTGCCGGAATCGTCATCAGCAGCAACGCGGAACATAATACGAACCCCTTCATCGTTAGCCTTTCGCGGTTCAGCGAACTGGGACATGAACCAGCAGATGAGATTGTCGGCCGCGCGGTTGTCTCAACGCGCATTTCGCTCATCGGGATTTGGATGCAAAAGCCGGGGGAACTAGAGTGACAAGTTTAGCGTGAACTTTCAATCTCGCTTTTAGGCCTCGTTTCGATACGCATACCCCGCGCCGGGATGGCAGCTATGCTAAGATTTGTGCCTGCCTGAGCAAGGGGCTCCATCCGATGTCCAAACCCGCCAGGAACTCCGTAGCGTCGCGATCTCGCTCCGCGCGAGTGCCATCCGCGCGCGTTGGACAAATTCTCGACCGCCTCGAAAAACATTACGGCCGTCTGAAGCCTCCGCCTCCCACCGATCCCTACCAGATGCTGCTGCACCGCAACGCCGGCTACCCGCAATCCGACCAGCGTTGCGCCAAAGGCTTTCTCGCACTCAAAAAACAAGTCGGCCTCGCGCCAAAACAAATCCTCGCTGCATCCGACGAAGAACTCCGAGACGCGATGCGCCACGGCGGCATGGTGCCGGAGCTGCGCGCGCAGCGCCTCCGCGAAATCGCCGCGCGCGTCCTCGACGAATTCGGCGGCGACATGCGCGCTGTGTTGAAGGGGCCGCTCCCCGAGGCAAGAAGGGCACTGAAGAAATTCCCCACGGTCGCCGACGCCACGGCGGAAAAGATTCTGCTTTTCAGCAAGACGGCGCCCGTCGCCGCTGTCCCGTCGAATTGCGTTCACGTGCCGCTGCGGCTCTTTGGCGGCGATCCCGAAATGGCGCGCACGAATTGGCATGGAGCGTACCGTTTGATCCAGGACATCCTGCGCGATGCGCTTCCCGAGACCTGCGCGGCGCAAATTCGCGCGTATTTGCTGATCAAGCAGCACGCCGCGGAGACATGCAAGCTCGCGCATCCCCGCTGCGACCAGTGTTCCGTCGCCTCGCTGTGCCCCTTTTTCCTGCGCACGCCTTCGCTCCCGTAGTGCAGAGCACAGCGAAGAGCCGCAGAACCTCGAACGGCGAGGCTCTGCTACCAATACCGCGGTATACTACGCAGCTTCATGCGAGGAGAAATCATGAAGAGCTATTTGTCGGGGATTTGCGCTGCGGCGATTTTGCTGTGCGGACTTTGCGTCACGCCGGGCGCGCGGGCGCGCAACGCAACGCGGGCTGACATAGTTACGCCGAATCAAGACGTCCCGCAAAGCCAAAGCGTGACGCCAGCGGGCGGTGCGGATTTGCATTTGCTTCCGCGGCCGCGCGAAGTGAAACAAGGCGGCGGGGCGGCATTTAGGGTGACGCGGCGGACGCGAATTGTGGTGAGCAGCGCGCTGGGCGGGAGAGGTTTTGAGGGCGCGCAAATGCTCGAAGACGAAATCGAGCGCTGGACCGGATGGGAGACGAAAATTACCGTCGCGCGCGAGATCCCGGGCGGCCGGGACATTATTTACATTGGCGATGCGACGAAAGACAGCAAGTTGCGAGCCGCGCTGGAGAAGCAGGGATTATCGATGCAACAGGGATTCGACGAGCAGGGCTACGAGATTTCGGCGGAGCGTCAGCGGATATTGGTGGGCGGCGCGAGCGCGGAGGGCGCGTTTTACGGAGTGCAAACACTGCGGCAATTGCTGCGTCCGGCAAACGTAAACAGCGCGAACGAAAAGGCAGATTCCGCGTCCGATGCTGCTCGGGTCCTCCCCGGAATGTCAGACAAAAATAACGACGCGGCGTCCAGACTTCAAACAGTAAGTTGGCACTTATTAAACAGCGGTGAAAGGGGCGGTGTCGAAAGGGCTGAAAAAGTAGGTTCCTCGGCACCGTTCGCAAACACCGCGACCGGCCACGGAATGGCAACCGAAAAGAAGGTTGGCGAGCTGGAATGTCCCGCGATTGCGATCCGCGACTGGCCGGCGATGAAGTGGCGCGGCGTGAGCATTGACATCAGCAGGGGGCCGATACCGACGCTGAAGTTCATGGAGAATCAGATACGAGTGCTGGCGGGATACAAACTGAACATGTACGCGCTGTATATGGAGGACGTGTTCACGGTGCCGGGGAATGAGATTTTTGCGCCGCGCGACGCCCTGACTCCGGAAGAGATTAGTGAGCTTGTCAGCTACGCGCAAAAATATTACGTGACGATTGTCCCGGAACTCGAAACCTACGGACATCTCCACAATGTGCTGCGGTACGACGTTTACAGCCAGCTGGCGGAAGTGCCGCATGGATCGGTGCTGACGCCGACGCAGGCGGGGAGTTACGACCTGCTTGGGAAAATGATTGCGGCGATGGCGCCGATTTTCAAGGGGCCGTTCTTTCATATTGGCGCGGATGAGACTTTTGAATTGGGACGCGGGCAAACGAAGGATTTGATCGCGGCGAAGGGGCTGGGACAGGTTTATCTGGATCACATTGCGAAATTGGACGCAATGCTGAAGCCGTATCACAAGCAGACGATGTTCTGGGCGGATATTGCCGAGCATTTTCCTCAGCTGCTGCCGACTCTGCCCAAGGATTTGATTGCGGTGATATGGACGTACGGCAATGCGGATTCGTATGACGCGCGGCTCGCGCCGTTTCGCGATGCGGGTTTGCAGATTTTCGTTTCGCCGGGGATCAGCAACTGGCGGCGCGTCTATCCGGATTTCGACGGGGCGTATTTGAACATCCGCAATTTAACGCGCGATGGGCAGAAATTCGGCGCGCTGGGAATGTTGAACACGGATTGGAAGGACTGGGGCGCCCCGTTGAACGGAATGGACTGGCCGGGATTTGTTTTTGGAGCGGCGTGCTCGTGGCAGCCGGGAGAATCGTCGATTGACGAATTTCGGGATAGCTACGATTGGGCTTTCTATCGCAACACGGATCACACGTTCGAGGACATATTAAATAAATTAGCAGACACCAATTCCATGCTCGACGGCGTGAAACTGAATGGGACGTACACATCGTATTTCTGGGCTGACCCGTTTTCGCAAGCGGGGACGGGCTACGCGGCGACGGCGGGGCCGGTGCTTCACGATCTGCGCGTGGAGGCGGAGCAAGCGTGGGAATCACTGCTCGAGAATCGCGGCAAGGCGCGTCTCCATGCGGACACGATGGATGATTTGATTTTTGGGGCGCGACGGCTGGATTTTTTCGGGATGAAACTGGAATACACAACGGAGATGAGCCAGGCGTATTGGGACGCGTTCATGAATATGAGCGACCGGCGGCGCGTGGAGCGGGATCTGCAAACGTTGAGTTCGATGAATGGCGATTTGCAAGATTTGCGCGAAGGGTTGACCGGTCTGCGCGACGAATATGCGAAGCGGTGGCGCGCGGAGAATCGCGAATACTGGTTGGGTAACGTGACGATTCGCTACGACACGATGGCGAGCGCGGTGCAGGAGAAAATTAACGAGATTAATGTGCTGGAAGATAATTATTCGCGATTGGGAGAATTGCCCACACCGGAAAGTGTGGGATTTTTTGCGCGCCCGGTGCCGGAAACAAATCCAGTAAATAACAAGAAGTGAAAAGTGAGAGCGGAAGTGGCGGGGCAAAGGCAAAGTCAAAAACCCCATCCTTCGCAAAAGGCGCGAAGGATGGGTACCCGGCTGCCGTTGTGGATCGCCATAGGTATCCTCGGCCTAATTTATCTGCTCTACTATCGTTTCCCTGTCAAATGAGGTTAACCCCAACGTCAATCATCCTTGCCTTTCGCTGCGGCCGATTGTTTCTTCGCCTGGGCGCGGGTGGCGCGAGTGGCGGGATACGTGATTTGCTTGCGGCGGACGCGGGCGAAGGGCGTGAGCTTGTGGGGATTGCGGCGCGTGGGCGTCATGATGTGCTCGACGGCGTGGCCGCGGACGGTGAGCGCGTCGGCCAGAAGCGAACGGTGGCAGCGCCAGGGTACGGCTTCGGCGCACATGATGGCGCAGCGTTTTGTTTGCGCTAGTTTTTCGAGACGCGCGAGTACGGCGGCGAATTCGGGCGTCTGCATGTAATCAGCGAAACCTCGGAAGCTCGAATTATTCCAACCTGTGTTCACGGAATCGGCGTTGGCGCGGCGGAGGCCGCCGAGTTTGGCGAGATGCGTGTAGGCGATGCGGGAGCGGCGAAGGGTTTGCGGAAGCGCGTCGCGATTGAATTGCGGATTGTGACGCGAGCGCGGGATAGTGCGCACGTCGACGAGACGCTGGACGCCGTGGGCTTTGAGGAGGGCGAGGAAATCCTCGATGGAGCGATTGGAATGTCCGATGGTGAGGATGGGTGGGTACGAGGGATGAGACGGTTTGTCGTGGCTCGGAACTTTAATTCTGCGCGGCGTTCTTGCAGTCATGCGAGGGCGCCTTTGTCGCGGAGTCCATCTAAAAGAAAATGGAAATAGACTAAGCCGGCGAAGGATTTCCAGGGCGCGAGGAGCTTGCGCGTTTTTTCGTAACTGGGACGTTTGGGGAGACGGAGATGCTTTTGGAGTTTGTTCCAGCCGCCGACGTCGTCACCGGGAAAAATATTCAGGCGACCCATGCCGCGAAGGAGCGCGTATTCGGCGGACCATCGGCCGACTCCCCGAATGGCGGTGAGGTGTTCGAGCGCGGAGTCGTCGTCGAGGTCGTTGAGCGATTCGAGATTTAATTCGCCGGCGGCGATGAAGCTGCTGAGATCGAGAATGGCGCGCTCCTTTTGCTGACTGTAGCCCATGCCGCGAAGAGTGCCGGGGGAAACGCCAGCCAAGTCTTCCGGAGACGGGCAGGCGTGGAGAGCGTCAGGGGTGGGCAAGGGGGTCTTGCCGAAGGTTTGCACGAGACGATTGAGAAGCATGATGCCGACGTGAAGCGAAACCTGCTGGCAGGAGATGGCGTTGAGCAACGCTTCGAAAATCGTTGGGTAACGGGGCGGCTTGAAACCGGCGAACTCAGCAATGAGCGGCTGAAGATGCTTTTGTGTTGCCGCGAGAGAGTAGAAAGCGCGGAGATTGACTTGAGTGCCGAGGAGGCGCTCGATTTTGCAGCGCAGAACTGTTTCGGAGTTGGCGGGGATTTCTTTTGCGGTGGCACTGACGGCGAGGCGAGGGCGCGACGGCGAGCCGGTTTGTTGGATGGCGAGTTCGACGATTGCGTTTTCGAGCGGGAGCGCGCGGCGATATGTTTGGCCGTCCCAGCGATCGAGAAGATTTTCGGGGCGGCGGCGAAGAACCCACGCGGTGAGGTCAAGACGAAATGGAGGCGCGGGGCGCATCTCGAAGGAAATCGTGTTGAGCGCAAGAGGCGAGCGGACTGCGGCGGAAGCTGGCATCAGTTTCTCTGGACCTTTTCTGCATTTGATATCATCTACCGTATTCGGAAGCAGTGCAAATGCAGTGGCTAGTGACTAGTAAAAACGGGGACGTGTCGGGGAGAGATTTTCGGGTCGGTGAGCGGGTCGCGGAATGAGAATTTGAGTTGTTGACGGCGGAGAGGCGGTTAGAGATGGGGACAATTCCGATGAAGTTGAAGGAGCGGAAGGAAGTGGCGAATGGGACGATGGCGTTTTTGCTGGAGAAGCCGGAGGGATTTGACTTCAAGCCGGGGCAGGCGATGGAAGTGAAGCTGGAGAATCCTCCGGAGACGGACGCGGAGGGGAATTCGCGGGCCTTTTCGATTGCGAGCGCGCCGTATGAGCCGTATGTGATGTTTGCGACGCGGATGCGCGACACGGCGATGAAAAACAGCTTGAAGAGAATACCGTTGGGGACGGAGTTGCAGGTGGATGGTCCGTGGGGCGATCTGAAATTGCACACGCGGGCGACGCGGCCCGGGGTTTTTCTGGCGGGCGGAATTGGGATCACGCCGTTTCGCAGCATCGTGCTGGACGCGGAGAAGAATAAATTGCCGCACAGATTGTGGCTGTTCTACTCGAACCACCGGCCGGAGGATGCTCCATTTTTGCAGGAGTTGGAGCGCGCGGAGAAGAAGAATCCGAATTTCAAAATGGTTGCGACGATGACGGACATGGAGAAATCGTCGCGCCCGTGGCGAGGGAAAACGGGATTTATGGATCAGAAAATGTTGACGGAGGCGATTGGGGATTTAAATGCGCCGATTTATTACATTGCGGGTCCGGGAGCGATGCTGAACGCGATGAAGAAGATGCTGCTTGATGCGGGCGTGAATGAGGATGATATCCGCGCGGAGGAGTTCGCGGGCTATTGAAGCAGTGGCTAGCTGCGAGTGGCTGCTGAGTAGTGAAACGCGGGGCGAAATACCTTGTGTGGGCGGATGAAGCGCGCGAAAGGGATACTAAGTACTGGTGTTCGGAATTACGGTGACGTATTTCCATGGGTCAGTCAAGCAGCAATAGGTTGAGACTCTCGATGAAGGCGGGTCATGGTTCATCCAAGTCTTTGCGGGTGAAGGTCCATTGGAAAGGAGCGGCCGACTTTTCATAGCGCTCCTGGAAACTCAGTAGATCGTCCTCTAGCTGAGCCAGCGAGCGGAAATCGTTGGGCGTGAGAACCTTGCGTTGCACGACTGAGAAATAAATCTCGACCTGACCAGCTGGCGTGCACCGGAGTGTGGACGGGAATAATCGAGGGCCAGCGGGTTTGGAGGCGCTGGACGCACCTTTGGCCGCGATGCGAAGCGCCATTGTCGAAAATCCAAAAGACGCGCTCGGCCGACCGATAGGGCTCCTGACTCATCACTTCCCCGACGAACGGTTGGATGCCGCTCTTCTGGACACAGCGGCCGAACACTTTGGCCCGACGGACATCCCAGGCGGCGAGGTAGACCCAGGCTCCTTTTCGCTCGTATTCGCTCTCCACCCGGGCCGCTTTCCCTGGGGCCGGGCGGAAGCGAGCGGTGCTGATAGAGATCGAGGATAGGGCCAGCTTTTTCCATGAACAACGGATCGCGCGGAAAAATCCAGGTTCGATACCGCCAAGGACGGATGGCATCTTTGCTGAGCCAGCGCCAAATCGTCGCCCCGCTCTGATTTCCGCCACCCATCCTTGTTCGAGGACTTCCTGCCGGATGCCGGCGAGGGAGAGGCGAGACAGCGGCAGCCCCAATCGATGAGGCAGTTCACAAGCGAGAGCCTTTACCTGAACGACGAGTGAGGGGGGGGAAGCGGGCCTTGCGCCCGCCGCGAGGTTCGTCCTCGAGGCCGGGCAGACGGGCCAGGCAAAATCTCTTGCGCCATTTGCTGACAATCTGGCGTGGGGTGTCGAGCCGGTAGGCGATGACATCGTTCGGGAGGCCTTCGGCAGCAAGGAGGATGATTTTGGCGCGAATGACCTCGCAATATGGTGACGTATATCGGCGGGCCACGGCCTCCAAGTGTTGCCTTTCGTCTTCAGACAAGGTCACGAGGAAAGGGCTTTTTCTCGGCATCAACATGAATCCTCCTGATGCCGAGCCTATCAGAATCAAGGCGTTTTAGAGTGCAATTAATACGTCATCGTATTTGCGAATAGGAGTACTTAGGTTGTGGCGCACGGATTACTGCGAGGTGAGCGACGGGGAAGGTGGCGTTATGTCGACGACTTTGTATTGAGGCGGGATGTCGAAGAGGTTGGGTATCGGCTCGACGCGATCGAGTTTCGTCACGCGGACGGCAAGCTGGCCGGTGCGCGGGTCGGTATGCGTTTCGAGCATGTTGATGCGAAGCTCTTCGGAGTACCAATATTCGTCCGTGACCACGACAGGCTGTCCGGTGCCGGTGATTTTTTGCGGCAACGTCACCGTTCTGCGGTAGCCATGAACGTCGACGCCTTCCATCAGTGACGTGCCCAAGTCCTCGAGGAGAACATTGGGATCGGCGTGCGAGTTGGTGGATTGGCGCTGCGCCCAGTTGTTTGGAGGGGCTGCGGCTGCGGGACGAGCGAAAGTGATCTGGCGCGCGATTTGCGTGTGCGGATTCATGAACGTGCTCATTTGGGTGTCTGGGTCATAGACGAGGGTGGAGAGCAGCGCGGGATTTCGCGCGGACGTGAGCGGCACATTTGCGTGCCGCTCGTTGTGGATGCGGCCTCGCGAATCGCGCGCAATCAAGGCGAAACTCTTGCGCTGAAACGCGCTTCCATTCGTGACCGCGCTCGTTATGGACACCTCTTCCGTCGCGGAGAATGGCTCGCCCGGAATGGGAGTGACGAAAATTCTTGGGCTGAATGGTGGAGCGCCCATCGCCCACTGCGCTCGCGCAAACGGTAGCACGAAAACCAGCGACACGAATCCCAAGGACACCAAAACAGCACCGATTACCCGCGGACGATTTCTTAGCATGTTCTTACCCTGGCCGCCTCGCGCCTGTTGCGTGGAGTTTTGCATCGGCGCCGGCAAACTACGTGGCCCTGAGTTGCTTGGGCAAATCCTACGGCGGTTTTCGCGTGATTTCAAGTAAATCGTAAAGTTCCAAATGGAAATGTGGATTAGAATCGGTGGGCAAGAAAGATGAATGGGCTGCGATGCAAAGGGCAAGAAAGACAAAAATCCCACCCTTCGCAAACAGCCCTCGGGATGGGGTACCCGGCGGCACCGGGTGAATTTGCGTAATATTAGAGCGGCGAGTGGCGAAAGGCAAACCTCAGCGGCTGAAGCCGCGCTGGGTGCTGGGGGTTGACGGCACGGCTAAAGCCGTGCTCTGACAAGGCAGGAAAGGCAAGAAGGGCAAAAAAAGGCAAACACTCCACCCTTTGCAAACATCGCTCAGGATGGGCCATCCGCAGGACCGTGACGGGAGAAACAGTGCGATTGGAATTTTGCGAGGTGAGAGTTGAGTGAGGTGACGGCGCTGTTTTTCGATGTGGGCGGAGTGCTGCTGACGAATGGGTGGGATCGGCCGTCGCGGCGGGAGGCGGCGAAGAAGTTTGGCCTGGACTGGGATGATTTTGAGGACCGGCACGAATTGCTGCTGCACGGGTTCGAAACGGGCACAGTGAGCCTGGAGGCATATTTGAACCGCGTAGTTTTTTACCGCGAGCGGAATTTCAGCAAGCCGGAGTTTATCGATTTCATTCATTCGGAGTCGCGGGCGATGCCGGAGACGCTGGACGTGCTGCGCAGGGTGGCTTGCCGAGAAAAATATTTGGTGGCGACCCTGAACAATGAGTCGCGGGACCTGAACGAATATCGCATACGGACATTTAATTTGCGCGAATATTTCGATGTGTTTTTGAGTTCGTGTTATTTGGGCGTGCGGAAACCGGATGCGGCGATTTACAAGCTCGCGCTGAGCATCACGCAACGCGCTGGGTCTGAATGCGTGTTCGTGGACGATCGCGGGCTGAATTTGGAATGCGCGCGCGAATTGGACATGCACACGATACAGTTCAAGGATGCGGCGCAACTGGAAAGGGAGTTGAAAGGATTTGGTGTGGAGTTGGGGGAATCACAGGGCTGAGAATGAGCGCGAAATGCTGGGCAAAAGCAGATCTCTCGTCCCGACACAAAGCGTCGGGACGCAAAATGCGCGTCGCGTGGCTCCTTGGGATGACAACGCGTTGGGTCGACATCGTCGGTAGGCAAAAGGTGCGCCGGGGGCCAAGGCGAAGAGCGAAAGGCGAAGCACGAAAAACCCCGCCGTTCGCCAAAAACCGGGCGACCGGGTTCGGGATGACAACACTTCGGTGGCGGATGTGACCGAGAATTTGCGGGAGCATCGAAGCAAAGAGGAAGGGAAAGGACAACAGTGACGAACGGAAACACGGCGGGGAATGAGGCGCACCTATTCGTGATTTTGGGGGCGACGGGAGACTTAGTGGGGCGGAAATTGTTGCCGTCGCTGAATGCATTGATTGCGCGAGATGCGCTGGGGTCGAACAGTGTGATTCTGGGCGTGGGCGTGGAGACAGAATTCGATGACGAAAGTTTTCGGGTGCGTTGCCGGAAGGATCTGGCGGACGCGGGCATTCCGCAGGATCAAATCGCAAAGACGGTTTCCGACAAGAGAATCTTCTACCAGACAATTGCGAAAGGGACTCCGGAAGATTACAAGAAGCTGGCCGCGCGCGTAGAGCAAGTGGAGAAAGAAAACGGACTGCCGGGGAACCGCGTGTTCTATCTGGCGTTGCCGCCGAAGGTTTTCCCGCTGGCGATTACCGGGCTGGGAAATGCGGGGCTGAACAAGAGCAAGGGATGGACGCGGCTGGTGATCGAAAAACCGTTTGGACGGGATTTGGCGTCGGCGCAAGCGTTGAACAAAGTGGCGCACGAGCATTTCGAGGAGACGCAGATCTACCGCATCGATCACTATCTGGGAAAAGAAACGGTGCAGAATCTTTTGGTGTTTCGATTTGCGAATGCGCTGTTCGAGCCGCAATGGAATCGCGACCGGATTGAAAGCGTGGAGATCACGGTGGCGGAGTGCCTTGGCGTGGAGCATCGGGCGGCGTATTACGAAGGGGCAGGCGCGTTGCGCGACATGATACAGAATCATTTGACGCAGGTGATGACGCTCGCGGCAATGGAAGTGCCGGAAGCGTTCCAGGCGGACCCGATCCGGCGCGAAAAAGTGAAAGTGCTGCATTCGGTGCTGCCCATCAACATACAGAATGTGGTGATGGGTCAGTATGCGGCGGGGAAAATCGAAGGAAAGGATGTGCCGGCGTATCGCGACGAGCCGGGAGTCGCTAAGGATTCGCAGACGGAAACATTCGTGGCGATACGCCTGGAAATCGAGAACTGGCGATGGCACGGCGTGCCATTTTTCCTGAGGACGGGGAAACGGCTGGCGCAACGTTCGAGCCAGATTGTGGTGAACTTCCGGCGGCCTCCGGTGTGGATTTTCAAGCCGTTCGACAACAAGGAGATTCAATCGAATTCGCTGGTGATTGCGGTTCAGCCGGATGAGGGCTTCGATCTATATTTTGAGATTAAAGCGCCGGGACCGGGAGTTCAAATTCAGAGGAGTGACCTGCATTTCCGGTATTCGGAGGTATTCAAGCCGCTTCCAGAGGCGTATGAGACTTTGATTCTCGATGTGATTCATGGCGATCCGACTCTTTTCGTCAGCGACAGCTGGGTGGAGGCTTCGTGGAATCTGTACACGCCTGTGCTCGAAAACAAGCCGACCGTGTTGCCGTACGCGGCGGGGAGTTGGGGACCGGCGCAGGCGGATGCTCTGTTGAGTGATTTGGGGAGATTGTGGACAAAACCGGTGTAACGAATGCAAGGATATTTGCGGACCTCGACGCGTTGAGCCGCGCCGTGGTGGAAGACTCGGTGCGCGTGGCGAATGAAGCGGTGCGCGCGCGGGGGCGATGCCTCATTGCGTTGTCGGGCGGGAAGACGCCGGAGAAAGCGTACGAGCTGTGGTCGACGGAATTTCGCGAGAAGATGCCGTGGGCGAAGACGCATTTCTTCTGGGGCGACGAGCGTTTTGTGGCGGCGGACGATCCGAAGAGTAATTACCGGATGACGCGCGAGACGCTGTTTCAACATGTTCCCGTGCCGCCGGAGAATGTCCATCCGATTGCGACGAATTTTCGTGAAGCGGATGAAGCGGCGCGAGTGTACGAAAAAGTGCTGCGGGAATTTATTGCGGAGACAGGGCCCTCGTTTGATTTATTGTTCCTTGGCGTGGGAGGCGAGGGGCATACGGCGTCGCTGTTTCCGGACTCGCCTGCGTTGACGGAGGAGAAACGCTGGGTGGTTGGTGTGCGAGCGCCCGTCGAACCACCGGTGCGAATCAGTTTGACGTTTCCGATTTTGCGGCGGGCACGAGAGACGTACTTTTTGGTGGCAGGAGCCGACAAACGGGAGATTGTGGCGACGCTGCGGCGCGATGCGGCGAGTGGGTCGCAGAAATTGCCGGTGGAAATGCTGCGTACGGAGGGCGAAGGGATTTGGTTTTTGGATCGCACGGCGGATGGGGAGCCGGGCCATGCATTTTAGATCTTGGAGTTGAGTTGGGCGGTCGGGCGAGCAGGGAAATGATAGGAGGAACCATGACGAAGAATGCGGGAGTGTTCGTGAGTGCGGCGGCGTTGTTTGCGGTGACGGCGGCGGTGCCACTGATGCGGGCGCAGCCGGGCGGTGCGTCTGCGAGAGTGACGGGGCGGGCGGCGGGACAATCCATGGTGCCGCGGCCGATTGCACAGTCAGCCACACAGGGGGCAGAATCCGTTCCGGCTTATCATTCCGCGCCGCCGAAGGGTCCGCTGCCCGCAACGCTGGCGGCGAGCGGGTTCGCTGATCCGCTGACGAAGAAGGCGTACGCGGTTGCGGCTAAACTGAAACCGGTGCTCTATCAAATGCCGTGCTATTGCCGTTGCGATCGCGCGGCCGGGCATACGAGCCTGCTGAGTTGCTATACCGATCTGCACGGCTCGGAATGCGAAATCTGCAAGAAAGAAGTTTTCTACACGTATGAACAACGACGCAAAGGAAAAACGGCGAAACAGATACGCGCGGGAATTATTCGCGGCGAGTGGGAAAAGGTGGAGTTGGGCAAGTACGCGCCGCCGCTGACGTCGGGGGGCGGGGTGAAGAATTGAGCGGCAGTGATGGGTAACAAGTGATGAGCTAAAAATGAAAATCCCACCCTTCGCAAACTTCGCTCAGGATCAGGAAAAGCAAAAAAGGAAAGCAAAGAGCACAAGTCCCTCGCCGCATGGCGGTTCGAGACGACAATGCGCTCGGTTGACATGCGGGACGTAAATAGCGGGCGGCAGCGAGCGGGGTGACAACGGAGATCAAGCGGGAGGGATGGATGCATACGCTGATGCAAGATGTTCGTTACGCGGTGCGGATGCTGGCGAAGACGCCGGGGTTTTCGGCGATTGCGATTTTGACGCTGGCGCTGGGAATTGGCGCGAACACCGCACTTTTTTCCGTGGTTAACGGAGTGCTGCTCAACCCGCTGGCGTATCCGCACTCCAGTCAGCTCGTTGCCATTTATGAAGGTACTCCGTCATTCGACCGCGCTCCCATCGCGTATCCGAATTTCCTGGATTGGCAGCGCGACGCACAAACATTTTCGTCGATGGCGATGTATCGCAACGAGGACTACAACTTCACGGGCACGGAGCAAGGAGAGCGCCTGAGCGGTTTGATGATCTCCGCCGGATTTTTTTCGACCCTCGGCGTGAAACCCGTTCTCGGGCGCGACCTTCGCGCGACTGACGATCAGGTGGGCGCTGGGCCGGTGGTGATTCTCGGCGGCGGATTCTGGAAGCGAAGATTCGGCGCGTCGCCGGACATTGTGGGCAAATCGGTGGTGCTGAATGGCGCGTCGTACACGGTGGTTGGCGTGATTCCCGCAAGCTTCACTTTCTACGGGAACGACCGGGACGTCTACACGCCGATTGGGCAGTGGAGCGATCCCTCGTTTCGCGATCGGCGAATCGACATGAGCGCGCACGCGGTGGGGCGGTTGAAGCCGGGCGTGGCTCTCGCGCAGGCGAAAGCGGATATGGATGGCATCGCGCGAAATCTGGCCGCGGCTTATCCGGAAGCGGACAAGTCGGTGGGGATCACGCTGGTGTCGATGAAGCAGGACATCGTGGGGAACGTGCAGCCATTTTTAGTGGTGCTGCTCGCGGCGGTTGGTTTTCTTCTGCTGATTGCGTGCGCGAACGTGGCGAATCTGCTGCTGGCGCGTTCGATGGGGCGGTCGCACGAATTTGCGATTCGCGCGGCGCTGGGAGCGAGCCACGGGCGCGTGATTCGGCAACTGCTGACGGAAAGCATTCTGCTCTCCGGCGTGGGCGGCGCGCTTGGACTTTTGCTCGCGTTCTGGGCCACGAAAGCCGTGCTGGGCACGTTGCCCGGCGCGTTGCCGCGCGCGAGCGAGATCTCGTTCGATTCGCGCGTGCTGCTGTTCACTCTGGGCATTTCGCTCTTCGCGGTAATTTTGTTCGGGCTCGCGCCGGCGCTGAAAAGTTCGCGCGTGAATCTGCAGGAGATACTGAAGGAAAGCGGACGGGGATCGAGCGGCGCGCGGCATGGCTTGCAGGGAATTTTTGCGGCGGTTGAAGTGGCGATGGCGTTGGTGCTGCTGGTGGGCGCAGGGCTGATGATTCGCAGTCTTGCGGCACTGTGGCGCGTGAATCCGGGGTTCGATCCAAACCACGCGATCACTTTCAGCTTGTCGCTGCCGGCGTCGTCGAAGGTTAGTGCCGCCGAAACGCGCGCGCGTCTTCGGGAGTTCGACGACAAAATGCGCTCGATTCCGGGGGTGGAAGCGGTTTCCGTGACGCTGGGATCGCGGCCGATGATTCATGACTCCGCGCTGCCATTCTGGATCGAGGGCCAACCGAAGCCTGCGAATGACAACGACATGCCGCAGGCGATGTTTTATCTGGTGGAGGCGGGTTTCCAGAAAGCGATGGGAATCACGCTGGAGCGCGGGCGGTTCGTCACGGCGCAAGATGATGAGCACGCGCCGCGCGTGATTGACATCGACGACGTATTCGCGCGGACTTATTTTCCGCACGAGAATCCGATTGGGAAGCGCGTGAATTTTGTCGGTTTCGGCGTACAGGCTGACATCGTCGGCGTCGTAGGGCACGTAAAACAGTGGGGGCTGGGCACGGACGCGAAGTCCGCGATCGAAGCGCAGTTCGATTATCCGTTCATGCAACTTCCCGAGAAGTTGATGCCGCTGGTGGCGACGGCGGTGGCCGTTGTATTGCGGACGCAGGGGGATCCCAGCGCCGTGATGGGCTCGGTGCGCCGCGCGGTGGAAGAAACGGATCCGCGCGAAGTGATCTATGGAGTAGAAACGATGGACGAAGTGGTGTCGAATTCGTTTGCGGCGCGGCGACTGTCGATGATTCTGCTCGGTGTGTTCGCGGGGCTGGCGCTGATGCTGGCGTGCGTGGGAATTTACGGCGTGATTTCATACGTGGTGGGCCAACGGACGCACGAAATCGGAGTGCGGATGGCGCTGGGGGCGCAGCGCGCGGATGTGCTGCGGCTTATTCTGGGCGAAGGCATTCGCATGGCGCTGATCGGCGTCGGAATCGGAGTGGCCGCGGCGTTCGGGCTGACGCGGCTGATGGCGAACCAGCTTTTCGGGGTGAGCGCGCACGATCCGCGGACGTTTGCAGGCGTGGCGTTGTTGTTGACACTTGTTGCGATTTTGGCGTGTTATCTGCCGGCGCGGCGGGCGATGAAAGTGGATCCTATGGAGGCGCTGAGGTACGAATAAGTCATGGTTCTAGAACCACAACGAACCACGAAAATAGGCGCAGAACCAACACTGAAACTAAACGATTTAAGGCTATTTTCTAAGGAATAACCGGCCAATAAACGAGTTAAGGCTATTTTCTAAGGAATAGTTGAGAGGTGCGAGTTAATAGGCGAGAGTCGAAAGACGAAAAGCGAAAATCCCACCCTTTGCGCCCAGCGT
>Ga0307373_10001355_pt1 | contig 45887 bp, 51 predicted proteins | sample OX2MG_FD_202534 | JGI IMG/M metagenome (GOLD analysis project Ga0307373, IMG submission 202534) | Soil microbial communities from Risofladan, Vaasa, Finland - OX-2 | ecosystem: Environmental > Terrestrial > Soil > Coastal area > Acid sulfate soil | place: Finland: Risofladan, Vaasa | collected...
TGAATCCACCACATACAAGTATGTACATGCCATCCAACAGTACAGTCAATGGGCTACCCCCATTTGAGCAAGTCAAATCAGGAGTTAATCCAAAAGATGTTACCTGCAAGCAAGGCTTTACTTTGATCATAAAAGCTGATGATGGGTCACCAGCCTGTGTAGATCCTCAAGTCATGCAGATTCTAATCCAGCGGGGATGGTAAACTTTCGTCACATAGACAAGACGTCATTATAAATAACTGATAACAAGTTTTACCTATGAACTGAATCTTGGCCTTTCCATTCTTGCCTACCCAAACCCGTTATTTTCAATGATAATGTTTACAGTTGTCACAGTTGGAATCTATTCTGCGTTTGATCCCTTTTGTTCATTACCTACGATATTTTTGACAGAGACATCTGCCGCAGTATAAATTGGATTGATAAACTCCATAGGAAATCTAGGAGGGTTCATCGGTCCCGCCATTGTTGGATACCTAAAGACAAGTACTGGTTCCTATAATCCTGAAAATATTTTCATGGTTGCATCACTTTTGATTGCAGCGTTTCGGATTTTGACGCTGAAAAAGACCAAAAGAGCCTTGAGATACAAGCGTAGTTTATCAGAGTCGTGGTTGCACTTGATTGCAGTATATTCCTAGTGCTTAATATTTTCAAGTCACATGATATATCATGACATCGATTCTAGATTCCCAAGACAACGCAAAGACAAAAAGATCCCTTGACATGCTCTTGATTGATAGAAGCAATGAATTCCATGAACTTGCAAGTGCCATAGAATACTCGACAAATTACAGCAACTGGGAAGAGTTTATCCTGAGATTTTGTCTAGAGTTTAATGATTGTTTTGAGATGTGGTCAGACAAGGTCAACCACGAGGACCACTACAGGGTACACAAGTGCATGACAATAATGAACCAAATTGGACAGGGAAGATCAAATATTACACAGATGTCCAAGATTCAAAACATGGCATACAGAATAGCCAAGGATTTCAATGTCATATATGACAGACTATGATGTTTTTTAACTAGAATTAGAATAGTTTTTCTTGGTTTTTACCATACCATGTAATTTCATCTAGCCCCATTGCAAGCCGTAGCTTGTTTGCAGTAACAGGCGAGAATCCTTCAAAATGGTTGTTTGCCATTATCACCGTATGTGATACCTTGTTTTTTATCTCACCTAGTTTTTGTGCCCATTTTTTGATCGACTCGGTTCTATCCTTTTGGATCGTTCCAAACAAGTTTTCAGGAATTGTCCTATCTCCAATCAGCCTAACATAGACAAAGTCCGCTGTCACATCACATGGATTTACAACGCCTTGCACTTCATTCCATACAAGACAGACGTTATATTCTGAGAGAAATTTGTACGACTCGTCTGTAAACCATGAAGGATGTCTGCCTTCCACCGCATAACGATACCCATTAGGAAGATGGTTTAATATTTTTTCAAGATTTGTCCTTGCTTCTGCAAATGACAACGACGGTGGAAGTTGTATCACAAGAATTTTCATCTTGGAACCAAGCGGTCTGATAGAGTTTAGAAATTTGTCCAAATATGGCCCAGGCTTGAGTCTTGCATCATGTGTTATCTGTTTGGGCATCTTGGCAGTAAATGTAAAATTGTCAGGCGTCTCAGAGAGCCATTTTTTTGTTGTGGGTTGTGATGGGATATTGTAAAATGTTGAATTTATTTCCGTAATACCAAATGTCTTTGAATAATGCTGTAGATAATCAGAACTTGTCATCGCTTTTGGGTAAAATGGTCCAATCCAACCATGATAACTCCAGCCAGTACATCCAATTTGAATGTCCATCACACCATCAAGAAAGACTGAAAAATATGAATATATGTCAAGTCGTCTTTTGAGCATCAGATATTTGTTGAACTAGTCATACTGTGACATGGTTTACACATAACATCATCACGAACATTGTTAGGTAAGAGTTAAATGAAAAAGAACCAACGTATACCGTGGTAAAAATATTTCTAATCATACTTGCTGCAAGTGTATGTGGTGCAATTGTCATATCTATTGGCATGCTATCAGCATCCGGATGGAGTACGCCAGGCACATATACTGGAACAAGCGATGCATCTAGAGCACCTGCAAGTACAACAAATTGCTATTCATTCCAGACAGGATGTAATAGTACATACAACGTCATACCGCAGGCTGCCATGGACAGCGGAGCATATCTGGGCGGCAATTATCACCACCCATAAACTCCACTTTTTTCTAGACTTTTGAATTATGATTTGTCAGTGCGCTTACTTTATTTTTTAGAACAACAACAAGTGCAACTGAAATTATAGATATTATTCCAGCACTAGAAAATATTTGTGTGTAAGATAATGCAGATGGAAACACACCTGACACATTGGGAATTGTTTGGCTATACATCTGCTGGAACATACCTGCAACTGAGGGCCCAAGCGATTGCCCCACCAGAATAAGCAATACAGACATGCCAAGCGATATTCCTTCAACTTTTGGCGGAGATGACACCAAGATGATATTAAATCCGCCTACAAATGCAAACGATAATCCTACTGATATTATTCCTAGTGCTGTAGATATCATAAATTCAGTAGAGTGAAACGCCACCAGTCCAAAAAATCCTGCAGTACATACAATTGTTCCAAGTGCAGTCAGCCTGAAATTTCCAACCTTTGATACGATAAAGCCTGATGTTGCAGAGACGATTAGCGATATTATCATGAATGGAAGTTGGACGTTTGCTGTCGATATTGCATCTCCTCCAAAGCCTAACGGTTTTGGACTTTGTATTAATATTGGAATGGTCTGGTATACCATAAATGTAGATATGCCGACTATCATCAATATCACATTGGTCGGCAAGAGTATCGTGTTTGCAAGAATATTGAGATCAATTAATGGGTGAGGTGTCCTTTTTTCTAGCATCATGAATACAATCATAGATGCTGCAGATCCTGCAAAGAAGACAAGAGAATTCATGTTTCCATGTGCTATTTCTTCAAGATATGATACACCCATCAGAAACAAAATTACTGTAATAGAGAGTGCAACTGCACCTTTTATGTCAAGTCCATGATATTGTCCAGGATCTATTTTTGGAATACGGATGAATTTTGCCATTATCACTGCAAGCATTATGGCAATAGGAAATACAGAAAAAAATGTTGCATGCCATCCGTAATTTGATATTATTCTTGCGCCAACAATCAGCCCAACCACAGAGCCACCAAAAAACGTTGATGTAAATATGCCTTGGGTGATTGCAAGCTTTTCTCTTGGAAAAATGTCACGCACTATACCAAATGCTATTGGGAACATAGAAATTCCAATGCCTTGTGCAATCCTTGTAAATATCATGAAATAAAACGAATTTGCAAACCCGCCTCCCAAGATTCCTGCAGCATATATCATCATCACAACAAGCAGAATCTTTTTTTTGCCGTACATGTCTGAGAGTTTGCCTGCAATTGGTGTCATCACTGCACCTGCAATAAGATATGATGACAAGATCCAAGATGATGTGTTGTATGAAATACCAAAATCTTTTATAAAATTAGGAATTGCAGGTAGCACCATTGTCTCACCATACATTGTAACTAGTGCAAGGCTACTGATCATTGCAAGCGAGATCCATGCAGAAGAAGATATTGTAGTAACGTGGTTGTCTGCTTTGTCATTGTCATCCATTAGTTATCACTTCCCTTTTTGTTTCATATAAGTCAGAAAGTAACAGTGTTGCTATCAAGTGAGTGTATGTTAAGTGAAAAGATCGTTGACGAGTTTTATCCCAGTTTATGGTTTTATGTTTTTTGAAAGTAATTATTTTTTTCTTCAATCTTTCAACTTCTGACAGTTCAAGTGCAAAATGCACATGTCTGTAGGAGTCTGTTACAAGCCACTCTAGATTCACAGTGACTTGAATTTCTTGATTGCCTCTCTTGTCAGCCTTTCTTTTTCTTCTTCTGATATTACGGTAGGATCTTCTGAGGCCAGTGCCTTGTTGTACTCCTCTTCAGTGTTTGACTTCATCTTCTTTTTCTCTTCCATGGTACTATCAACGGTTTTCCATTATATCTATCAAGAGATCATTCCATCTTGGCCTCGTCTGCCACATAATGCTTCATTAATGAAATGATATACGATGACGTGCGAATGTTCTCATGCGAATAGTTTGTATGAATAAACCTCATTTTTTCATGCATGGACAATGCTTTTGTCCATATCTGTCTCATGACAGACCTCTCAATTGGCCACAGGGAATCGCTTGTTGTTGCCATTATCCTTCCACCAGAATACTTGGCAAAAAATGGCTTGGTCTGGGTTGTAAACTGCTTTGGCTCTGCAAGATCTGCCACCATCAGACTCCAAAACTCGTCAAACTTCACGGTATTGATACAGACAATCTTTGATTTAACTAGTTTTACTCTCCATTTTGTTGTTGCAGCAAAAACAAGTGTAGACAGTTTGGGTTCTTTTGTAGATTTGTCCATTGGTGAGCCGCACTTGGGGCATTCCATGAAAATAATAGAGCATTTTATTCTACAATAAGATTGTGTTCATTTTTTTCCGAATTTTCATAGTTTTTATTTCTTTTGGGCAACACTTTAAAATTATAAAATTGTAAATAACTAATGAACTCATTCGATAAAAAAAATCGGTTCTAAATAAAATGCATGACCACTTTCTTCACATTGCCCCCCAGTACCGCGAGCTAAGAACAACAGACCTTGGCCCCATACTGTTTATCACAAACAAGTTGCAAGGTCTTTCAAATATACATGCCGCAGACATTGGGTGCGGAACAGGAAGATATAGCCTCAAGTTTGTACAGCACCTGGGTGAGAAATGCCATCTTTTCTGCCTTGACAACAACAGAGAGATGTTAAGACACCTAAGAGAGTATTTTGTAAAAAATGGTACCACAAACTTTACTCCAATTCGAAGCGACTCGCATAAGATACCACTGCAGACAGACTCGCTTGACTGTGTCATGTCATTTAATGCAATACATCACTTTTCACTTCCAGACTTTTTAAGAGAGTCTTCACGGGTACTCAAAAACAATGGCAAACTGTTTGTATACACCAGATTGCGAGACCAAAACGCCAAGACCATTTGGGGAATGCATTTTCCTTCATTTAATAAAAAAGAAGACAGGTTATACGAATTGGATGATCTAAAGTCAGTATTTGAAAAGGACAAAAACCTGAATATCAATTCCATCAAGTTCTTTGAGCACCATCGAGTATACCCACTGGAAAAATTGGTCGAACAGGTAAAAAATCACCACTATTCAACATTCAAGTTTTACAAAAAGCAAGAGTTCAGGGAAGCGTTACACAAGTTTGTCCAAAACATTTTGAACCATTATGACGACTTGGACAAGATAACATGGAAGGACCAGAACACACTTCTTGTAATAGAAAACAGACAGTAAGATTTGGATACAAGATTATTTTAAATCGAGTTAACTATTCGAGGCCGATTCATGTCCTGGAGGTATTTTGTTTACGTGGATTCTATTTTTCTCTTTTGCTTACATGTAGGACAAATGGGACCATAGTCAAGACGCTTACTAAAAATGACTTTTTTACAGTCTAGACAATAATAAATTGGCATGAGTTTCCTAAACTGAACTGACTTCAAGGAACAATTTTAGCATTTCACATGAGTTCTAGCCACATGACTAGTAATGATAGACATGATTAGAGAAAACAAAGATTATTCCAAGTACATAATGTCAAACTCTAAACAACCCCAACTTCATGCAGAGTAATCAAACCATTATCATCTACCAGTTCTTTGATTTCAGGCAATACTTTTTCGAGTTTTTGTAGATCATCAATGACCTCGATAACAAGAGGCATGTTTATCGATATGCCTTCTATGTGTGTGTTAGAATCGCCTCTTTTACCATATCCTCCCATACCTGTCCACATGGTCGCACCAGATATTGATCCTTTTTTCAATATCTCAAGTACCAGAGACTGGACACGTTTTCCCTTTACGGTATCATTCTTTTTTATCCTAATTACAAGTGACCACATCTTCATCGTTCTCATCTCAACCCTCCAAGTATTACACTTGTCAAGGCTCGCCCTCCAAAGATTGCACCAAGTGACAATCCAACATTTGCAATCACAGTGATCATTACCAGTGAATACTGTTTGGCATCTATTAGATTAGCTGATTCCAAGGCAAAAGAGGACATCGTGGTAAGCCCTCCACAGAACCCCACGGCAATTAACAAGGCGTATTTTTCATCCAGATTCCATTGTTGTGAAAGTACTGCAAATGAACCAAGTATGAAACTACCAACCACATTTACAATCAAGACATTGACAGGTAATGCTCCAATCAATAACGGCGATTTTGTCACACCGTATCGTAGAAAAACTCCAGCCAGTCCACCCGCTGCTAGAAATATTATTTCAATTCCTTTCATTGGTATGATCATTGTTCTTTATTGTTATCCATAAGCATATAGTACTGTAAATCATTTTTCATCCTCAAATCTGTCTGCCCAATGTTTTCTGGTTTCATATTCAACTGGACCGCTGTAACCAATAACTTCATTCTGCCTATTCTTTGCGTTCTTTGACACTCTGCTGCTCCACCAAAATATGCCTGCAGCTATTACAACAGCAAATGCTGCCATAGAATAGATCACTTGTGCAGAATAGTTTCCGGTAGATGATATTCCACTACCTTGTGGGGGTTGAGGGTTAGCACCAAAGTATTCAATACCATTTATGTCTGTCACTGCCACATATCCATCAATCTGTATACTAGCAGAGCTTGCTCTCTCAGTATAGCTTACTGGATAATCAACATCTGATTTTAAATCTGAATTTTTGACAATTGGGTACATGGTTCCCTCACTTATGTTACTCTCACCAGTTGCATATGTAGAGACGACTACTTTTTGTCCATGATATCCAAGATCGCTTGAATCAGCAATCGTATATGCAGGATCAAACAGGTGTTGCCATTTTGATATAGGATCACTCATGAGATCATTTGATGACATCAATGGAATTTCAAATAGGTTTTCTGCATTAGACCCTTTCAATTTGTTGTAAAGATCTGGGAGCTGTTTTTTTATGAAATCAATAGGGGAATTGATGTCAAACTGTCCATAATTTGGAACATTTACCAATACAGGATCCTGTACTATCAATCCCCTCCACTGGGTATCAAGTATAGCAGCACTATCACCAGTTGCCTGCCTTAACACATAGTTTGATACTGTTGGAACAAATGTTATCTTGTAATCTATGCGTGCTTGACTATCACCTGGATACAGTGTTGCTTCATAGGTAATGTCGACATCCGTAATATTTGAGGCACTCTTAAGATTTCCAATAATTTCAGAATCAAGACTTTTGATAAGAGACTTCTTTATTGGATCAGACGGGTCAACATGAAATGTCATGGTGATATTTTTACCATGTAACATGTTCTTGATTTCTCCACCTTGCGAATAATCAATCACATATGTTCTTTCAAATTGAAACGATGGTTTTGCGGTATGTGATGTAGTGCTAAGTTGTGCAACAAAATCCACTGCATTGACAGGAACTATGAATCCTGTAGCCATGACAATTGTAAGTATTAGTAAATATGTTAGGTTTTTGTACCGGCCCAATTTTTGTTTTTGATTTTTTGTGTTCATTTGTCTACCTATTTAATTTCCATTAGGTAGACATTATCAGCACCAGTCTTGGGCAGTTTAGGAGTTTATTCCAAGGCTAATGTCATAGCCTTTCTTAGGTGTGGTACATGGTACTTTTAAGGTTTGTTACAATTAGTTCTGCTAACTTGTCGAGGCCTTGATATGTGATTATGTGTGATAAACATACCATTGGCAATCAAATGTATCAAGTAGTCATATCACTCTCCAAATGAACTTGTTTCCATGATGGAAACGTTTAGACAAATGGTTAACCATTGTATAAAAACTGGACTTGAAAATAACTATTCAACATTAAAGAAACTTTCCTTGTTATCATATCATGAATTATCCGAATACGAAATTTTGTCATACTACAAACTAACTGCAATATCTTCCGCATGTGGCAGACTTGGTAAAATCATTCACTATAACACCAGAATCAATTTCTCTATCAATCCAAAAAGAGGTAACTCAAATCATTCCAGAAAAGGTAATTGGAATTGACCGAAACCTAAGAAATATTACAATATCAACTTCAAATGGTTCCATCATGTACAAGACTAACAAGTTACTATCGATTAAAGAAAACACATCTCATGTGATAACATCTCTCAAGAGATTCGATGTTAGAGTAAAGAGACATTTCCAGCAAAGACTTGGAAACAGACGTTCCAGAAGGATACAACAACACTTACACAAAATATCAAGAGACATTGTGGAAAGGGTAGTTGTATCCAAATCAATGATAGTATTCGAGGATCTAAAAGGAATTAGAAAGTTATATCGAAAGGGTAACGGACAAGGTAACAAGTATAGACGAAAACTAAACTCTTGGTCTTTCTACGAGTTACAAAGACAAGTAGAATACAAGGCAGAATGGGAAAGGAATTCCTGTTGATTTCGTAGATCCTAAACACACAAGCCAACTCTGTCTGATATGCGGAGGGAAACTCCAAGAGGACAGGTTACAACTTCGAAAATTATTGTGCAATAATTGCAAGAAATCAACGGACAGAGATGTAGTAGCATCAATGAACATTTGCTTGCAAGGGATAGAGTAGGTTTTGCCATCCTAGACGACTTTCAGATGAAGCGATGAAAGGGAATGTAGATTGGAACAATGGTTTCATGCAGCCACTAATCCTCCGAGTAGATGGAAGCAAGTTAGTTGTCAAGAAATGAAAATGTCAGGTCTTGACAAGTTAGCAGAACCTTACAATTACTGCGCTCATCATTTTGATTTGAAAAACAAGCAAGACTTCGGATAACAAATACATCCTTCCACTTTTCAAGGATTTCAAATTTGGCATTTTCCATCATGTTGGTAGTGTGTTACAATGGACACATCTAGTTACACTAACTGGAGAAAATGATTTAGAAAAATTTCACAATGGAGATGTAAGAAAGTAATCTGGGGTTCTTCTGAAGAAGCTAGGCAACAGTTGAATCTACCAGATTTTTTGGGTTTTTGTTAAACTTGCCTACGATGTATTGCACCTTGTCATCTCCTTCGGGCATTGGATTTGCACATTTACCACATTTTGGCAAAATGACTATGGCGTCACAGTCAATCTCACCTATGAACCTGTCACACTTGGAACAGTGGACGGATTTTTTATCGTAGATATTCATGACATAATATGGTCTTAGACACTATTAAGGATGGTAGGCATTTCCAGCCAAATGCAAAATAGTTCAGATAGCAACCTGTTGTTACAAACCGTTGACCTTATCTGTTAAATGTCAGATATGAAATAACACGTCATGTCATACTCTGACTGGATGCCGTTTAACAAAGAAAACATAGGTAGAGCGCCAATCAAGGCAGGAGTCTATTTTCTCGGCTCTGAACATGAAACAACATACATCGGTGCAAGCAACAACATCCATGAAAGACTAGGTGAGCACCTTAATTCAACAGATACATGCATCAAAGGCACAGTCTCATTTTGCTATCATGAAACCTTGTTCCCAGAGGCCGAAGAAGAAAAACAGTTGACAGCATTCCAGTATGAGCATGGAAGACTGCCAAAATGCAATAAATCAAAATAAAATAAACGATGACATATACAGGCATCAATGTAATACAGTTTGAATCTAAACTGACTTGTTTTATCAACTAGACAATCTTAGATCCACTTAAAATACAATTTCTGCGTATGTATACAGTGCAAGGCTCAAGCGCTCTAGATAAATATGATTTAAAGAAATCCCACCAAGCCCTAAAGATGCTCCTCGTTGATAGAAGTAATGAATTTCGCATATTTGCTCAAGGCATAGGATACCCAATCAACACAAATAACTGGGAATTAATAGTCTTAAATTTTTGTCTAGACTTTGTTGATTGCTTTAACGTAATGTCTGGCGAGGACTCTCTTGATCACAACCAGATTCATAAATGTATGACACTCATAAGACAAATTGCAAGAGGCAAGTCAAACATGACTGAAATGACACATATTGAAAATACTGCATATCTAATTGCAGAAGATTTCAAGTCAATTTACAAAAGAATGGGGTAAGACGGGATGACAATACAATAGGAATTATCCAGTAATCCTCAGACTACTTTTCCACTGATCCGGCATAGGCGCGTCAGTGATTCATCATGTTAGTTGCTACCCGCCTAGTTATGCATTTGGTAAAAAAGATGATCGTTTTAGGTTCTGTTGTGTCTTAGGTTGATCAGTATCTTCATTGAAATTTTATGTGTTGCAAACCGAGTGATGATAACGGCATTTGATGAAACCTGACATTACCAAAACCTTCAGAGCATTACAATCAACACTACCCAGGATGTAAGAAATTGGGTTTTCAGCCTATTTTGCAGTCTTTATTTTTGCTAGTTCTTCAGCAGCAATCATTTTTTCAGATTCAAACATGGTTCTTTGTAGATCACTAAGACTTTGATCTTTGAGCTTTGCATCTACCTGATTGATTCGTTCCTGATAGATTTGGATTGATTTAGCCATTGCTTCTTTCTTGTTCACAGTAAATCTAAGATTAAATCGGTGATTTAGCAATATCTATTTGTCATAGACACCATAGATATCATAGTAGATTCATCATCAAAAGTTGTTAAATTATAATTGATCAATCACTAGAATAATTTGGATTTAATCTTTAAAACGGATTATGTCATACACGAAAATCAAGTGTCAGAGATTACTCCCGAGCGATTACAGGCCCTAGCCCAACTTAATCGGCTAAACAACATTATCGCTCCCTCTATGTTTATCATTTACAAATAGGCATAGAGCCACTTTTTTTAATTCAATTACCAAGGGTTGGAAATAACCTGTGTTCAGATATGGATCGTTTTTTGGCATCAAGAAATGGGAGGATCTTTTGTGGCAGTTTTCTCCCTTCTTCTCAGTATTATACAGCAGTTGATTATCTCTCAAATTTTTTCTTCAGGAGTGGAATTCTGAGATCGTGTTCTGCTAGAAAAACAGATAATCGCCATAGTTAATGTTGATAATCATCCCAGGAGACAACATGAAGCAGTTTTTCATTGTTGATTTAACAGAATTGATTTAACAGAATTGATTTAACAGAATTGATTTAACAGAATTGATTTAACAGAATTGATCTAACCAAAGATCACCAAGGATTAATTTTCCATCAAGAATTTCAGAGAGATCTATTTCTTTTCGGTTTTAGGATTAATGTTACCAGTGGTACGCCATATATCACAGCATTAAGACCATAGAATATAGCCCAGTGGGAACCAGTTTTAGATACGCAATCATTCTGTTTGTAGTTTAGATCTGCCACGACATGGTTTTGAGTAGATTCCTTGCAATCAAGATTAGTCAGTGCACCATACCAAAAATATGAGATTGGCATAAATGATACAGACAGGGCTACAAGAACCAAGATTCGAATTTTTATTGACGGTGTATTTGGTGCCCACAACTTTGATTTCAGCTTCTGAACTCTTCTAGTTACAAGTTTTTATTCATAAATGTTACACTTGAGTGCCTAGCGATTCATCCTAAAACCAATATCCGTATATTCTAGAATCACGTATTATACCCCATGTCTACACATACAGATTCGTATGAGAGAACAGAAAAACGACATGATGAATATCTACCCATAGGAGTAGCACTGCTGTTAGCAAGCTGCCTTGTGACGATATTTGTGATCAATCCACAAAGTGGGGGATATGCTGGAGGCTCCAATCAACTGGCATTTTGGGAAAGTGCCGGTGTGATATGGGCAGGTGTGCTAATAGGATTCATAGCACTAATCTTCAGATCAGTCTAGAACAATAACCAAGAACAGAACGTAATACGTCAGCATCGCTTGTGCAATTTTATTACCTTGTCAACTTGTGCACATATTTTTTAAAAAATTAAAAAAAAATAATTTATGACACAAGTTGTCTTCCGCATTTTGAGCATTTTACATGATACATTTCCATGTATACTTGTTGTTTTGTGTCAACCTTGACACATTGTTTCCCACCCTCTTTGCACAGATGACAAAATTCTTGTTCCATATAGTAGTATGGCGATTCAAAGATATAAGATTAGATCAAAAAATTTTAGTAGAGGAGGTTTTTATTGAGTCATATGCAACAAGGCTCAAAATCTTTTCTTATGATTGCCAAACAGTATAAAAACTTGTGAAACACTTTCATTTGGTATATTTTTCTATAACAGCCTGTTCTCCAATATTGCGTATTTCGCCTAGTATCTCCTCTAGAAGACTAAGACTTTGCAAAATAAGGTCATGCTTCAATTTTCCAGTTTCTGTTTTATTTTTCAGTACCAGTTTTTCATTATATACAAAACTTGAGAGACTGATACTATCTTGCATATTCAAGCCCACATAGAATTTTACATAGTCAGAAACAGTTCTAATACCCATTTGCTAAAAGTATGGTTTACCAGTATTTGATTCATGTTTAGAAAGAGATCAGAATAGACACATGGTCGATCTATACATGATTTTACCAGATATGATGTAAAGTTTGAGAATCTGTTTCCAAAGTCGTTGGTTTGACTTTGCAAAGTACAACCTACTCTCAGACTTGATCTACTGCCAGATGTTCTTAATTGGCATCAGAATAGAAAAAACCTTAAACACTGCCCGGCATTAGTTGGAATCTTCCAAATATGACAACTGTCCCCACCATAATCACTGCAATTACCGCTACTATGAACATTAGAGATTCAGGCATTCATGGTATGCCCATCGCATTTACAACCTGAAGAGTATAAACTGCATATCAAATGTAGCAACCTGTGAATCATAATTTTATGCTGGAGTTGTCCCATAAAGCCAATTACGATATAAGACGCGTTGGTCTGAACAATGTCATATTTTGCTTTCATCGCCATTATAGAACCAGAACAATCTACAACAGAGTCAGTAAGACTTGGACCATTAATAGTTTTGATCAAATTAGAATATTGTTGCATGTCATGTTTTGTGATATACATTGTGACATGTACTGCAGAGTAGGTGTTGAGTTTTTTGGTCCTATTGTAATCATCATGACATATAGATACCGTGGATGCAGATTCACCACTCTACATGGTTTTGTTATTCCACGGTTTCTACTTGTAGTGCTTGCACATTAGGTGGATATATCCAATAGTATGTTTAGTTCAAACATACTTTCCATCATAGCCTAGAGTAGCTATTTTACAATAAACAAACATAGTCTTTTCTATTCACATATACAATTAATATTGCAGATTCTCTACAAGCGGAAGTTCTAGGGATCAATCCCTCAGAACAACCGCACTTGAATCTGATATTTTTTACACAGTCACAAGTCTTTGACCCTCTCATTTTTGGCTAAAAAAAATCAAACAGGCAATGCAAGTGAAGACATTATGAAACATAAGATAATTCAGATAAATCTAAAAAACAATTAGGGACCAGCAATGATAAGAAAATGATTTAGTTACTGCCTATTTCTTGAATTATTTTTTTTATAAACATAATGTGCCGTGACTATTAATACGGACGCAAATATTATAACTAAAATTATCGCAGGCAATAAAATTAACCCCATATTGATAAATTGAAATTGTGGAGATGAAACAAAAACTGTAAATTTTGCAGCGTTTATAACAGTAGGAGCATCAATTCGTAACCAGACGTAATAAGTTCCACCGCTTGGGAAGGTATAGTTCTCTGAAAAATCTCCACCATGTATTATCCTGGTCTCAAATTTATGCACTATGCCGTTTGAAGTTGAGCTGGTTTCTGGACTCAGTATTGTGATAGTTTCATTAAAGTTCTTGATGTGCTCGCCAGTTTTTAGATCTTGAACACTAAAGATCATGGTAGAGATACTACCCGTAGTCGGAGTAGGCGGAACAATGTCAAATTGCATGTGAATATTATCGTTTTTGTTTTTCCAATCTTGATAGTTTAATCCATAGAGATGACCATATGACGGAAAACTGGGAACAAATACAATGCTGCAAAGCAACATCATTTTTATGACTTGAAAAAAACTAGACTTAGAATTTGTGTTCATTCACTGATTTCAGCATCATCTTGACTTATAATACATTATAATGATTTTTCGATGCATATAGGATCAAGGGAAACATGTATAGGATTTTTAAGGAATCCATGTTTGATGTAACAAGTGAAAAAAATACGATTAATTTTACCTACATGTTTTTGTATTTTGATCATTTTTGCATCTCATGATGCAAGTGCCAAGTTACCAATTCTTGATATGTCCGGTGAAGGTATTTTTGGAGCCATGAATTGGCAGCCTGATGCATTAAATTCAGATTCGGAGGCCATAGGAAATTATGAAGTAGTTGTTGCAACAGATACATTTTCTCCCACAATAGGTCAAACGGTCCACATCCAATTCAAAGTCTACAACTACAATCAAGGCTATTATCGTGATAAACTGAATTATGCCGAGATGGGTGTTAATCACTTTACAATGGGAGTAAGAGTATATCACAATGATGTGCTCGTGCATGAGTTTCTGCCACAATATCATGAGGGAAGTTCATGGAGTACTAACTATACCTTTACAAAATCAGGAAATTATGTATTAAGAGTAGATTTGTATAATTTTGACAAAGACAATAAGGTTGTAACCTATATTTTCAATATTCCAGTATCAACAGAATTTGGTCCCATTTTTCAATACATCGTAATTGCCGCAGCTGCATCATTTGCAATAGTCTTGATTTGGGTCAAACTCACCATGATGAAGAAGATTCAACAGCGATAACTACACAGGAATAATCATACAGTTTATGATCATCGTATTCTGCATCTGCTACAACATATTGTATGATACCAGGAAGATGTTCCACCAGATTTTGATATTCTGGATTATCACATACGTTTGCTGTACTGATATAGACAGACAATGGCACTACTAGTTTGTCAGCGGAGTATGACAGGTACAGATTGTAGCCAAACACCCATCCTTTGGTTCCGGAGAACCCCACCTGACATCAGTGTCAATACCGGACCCTGGAACCTTTCCTGATACTATCTGTTTCCTGTGCCAGACATGACCATTTCTTGCACATATCATGGAACTGTCAACTGATGTTACAGATGCATTAGTGATTTCTTCTGTGACAAATCTTTTTTCCATGTAACCTAGGTGATGGAACCAGCCGATATCACCTATCAAATGTACGTCTGTCTTGCAACGTGTACAGACCACATGATTTCATTATTTTCTTGTTGTGTCTTGTGCCGGTTGAAAAATAGTTAAGGAGGGATCTGATTTCATCTTGCTGAGATTTCTAGGGGTATGCATTTGGCGATGATATCATCATGAGGAGATCCAAAGCATTTCCCATTAAATTAATTCTGGAATGTGATCAAAATGAAGTAGAATTATGCCCAACTCTCAACCAAATGATGATTTCCAATTATCATTGCAGGTGCAGAATTTCATTGTTGATAATCAAGATATCGTGTCTTCACAATCAGATACAAAAAACCATGTACGGGACAGATAACCTTGTTACTGCACAATGTGCCACAATTCTTTATATTTACTTTCAATCAGTGATACCATGAATACACGCGACCTGATAAGAAACAGAGGCCTGCTTACGATAATACTCGGTGTAGCAATCATTGCTTCAGTCGGAGGATTATCTGTAGTATATGCAGACACTGGCTCCAGTCAAACACAAATTCAGAAACCAAAAATCCTAGGTACAATACCATTGGATAACGAAAGCCTGACAAAGGTAACCGTAAGTCTTTCTTCTGCTGCAAACACTGCAGCAACTGCACCAGAAATAACTGGCAGCAAGGTAGTTAGTGGAAAACCTAATTGGAATGCAAGGATTCTTGGTATACAGTTTCAGAGTAATTGACAGTAAGAACTTGTCATACTCGATAATTGTCGACCCTACAAGCAATATCATCTTGTACCAGTCACAGGGACACGCCATCAAGTTTGGCTACTTTGGTATGATGACGGGACACGGTCACATGAAAGGCGGTTTCAAGCATGGCGGACAAGGCTGGAGCAAACACACTCTAGGTAACAGCGCTACCCCATCTTCTGGAACACAATAGTTCCAAAAGTTTCTTTTCTTTTTATTTTATTATCATCAGCATTCAATAATCGGCATTCATGCATGTAACTTGGATAGTCTTGCATTTTTGGTTAGGATCATATTGTTATGTACAGAACAATGATAAAACATTTTTTCCAAATCAAGTCACATCTATTTCCGACGTCATTACTCTTGTATCAGATTTAGGAAATCAAATACCAGACAAATCCTGGATGCTTTATCTTTTAGAGGCATTTAACAACAATCAAGTCCCAATAGAACTAAATCTTATTTGTTCATTTAATGATGACGGTAAGTTTCACGCAATATTTGGAGGAGTTAATCGATACGAATTCAAGGTCAAGCCAGTAGTAAATCATTCATACCTACGTCAAATCATCATGGAGTCAGCAAAACGGAGAGTGACATATCATCTCAAGGATAACACTACAGGTGAGACTGATTCCTTCTTTTTGCAGATGGATGATAATTTCTTTGATTTTTTAATAGTACGACATTTCACAGGTCTTGAATGGCACAACAGAGTGGGAAACACGCCATACCCAGTTAGATTTGAGGCCGAGATATCATATCTATCATACGGAATAAATGATGATCCTTCCGATTTACTATCTCTAGCATATTTTCCATACAACCAATTAATAAAAAATCCGGAAGGTCTGGTCAATGAATATCCAGTATCTTTTCACAGTCATGGAATCAAGAATGGTTTTATCACATACAAGATCGGATCCGTGGAGCATGGTTCTGGAATGACAGATAAATTTGTTAACCCACATCTGTAATCTGATAAACTTCTTTTTAATATCATCAGAGTCATGTAATATTCAAACAGATCTAATAAAATTCCAAGGTTTATGTCAGAGTAGTTATAGTACGTGCCACTCATTTAGGATTCTGGAGTAAAGGATTTACTATTTTTTATGCTTTCAAACAAACACTTTTCAGAACAGTGTGTGCCTTGATCAGATTCAAGTTCTTTTCCACACTTTTCACATTTCCCTGTCAACTCGCATCATTCGCCTCAGCATCAATATTTTTCTCGGATCTTGATAAAAATAATTCCTCGTCTTTCTCATCGCCTTTTCCCCACTTTCTGGTTCTACTCTCATAGTGTTCTTCCCATTCTAATTTTTCAGAATCATCTTTGAGACTCCCTTCTTGGTAGTCATGTCCGTAATCATTTTCTGATTTTCTCTTTTCTCGCTTCAAAATTGATTTTTGAAGTCGTTTTCATACATTTAAGGTAGAAGTTGATTATCAATCACGATAATAACACCAGTCTTAAAAGATCATTAAAACTGGAACATTACCTCGCTAATTGATTCTGTGGGTTTTTCATTAAATTATTAAAAATTTTGTGATAATTGAAAAGAAAAATTTTGGAGTTACTATTGAATTCCAGTTGGTGGTGTGGTAGAGTACAAAATGAACCACATCTCCACTACTTGCTGCTTTGTGGTATGATTCTCGTTCCATTCAGTCGCACAATCCAATCCTAAAATTATTCAGATCCTAGATTCGATATAATTAATGGATCTTGTGACCGGTTTTGCGATTGTGTTCTTTTGCCTGTCTGCCATTTTGAAGGACTGCTTCGCATTGCTTACAAATTATCTCACCAGTTAGAAAATATTTAGGGTTTCCCATGTCAAATGGAAAATATTCATAGGCAGTTTCTTTTTCACTAAACAGCTTGTTTCGTAAACCATCCATTGTTTCTAAAAAGTTACCCCATCGTTTTGCATTTACCATTTCATTCATTTTTGAAATGATGATTTTTCCCTCAAATATTTCAAAATCATCCATATGTTTTTCAATCCATAATGGCGTTGTGTAATATACAATATCATCATCTTTTGGTCGATATTGCGGAACTCCAATAATAAATACCTGACATGCGGGTCTATCTAGAGTTCCAGTCGGAAAAACATTTTCTATTCCAGAAAAAAGATCATACTCCCAATATGGCAACCAAAAGGTTCCAGTATCATCAAGCTTTTTTAATTCATACAAATAAACTCCATACACTCCACATGCACCAACACGTTCCATGTAAGAGTCCTTTGCTCTGTGTATTCCGTGGAATTTCTCAGTTGAGTCTATGAGAGCCTGTATTTCTTTGTAAAAAGAACTAGAATCTACCTCTTTTTTCAATATGTGATTTAGAATAAACACTTGCTAGATAATAAAGTTCGATAAAATCACAATAGTGAAACTTGAGACTTGTATATTTTCATGCGTCCTTTGAGTGCATGAGTTAGGTATACTAACATTATCTGGACTATAGTAACTATAATTGAGAATTATTGAAAGTGAAAATCATACTAATCATCGGAATAACAGTTTTGATTTTATGCACATTTTTGTATGTAGGTCAAAACAATTTGCGAGCCACAACTCAACCAAAACTACACCAAATGCAACACGGGCTTCAATCAGACAATTATGCTCGAACGTGGAAACGTAGCCATATGATTTAATCAATCGAAGATTCATATCATTTCATGGTCATGTCTACAGGCGACAAAATTATGACAATATCAAACAAACATGTGATATCGAGGCCACTAATGAGATCAAAACTCATGTCAAGAACATCAGTATGAGTTTTCTCAAGGAAATTTTACAAAACCGTTCTATATTCATGCTCAAGTTGTTCCTGGCACCAAGGTTATGGCTGCAAAGAAGGATCTAATCCAGCATTCAATAAAAGATTTTGATATGGTTCATCATGGATTCTAACAACAAACGATACGGAATTACTAGAGACAATTCAACAATTCATGGAATTTCAATCCACACCGCGTATGATGTATTAATTCAATCATCCCCCCAGATAAAACCTGCATTTTTGAAAAGTTTATTGAATATCAGAAATGAGAATTCGTTCTGTTACTACATTTGATAATCTAGTTTCCCTACCACATACTCAGAACGTGGAAGCAGGCATTGCGATTGCTGCAAGCATGTGTGGTGTTGGAATCTGATCAACCGTCCTTCCTCATTTTAGAAAATTTATGACACTGGAACTGTAGAGAGTATCTTGGTAGGAGATATCTCCCTACAGAGCCCATGGAAAGTTTGAGAATCCACTAATAAAACAGAACGTCTCGTTTGCAAACAAGTGCAAACTTTCACATGTACGCCACGTGGAGTGCATCATTGAGTTCCATCCATACTTGTTTTTCTAAGAATGAACATATTGACAAGGAGTAAAAATAGAATCTACTTGTCTATGAACAGAGTCGTCAATAAGATAATGTCATGACAAATCAGCGTGCCCGGAAGTTCTCTTGCTGACAGTCAGCACTAATTCGGGATAATTGTGAGTCAAATTTGACATAAAGTACGCAGATAATAATCTGAACATCTACAAAACCCCTTTCCTTAATTTTTTACATCATATCTATGTCGCTAAAATTATTTTGTTTATCGCTTTGAATATTTCACTTATCTCAATTGGTTTTTTAATAATTGCTTTTACAGTATCACCCAATACATTTCTTTCAAAATGTGAACCAGACACCAAGATTATTTTTCCACGAGGATCAAACTCTCTTATTTTTTCTATTGCGTAAAGACCATCATATTCAGGCATCAAATAATCCAGAAAGACAAAATCAGGATGATGTATTTTGTACAATTCAACTGCCTCTTTACCATTGATGCCATTTGCAACCACTTTGATGTCGTTCATTTGTAGCAATTCAATAAAAATTTCTCTTACATCTGCATCGTCATCTACTACAATAGCTCTTATTCCTACATGACCATTATTCATAGGCATATGACTGTCATTTGACATTAGATCGTTTACTATTAAATTATAAAATAACAGTAGCTTGTACAGGACATACAAACAATCCATGCTATGTCAATACAACAGTTCCTGATTCGTTAGCAACATGATGAGTCTAGATTACATACAATGTTATTTTAGATACAACTTGTCTCAAGTCTCAAATGTTTGAGAATTTCTTGTGTTATTTTATAACATATTTTTTGGAAGTGTTATTGTAAAGATAGTTGGTGGTGACTTTACTGTAATTGTGCCACCATGTTGCTCTACAATACTTTTACATATTGAAAGACCCAATCCTGTGCCAGTCTGCTTAGTTGTAAACAATGGATCAAATAGTTTTTGGACTGCGGTGGCAGGTATTCCACTACCAGTATCTTCAAATTCAATTTTAACATCAGAGCCAATATCCATTATCCGTATCTTTACCTCACCATTGTCGTTTGTAGCTTGAATTGCATTTAGTATGATATTTGAGAAAACAGCCTCTAATTTTCTAGAATCACATATTATAGAAACATCATTTTGTGGGAGAAATATTTTGATATTAGTGGGAATTAGAATAACGTTAATTGCATTGTCCATTATTGAACGCAACGATGTATTATGCAACACCATCTCAGTTTTCTTCACAAAGTCTAGTACATCATCTATCTGATGCGACATACGCTGAACTGCCCTCTTGAATCTTGCAATATGTTGCAATCGCTCCTCTATTTTCATATTCTGTTTAGCTGACATTACATCCATGGTATTTTTTATGACAGAGAGTGGGTTTCTTAGATCGTGTGCCAATCTAGCTGAAAGTTCTCCTATTATAGCAAATTTTTCTGCCTTGACTAGATCCTGCGTTGTTTCATCCAGTCGTTTTGCCAAAAAATCACGCTGTAGTGATAATTCTTTTTCTTTTTGCGTAACACGTTCTAACTTTTCTTTCAATTCTAAACTTACTTGGTTGTTATGAATGGTCTTTCTTTCAAGTTCTTGATTGGCTATTTTTAGTTCATCATTTTTCCTGTTCAGTGATGCACTTAGTTCTTGTAAAGATTTTATTCTATTTTGCAGATCACGATTAATTTTAGACACTTCTTTCATTTTTGAAAAAGACTCATTTGTAAGTAAAGTCAGGTGTTTTTCTTTTTCCACAAGTTCACTTTCCGCAGCATCTAGCTCCTTGAGTTCATCAGATACCATCCACTCATCAGATGATTTTATACCTGATTTCTGGGATTGGGGTGTCATTGTAATTTTTACATTATAAAGACATTAATTGTCTAGTGTGATCAAAATTAACAAACAGTCTTAAAGTTGACAAAAGACAAAATTCTCGTTAAAAATAATCATAGATTCTAGTCCGGTGGGAATGCATGTAATAGTATCAAGTCCTGTGTCAATATTTGGAAAAACACATTCACTTCAGGTTGACAACAAGACATACTACATATACCATGAATTTAAATTCACTTATGCCAGTACACTTCTGCATACAATGTCAATTACAGATTTGGCATGTTCTGGACCGTTGATCATGTTGTTGTAACTGTAACATCTGAAAATAATTACAGCAGATTTACATCTCGGGGTATTTTGTTCCCATTGTATCAGAATATGTGTTTACAGTGATTGCAATTACTGGACAATTAGTTGAGTCCTGGGCATAATCCTTTCTAAAAAATATGTCAGTTATCCAGCATTTTTTTGATTTCTTATTAATTTATTGAGAATTTGTTAATAGGTGTAAAATTTGGAATAATGACTAGACTAGAGGGTATTTTGATCATCGTTACGTCGATGTGATTTGCGGATGGGAATTCGTTATATCATAGATAATGATTAAGATTTCATGGGATATCTGAAGATAACTCCTGAATTGCGTAGCGTATTGGGAGAAACATATTGCAAAGAATTTTGTGTACAGAACGGTTGGGCATACACTCCCTTAGAACAGATTTACAAAAACCCAATTCGTAAAAACAAATTAGAATTCAAGCATGGTTTTGAGAGAATACTTGTGAAGATTCCTTCAGAAATTCAAAAAGAGATTATAATGATTGCAAGATCTAGCAACAAGAAAGAAGAAAATCATTCATTTGTATACGACTTTTTGGCTTGTAAGACATATGAAAGTGAAGATCCACGAAACTTGGTAGATATGAAACCGGAAGATTTCAGATGGGTTGAAGTCAAAACAGGATATGGTAAACTTGCTCGAAACCAATTTGACACTTCAAAGAAAAACAAGATTTCTTTGTTTAGATGTCGTGTTGTAAATGTACTTGCACCTCCGGAGGAAGTGAAAGTCATCTGGGACGAAGTAAGTGAATCATGTTTGAGATGACGTTACCTTTTCGGTTAATGCTGTCTGAAAATATCCAATCACTATGATTGCTGTTTATCATAGGCTTGTGTTGGTCCCACTTTCTACTTTGGTGTGAGATTAATAGTGACATACAAGTACCAAAGAGTTGAGAAATATTGAAAGAAATATACAAACGCGATAAGAAGCACGAAGAGTTGGCAATCTTAAAATCAATATTATGTCATGACTTAGATATGTCTGAAGACAAGAAAAAGCAAGCAGAGAAAAAAGAGCAAGTCCTCTGGAAATTATATTTTATCAATTATTTTGAAAAGTTATCCATCGTGGCTTTTTTGTGAGCATATGTAAGATGAACTTTTAGACCGTCATTAGAGTAAAAAATTGTATCATATCTCTTGCAAGTTGGCATGAATATATTTTTTTACAAAATATAGAAGATCCTCATCTTTGTAATACCATTCAATCAAACATGAACTATTTTGGAAGAAATTCAAATGTAATAAATGCAAATCAAAGTTTTCAAAATATGAAGATCTGATAAGCCATGCCCGCCACTAACATCACCATGTGATAATAAAATGTGTTGAATGTGAAAAAGAATTCGTCTATGAAACAGATAGGCTGCACCACTCACGAAAAGAACATGAGAAAAAAGTATTAGACGCATACGCAAATATGGAGATAAACATGAGAAAAAATCACCATCATCTACTCAAGACAATATTGATAAATATGCCGTACATTTTAGCGATAAACTATAAACAACATCTGTGAAGGATTTACAAACAGATTTAAAATCTTAATTTAACTGACTGTGCAATTTTTATGAATTCTTGCAACTCTTGAAAAAATTGTATTCCTTTTTCTGTGATAACAAAAATATGATTTCTAGTGTTATTTGTAGATTTTACCATTCCTGCATCTATTAACTTTTGACAATTTTCAGTTAACGTATAATGTGATAGATTTGTTCTTCGAGATATCAAAGAGATCATTGCTCCACCCCTACCGCTATCCATTGTTGCTCCCAAAATCTCTGAAATTATACCTATTTTTGATCGGTATTGTTGTTTTGACATTATCTTACAAGTTTCCAGCTCGTACTATCTCATTTTTCATGTATGTCACTATTAGCCATCTTTGCTATTAAGTCGCGCGTACACCCATGTTAGTTACATGGACTGATCTGTTACTAACCTGAAACCAATAGAAATAATTTTTCTCAAACGCTATAACTAGTGTTTAGATGCAGTTCGCTTTTTCATATCTAAAAACGGGTTAGTGTGTACACGATGCCAAACATATCTTTGCGAACCTTGTCAAAACATTCTGGATGCGCATAGTGATCGTGTATGTCACGATTGTACTATTGGTATAACTTCACCATGATATCTTCCAATATGCTCTTTGTTTATCGTGTTCTACTCGTCGCTACAATTCATGTGTTTCTTCCTTCGTTTCCTCCGAATCTGCTCATACTGTATGCTCATCACTTTTATCATCATCTCCAAATGCTTTCAAAAGTTTTTTATCATTTCAACTCACACTTGCCCCTGCAATAGAGGGGCCGGCCTTTCATTAAATCAGCGTGTCTTTATTCAACAGCTTTAAGTATATGCAATGTCATCTGTGCCTACTTGTTTCCACGGTTATGTACGTCTACAATATTTCTATCTACACGTGATAGAAATTCAAGTTTTTTTGTTACATGATTTGCAGGTTTGTAGTGATTTGTATTTTATGATTTGTGTATCAGGTATATTGCATGTGATCATTACACTGAAGGTAGATCAACTGACTTGCTCTTTGTAATCAGGAAGATTAGCAAGTAACTGATCAATGTTTCCAGTTCTAGAGTGCAACTCGTATCGGTCATCTTTTCTATCTACATGTACCAAAAAATATCCAAATTCTTCATCAGTCCAAAGTACATAAATCGGTTTTTCTGATTTATCTTTTTTGCCATGCTTGATATCATCAAAAATTTTAGCCTGGTTTTCATATACGTCTTTTAAATCAAGATAAGAACTTTTACCATATTCATTAATCCCAATTCCAAAAATCTCGGAGTCTTTTCTCTTCAATGATGTTATTATTCGTAGGCTCATTACTTGTCATCTCCTTTTCACATGGTCAGACAGTACATTTATCGGCCACAAGAAAGTCTTGTATCATACTTGCATTCTTTTGCTCTACAGCTCTGAGTATTTGTAAGCTTATCTCTGCCTGTTTGTTTCCTTGTTTCTGCGCGCCATCTATGTAGCTATCAATACGTGATAGAAACAGTAGTTTTTCGACTAATTGTTTGCCCATGTTGAAATGATTACGATTTTCAAAGGTATATTCCATGTCTAGTATATGATTCCAGAGATAATTAATCAACGCGTACATTTCTGTCCGGTTCACATACAGATCCGTCAATAATATTGACAAATTTGTCAGTCAATCACAGGTATTGTCAATTTCCTCAATCTTGCGGTATAAAACCCAAATAGGAAGGCAAGAGAGTACTAACATCATGTCAGGCAACTGAGATTCTGGCACTATCATAGTGCCAGTAATCCCCATAACGCTGCTGTCTTGTGGAAAATTAATTTTTAGTGTTCTTGTATCTGTGCTAGTTTGGGGTTCTACAAAATTGAGTTGGGTTTTGTTTGCAGTACCAACAGAATAAGCAGACAGTCAAATGATTTCTGACATTTTTATTGTTTCTAACAACTCAAACTCTTCGTTATTATTTGGCATCTTCAATTTAGATTGTTAATTGTTTCTAAAATCTTGAATGGGAGTTTGAAAAAATCAACTTCCTTTTCAACTGAGATTAAGAGCATGTCACCATTTACTGGAAAAATCATCATTATCAGCATGTCTCTATATGACATTGCAAATTTTACAGGGCCAAATACCTTGTCTAAATCTGTTCGCATCTTTGCTCCCATAACTAGTTCTATGTATAGCATTTCATTGTTTGTTGAGTCTTCAAGAGATTTGAATCCGGGTTTCATCCCACCTACAACTAGCTTACCATTTTCATTAATCAACCCTGCAAATCTTATTCGTGAGTCTATCTCTAGAACTCTCTTACATAATCCATCTTTATCCACATTATACCAATTCCTCATCTGACAAATATGCATGCCGGTAGATTAAATCTCGTTTATACGTGCTCATTTTACTGAAAAATACCAGGCGTATAGAAGTGATTGGGTATCTCAACTTTTTACAACAGATAAAGATGGAAAATACATCTATTCAATTTGTAGACTGGGAAAGCATCAGCAAAGTCTAACATGAAAAAATGCTCGTAAAAATATCAGATATTCAGTCCGTCACGTTTGAGCTTTTGGGCATTGTGCAATTTTTGAAATGTATTAAAAAAGCGCTTACACACATGTCAATTTTATTTACATTTTTGTACGTCAGAATTATAAGAAATCGAAAGGGGCATTCTAGTAGATCATTGCTCTACTAGCATGTAAAAAATGTAGAAATGTATTCATGGATACTGTTGGCAATATACAGTCAGGTCCTGCCAAATGTTCTACGGTGATGAAACAAATAGTGAACAGATCTAATTCCATGTTTTAATGTGTGGCACAAAGAATTAGTTAACAAACATTGGTTTGACTGCAAAATACAGAAAATTCATATCAACGATTTTAGAAAAAATTCCAGATTAGTTCATAACACTGATAAATTTGTATGTGAATTGACGCAAATGTAAGCGCAGTTTAATAGTTGATTTCATAAATTAAAAAACATGACTCAACAAATGCAACATGAACACAAGTGGACTATCACATCCACCCACCATTGGCAATGCAAGACATGTGGAAAAACATATGGATGATCCAAAACTTTTTAATTTTTATACAAATTTAATATTTTAAATCCTTTACTTTCATTGAGAATCCGTAATCTTCAAGAAATTTTATGTTGTAATAATTCATTCAACCTCTTACTTGTGAAAATAATTACTTAGATTATGATCTTAAATAATTTTCAACAAATCCAAGAATGATGATTCTAGTTATGGGAAAAAATTGCATATAAACAGAACCAAATAATGCACTGTACAGAGCATGTCAGGCCCGGTCCAGTAATTTTTTCTTTTTAATTATGCTCTACTGAAAAAAGAAATTATGCGCTAGTCAGTAAAACTGACACCGATGTAAGCATCACTTAATTCAAATGAATGTCTATTAAATTCAATGCTACAAAACAGATTCAAGAAGATTCTTGTACCGCTTGACGGTTCGCTAAATTCTATTCAAGGACTCAACGAGACAATCTCGCTGGCAAGACAGAGTGACGCTGCGATGACTGGAATCTATGTCATGCCAAGATACTCTCCAAGAGTATCAAAGATATTAAAGTCATACCAAACTGAACTGATAAAGAATGCAAAAAAAATAATGTCTCAAGCAAGAACAAGTGCTGCAAGGCACGGTATTACGTTCTATGAAAAAAACACAGTGTCAGGGGATGTGGTGAGTACAATAGTTGGTTACGCAAAATCAAACAGGTCTGATATTATAATAATAGGCTCACAAGGTGATAACAGCACACACAAAGAATATCTGGACAGTATTGCAAATGGCGTACTTCATGACTCAAAGATGCCCGGTGCTCATAGTAAAGTAAGAGGATAATGATTTGGTAAGCAGACAAGAATTCATGAGCGCGGCACAAAAAATACACGAGAGTGAAACTTTACCAATTAGAAAACCAATGGATGAAGGCGTTCCTACAATTCGTGAAGTAATTAACAACCAAAAGAGACTTGCAACCATGATGGAATACATGATTCAGACTATAGAAGAATCAAGTAAAAAATAGAATGAAAACTTTAGACTCCAAAACTTTTATGAATAATTCCGTACCCGAATCGGTACGAGAGATAGATGAAGTTGGTTCTAGTCCACACAACATAATATCAGATGGACCGAATCCTAACATTTTAGTGCCACCCGTTACCGATCATGGAATTATCCAAAATTTGAAATTTTCGTTTGAGCTGGCGCACATGCGCCTCCAGTCAGGAGGCTGGGCAAGACAAGTGACTGTCCGAGAATTGCCTATTGCAACAACGCTTGCTGGTGTGAACATGTATCTGAATCCTGGTGGCATCAGAGAGTTGCACTGGCACAAGGAAACCGAGTGGGCATATGTACTTCAAGGTCGCGCTCGCATCAGTGCGGTTGACCAAAATGGGCACAACTTCGTGGATGATGTTGGCATAGGTGACATATGGAATTTTCCTGCAGGTATCCCGCATTCAATTCAAGGATTGGATGGCGGTTGTGAGTTTCTCTTGGTATTCGATGATGGTTGCTTTTCTGAAGATGCTACCTTCCAGATCAGTGATTGGTTTGCCCACACACCCAAATCGGTACTGGCGAAGAATTTTGGGGTGTCTGAAAGTGATTTTGCTGACTTGCCAACCGATGTTGATCGTACTAGATATATCTTCGCTGGCAAGGTGCCAGGTCAGCTGTCGCACGATAGAGTGAGCAACCATCAGGGACAAGTGTCGTTTAGTCACAGATTAACGGAGCAGCGACCTATAAAGACCAATGGCGGTAAAGTGCGAATAGTTGATACGACTAATTTTCCTGCTACAACAACGATCTCAGCGGCACTCGTAGAGATCGAACCTGGTGCGATGCGAGAACTACACTGGCATCCAACCAATGATGAGTGGCAATACTATATCGAGGGAAACGGTCGCATGACAGTGTTTGCGTCCAAAGGCAATGCACGCACGTTTGACTATCATACAGGCGATGTTGGCGCCGTGCCGTTTGCCATGGGACATTATATTGAAAATACAGGTAATACACCCTTACGATTCTTAGAGATGTTCAAGAGCCCTGTGTTCCAAGATGTCTCGCTAAACCAGTGGATGGCCATGACACCACCAGAGTTAGTGCAGACTCACCTCAACCTGAACAAGACTATGATGGGTGCACTACGCAAGCAAAAGTGGCCGGTTGTCAAATAATCACCTATAATCACAGGACGAATTTGTCAATTCTCCAGATATCTCAAAATAAAATTTGAATGAATCTCTAGATATATTATTAAATATGTTTAGATTTTGAACATAGATTTCATTTATTTTTTTCAGTGTCCATACTCACAAATATGGCAACTTGTTTCATTATCAATAATGCCACTTATTGTCCCACATGTGTCACAAACATTTTTTTCTATAATTTTATGCTCATTTTGCATATTTTTCTACCATTTCTTCATGGACTTTTTGATTTGATTTCTTCGAATTATGTTAGCAAGAAGAAAATCTTACAGAATTTTATCCAGATAAAATAAGATTTATTTTGTACAAGTTACTTGACTTTTTTCATTTCCATTATACAGTCCAGCCATTGCTTCTACATCACATTCAGAAATGTATTCATATGGTGGGAATGTCTGTACATTTTGAAACATGAGATCGTTTTTGTCATCTGAATGACCAAGACCAAAACCATGTCCTAATTCATGTCTTAGTATAATTGCAAGTTCGTCATTGTTAATCTTGTCAACACCATATACCGTAATTTCAGATTTTAAAATCTGGTGTTGTGCAGCATCTGCTATGGATTCGGTATATCCAGTATAGCCATCAGCATTTTCCAAAGATGAAAGTTTTATGATGATGTTTCCTGACCCTATACTGGTCTCTGCTACATCAAAATGTACTGGTATTGCCAATTTGTGTTCTAGTCCGGTAGCCGCAATTAATGCCTCCTGCCAACCCTTATAATATTTTAAATCTCCGACAGTAACAGTTTCATTTGAAAAGATTACATCTTCAATTACTTTCAATCTCTCAGGTGTTACCTCGGGAGATGCAAGCACGTGTATGTGAAACGTATCCCCTTCAACTATATTCCAAGCAGTCCATGTATTAATTTTTTCCCCTTTGATATTCTCAATTAAATATTCAGACATTAATCCTATATGCTTTGGTTGTTGATTCAAATAAAATACACTGCCGCCTATTAGAAATATACACGCTGTAGTGATTAGTATCACATGTTTTTTATTTAATTGTAATTTTTTATGGTCTTTAATTTTTTCTAATTTTTCATGTGTATTTTTTAAGGACTGTGAAGAATGGATCCTTGCAGTCTCCATTAGATTATCAGCTGTAACCCTTGCAGTCTTTTTCAGGTGTTCAGCTGTAACCCTTGCAGTCTCCATTAGATTATCAGCTGTAACCCTTGCAGTCTTTTTCAGGTGTTCAGCTGTAACCCTTGCAGTATCCATTAGATTATCAGCTGTAACCCTTGCAGTCTTTTTCAGGTTTTCTGATTCCATGTTTATAGTTTTTTTCAGGTGTTCAGCTGTAACCCTTGCGGTCTTTTTCAGATTATCATCTGTGACCCTTGCAGTCTTTTTCAGGTTTTCTGATTCCATGTTTATAGTTTTTTTCAGGTGTTCAGCTGTAACCCTTGCGGTCTTTTTCAGATTATCATCTGTGACCCTTGCAGTCTTTTTCAGGTTTTCAACTCCAACTCTTGCATTTTCTCTAACACTGTTAACTTCGATCGCTGTACGCTCTTTCAAAATATTGACTTCAGCCATTGCACTCTGTATTAGATTTTCAGCTTCAACTCTTGTACTTTCTATTAAATTTTCAGCTTCACATGTTGTACTTTCTATTAAATTTTCAGCTTCACCCAATGCACTTTCTATTATACTCTCAGCTTCACCCAATGCACGCTCTCTTAGATTTTCAGATTCAATTGCTTCAGCCTCTCTTAGGTTTTCAGCTTCAATACTTGCACTCTCTACTAGGTTCTCATCTAGGTTCTCATCTATGTTCTTATCATTCCCTACTTTTTTCATATCATCATTAAATTCTGCAAAAAGTTTTTTCTAGATCCGTATTTTTAGAAGTTAGCTTTTGTGTTTTCTTATTTAAAATAGCATTTGTTTCTTCAAAAAGCATTTTTTCCTGTTCTAATTCTTTTATTTTACGCTCACCTGTAGTTGATGATTCATTGTCATTTGCATCAGTTCCCATCAGAAATTACCTCCCCCTTTCATTATTTTTACTATTTTTTGTGAAAACAACACATTATTAGCTACTTTATGATATTTAATGTTATAATTCACCTATAGACAGATGATTTTTAATTATTCACATTAAATTTGACGGACCATTATTTTCTGTAAAATCTATTAGTATTATGAACAAGAAAAATAAACCTGGGTGAATAGTACGAATCAAAGTACTCCTGCGTAAAAAGTCGATTGCGACAACTGATTTAGGCATGGACCTTGACATATACGAGTGAATCATATAGATATCTCAACTATAAGAAAATTGTACTACGTTGACGATATGATTAGCAGCATTGTGTGGTATTAGTTATTGAGGATAATAAAAATACAAGAAATCACTTGATTAACTGTCCATTATCTAATAAATCCTGCATTGTAGAAAGAAATTGTTTGTCAGTAATTGTTCCGTTAACCCAACTTGCTACCACGTAATACTTAAAATGATCAAAAAATTGGTATCTCATTGAATGGGTGGAATCCAATCCGTCTTGAAAGGTTGTATTGTTAGATTGCATTAAACCGGTTACAGTCATGTCACGCAACAAAACAGAGTCCACAATGTACAATCCTCTGTTGGTACTACAACAATCGATGGCGTCATTTTTTATCCATAGTGGAATTGTAGAGCCGGATGCCTGATTTGTTCCATGAAATCCATCAAGTCCATAAATTCTTTTTACCTCATTTACATCAACAGGATTTATACTGTAAAAATTAGTAGAAGTAATGTATGAATTCATAATTGATGGAGAATCTTCTAAACCATTATTGATCCTTGATTGTTCATCAGATGTAATATGATAGTGTCCCAACCCAATCGCATGGCCAATCTCATGCCTTATTGCATTACCTAATTCATATTGATTCATATCTGAAAAAAATATTTTAATGTACGCCTTGTGTGTGTTGTAATCATAATTAGTTATACCTCCTTTGTACAGACCATAATGTACCGCATCTTCAGAATATGAAGTGAGGTATCTGATTATTATGTCACATTTAGAATAAGACTTGGAATCATATTGTTCTGAAATTGGTATTATTTTGTGTGTTAAAATCCAAACCGGATGTTTGCCTAGACCCTCGTTTAATTTTTGATTCCAATCAATTATTGAATATTCAGCTTCATTTAACAAGGTCTGTTTTTTCACGGTATCAAATTCGGAAGGAGTTGGTTCAAAAGAACAAATCAGGGGATTATGTGATAATCTCCAATCTACTTGTTCAAAACCGTTTGAAAGTGTACCCCCAAATGTTCCGTTGGGTTGTATCAGTGGTACGGTATTTATAGATGGAGTAAAAATATGTCCCGCAATAAATAGTGCCACTGCAAGAATTACAAAAATAGGTACAAAAAAAATACCCACCCAAAAAAGTTTCATTTATGTAAACCTACCCTGTTTTTTCAACAGGTCATCACTACGATCACAATTGCCGTAATTCCAATCTGCTTTGTTTCTATTTCTTGTTTCATGTTGTACGGGTTTTGGTAAAAAAGGTGTAAGTATGAGTAAGAGAATAATTATGGAGAGATGTAGAGTTTTCACGTGTAAGGGATTATACAGTTATCATGTTTAGTGATTGCTTACATATTCATATGTTTGATTCAACTTTTGAAATTCAAATCTGTTAAAACTCAAATCCTCACAAGTCTGGACCCCTAATTTTGAGCACATATTATCAATTGATCGAGTGTGTCCACATCACATATGAGAAGAGAATGGAGGGTGTTTGGACCTACGGAGGGTGTGCTACATCTCACTTTCAGCTCCGTAAAATATAGGTGATCAGGGTGAATTCAAAACCTTTTCCCAATTTTTTATTTTGGAATTGTAAAAATAAATGTGGTTCCCTGACCATATTTACTTTCAAACCATATTTTGCCACCATTAGTTTCTACAATCCCTTTGCAGATGACAAGACCCAACCCAGTACCGCTTGACTCCCTAATAGAAGAAGTATCAACTTGATAGAATTTTCTAAATATTTTATCCTTGTCCGCATCTCTAATGCCTTTACCATTATCTTTAACTGAGATTTCGATTTCAGATGGTAAATCGTTAGCGGTGATTTCTACTTTTCCAGTTTGCGGATTACATACATTCAGACTGTTTTTAATCAGATTTGTTATGACTTGCTTGATTCGTTCATCATCATAACTTGCAAAAATATCACTATTTACGTGATTTACAAGAGCAATAGTTTTGGCTGAAGCAACTGTCTTCAATGCCTCCACTGATTGCCTTACCGTCTCTTGTATGCTATTTCTTTGTTTTACGATTTTTAGCTGACCCAATTCTAATTTTTGGGCATCCAGTATGTCCGATACGAGGTTCAGCAACGATCTAGTGTTATCTCGGATTATCTGCAGTCTCTCCTTCTGAACATCAGTAAGACTACCCAGATGACCGCTAAGCAACATATCCGCATATCCTTGTATGGGTACTAATGGCGTTTTCAATTCATGTGTCAACATTGCAGCAAATTCATCTTTGGTTTTATCAACCTGTAATAATTTTTTATTTGCTTCCTCTAATTTTTTTACGAGACTGAGTACCTCTTTGTACTGTTCTTGTAGCCTCTGGTTATTTTCCTCTAGGGTTTTCCTAACATAGTAAATCTCAGTCATATCTCTTAGAGAAACAGTTCTTCCTATCACTTTGTCATTATCATAGATGTTGACACCGTTAAGTAGTGCAGGAAATACAGTTTTGTCCTTTCTCTTTAGCCATATCTCTTTGTTTATTATTTTCCCACTGGCCTTCCACTCGTTTAACTGTGAGGACATTTCAGTTAGGTTATTTTCTGCGGCATGATTCAGGGCTGATGTTCCTATGATTTCGTCTCTAGCGTATCCAAGACTTGCTGCGTAAGATTTGTTGCAATCTGTAATGATTCCGTTGAGATTTATAGTACGTAAAAGATCCGGTGAATTTTCATACAAGTTTCTGTATTTCAGTCCTAATTCGGTTTCTATTCTTGAAGATTTCAGACTCTTTCTGATGAAAAGAAACATAATGCATATCATTATTGTGAAAACAATTCCTAATTCAATAATTTGTGAGAAGTAAATAGCGTTGGATCCTGCATAGATCGAGTCTGTAGGAGTGATAATAAAGATAAAATATTGATTTTCGCCGTTTAGATAAACAGGATATCCAGTGTTGATTCTTTCACCGCCAAAATTATAGATGGCTGACGATGGAGTACCTGAAAACACTGTGTTGTATTGTTTGTTCTGCATAGCGTTTCTTCCGAAATATGATTGAACTTTATCACTAAAGTAATTATCACCAATTAGAAATTTTCTGGGAGTTGAAAGATATGCCTGATTCTTGTCAAAGATGCTAGAAAATTGTGATTGTGTGCTTGACGCATTTATGAGTTTATTAAAAAAGAGATCAGCTGGTGTGCTCACCCCTATTATTCCTATTAGATTCTCATTTGTATCAAAAATAGGATACGATACAGCTATCCTAAATTTTCCATCCACACCATAAAAACCATTAGAAATCTGTTCTTTCAAAGTGGAATGAATTGTTTTAATATCCTCTCTATATGCCTCGTTTTTACCATTAAAGGTCAAGTTATTGTAATTTACCCCATCAATTATGATATCGTTTTTATCTAGAAGATATAGAATGGCATCTGGAAAATCTTGTTCGACATTTTGAAATGTGTTTTCTAGTATTCTATGTGTTTGTCCACTTGGAAGATTCTTGATATTAGACAAGCCTCCTGCGCTGTCTCCAATTTTTGTTTCAACAGATTCCAACTGGGAACTAATCGCTAATGCAATTACATGATTATCTATTGATTGTGCATTCGTTTGTTTTTCCAACAAAGACTCTGTAATACTCGCTTGATTTAATTCCAGTATAATATATACAACAAAAAATGTTACTATTATTATTACGACAAGAACTATCTCAGTGAAATAAGTGTAATATATTTTAGAATTTATATTATTTTTCACAATGTAAGAGATTTTTTCACATCATCACCATTTGAAACAGTGCAATCATGGCCTTTGCCTGTTAGATATTTTGGCATTATTTCAGTAATGGATTCATTATCATCTTTAAGTAAAATTTTTAACATAGTCGCTATAATTGGACAATGTTTCTAATAAAATCATCGGATCATGGAACTGATATCTTTTTGGTTGTTTTGGTTTAATGTGTTCCTGACTTGAGTCCAGTGGTTCTCTTGCCGACAGTTAGTACTAGTCCGAGACATTTTGTGAAAATAATTTAACAGAAGATGCGTAGTAAGATAATTTGGGCAGATGTAAAACTCCTTTCCTTGATTTTTTATTTTAATAAAAAAATTGAATTAACAATTAACCGCGATTTTTCTGATTACTGTTACCATGACCGTGACCATTCCCGTTACCATTACCTATGTGTAACATATGCAACCCCCCTCCAGAATTGGTAGGGGATGAAAATACAAAGAAAGATAATGTGCTGCCAGCTGTACTTCCATCTTTTTCAACGTCTACAAAGGTAAGATATTCTCCAATTGTGTAATTATCCGGTATTTGAAAAGCGTCAGAAAATAATCCAAATTTATTTGTATGACCATGTGCATACCTCATAGAATCATCTTTCCAATCTATAATCTCGACATACACATCAGCTGCAGGTACCTCCCCCCATGATAGGCAAAATCACGAGCAGGGTTATCTTGGGAATAATAAACTTTAGCAGTAACATCATATACATATTGAATGTAAGTTCGATCATATTGTCTTGTCAATAAAGTAATTGGCTGGGATTTTTTTGCAACAACTTCACTTTTTATTAAATCTGGATTTTCCTCTATGATAACATGTGGATTTCTTTCAATTTCCCCTATAGTTTCAAAATAAGTATTTTTTATTTCTGTGATATAAGAGAAAAATATTGCATTATTGCCATCTGTTATTTTCCCCATTATTTTATAGAATGCACCGTGTTGTGTATTGTTAAGTTGTTTTCCATTAAATAAAACATGGATATAATTTCCAGTGGAATTTTTTGCATTGCCACTCATTAGAATCATTCCATCACGTGGTAAGATTGATCCCTGCCAATCCTTGCTTGCACATATGAATTACCCGAGATAGTGATTACGCCATCTAGTAGTAAGACAGGCATAATGCCATTAGCTATTGGTTTTGTAAATAACTGTAAATTCAATTCATAAGGTATGGATTTGCCTGAGATTCCATGTCCTGTAAAATCAACCATGTAGATTGTATCAGGATTTATCTCAGCATTTGCTGATTGTGAAAACGCGGTACTGATTCCAGTAGTCAAGGCAACTGCAATTATTATAATGGGTAGAGTTTTCATTTATCTTAACATACACTGGATAGATATGCTTTAAAAAGTGACGTGGGTTTCTTTAGATTTCATTACAAGTTACGTGTGATAAGTTTTATACAAAGGGAGATTTGGTACCATGCACAATATGGTACAAGCACCTTCATGATGCAAAGACCGGGCAAGGTTATCCGGCTCACATTGTTCTTGTTGAATAGCCCATCAAAAGATATAAAATCAATTGGTTCTGCCAAAAGATCTTTAAGATCAACATGGTGTTACCAATACCTGTGACAGAATGCACTCATTGTGAGCATTATCATAAATTGATAAAAGAATTGACGAGTTTGAAAAATTGGTAACGGAAGGCTGGCAGTATCTTGGAACTTTGCCAAATGGCAAGATTGTCATCAAAAATGAGCAGGGCTCGGTCTAACAGATAAAGCGGGCCCGGGGGTTCTCTTGCTGACAGTCTGCGCGAGCCCAAGAAATTTTGTGAATAAAATTTGACAGAAAGTGCGCAGTAAGCTAATCGGAGTAGCTACAAAACTCCTTCCTTAATTTTTCTTTTTAAAATAAACCTTAACAAGTGTTTTTGCGTCTAAAATATGACAAAAGTGTAGAGATGGTCTGTCAGATATTGAAAATTTATGCTCGCAACAAATTACTAAAACAGAAAAATCATCACAACTTTTTATAAAGTGAAATACACTAAACTTTTCATGCTAGCATATGAGATGTATTTAAAAAATAAAGGCAACGACATAAATCCAGTAAAAAGTACCTTTCCATTAAAAAAAATATTTGTAAACAAGAACGAAATTTCAGTAGATGAAAAAACGCTTGATAGTTATGGAGTGAGTGGAAAAAATCAGAAATTTTCCTCTATTCAAGAATGGCTTCAGATGCCATTAATTACGACTCCACTATCCAAGTTAAAATTACCATATCGTTATGCTGGTGCTAATTCCAGGAGACCCTATCTTGAAATTTATGGCTCTTTTGAAAGCACCAAGAAAAAAGATCCAATACTTCGACTAACAATCGACGATAAAAAAAATGAATTTGTAGCAGAGCTTGATTTACTTACAGAAAAAGAAAAAATAAATGCAAATGGTGAAGTTATAACAAAAATTGACAAGGAAAACTATAAAATTGTCGGTCAAAGTCTTTTTGATGCATATGTTAACGCTGGAATAATAGACAAAAATGAGAAATTTTCATCTGCACTATTCATAAAAATTTCAAAAAAGTTTTTTGAATTTGTCAAGTCTGCCAAGTTTGAAGATTTTAAAATAAAATCTAATTTTAGATTGATTATACTTCCGTCAAGTGAAAAAATAGAATTCAGACCAGAATCTAAACAAACATCAGGAGACGTATTCATTGACTCGTTTGGTAACTCTGATAATTTATTTGGTAACAAACCAACTGTTACTGCAAAATTCCTTTCATATGATGATCCTGCTTTTACAATCAATCTTACACATGGTGAGGAATTTTACAAAAACCTGAACATTTGTTCTTCATCACTTGAAAAAATCAACATTCCGGATGAAGTTTTTAATATTGCAGGTTTGAATTGGTTTTTCACAAGTATGAATGATCCTGATATAAAATTCATTAAAACAAATATGGGAATTTATGACCAAATTTTTAAAAATTATGATGTACTGATAAAAAAAGCTGGTGCCATTGAAAATAAACAATCGCAAATGAAAACAATGTGTTATAAATCTAAACCAGGCCAAGCAAAAATTGAAATTCTAATTGATGACAATGTGACAATGAAACGTCTTGAATCAATTTTTAACAGAGTAAAAGAACTAAGGGCACCTCCATTGGCGCTTGAAATTTTTATAGATTCTGAAAAGAAAAAGAAAACTACTCTATGGGCTGATTATCTATTTGCGGTACGAACCTTCATACTTGGGAATGTTGTCGAAAAACAAAGAATTCTTTCTATTTTCAAAAAATTATTAAGAAAAAATCTTTTTGAATGGATACAAAAACCAAATCGTGAAACGCTAGAGTTCTTCTCGAAGGCAGATTTCTGCATAACTCTTTTATGCAATATTTCCCCCAGCAATATAATGGATAAAAATGAACAATTTGCATTATCAATTGGTAAAATAGCTGGGAAATATATCAAGTTCAAGCGAAATATAAAAGAAGAAAGTAACTCGCTTACAGATATTCTGACATATTCAAAATATGACCGAGAAAAGCTACGTTTTGTATTGCAACGAGTTGGTTTGGGAGTTAACCTCTCAAAGGCAGAACAGCAGTTCAAAGATACAGTAATTGAATTTATCAGAGAGCAAAATCTAGATGAGATTTCTGATGATGCTGCACAGAATGATTACTCGTACTTTTTTTATAAGGGCGCATTTGATATTATGGGAGGATTAAAAAATGAATAGTAAAGACAAGAAAGAAATTCTATTCTATTATGAATCAAGGCAGAACCCAAATGGCGATCCTGGATTTGAAAACCAACCAAGACTGATGCCTGATGGAACTATACTGGTTACAGATGTCAGAATAAAACGAACAATTCGTGATCATGCAAAGAATGTTCTTGGAGAAACATTGTTTGTAGATTATAGCAAGGAGGATGGTTCACCAACAACTGCTGATAAAAGAGCTAAAGAAATAATCGGTGACCTAAAAGGCGATGTTATTGCCAAATTGCTAAATTCTACATTTGATACACCACTTTTTGGGGCACTAGTAACAATTCGTGAAACCAAAGGCGATGAAAGTGGTGGAGATTCTGCTAAACTGACTGGACCCGTCCAGTTTGGAATTGGGCGAAGTACAAATCAGGTTAATGTAATCAATCCTACTATTTCCGGAAGATTTGTTGGAAAAGAAAAGGAGGGACCAAAACAATATTCAACATTTGGCAAGTTTTACTCAGTTGAATATGCATTGATAAAAATTCATGGGGCTGTTAATCCTACAAATCTTGGTACATATCTTAATGATGAAAAAATCATGAAAAAGTTCAGTGAAAAAGAAGAAAAACTTTTCACATGTCTTTGGGACGGAACAAATCAGCTAATAACACGCTCAAAATATCCACAACGAAGTATTTTATTTTTAGAAGTAACCTATGATTCTACAATCTATAATGATCTTCCTAACTTGGTAGCGGAAAAAGAAGAGATGCATAAAAAAGCGACATCCCTTGCAGAGTCTCCATTTGATTTTACACAACTAATTAAAACTCTTCAAAAAAGAAGCAGCGAAGTCAAACTTGTGAGAATCAAAGGATGTGAAGAATTAGATTCTGATGTTAAATCTCTAATATCCACACTAAAGGCTGCCAACATCAAAGTAGAAGAATTGTAATTGGACATCATATCATTTAGTATTTCTGGAAGCTTTGCTGCGTTCAAAGATCCTTCAGTAACGTCTCACCAGACCGTTTCCTTCATTCCCTCAAAAAGTGCCATAATAGGAATAATTGGTGCAATAATTGGAACAAAAAGAACTAATTCGCTAGCAGAACTGTATAATCCTGAATATCTAGAACTATACAAAAACACAATGATCGGATTGAGATTTGAATCTGATCCAAAAAAAGTAATCTACTTTACAAACCACCGCTCCCTCAAAGAAACAAAAACAAAACCTATAAAATCAGAACTGGTAGACTCGCCAAAATATACTATATTTGTTTCATCAGACAAAAACACTATGGCAAATCTGAAAAACTCTATTCAACAAAATAAATTTTCTTTCTCACCGTACTTGGGGCATGCGTATTGCCCATGTGTTGTTTCTGATCTTCAATTTTATCAAGATGTTGTGGAGTCTGATGCAAAAAAGAATGATACATCTTGTGTCATACTTGATGAATCTGAAATCTATTCTAATCCATTCAAGATAGAACTAAGTGGAAAAGATGACAATTCCCATGTAATTATTGAGCGACACCTACACCACTTTTTCTTGGATGATAAATTCCAAAGTAGAATACTAAAGCATTGGATACCTGTAAAGTCTATTTTTACTGTGAATAAAAGTCTGGAACCAAAACTTTCAAAATTTGTAAAAATATGTGATGAAATTGTCTGCCTATACTAAATACACACAGTTTCTTTCTCATCCAGACAACAAACTTTTGATAGATCATTTAATCAAAGTGGCCAACAAGGCAAAGGATCTTTCAAGTCAGACTGACCTAAATTGTGCTGATGTGGCATATTACGCTGGTCTACTACATGACTTGGGAAAGATAAATCCAGTTTATCAAGAAATTTTTCATGCGGATACAGAAAAAAGAAAAGCTGTAGAAGAACTATCTCTGCAAGAATACGTGAAAATTCACTCTCCATTTTCTGCATGGGCTGCATTAAAACTCCTCGATGAAAAGACAGGACTTGATGAAAAATCAATTGACATGGCAATACATGCAATTTATGGGCATCACTCTAATTTGAAAAACATACTCCCAAAGCAGGATAAAACTGAAAAATACAAGAATTCTCAAATGGCAATTTCATACTACCTAAATGATTTTGTAGAATCCATAAAAAACCATAATGATTTTTCATTACTTGATTGGAATTCTTGTCTTTCCCAGTTCCAAAGACCAATTGAATTTAAATCAGAATTAGAATCTGATGATAAAAACTACTTGTTTGATTTTTTGAGATCATCCTGTATATTTTCAGCCTTACTCCAAGCAGATAGAGGCAGCTTTGCAGCGTGGAACGTTCCAAACTTTGGGATTAATTTTGATACTGATAAACTGGTAAGACAATCTAAACTTGGGTATTTGAGAGAAGCATTTCAAAAACACGCCCTTGAAAATCATGATGCTACATCAGAAGTTTTAGTTCTTGAGGCTCCAACAGGAATAGGGAAAACAAAAATCTTTTTGGATTTGATCTCAAGATATATGCAAGAATCCAATCTAGAGCGAGTTTATTATTTTTCCCCACTTCTTGCACTAACTGATGACTTTGAAAAAAAAATATTTGATATTGTACAAAATCAAGAACAAGAAAGAATTCTTGTCTATACCCACCTCTTTTCAGGAAGTCTTGAGGAAGATATAAAGAAAAAAAAGCAGGAATCAGGTGCATTGGGGCCTTATCACTGGGATTTTGAAAATGAATCGTTTAACAAAGAATTCATAATTACAACAACACAGAGACTTTTGATTACTTTATTTTCAAATAGATCGTCTGATAAACTAAAACTGTTATCACTGAAAAACTCATTATTGATAATAGATGAGGTTCAAACTATTCCAAAGTTGATTCTTCCTATACTTGTCGGTTTATTTGAACAAATTGCGTCTTGTCTTCATTCAAAAATCCTTTTGGTGAGTGCTACAATCCCATATGAATTAAAAGACGTAAAGAAAATATCAATTCAAAGAGAAGTAAAAGAAGAATATTTACAAAAAACTTTTAAAAGAATTTCATTTTTAGATCCATTTGAGATTCCAAATGAACTGACAGGCAGGGTTCTCTTTATGTCCAACACTAGAAAGAAAAACCTTACAATGTATGAATTGGTAAATCAGAGGTTTGGAGAATCAGACATAATTTACATGTCATCTGGAATTAGCAAAGAAGACAGGCGTACAAGATTAAAAGAGATAAAACCAAATTCCATTGTTGTGTCTACTCAGGTTATAGAAGCAGGAGTGGATGTTAGCTTTGATCAAATGTATAGAGAAGCAGCACCGCTTGATAACATAATACAGGCAATGGGTAGGCTCAACAGAGAGGGTGAAAATAACGATGCAGTCATGACCGTATTCAAAGATACAAAGGATGACTGGCTACCTTACAGTAAACTAGAATGGCAGGAATCACTGAAAGTAATTAGTAAAGTGCATTCTTCAAAGGATCTATACAATGAACTACCATTATACTATCAAAAGATTTGGGAAGAAAACAAAACTAACGAAGAAGCATCAAAAAAACTTGCAAGACTGATGACCCATCTTGACTATGAAGAAATATGGAAATTCATCAAGGAAAATGCATTACCTGATGATGACCAAGACGCAGTATTTATTCCTAAAAATCAAGCACTGTGGAATGAAATTAAAAATACGTTTTTCTCAAAGAATGACTTGGAAAAAAAGAAATTTCGAAAGTTTGCATCACTAACTGCTAGTCTTCCAAAAAGCCCAGAGAAGCTTGGAATAGAAAAATTTTTTGATGCAGAATTGTATGAAAAGAACATACTTTTGCCAAAATGGGAGCATATTGGAGAAGTATATGATAAAATTGTAGGCTTGGATAAATGGCTAAAGGGTGTGATTGAAAAATAAAAATTCCACTTTGTTATTCATTTCTTGACACTGATTCCAATAGAATAACTGCAATTGAGCTTAGAGGGTATCTTGGCTATCTTTTTGTAGCGGATCCTGAGTTCCATCACCATTCTGATAATTCATTTCATTATCCACTGGTACAATACAAAAAAGTGAATAAAAAATTACTTGTTCTTGGATTAAATGATTATTCAAAAATCATATTCGACAAAATGTCACAATTAGATAATCTAGTAACACAAGATGGAAAAATAAATTTATTCAATGTGGACTTAACAAATATTGTATTTGAAATCAGAGAGGAATATGCTGTTTACAAGTTTATTAGCCCCTGGCTTGCATTAAATGAAGATAATTATGAAAAATTCAAATTACTTGATAAAAATAAAAGAAGAGAATTTTTAGAAAAAATATTAGTTGCAAATGTTTTGAGTGCTCTTAAGGGTCTGGAATTAAGAGCAGAGTTTCAGATAAGTGCACAAATTAATAAATTCAAATCCGTTCAAACTGAAGCTCATAAAAATAAATTTATTGGATTTTACTGTGAGTTTGCGTTAAACATTGCACTCCCTAAATTTCTGGGGATTGGGAAAAGCGTGTCAAAGGGATTTGGAGTAATTGAGAGAATCAAATGATTGTAGAGATAACGACTCATGGGAGTACATTAAAGAGAGATCATGATTCTTTCATAGTTCAAACCACTGATGGAAAAACTGAGATTCCTGCAGAAAAAGTGGATGCGATAATCATATCATCAAATTCTCTAATCAGTACACAGGCAGTACGCCTGTGTATTGAAAAACAGATCCAATTAGTAATTTCTACCTGGTCTGGAAAACCTATTGCAAGATTGTGGTCAAGCAGTCCAGGAAAATCCACTGAATTACGGCGCAGTCAATACCTCAATCAAGACACTGTCATAGGATATGAAATATCATTGAACATACTTTCCAAAAAACTAAAGGGGCAAAAACAGTTCCTAGTTGATTTAAGAAACAACCGAAAACTGCCTCCAGCAAAATTAGAGACTGCCATTTTAACAATAGACAATTCCCTGAAAAAACTGACTGCAATAAAATACACCAATGACTACAAGGCAACATTTTTGGGTCTTGAGGGTGCTTGCGCTGCAAACTATTTTCAGGCAATTTCTTCCATCCTGCCTGAAAAATGGTCTACACAAAAAAGAAGTCAGCACCCAGCACATGATGAGTTTAACGCCACACTGAACTATCTGTATGGAATGGCATATGCCGATGTTGAAAAAATAATAATTCTCTCGGGGCTTGATCCAAACGCTGGCTTTTACCATTCTGACTCTTATGGCAAACCAACGCTTTCATTTGACATAATAGAAATAATCAGACCAGTTGTTGATAGAATTATAGTTACATCATTTACAAAGAAGATGGTAAAGGACAACTGGTTTGAAAAACAAGACGATGGCACAAACTCAATTTTTCTTTCAAAGGAAGGAAGGCAGTTTCTAATTTCATCATATATTGAAAATGGACGCAAGACTATAGAGGCTGAATCATGGGATTTTTGCAAAATTATAATACAAAAACTACAGTGATACATGTATGAAAAAGAACATGTATTATGCAGTCTATGATATTACTGAAAACTCTACTCGTAGCTCAGTAATTCATGTCCTAAAGAATCATGGATTTACAAGAATCCAAAAAAGTGTATTTTGTGGAAGTTTATCTGGGCAGAACAAAAAAGATCTAATTGAAACAATAAAAACAATCGTTGATGAAAATGATTCATTCTATCTAATATTGACATGCAACCAATGCTTTGGTAAAATAAAAATAATTGGAAAAGGATTTGACGCGGAATACGTCTCAGATAAAAAACCGGCAGTGGTACTATAATAATGCCACTGACAGTAACCGATGTAGTAGAATACACATTTTGTCCCAAATTTACATATTTTATCAACGTCTTGGGACTAGACCAATACGAACAGAAGAGGGGAACAGTTACTGCAGGACGAAAACTGCACCAACTACATGAAAGAAATAATCTAAACTATACCCCATACACAAATAAAGGCAGAAAACTTGTTGCCAGTAAATTTTATTCTGAGAAACTTGATTTGTCTGGAAAGATAGATGAAGCAATTGAGACAGATGATGAAATAATTCTAATAGAACGAAAATACAGTGACATTTGCGACATATCTGATACTCTTCTAGTTCAGTTAGGACTGCTGTCTATTCTAATTGAGGAGAATCTTGGGAAGCCTGTCAAAAAAGCAGTTGTGATTTTTAATAAAACTAAAAGAAAACAAATCTCTGTAGTAATTGATGATGCCGTAAAAAATCACTCACTTGAAATACTAGAAAAAACAAAAAAAGTCATTCAAATGGGAATAATGCCTGATGCTGATTTTGATAACCGTTGTCTGAACTGCTGTTTTAGAAAAATTTGCCCTGTCGGATCCTTAAATAGTGGATGATAATTACTGGAAACCACTAAAATGGGGCGATTAAATACATAAAACTGAATAAAATAGGCACAGTTTAGCCTGTTCTAGTTGCTGTCAAAAAGACAAATCCATCATAACAAGGATTGAAACCATACATACATACATACAATACATAAATACATTATTATGTCAAAAAGACAAATCCATCATAACAAGGATTGAAACCTATACGAATCAATGCGGAATTATCAGAGCAAGCTAGTCAAAAAGACAAATCCATCATAACAAGGATTGAAACGTAGAGTCTGGAACAGATAACAAAAGATGTGGTATTAAGTCAAAAAGACAAATCCATCATAACAAGGATTGAAACGGTGCCACAGGTGTAATCATATCCTACACACCTGCAGTCAAAAAGACAAATCCATCATAACAAGGATTGAAACACATATCCCACTAACTTGAATATTGCAATACCTTCGTCAAAAAGACAAATCCATCATAACAAGGATTGAAACGGAGCCATGAGTAATATTAACGACAGCAAGATAGGGTCAAAAAGACAAATCCATCATAACAAGGATTGAAACTATGTTCAAACCTCTTATATCTTTATGACAGTCAGTCAAAAAGACAAATCCATCATAACAAGGATTGAAACATAAGATATAACACAAAACAATATGTAAGAGATAGAGTCAAAAAGACAAATCCATCATAACAAGGATTGAAACGGATAGTATATGATGTTAATGGGCATCACTTAGGAGTCAAAAAGACAAATCCATCATAACAAGGATTGAAACCAACTTCAATAGGTGACCAATATCCAACAAGAAATCATGGTCAAAAAGACAAATCCATCATAACAAGGATTGAAACGTATCTGCTTCTCCAATTTTTGTCCACAACAATGGTGTCAAAAAGACAAATCCATCATAACAAGGATTGAAACTCCAATTTAGGATACAGTGTTGACATATGATTGTCTAGTCAAAAAGACAAATCCATCATAACAAGGATTGAAACTTCTAAACAAGAGTAGAAAGATTGGTGCTACCGAGGTCAAAAAGACAAATCCATCATAACAAGGATTGAAACAAATCATCTATCTTCTTTACTGCTTTAGTCCAAGTCAAAAAGACAAATCCATCATAACAAGGATTGAAACCCCATAACTTGATTTGTGATAAGTACCGCCAAGTTGTCAAAAAGACAAATCCATCATAACAAGGATTGAAACGTATTAGTCAAGTATGCATATGGAATTGTAAAGTATGTCAAAAAGACAAATCCATCATAACAAGGATTGAAACAATACACCCGTATTAAATAAATACAAAGTAAAGAGTCAAAAAGACAAATCCATCATAACAAGGATTGAAACATGCCATTGCAATAACAC
>Ga0307373_10001356_pt1 | contig 45881 bp, 39 predicted proteins | sample OX2MG_FD_202534 | JGI IMG/M metagenome (GOLD analysis project Ga0307373, IMG submission 202534) | Soil microbial communities from Risofladan, Vaasa, Finland - OX-2 | ecosystem: Environmental > Terrestrial > Soil > Coastal area > Acid sulfate soil | place: Finland: Risofladan, Vaasa | collected...
TGTCACTGAACGGCAAAAATCAGGCCATGAAAATAGGCCGCGACCGCAGAGCGCGCGTGCCACAGCGTTCACCCGCTGCGAAAAACCGCTTTTCAAAGCTCCTTTTGTTCAGTTTCCGAAACTGCTGAAAGCCAGTCGCGGATTGCAATTGGAGTTTCGCGGTGGTACTCTCCGTCATTATGCGCCGCATTGCCTGGATATTTTTTGCTGCCTTAGTGTTCATCGGCCTGTGCGCTTTTGGCTTGCGCGTGCTCGCCGCGCCGCGGAAACACACGGCAACGAATCAGGCCGACGCTGCGACGCTTCTTGCGCGCGCCACCGCGCGTACCAACATCGAATCGCCATCGAGCGCGCCCTTCGTTTTATTCGCCAAAGCGCGCTACGCGGTCAATCAGCAATCCATCGAAGGCACGTACGCTCTCGGCTGGGCCGCGCCCAATCTCTATCGCGAGGATTTGTGGTACGGCAAGATACACGAGACGATCATTGTGTCCGGCGGCAAAATATACCGCGCGGGCCAGGATACGCCGTACGCGAACCTGTGGTCGCGCATGATCCGGCGCCCGTTGCAATGGTCATTGACAACCGGCGCCCGCGCAAAAACGCGCAGCCAGGGCGAGCATTATAGAAGCGGCGCGCAGTTGACTTGCATTGTCGCTGGCGCCGCAGGCACGGATGAGCGCATCTGCCTGGATCCGAACAATTACGAGCCGTTCAGCGATAATATGACCGCGCCTTCTGGAAAGCAGTCGTGGACCTTTGCGGGCTACACTTCACTGGCCCATGCGGCTTCGCTTTCTCAGCGCTTCCCTACCGCGATCACTTACAAAGACGACCACGGTACGTCCGCGGAACTCGACATTCAGTCGATTGCCGCTGTTTCCGGCTTCCAGCCAAATGAATTCACGCCGCCCGCCGGTGCCACGGCGCAAGATTTGCCCGGTAAGACTCAGTAATTGCTTATGCCGATTCGCCGCCATCCAGACGTTTGCTCGATCGCGCTGGCGGTGTTTCTCTGCGCGTTCGCCAACGCGTTTGCGGCGTCGGCGCAACAGGTTCCGCATTCGTCCGCTCTCCCGCTACGTTTCTGATCGCCTCCGGTCACAAATTCAAAATGTCGGCGTCGCTGAGGCGGCGATAATCGACGTCGCGCGGCGAGATGGGCTTGCGATTCACGCCGTTTGAGGAGCCTGCTCCGGCGATGTCGACGCGCTTCGACGCCGCTTCGCGGCGCGACAGCCGTTCGCGATTTGCCGCGACGATGCTTTGCGTCCATTCGCCGATCACGCGCTTCGCCACCGAAGGCAGCGCCTGCTTCGCGCGCCCCGCGACAAGCGTCACGATGGCGCGTTGATGCGCCGCATCCCCCGCGCCCGCTTGGAACGCTTCCCGCAATTGCTTTCCGAGCTGCCGATTCGCGCGCAGCGTGGTATCGAGCTCGCGGTAAATTTCCCCGACGATCCGGTTGCGCGTGCCGGACGGAACGCTGTCTGGCAGCAGTCGATTCACCTGCGAATGAATCGTGCCGAGAATCTGCTCGACCGCGGCTGCATTCGTATCGTGAAAGAAAGCCGCCTGCGCGGCGTGATGAGGATCGATTTGCGCCGAGGCCGCATGTTGCGCGGGCGATGCCACGGTCGAGCTCATCGGCGCGGTCCCGTTCACACCACTGACCGGCGCTGCCGGCGCGGAATATCCCTGGCCGTCCGCTGCGGAAACGCTCGGCGCGCCACTCTGACTCGCGCCATCGGGCGAACTGCCGTCGCTCGAATTCCCTGCATGCGTTCCGCGCGACGCGTCCGGCGCCATGTGAGCTGGCGGCGGGGATTGTGCGGCGCCTGGCGTTTGATGATTGCTTCCGCTGACTTTCGCGGCATGCGCCTGCACCGCGCGAGCAAAGCTATGAAACGCGTCAGGCGACAACTCGTGAATCCGCGCCGCGAGCGCGGCATGATCCGCGGGCTGCGCGGAGAAAAACATCCCGTCGAGTTCGTCGAGCTGATTTTTCGCGTCGCGCGCCGCATCCGGCGAAGCAAACACGGCGCGATACGCCTGCGCTTCGTCGAACAGTTGCCGCAGCTGGGGATTTGCGTCGATCACTTTCGCCAGCGCCGAGGGAATGGCGTCGCCGTCAGCAGCGGCTTGATTGTCGTTCGCCGAGGAATCCTCGTCGTGGCCCGTGGCTTCAGCGTCGGCGTCGCTTTGCGGCGCATTGCTCGAGCCATGCCCGAACCGGCCATTTTGATTTCGGCCAAGCACCGCATTACCTGCATCGGCATGGGCTTGATCGCCCGGCCGCTGCACCGTGGTGACAAGGCCGAGAATTTCATCGTCCGAAAGTTGACGCTGCGGCTTATGCGCCGTCGTCGAACGCGGACGCACTCCGCGTCCGGGGAATTTCGATGTAGTCACCGTCATAAGATGTTCTCCTTTTCTGTGTGGATGCGTCGTGCTTGTCGCCCAGATCTCGCTACAGTTTCGCCGCGGTTTCGCACGGCGTTTCGCCGGGCTGTCTGCCGCCTTAGTGCCGGCCAGCGCATAGTGGCCAATGCGGCACAAACAACTTTCGTACTATTGGCCGCGGTGCTAACCTCAAAGCAAGATAGCTCAGTGCAAGCGGGCACGAGCGCTCGCCGCAAGTCCGCGCCACGCTGCTTCAATTTTGGGGGACTGGGAATGCGAGCCGCTCGTTTCTTCCGAGCGCGCCCAGAGAGGTATCGCGATGAACGCGCATCATGCCACGAACGAATTAGCTCCCGCCGCGCATGCGGAGACCGCTTCCGAACGCCGCCGCCGCAAGCGCATCAAAGTCTCGGCGCAAGTACGCGTGCGCGCCACCGATCCCAAGGCGGACGCCTTCACGGTAATCGGGATGTCCGTTGATATTTCGCGCGACGGCATTTTGTTTTCCACCGCGCGCCGCGATTTTTGGAAGGGCATGTCCCTCGGCGTGACGTTTCCCTTCTCCGACGCTCCCGGCGCGCTCAATGCCGAACAGAGCGCCGAAGTCGTTCGCACCATCGAGTTGCCCGAGAACAAAATGGGCGTCGCGATCCAATTCCGCCACATTCACACGCGAGCCGCCGCGGCTACCGCCGTCACGGGTCCCGGCTCGAAGGAAAAATCCAGCGTGAACGGAGCTTCTTCCGCCGCGAAGGGCGCGCCCGTGCAGCCTTCGTCGGCGCGACCCATCATTCTCGTTGTCGAAGCGGATCCGCGCAGCCAGGAGCAACTGAAGAATCTTCTAACGCCGGAAGGCTACGACGTTTTCGTCGTCTCCACGGGACAAGCGGCGCTCGACATTCTGCGCACCACTGTGCCCGCGTGCTTCATCGCGGAGGTCGAAGCGGGCGATACTTCCGGTTACGATCTTTGCCTGATCATAAAAAACAGCGAGCGCCTCACCAACGTCCCGGTGGTTCTGGTGACGCGGAACGCGCAGCCCGCGGACTACGCCGCGAGCCATAATTTCGGCGCCGTGGTCTGCATGGCGAAACCATTCAAGCTCGAGCGCATGCTGCAAGTCGTGCGTTTGGTCGCGCCGCCGCCGTCCAAGACAGACCAGTCAGCCTACGCCAGCTCGCGCAACGACGCATCCCTCCTCGAACGGAATGTCTGACGGTTAAGCGGCATTGGAATGTCTCTCGCGATCGCTTTGGGCGCGAAGCGCGGAAACGCATAAGGCGATTACTTCTTCCGTGGCGGCTGCGGCTGAACGGCCTGTGCCATCGCGGCATTTTGCATCTGCTGTTTGCGCAGGAATTCCTGATGCATTTGCGCGTGCGCGCGAACGTTGGCGTAGCCCGCGGGATCCTCGATTTTCGCCACCTGGCCCGCATCGGATGAAAACCAGCGCTTGCACGCATCAAGCTCGACGGCGTGATTGTCCGCGAATTCGTCCGGCACGATGCTGGGCAGAATTGTTTCGGCGGATCGTAGGGGCGAGGCTTCAGCCTCGCCCGGGCGGCTCTGAAGACCCGCCTCTACGGACGCATCTGCGGGTGAGCTAAAGGTCGCACCAACAGGAGACGATGGCGTATTTGCGGTTGCGTAGGGGCGGACTTCCGACCCGCTTTGATTATTCGGAACGATGATGGGCTGCTCTTCGAGCATCTGCGCGATTTCGCGATATTGTTTTGCGCGCGATTCGTCGTCGGGAATCACCAGCTCGTCCAATCCGATCAGCCGCTTGAGCAAGCCGAGATTCGACGGATCGCTGAGCACCGCCTGCAAGCGCGGATCGGGATTCGCCATCAACGGCATCAGCACCGCGCGCTGCTCGGACCACTGCGTCGGATACTGCTCCTCCGCTTCCGGATACGAAAACAGATTCCCTTTCAAGTCCGCGAGGCGAATCCATTTCGATTCAAACGCCGCGCTAAGTCGGATGGGTTTGCGATTTCCGGCGTCGCGGGTGCGATCAACGCTGCACCGCGTTTGGCGAATTGGAGTCGCACACGGGCGCGCGTAAACAGCACAAGCCACCAAATCGCGATTGCGATTGGTATGAGCACCATCACCAATCCCACAAAAACGATAATCTTCACGCTTGCAGCGGGCACGTCTGGCTGGTCTTTCAGAAGGGATGGTACGAACATTAAGACAACTGCACCGAAAAAGCCGAAGAAGATCGTCACGCCGCTCATTACGATGACCGAGACCCACGCCCAGGGGCGCAATGGCAGGATGCCGACTCCCGTGGCGATTCCCCATGCGGTCACGAGCACGTAGAGGATCGGCATGACCCATAGCACAACGCGCTGCTCGGGCGGCAGTGGACTTGCCGACGCGCCCAGAAGCATCAGCAATGCCACGAGAGTTATCAGCCCGCTGCCGAAAAACAAAATGATCGCCGAAGCAGTAACATCTCCCGAGCGTTTCATTGGCTGCCTCCACTCGGTGGCACGTGCGGATGATCGTAGGCAAACGTGACGCGGAACTGCGCGGCATACCTCGAATAGCGGGAAGGCAGCGGCTTGAATGGCGCGCTTTTCGCAATCGCCCGGCGAGCGGCCGCGTCGACGCGCAAATCGCCCGAGGAATGCTGCACCACGGGAGCGCCCTCGAGCCCTCCATCATGATAAATCGCGAACGTGATGAAGACTTTTCCTTTCGCGGTGCTCGTCGAAGCCGGAATCGCGCCGAGCCATACGCGCGAAGTCGCGTCGAAAAACGCGGCGACGAATTCGCCCCAGCCTTCCTTTTTTTTCACGCCGGCAATTTCCATCGTCTCGACCAGCATCGGCCGCGAGTGCTTAGGAGCGCCGGCGGGACGCACGTCCGCCTCGAACACCACTCCGCCGCGCCGCGTCCAAGTGACCGTTGGCTGCGGCGGTTGCTCCTGCGCCCGCGCGCGCGGCACCAGCGCCAGGCTGCACGCCGCCAGGACAATCAGCGTGGCGGCGAAAATCGCGATGCGTCTCATGGCTTCCCTTTCTTGGCGGTTGCTGACGCGGACGCCGCATCCTTCGCGGGTTTTTCCTTCAGCGCCTTATGAATCGCGCCTTCCAAATCAACGAACGTCGCGTCGCCGTACCCCGACTGCCTGAATCGAATCATGCCATCGCCGTCGATGACAACGTACGTCGGGAATTCGTGCACGGTGAACTCCGCCTGCATATCGCCCGAGAGGTCGATGTATTCCGGCCAGTCCATGTGATGCGTGGCGACAAACTTGCGCCAGGCTGCCTGGTCGGTATCCGAACTGATGCCCACAAACTCGACCGGCTGGCCGTCGAATTTTTTGTGAAGGCTGATCAGCGTGGGAACCGAAGCGCGGCACGGCGGGCACCACGTACCCCAGAAATCGAGCAGCGCGACTTTGCCGTGCAGCGAATCGAGCGAAATCTGGCCGCCATCCAGCGTGGTGAGCGTGAAATCTGGAGCTATCGGTTCGCGCGCGCGGCGCGGATCGGCAATGAGCTCCCGCGCCAGCTTGTTCGCCGCGACATCCGGATCGTTCGAGGCCAGATATGTCCTTAATTCGGCGATGCCCTGGGCATCCTGGCGCCGCTTGAGCATCAAAAAGCCAAGATCGAAATGTCCCAGATGTATGGAAGGATCGAGAGCGAGCGCTAGCTGCGCTTCGGCCATGGCTTGCACGAGCCGTTTGTCTTTCGGGTTCGAAGTCATCTCTCCGAGAAGCACGCCGCGAGCCAGGTGGGCCTCCGCAGCCATGGCTTTGTCCGCGCCCGCTTCCTTGACGGCTTTTTTTGCGTCATCGAGCGCATCGTTCAAGTTCCCAACCGCGCGTTCAATTTGAAACTCTCGCAGGAGGCAAATCGGACAGGTGTGGCGCGCCGTCTTTTCGGCTTTGTTGTAAGCCGAAAGGGCCTTCCCGTAATCGTGATGCGCGGCGAAAATATCGCCTCGCGTGATCAGCGCGACGACCACCGACTGGTCGATGGGTTTTTTGTCCTTGGCGCGTGCGCCGGTGGCTGGAAGTGAAATCGCCAGCAGGATCGTGAACACTGCGAGTGGGCTTCGCATGTTTCCTCCACGACGTCATTAAAGGGCATGATACGTGCCCCAGAGTATACGCGCGGCACTATTGCCGGGCAATGGATCGCGCAGTTGCCGGTTTTCATTTGCGCAAACACCGCGCCGAGCCACAATTACAGGCGCTGCGAGCGCGATTTTGTGCGGCGCGGACTGTGTTATCGTGAACGTATGACGCTCGGCGAACATGTTTCGCGCATCGCGTCGCGCGTGATTGTTGCGGCGGCCGTGCTGCTCGCCTCGGCGCTCACAGCGCAGGCCGCGTCGCGTAGGCATCCGAGGAATGCGAAGGAGCGTTCCGAGGAAGCGCCTCTCTGCCAGGTGAACAATCTAACGGTGGAAATGCCGAGAGAGTTTCTTTCGCTCGGCGTCGCGGGCAATTCGTTTATCGCGCGCGAGAATTCCGCCGGCGTGCTCACGCTGCGCAACGGTTTTTCGCAGCGCATACAGGAAATCGCCGTGGTCCTCGAATATCTGGATGGACACGGCAAGCGAATCTTTACGGCGGCTTTTGCCGGCACGTCCAATACGCTGGTCTCGCCGTCGTGGTTTTCCGAGCGCCTTCCCTCGCAGTATTCCCTGACGCAATGGCAAAATCCCGTAGCCGCCGGAGCCACTTTCTCGCTGGGCGCGACGAGCGGCATCACCACGGCGGAGTGTCCCGCGCAGGCGCGCGCCACGCTGCTGCACGTGGAATTTCAAGGCGGCAAGATGCTCGATTGGTCCGCGCCGGACTGGCAGCTTCCCGTGCAGCTGCGGGAGATTCCCGGCGATCTCGAACTCAACGCGCCCGCCGATTCCCTTCCCGAGACTTTTTTGGTTCGCGTCCGCGTGGCTGCTCCGTCGGGCGCATCAATTCCGAAAGCTCGCATCGACTTGCTCAAAGGCAGGCCCGGCGTCTTTTTCGACGAGATACGAAATCAAATGACGGATTGGCGCTACTGGTGCGCGCTTCGCGATGGCAAGCGCGTGGATGGAGATGAGACGATTTTGATTCGTGTGCACACGCCCCGCACAGGCGCGGATCAAGGGGTATCCCCAGTGTTGTCCGCCGAGATTCCGCAACCCCTCGGCATCGTGGACCTTGTGCCGCAAACAGCGCCGGGGCGATGGGCCGTGTTTTACGGTGGCGCGAGGATCGGTGATAATCCCCCGGCACAAGCGCAGCCGTAGGATTCGATATTTTCCGCGCGGCGCATTCTGAATTTATGGATGAGCCTCGCGCGACGGTGTTGCGGACTCCAAGCCATTCCGCTGCATCGGCCGCCAGACCACGTCGCCGCGCGCGTATTGCCACATTCCCTTCAAGCGCCAGATCAAATGCATTTGGCGATACGGACACTGTTCCAGGAAGCAGTAAAGAATCAGCCGCGCGACGTCGCGCCAATCGTTATAGCGCCGGTAGGTGATTTCCTCCTGCAGCACGGCTCCGACGGAAATCATCGCCGCGAACAAATATCCATAAATCATGAACTCGATGAAGAACCTGTGGCTGAGCGTGCCGAGAACGGAAGCGAGAATGATCATCGCGATGCCCAGAAATTCGAACACCGGCGCGAACAATTCGAATACCCACATGTAGGGCAGCGCGAAGGCGCCGATGCGCCCGTAGCGGCGACGGAACAGCATGTCGCGATTTGGCCAGAGCACATCAATCAGCCCCTTCTGCCAGCGCGCCCGCTGAAGTCCCAGCGAATGCGCCGTGGGCGGCACTTCCGTCCAGCAAACGGGATCGGGCACGAAGGTGATGCGATACTCCTGCTTCTCTTCGAGCATTTTGCGATGAATGCGCGCCACCAGATCGAAGTCCTCGCCAATGGCCTCCGCGCGGTAGCCGCCGACGCGCATCACCACGTCGCGGCGAAACACACCGAACGCTCCAGAAATAATTGTGAGCATGTTGCCGCTCGCCCAGCCCTCGCGTCCGATCAGAAACGCGCGCAGGTATTCGATCACTTGGAAAATCACAATCGGGCTTCGCGGCAGGCGCACGCGGCGAATGCGCCCGTTGGCAAGTTCGCATCCGTTGAGCACGCGCACAATCCCGCCGGCCGCAACCACGCGCTTGGGATCTTCCAGAATCGTCACCATGATGCGCAGCAGCGCGTCGGACTCGAGCAGCGAATCGCAGTCAACCACGCACGTATAGGGACTCGACGCCGCATTCAATCCCGCGTTCGAGGCGTCCGCTTTCGATCCGCCCGCCTCCTTGTCCACAACGATCAGCCGCGGATCCGCCACGCTGCGATAGACGCCGCGAACCGGAGCGGTGGCGATCTGCGAAAGGTAGAGCAGGCGCGCCGGGCGCAAATCGAATTCTTCCTGCAGCCGCGCGAGCGTGCGATCCTCCGATCCGTCGTTGACTACCACAACTTCCAATTCCGGATAATCCACGCGCAGCAGCGAGCGGACGGAAACCGCCACGGACGCTTCTTCGTTGTGCGCCGGAGCGATCAGCGTGATCGGCGGCGTCAGCGGCGAGGACTTCATGCGCTCGAGACGCAGCGACGCCAGATGCTGATGATGCGCGCGGCTCGAGAGCAGCGCGGCGATCAGCAGCGCCAGATAGCTGCAATTCGAAGCGAGGTAGTAGAAGAAAAATGTGTTGTTCGAGATTTGGAGAAGTTCGCGCATCGTCACGCACGCTGCGCTGTTTTCGGCGCGGAGGGAATACGCAGGATCGCGCTCAGTTCTTCAGCGCCCGCCTCAAGCGCCTGAAGGATGGATTCCGCGTCCGTATTGCGCGCCGTGCCGCCCGTGCTGGATGCGAGCATTTCGACCACTTTGGCGAAATCGCCCGTGCGGTCGAGCTCCGCAATCATGGCTTGTAGCGCGTATGCGTCTTCGGTCTTCAAAACGTCGCGCAGCACGCCGATCGGATCGGGCGCGTGCGCGAGCGCTTCGGCGGCGCGCTGCCGCACATGACGATTCGCATCGCAGACGCCGCGCAGCAAAATCGGCACGGCACGCGTTTGCCCGAATTGGCCGAGGCTTGTCAGCGCCCGCAGCCGCACGTACCATTCGCCATCCGCCACCAATTGCGACAGCGCCGGGAACGCGAAGCCAAACTCCGCGTGCGCCAACGCGCGCGCCACGGAAGCACGCACTTCCGGCAGCGGGTCGGACGCGAGCAGCAGCAAATCGTCGCCGAGCCCGATCGAGGCGACCTCCGCGATCACGCGCGCCAGCAATTCACGCACCGGGCCGCGCGCCACGCGCAGATAGGGCAGCAGTAATCGCGGGTTCGCACGCGTGCAGACAATCAGCGCGTTCATCAGCGAAGTTCCCGGCAGGCTCAGATGGCCGGCCACCACGCGTTCGAGCATGGCCTCACCCGCTGCGGCGAGGCCGGTGCGCGCCAACCCTCGCACGGCGGCAAGCTGCGTCTTGGGATGCGAATCGTCGAGCGCCTCGGCCAGCACGGTAACCGCGTCCGGCGCGCGCGTGCGTCCCAGGCGCACTAGCGCCGCTTCGCGCTGCCAGCCTCGAGCTCGTCGCGTGGCGATGAGAATGCGATCCAGCAATCCCGTGCGACGCAGAAAATCGAGAAGCTTTTCCGCTTCGCTGGCGTCTGCGGTGTCCATGCGATCCAGCGACAGCGTGATGATCGCTTCGGCGTCGCGGTGAACGTCATTCCATTCGTTCGCCGCAATCTCTCCCGCAAGAATTTCATCCCAATGCTGCCGCGCGTAAAATCCCGCGTCCGCGAGCCGGTCGAAATACCGTCGGCGCAATTTGCGCCGCGCTAGAATCCACACGATGAGCAAAAAAATCCCCGAGAGCGAGAAAATAATCGCCCGAACTACGAACGAGGCGGCCGCGGCGTTGATCGCATGAAATAGCGAGTTCATGGCAATGGGTTTTCGCGTTTGCAACGCGCTGCGCCAGTCGCGAGGATTCCCACGGTCAAAACCGCATCCCGTAGCTCACACCGTAAATTCCTTCGACGTTGCCGCCATTGCGGTATTGCCGCGCGGCGTAAAAATTGACGTATTGCCGGCTCGTCAGACCCAGGCGAAATCCGCCACCGTAGGTTCGCGACGCGAACGCTCCCACTTGGTCGAGTTCGCTGAAGTTCTCCGAGCCCACCGCAAACGTCGCGTTCATCAACAGGCGATTCGCCGCGAGCCGCGGCAGAGGGAAATCAAAGCGCGTGTAGCCGGATGGTTTCCACGCAACGGGCAGGCCCGTGAACTGGCTGCGCACGCCATTCGCGGAGACGGTCCATCGAAAACCGCGCGCCAGGTCGGCGGAGACCGTGCCCGTAAAAACGAGCACGCGCGCCTGGCCGTACCAAAACCAGTGCTGATTGTACGCCGCCTCGATTCCGCGCAGCGGTTTGCGCTCGGAGATTCGGAAGCCGTGGCCGTATTCGAAATAGGTTTCCGCGCGGGGAATAATTCCGTTCGAATTCCCTGCCCCTCCGCCAACGGTAAATGAATCGGAACGGGTGAATCGATAGGTGACGCCCGCAACTATTTTTTCGGCATCCACGCCGAAGCGCTGATAGAAATCGCCCTCCGCGGCTACGATCCAGCGATCGTTTGGTTTGGCGACGAATGCGACGGTCTGCGTGTTCGCTGCGCCGGTGTAATTGAACGTGTCGGTCTCGTTGCCTATGTCGACTTCAAATCGCGGCGGCGATTCGAGCGAGCGCAAGCCGGCGAGCGCTTCGTCGTCCGCGGCTGGAATTCCCTTGGGTTCGAGCCCGCGCGCTTGCAGGAACGCGGCGCGAGCGTCGCTGCGGCGTCCCAGCGCGCGGAGGACGCGTCCGCGCTCGTTGAGCACGTCAGCGCGCGGCGGCGGAATGCGCCCGGCCGCATCGAGCAGCGCAAGCGCTTCGGCGGTGCGGCCGTCCTGCGCCAGAAGCGTTGCGAGACCAAGAAGAACATCGGCATCCCGGGGCGACAGTTGCAGAGCACGACGATAGGCCGCTTCCGCTTCGCGCCGACGCCCGGTCCACGCCAAAAGCTGCGCGCGCCATCTCAAGGCACCCGATTCATCGGGCGCGGCAACGAGTCGCGCGGTAACCACACGAAGCGCGCCTGCCAAATTGTGCGCCGCGACTTTCTTCTGCACGCGCTCGAGCCAATCCGCCGTTTCCTGCGCGGCGGTTCGTTGCGCGCGCGCGACGGTCGTTGCCGAAGGTGATGCAAGCTGACCCGCGCCGCGGCCTCCGCGTTGATCCGCGCGAAGCGTTATCGGTCCCGCGGCAAGGACGCAAATCCCCATCGTAATCGCCGCCCACGCGCGAATCCGGCCGCACGCGAACACACGGCGAGTTTTTGCGCGAAGCTCCACATACCAGAAGCCAGCACATCGCCAGCCACCAACGCACGAGAATGCTCGCCGCGTCGCCTTCTTCTAACTATTCCTGTTACTTGTGACCGTGGTACGCTTTGCTGCAAGTAGGCGGGGTGAGCGTCGTCGCGAAAAGCGGAGGGACTGCGGAGAAATGACCGATAAAAGTTTCAATTCGGAACGAGTGTTCCAAAATGGAGCAGCGCCGCTCCGGGATTTTGCTTCCGTAGCGTCAGGCCTTTGGCGCCATCAAACGCGCGTCATTCGTGGCGCAAGGCCACGGTGGGATCGACGCGCAGCGCGCGCCGCGCCGGGATGTAGCACGCCACCAACGCCACGACGATCAGCAGCAGCGCGCTGAGAACAAAGACGACCGGGTCGGCAGCCTTCACGCCATAGAGCAGCGACCGAATCAGCCGCGCCGCCGCAATCGCCGCGATCATTCCGATGATCAGGCCAATAATGACAAGCTGCGCGGCTTGCCACAGAATCAAACGCGCCACATTTCCCGGCATCGCGCCCAGCGCCATGCGAATCCCGATTTCGCGCGTGCGCCGCGCGACCACGTACGCCATCACTCCGTAGAGGCCCACCGCAGCCAGCAGCGCCGCCAGCAATCCCAGGCTCAGCGTAAAAAATGTCACCAGGCGGTCGGAGAACATCGAAGCGTTCAACTGCTCGGTCAGCGTTCGGACATCGTATACAGGCAAGTCCGGAGCGTCGCGGGCCACTTCTTTGCGCAGCGTCCCGGCCATCGCCAGCGGGCTAGCCGCCGTGCGCACATAAAATGTAGCCTCCCCCATCGTCGTATCCTGAGCATACGGGAAGTAAACGAACGGATGGCCCGGATCGCGCGCATCGGTGTGCTTGGCATTGGCAACCACGCCGACGATTTCGATATTCGGATGGCTGTCCGGGCCGCCTCCGATCGTGACATGCAATCCGATGGGGTTGCGGCCCGCGAAAAATTTCCCCGCCACTTTTTCGTTGATGATGGCGACTTTGGGGCTTGATGCTATGTCACCCTCGCGGAACTCCCGGCCCTGGATCAGCGGAATACCCATGGTCGAGAAAAAATGCGGGCTAACGTAGTTCACCCAAGCGTTTGTATTCTCGTTCTTTCCTCGTGTGTAGCCTTCAAAGCTCATTGTGTCCGTCGCGTTCGAGTCGGCGAGAAGCGGGATTTCCGCGGCGCCGACGGAAGCCACGCCGGGTAGCGCAGCGATGTCCTCGCGCAGGTGGTTAAACAGCGCCACAGTTTGCGCGGGCGAATAGCGGCTCAAGCCCGGCGAAAGAGAAAATTGGACGATGTGGCCGATGCGCATTCCTAAACTTGCGCGTTCGAGATGCACCAAACTTTCGCCGAATAGCCCGGACGCAATCAACAGCATCGCCGTCATCGCCACTTGCACAACAATCAGAGACTTGCGCAGCTGCACGCTGCTGCTGGATACGCTTGCGCCCTGCTCCTTGAACGCCGATTGCAGATCGGTGCGCGACGCCCGCAGCGCCGGAAGCAAGCCAAAGAAGACACCGCTCAGAATTGTCGTCGCGGCGGCGAAACCCAGAACGCGAAGATCAAGCCGCGCCGCAAGCCCTGACGCGCCAATGTCCGGCGGAATCCGCGCAATCAATGCGCCCAGCGTCCATCGGCCAATGATCAGCCCCGCGGCGCCCCCGGCGATCGCCACCAGCAGGCTTTCCGTCAGGAACTGGCGAACCAGCCGGACTCGGCTTGCGCCCAGCGCCAACCGCACCGCGATTTCGCGCTGCCGCGCTTCGCCTCGCGCCAGCAGCAGGCACGCGAGATTCGCGCACGCAATCAGCAGCACCAGCCCCACCATCGCCATCAGGAAAACCAGCGGCGCCTTTGCGTCCTGCTGCATGACCGGCCGCCCGCGCGCGCCCGGCGTGAGTTCGATTTTTCCGCCGAGGAACCGCTGCTGCGCTTCCGGCGAAGTCATCATTTTCTTCGCTGTCATGAGCGGCAATTCGGATGCGAGAAGCGCGTGATAGAGCGGCTGAAGACCTGCCTGCGCGCGCGCCGGCGTCATGCGTGGCTTGAGCCGGCCGATGATCGCGAGGAAATAATCCGACGCGCTGTCAAGGCCGTTCCAGTTCGGCGTCATTTGCGCTTTCATCGTGATGGGAATGTAAACGTCTGGCGCGGAACCGGCCTGCACGCCCGTGAATCCCGCTTGCGCCACCCCCACCACGGTGAGCGGCGTGCCATTCACATCGAGGGCCTGACTCAAAATCGAGGGATCGCCGCCAAAATGCTGGCTCCAGTAGCCATAGCTCAGCACCGCAACGGGATTCGCGCCCGGCGCGGTTTCATCTGCCGGCGAAAACACGCGGCCAACCGCCGCACGCACGCCGAGCACAACGAAAAAATTCCCGGAGACAAGTTCGCCACCGGCACGCTCCGTGCGGCCATGCCCGGAGACGTTCACGTCCACGGGAAAACAAGTGAGCACGCCGGAGAAGACCTGATTGCGGTCGCGCAGGTCCTTGTACATTGGATAGGAAAACGAAGCATTCGAGTCGTAGTCGGACCAGACGCGGCCCGACCTCGCTCCCGTCGAACGCAGCACGACGAGTTGTTCGGGGTGCTCCACGGGTAATTGGCGCAGGAGCAGCTGATCGGTCAGCGAAAAAATCGCCGTGTTCGCGCCGATGCCCAGCGCCAGCGTCAAAATCGCAATCGCCGCAAACCCCGGCGATTTCGCCAGCATGCGCAGTCCATAGCGCAGATCCTGCAGCAGCGTGTTCATCTTTCACCTTGCCGCGTGAGACGTGCGAAGCTTCAAAATGGCTTTTTTGATCCTGCCATCCCCGCGCATTCGTACCGTCGCGCGGCTCCCCTCCGCAACGAGCAGCTAAAACCGCCATCGGTGGCGCTGCGCCTATTGGGGCGTTATGGTCTTTGCGCGCTCTGGAGGCGTCCATTTCGCGAGGTCCACTTTTTCCCAGCCGCGGTGGATAATTCCTGCGCGAATCTGCGCCGGCGTTTTTCCTTTGCGAGTCTCTTCGTAGGCGTAAAAAAGCTCCATCTTGCAGATTTCGCATTCCGAGCCGTGCAGTCCGTGATAGCAACTGAGCAGGCTGGTGTGTCCGGCGGCGACATCGCAACGGCAGTAGCAGGGCAATTGGTAGAGCACCGTCTTGATTTTCGCCGCGATGGCGTAGGCGCGCCTCGTCAGCGGATCGGCGAAGTCTTTCACGGGCAACGTTGTGGGCAGCGGCCCTTTCGGAGGCGAAGCATGGTACGCGGGAATCGGCTGCGGCCGCGGGACGGTCACTTGTGCGCGAGCGAAAGGCATCGCTGCTGCGAGCGCCAGAAGCATACTGGCGCTTGTGACGATCCAGAAATAGTTCTTCATTTTCATTGCGGCCTCCGCGTTATTTCGTTGGGACGAGTGCGCGCCGTTCCCCGTCATTCATATCGTAACGCCACAATCGGGTCGGTGCGCATCGCGCGCCTTGCTGGAATGTAACACGCCAGCAGCGAGACGAGCACGAGAAGCAGCGCTGCTCCCGCAAACGATACAGGGTCGGCGGGGCTAACGCCATAGAGCAAGCTCTGCATCGCACGCGTCAGCACAAGGCCCGCGACGGCTCCCGCGAGCACGCCCGCAATCGCCAGCGCGAGTCCCTGGCGCAACACCATGCGCATCACGTCGCCTGGCCGCGCGCCCAGCGCCATGCGAATCCCGATTTCATTTGTCCGCTGCGTCACGCTGTAACTGACCAGTCCGTAGAGTCCCACCGCCGCGAGCAAAATCGCCAGCCCAGCGAACACCGCCAGCAAATTCGTCGCGAACCGCTGCGGCCCAAGCGACTCCGCGATGCGCGCATCCATCGTACTGACCTCCGAAACCGGCAGATTCGCGTCTGTGCCGCCCACCGCCTCGCGAATCGCTGTTTCCGCCGACGCCGCGCCGCCATTCGACTTGACGATCAAAAATCCGTACGGCGCTTCACGCTGATATAGCGGATAGTAATAAACGCCTTTCGAGCCGCTCTGCGAAATCGAAGGCGAAGATTCCTCGCCCACTAACTGATTGAACCGAATGTGCCCAACAACGCCGACAATCGTGGCCCATTCGCCCTTATTTCCATTGCGAATTTTCTGCCCGACGGGATTTTGGTTCGGCCAGCACTGCTTCGCGAGATTTTCGTCAATCACTGCAACCGCCTGCGATCCTTTGCGGTCATCGTCTGTAAAAATCCGCCCCTCGCGCAGCGGAATGCCCAGCGCGGTGAAATATCCCGGTGTGACGTAGCGAATATCTCCATGCGGCCCGGGATTCCCCGGCGGCGCAGGCTTGCCTTCGATTTGAAATGACGCCGACTCGTTTCCACCCGCAAATGGCAGCGGAAAGCCCGCGCCTGCGTCTTTTACTCCCGGCGTGTGCGACAGCCGACCGAGCACCCTGCGGAAAAACGCGAACTGCTTGTCCTTAGTGTTGTATTGCTCTTTTGGCAGCACTACTCCCGCAGTCATCACGCCGTGCGGATTGAATCCCGGATTCACATCGTCAATGCGCGACAGACTTTTCAGCAGCACGCCTGTTCCCGCGAGCAGCACCAATCCGAGCGCCAACTCTCCGGCAACCAGCACCGCACGAAAATTCTGCCGCCCGCGGCTTCCCGTGGACGAGCGGCCCGCTTCGCGCATCGCGTTGTACGGATTCACTCTGGACATGTGCCACGCGGGAACGCTGCCGAAAATCAGCACCGCGGCAATTCCCACAAGCCCGGTGAAGCCCAGCACGTATCCATCGAGCGGAAACGTCATGCCCGTCGTTAAATCCTGAGGCGCGGCAAAGAGCAACGCCTTCAATCCCCACTGCGCGACCAAAAGCCCGGCAAGCACCCCGAGCACGCCGAGCAGAAAAGTTTCGCTAAGCGCCTGCGCCATCAAACGCGCTCGCGAAGCGCCCAGCGCCGCGCGCACCGCGAATTCCTTGGAGCGCCCCGCGGCTTTCGCCAGCAGAAGTCCGGCAATATTCGCGCACGCAATCAGCAGCACAAACGCCACGGCGCCGCCCAGAATCAGAATCGGCGTACGCAAATCGCCAAACACATAATCCGTAAACGGCATCAGGAACATGCTCCACTGCGCGTTTTTCACGTAGGTCGTCGCGGGATTCTGAATCACGCGCTGCGACAAAATGCCCATCAATGCGCTGGCCTGCGAAAACGTCACACCGGGTTGCAGCCGCGCCACCGCGAGATAGCTTTCGTTGGACGTTTTGTCAATCGCGAACGCACTCTGCGGCAGCCCGAGCGGCGTCCAAAGATCCGTCCTCGGATTCGGCCAGTGAAAATCACGCCCCATTACGCCGATGATGCGATACGGCTGCCCATTCAGTTGAATGGTGCGGCCAATTGCGCTTTTGTCCGCGCCGAACCATCGTTCCCACGCGCCATACGAGAGCACCACTTCATGATTGGCGTTCGGCTGATCCTCCGCTGCTGTAAACACCCGGCCCACAATCGGCTTCGCACCAAAAACGTCGAACCATTGCCAGGAAACCTTCGCGCCCCGAAGCTGCTGCGGATACTCTCCCGCCGTGTAATTAAAATCCTTGGAATCCTCAAGTGCCGAGGTCACGAAAACTTTCTTGCTGTCGCGCATCTGCGCAAAATCCGGCGCGGAAACGACAATGTTCTTGAGCCCGAGCTTCGCGTAGCGAGCGCGCTGTACCACCACTTGCCCGGGATGCGCCACGCCCGGCGGACGCAAAAACAGCGCGTTCACCACCGAAAAAATCGCGGTGTTCGCGCCAATGCCCAGCGCCAGCGTCAACACTGCGATGGCGGTGAATCCCGGCGACTTGAACAGCATGCGAATTCCGTAGCGCAAATCCTGCCAGAGCGTAGCCATGGGCATACCCCAGAAATCCTCTACGTCATACCGCAAATTGGACTCCGAATCGGAAGAACAGCAAACGCATGCAGATCAGCAGGTTAGGTATACCACGGATGTGAGCAGCATCCGAGGTTGTCCGATTGCGGGAGGAGGTGTCGCGGAAACGGACAGTTCTTCGAAGACTAACCCTTGCGGGAGCGGATTTTCAAATCCGCCGCGCGACTCCGAAGACACGTCCCGGCGAAAACCTTTATTCGTAGCGCAGCGCCACCATGGGGTCGGTGCGCATCGCTCTCCGCGCGGGAATGTAGCACGCAACGAGGGCCACAAGCGTCAGCACGATGGCGACGCCCACGAACGTGAGCGGGTCATGCGCGCTGACGCCAAAAAGCTGATTCGTCATCAGGCGCGTCAGCCCGAGCGCCGCAACAATGCCGATGCCCACGCCAATCAGCGCCATTTTCGCGCCCTGTCCCAAAATCAGCCGCAGCACATCGCTACGCTGCGCGCCCAGCGCCATGCGAATGCCGATTTCGTGCGTGCGCTGCCCCACGAGATAGGAAATCACTCCATAGATGCCGATGCACGAGAGTACCAACGCGAGAACGGCGAAGACGCCGAGCAGAATCATCGAGAAGCGCCGCGCGGCCAGCGAATCGGAAATAACCTGATCCATGCTTTCCGCGCCGAACATCACCTCTTGGCTGTTGATCTTCTCAATCGTGTGCCGAATCGCGCCCACCAGAGCGTCCGGCGAGCCTTCCGTGCGCATCACCACTCCCGTGCCCTTCGATAGCAGCGGCATGAATTTATCCGGAACCTGCATCAGCGGAAAATAAAACTCCGCCTGCACCGGACTTTTGCCGTTCTCGTCCAGTCCCCACTGCTTCACGTGGCCCACCACGCCCACAATCTGCGCTTGCACCCCGAGAATCTCCAGATTGACGCGCTTGCCAATGGGATTTTCGCCAGGGAAGAATTTTCGCGCGAAGTACGTGTCGATGACGATGACCGTGGGCGAATGCGTGGTGTCACCGGCATTGATGAAGCGCCCGCGTTCCAACGGAATCTGCATCGCTTTCAAGAAATTCGGTTGCGCCAGGTAAAAAAGCGACCAACTCATGTCGTTATCGCTCGACGGCTTCGGATGGCCATCGAGCCAGAACGGCAGTTCGGAGTCGCCCTGCATCGGAAGCGAGCCGCCAAAGGCGGATTCGGCCACGACGCCGGGAATCGATGAGAGAGCGGATTCCATCTGACGCGCTTCGTTGCGGATCTGGTCGGGAGGAGCCGCGGACAACGATGGCGGAAACGCGATGCCGAATGAAAGGGCATGATGCGGATTGAAGCCAGGGCTGACGCCCCACAGCCGCACCAGGCTGCGAATCATCAATCCCGCGCCCACCAGCAGAACCAGCGCCAGCGCCATCTCCACCATCACGAACACGCCTTGCAAACGATGCCGCGCGCCGCTCGAACCGCGCCCGCCCTCTTTTAGCGTTTCCTGTAAATTCGCGTGCGACGTTTTCAGCGCCGGCGCCAGGCCAAACAGAATCCCGGCGACAATGGAAATGCCCATGGTGAAGAGCAGCACGCGCGAATCCAGCCCGACCTGCGACGCTCGGGGCAATGCCTCCGGTAGGATGCGAATCGCCGCTTTCGTTCCCCACGCGGCGAGCAGCAAGCCCAATGCGCCTCCCGTGACGGCGAGCATCACGCTTTCCGTCAGAAGCTGCGAAATCACGCGCGCGCGGCTGGCTCCCAAAGCGGCGCGAATCGCGAATTCGCGCGTGCGCCCCGTCGAGCGCGCCAGCAGAAGATTGGCGATGTTCACGCACGCGATCAGCAGCACGAAACAAACAGCCCCTAGCAGCACGTAAAGAAGCGGCGCGACGTTGCCCACCATATCCTGCTTGAGCGGGACGATTGTGATGCCGTTATTTTTGTCCGCGTTCGGATACGCCCGCGCGAGACTCTCCGCGATGGCGTCCATATTCGCGCGTGCTTGCGGGGCCGTCACGCCCTCCTTCAGGCGTCCCACCGCGTCCATCCCCATGCTCACGCGACGATCGAGAAAAGTCGGATCAGTCCACTGGCCGATGGGAACGTAGACATCGCTCAACCGGAAATTGTTCCCACGGAAATAAAAACTCGCGGGAATAACTCCGATGACGGTATACGGCGTGCCGTTCAGCGCAATCGCCTGCCCGAGAATTTTCCGTGAGCCGCCGAATTTGCGCTTCCAAAAGCCTTCACTGAGAATCACCACGGGCGCCGCGCCGGGGTGGTCGTCTTGCGCGGTAAGAGTGCGCCCAAGGACTGGCTTGACGCCGAGAATCGAAAAGAAATCGGCGGAGATCATTTCGGCGCGGACGCGCTCCGGCTCGCCCGCTCCCGTCAAATTGAAATTATCGGAACGGTAGGCCGCCAGCGCGGCGAACGAGCGATTGTCGCGCTGCCAATCCAGAAAATTCGGATACGAGATGGAAGACTCCTGAAAATTCGCGACGCGCGAATAGAGCGCGAAGAGCCGGTCCGGATGGGGGTACGGCAGTGGATTCAGCAGCACTCCGTTCACCACGGAAAATAATGCCGTGTTCGCGCCGATACCCAGCGCGAGCGTCAAAACGGCAATGGCCGTGAAGCCGGGAGATTTCGCCAGCATTCGCAAACCGTAGCGCAAATCCTGCAGCAGCGTTCCCATCCTCCCCTTTACCTCCGCCCAGAGTAACCATCGCAGCGGCGCGCCATCGCGCGGCAACTTCGCTCACAGTGTGATACGAATGTGCCCGCGATTAAGTTCCTCTGCAAGCAGCCTCAGCCCATGCAGACTTGATTCCCAAGCAGACGCCCCACTAAAAAGACGTGCCCCTCATCGGTTGGATAGCAGCGGTCTGGCGAATACGGCGCGACTTTGCGCCGCTCGCGACGCGAGCGTCCCACGCGAGAATGCCGGCACAAACGCGGACTGCATTCCAACGGTCAGGGCAACCGGACAGCAAAGCGAGCCGGAAAAAACGGCCTTTTCCTGGAGGTCTTTGCCGTGCCCGGTCCCTCGCCGCAAAACCCTTTCCGCCGCAAAGCGTTCCGTATAGTACTCTGGTACGTTGCCCCAGTACCGCAGCTCCATTGCTCGTAACGGAGTCGCCCAGTAAACTCATTCAAAGCGATTTAGCCGCTTTTTGCAAAGGACAATTGATGCCTGGGGTGGCATTCAAGGCGGAGGCAGAGCTTCGGCGTCAGGCGCGCGCTCTGTGCAAGCGCGCGGAGGCCGTGCTTCGGCCTCAGGCGCGGACTCTGTGCAAGCGCGCGGTCGCCGTGCGCGAATGCGTGTGGGACGGGTTTGCTGCCGTCCGTCACGCCGTCGAAACGAAACTCCTACCGGCAATCGTCTCATTCTGGACGACTTGCGTATTACCTTCGAGCATCGCTCTGCTCCGCGCCTGTCACGCGAAAATGGCCCTTCTTCGCCTCCGAACCAAGTTCCTGTTCTCGCTGGTTCTGATCACCAGCGGCCTCACGTGCGCCGCGCTGCTCATCGTGGGCCACGCGGCGCAATCCGAAGCCCAGCGCCAAATCGAGGAGGAGGCGCATAACGCCATCCTCACGTTTCAGGTCATCCAGCATCAGCACCAGGCCGCGCTGCGCCATAAAGCGGACCTGCTCGCGGCGCTGGCGCTTATGAGGAACGGAGACGCCACCACCATTCGCGATGCCAGTCAGGACCCGTGGCAATCCGAAGACTGCAACCTGTTTCTCCTGGCGGACGCTCGGGGCAAAGTTGTGGCTCTCCATACGACCGAGGAGCAGTTTCCCGCCGCGGCTGCCGAGCGCTTGCTCGACCGATCCCTCCGAAGCAAGAAGAGCGCGGGGTGGTGGTTCAGCGGGCAGCGACTGTATCAGGTAGTGCTGCGGCCCGTGTATGGGAGCGCTGATTTGAAACGCACGCGCTTGGGCACCGTCGTCGTCGGCCGCGTGATTGACGCCAGCAGTGTCCGTGAGCTTCGCCGCATTTCGTCGAGCGAGGTGGCATTTCGCTACGGCGGCAGCATCATCGTCAGCACGCTTGCGCCGCTCGATGAGGATTCTCTCGCGCAACAGGTCGGAAATCGCCCCATTCCGCAGCTTATCCAAATCGATGGCGAGAAGTACTTCGCGAGTTCCATGGATCTGACTCCGGGCGTGCGCGGTGGCATCAGTGTGATCGTGCTGAAATCTTACAGCCAGGCAATCGAATTCCTGACTCGGCTGAACCACCTGCTTCTCGGATTATTTCTAGTCGCCACCATGGTCGGCGCCGGGCTGGTGTTTTTCATCTCGGATGCGTTCACGCGGCCGCTGGCCTCTCTCGTCGGCGGAGTTCGCGCCCTCGAACAAGGGAACTTCGACTACCCGTTGAATGCGGACGGCGGAGATGAAGTGGCGCAGGTCACGCGCGCGTTCGACGGAATGCGCACCACCCTGCAGAGAAACCAGACGCAGCGCCAGCAGCTCGAGGAGCAGCTTCGCCAGTCCCAGAGAATGGAAGCCATGGGACGCCTGGCGGGCGGCATCGCGCATGACTTCAACAACTTGCTTACGGTGATCAAGGGCCACAGCGATTTGCTGCTCGATCGCATGGCTCCGAGCGAGCCGCTTCGCGGCAGCAGCCAGCAGATTGCCAAGGCCGCGGATCGCGCCGCCGCGCTGACGCGTCAACTGCTCATTTTTTCACGCAAACAGGCCACCGTGACGAAGATCATCGACCTGAACGCGCTCGTCTCCGAGTCAGGCAAGTTGCTCAAGCGTCTGGTTCGCGAAGACATCGAGTTTACGTTCTGCCCGGGGAAATCCATCGGGCTGCTGAAAGCGGATCCCTCCCAAATCGAGCAGATCATTATGAATCTCATCGTGAACGCCTCTGACGCAATGCCCCACGGCGGAACGCTCTCCATCGAAACCTATAACCAGACCGTCACCGATCGCTCCGCGCCCGGCCGGTATCCCACCCAGCCCGGCCGCTACGTCGTCCTTGCCGTTACGGACACAGGCTGCGGCATGGATGCCACCACCAAGGCGCACATCTTCGAGCCTTTCTTCACCACAAAGGAAGCGGGCAAAGGCACGGGACTTGGGCTGGCCACCGTTTACGGAGTCGTGAATCAGAACAACGGACATATCTCCGTAGATTCGGAGCCGGGGAACGGCGCGCGCTTCGAAATTTATCTGCCCGAAGCCGATGAGCCGATCGAGTTCTCTTCGCCGCAAAAAAATGCCGTCCGCGCGAAGCGCCGATCCGAGACCGTGCTGCTCGTCGAGGATGAGGCCGCCGTGCGAGAGCTTGCCTCGCAATTTCTAAAGTCCGTGGGCTACACAGTGCTTGCCGCTGAAGACGGCGCGGAGGCTCTGGCCATCGCCGAGCGCATGCACCAGTCGATTGATGTGCTGGTGACGGATATTGTCCTGCCCAGAATGCGCGGGCCCGAACTTGCCGAATGTGTGAAGCTGATCCGCCCGGACATAAAAATCGTCTATATGTCCGGCTACCTCGAGTACAGCAAAAAAGCGGGGCAATTGCTCGACGAAGGTTCCTTCCTCCAAAAGCCCTACACGCGCGACGCGCTGGTCGGCAAAGTAGACGAAATCCTTCATGGCGTTCCGGCCGAAGAAGAATTTGCCTCCGCGGCTCGCTAAGCCCGTCTTGCGACAACGTCCGACGCAAGCGCAAATGTAATTCGGGCCACGCCGGGAGTTTCGCGGTGTCGTACTTGACTTGCGCGGTATCGGCGAGCAGAATGCGCTCAATTCGCCATGCTCAGCGCCCCGTCGATGTTCAATGCGCCTTCCGCATCCGCGGCAGCGCCGACGCAATCTGCCTACATCCAGCCGACGCTCGGCCACGGCTTGCGCATCTGGTGGGCCTACTACTGGCCAACGAACCTTATCGCCGGCGTGATTGTTGCTTTCTTTCAGTTCTGGCTGCGGAAGTTGTATGAAGACGTGATTCTTTCCGCACATGCGACCGTGATCGCCATGCGAATACTCCCTTACGCCACCACCTACATCGTCGCGCTCTTTATTATTTGGTACGTGCTTGGGAAACGATTTCGTCATTTTCGCATCGCATTACTTCCGCGTGCGGGTGCCACAGACGCGCAGCCGCTTCGGCGTACCTTCAAGCGCACGCTCCGCGTCTGGTGGACATTTTCCTGGCGGTCGGCCCTGTATTTGATCATTGCGACCTTTGTGGCGACTGTTTCACTGGGAGTACTGATGGGGGTTTTGAGCGCGATGGGACGGGCGATGGCTATTTTGGTTCCGCTGCTGGAATCGCTGCTTCTTTCCGGGGCGATAGGTCTGTTCGTGATCTATTCAAATATTCTTGACGAAGAGTTCGGCGACTTCCGCGTGGTTCTGCTTCCGCGCAATTCCGTGCCGCAAGCTTTGCCCACGTCGACTCCTGCCACGCAAGACCAAGCCGCCGTCTAGCGGCGATCCTGGCCCGAACACACATTCGCTTATTCTTGGGTCTGGGGCTGCGGGTTCTGCTGCGGTTCCTGTTCTGGCGCTTGGGGAGTGAGCGTAAACGCGATGCCGCGCTTCCAGTTCATGTCGACGGTTTTTTGCAGGTCGAGCTGCCTCATCGGGATGCTCGACTGGATTTGATATGTGGTGATGTAACAGAGGCGGCCATTCGAGAGCCAGTAGGTCGTCACGCCGAACACCGTGCCGTCCTTCAGCACCAGATCGACGATGGGCTGATTCGCGCTCGACGTGTTTGCGTTAGTCGACGGTGGCGGCTGCTGCCGCGTCAGAGGCTCGGGCACGTAGATGTACGCTGGCGCATAATTTGTTCTCGGCTGGTTTCCGCCGAGTTCCTCAGGCAAGTACGGTGGCAAATTTTCGACCAGTGGCTGATACAACGCGCTCGAAGTGTATGGCCAGTAGCCCCACGAATTCCATCCTCCGCCGAAGCCAAATGAATCGAAGCCGAAGCCGCCGAATCCGGAGGATGAAAGAAAGCAATCCTGAAACCAGCCGCCAAAAAAGCAGTTCGAGCCGAAGCCGAGCGGTGAAAATCCGAATTGCCCCGCAAAGCCGAAGCCGCCGTCATCGAAGTCACCGTCGCCGTCAAACCCTCCGTTGTAAATTCCGCACTGCGTGAACGTGTCGATGCACGGATGCGCCGAAGTTGGGTTCGACGCGCCAAAGGCGGTGAAGGAAACACTGGGCTTCGGCTTCAACCCTGGATCAATCGCCATACCGCCGAAGACTGGCGGTACGGGATGAGGATGCCCCATGAGTCGAATCGGGTGGAACAAGGGCGGAGCGGGCGCCACGGGATGCACGCCGCCCATCGGAGGCGCGACGAATCGCCCACCCATCCGGCCCGATACGGGCGACGGCATCACAGGCATCGCCACGGGCCGCGGATTTTGCACCCGCATCGGAGCTGGAAATCCGATTGGGCGCATGGGCGACGGCGGCTGCATCACCATCGGACGAATCGGCGCCGGCGCGGGCATCGCCACGGGATGCGGCGCTGCCGGAGGCGGGGGTACAACACGCCCGGTGCCGCGCTGCGGCGGCGCTTCCCACAGATAGTTCCCTGCCGCAAACGGCCGCGCATTGACCGGCGCGCTCATCCGCTCCGAGTTTCCGTTTATGAAAATGGTTCGCGCCGAACCTTCCACATGGCCTGTCGCTCTCGGCGGAGCCACAAAAGAGCTGCCAGTAAAATCCGCGCGGGAACCTGATCCAAAGCGTTGAAAGCCCCGCGAGCTGCCGCCAGATGACATTCGCGCCGGCGGAGTGGGGAGAATTCCACCGACGTGAGCTGGATGCACCGATATCCCCGAGCCGCCGTAAGGGCCTCCGCTGTGGAAACTCGACCCTCCGTGGAATCCGCCGCCCGGGTGGGACGTCCCGGCGTGAGCCGCGCCGCTGCTACCGCCGCGCGCGCCGCCCCCTCCGCGGGAACCGGCCCGCTGTGCAAAGGCTGCGGGGGCGAACGCAAACAGGCACACGGATGCGCCGTAAATCAGCATGGATTTGAAAACGCGTTGCGGGGAGGCTAGGCTGGTCATGGGCCGTTTCCCCTTTCGCCCGGCGGGGTTTCTGGTCCCGAGGGCTTACGCTGCCGCTGCTGGCGCGGTGGGTTCACGCCTTTGCAGTCTGCAGGCAACTAACTCTATAGTATAAGACCCCTCCCGAGCCGAAAAGGTTGCAAAAACTTCCCGGCAGATTCCCCGGACTGACAAGAAATCCCTTCTCGAATGGAAGGAAACATTTTACAGTGGATTTTCGTTTATTCGTATGGAAGACGCTGCGGCGCGCGTGTAACTCCCTGCGGCGGTGAGGATACGATGAAACTGCGAAACCCGAGCTGCAAACTCAGACTCCCTCTAGCGTTCGCTGGCGCCGTTGTGCTGGCGCTGGGCGTTTCCGGCTGCGTCATCGGCGGACCTGGGCCGCTGGAAAACATGGGGCGAGTTCAATCGGAATCGGTCTCCGTACCGCTGGGCGCGGCAAAATCCGTCGGCGTGCACCTGAAAATCGGAGCCGGCGAACTGAAACTTTCCGGCGGCTCGCCGCAATTGCTCGACGGCACAATTCAATACAACGTGCCGGACTGGAAGCCGGATGTAAGTTACGCCGTGCAGGACGGCCGCGGCGCGCTGATGGTGATGCAGCCGGAAGCGTCCCGCACGACAATGGGCGGCGTGAAATACACTTGGAATTTGCACTTGAATAACGCCGTGCCGTTGGACGTTACCGTGGAAATGGGCGCGGGAAACTCCACGCTCAATTTCAGCGGCATGACCCTGCGCAATCTCGACGTGCGCATGGGCGTGGGCAATTCGACCGTCGATCTGACCGGCGACTGGAAGCAAAACGTCACGGCGTCCATTCAAGGCGGCGTTGGCGAGGCGCACGTGAGATTGCCGCGCGACGTGGGAGTGCGCGTCACGGTCAATGGCGGACTGGGCTCGGTCAGCGCTCCGGATTTCAAGAAGGACGGCGACGCCTACGTCAACGGCGCGTACGGCAAATCGAGCGTTACCGTCGACGTGCATGTCACCGGCGGCATCGGTCAGGTGGATCTCGAGCTGGGCGGCTCACGCTCCATCGTGTAAATTCATGTTTTTTTTTGCGCGTTTTATGCAAATAACTTTCTGCTGAAACTGATTTACGAAAGCATCTCCGCTCAGCCGTAAGGAATCGAACAGTAGGCGCTGCGTTTCGCGCGCCAAAACATAATTCGCGATGATGCCATTCATCCATATCGGGCCGATCACGCTTGCGAGCTTCGGGCTATGCGTCGGCATGGCCATGCTCGTCTCGTATTTCGTGCTGGCCAAGGACATGCGGCGGCGGAATCTCCATGCGCCCGCGGATTTGCTGGTGGCGATCCCCTGCATCGCCGGACTCGTCGGCGCGAAGCTCTATCATGTGCTCGAAACGCCCAAGGAACTCTTTGCCGATCCAAGGATCCTGATCAGCCAGTACGGCTTCGCGTGGTTTGGCGGCCTTTTGGGCGGCCTGATCGCATTCGTGCTTGTGGCGCGGCATTACCGGCTGCCGCTCCTCGAAGTTTTCGACGCCGCTTCGCCCGCCGCGGCCCTCGGCTACGGCCTGGGACGCATTGGCTGCCTGGTTTCGGGCGATGGCGACTACGGCATTCCGACTTCCCTGCCCTGGGGCATGAGCTTTCCGCACGGGCTTGTGCCGACCACGCAGCGCGTGCATCCCACGCCAATTTACGAACTCATTGTCGCGGTTTTCATTTTCTGGTGGCTGTGGCGGCTCGGCGGGAGGCAGGCGCAAGCTCGCGCCGGGGCCATTTACGCGGCGGTGAGCTCGCCTGTCGCGCGTAAAAGCGGCCGTGACAAGAGCGCCATCCGCGAGTCTGCCGCCGCGAACGTCGCCGGGCCGCCTCGTGGCGCAGTCTTCGCGCAATATCTTATCCTCACGGGCATCGCCCGATTCCTCGTCGAATTCATTCGCATCAATCCGCGCTCGTTTTTCGGCCTGACCAACGCTCAAGCCGCCAGCCTCGCATCCATCATTCTCGGTGTGGCGCTTATATGGCATCTGCGCCATCAGCAGCTCGCGCCCAGCGCAATCCCGGCCAAACGATAAGGCTCGCGGCAGGGCAACCCGCCACCTGCCGTTATGCGTGGCGATGTCACCGCTTCCGGCAGGCCGCGAATCCATCAGGGTTCGTTTTGGAGGAAGCTGAAGAGGAAGCTGAAAACGCAAAATACTGCTGGCAAGGAGCGGCAGGTGTGCTATAATACACGTGCGTTTGCTCTTGTGACTGCTTTTTGAGACATCGACGAGGCTGCTGGGGTTACCCCCCACGCGGCCTTTTTTTGTACTCGGGAGGCGACGACGAGCGCAAATAGCTTTCCTCTTGAGGAGTAAGAAGTTGAGTCGAGAACAAGGAACAGTAAAGTGGTTCAACGCCAGCAAGGGCTATGGGTTCATTCAGCGTCAGAGTGGCGAAGACGTCTTCGTGCATTACAGCGCCATTCAGTCCGAGGGTTACAAGACCCTCAACGAAGGCCAAGCTGTTGAATTTGAAGTGAAAAAGGGACCCAAGGGCCTGCAGGCGGAAGCCGTCGTCGGCCTCTAGTCCGTATCCGGGCGGGATAGTTGCCATTCCGGCAAGCGTTCCGCCCGCCTTTATATCTGAAGCTGCGGGCCGTATGCGGCAATCCGTGCATTTCGCGGAATTGCTCCGGGGGATCACATTCGGTGCACCCAGAGCCCGCATTTCAGCATCTAAGTTAGTGTACTTTTTGGCCCTAATTTTGCGCGCATAGCACAAGGGCCCCTCTTGCATTTGCGGAGGGCACGGAAACGCGCCGATGGGCGCGCCCAAGGAGGTTTCAGTGCAGATATTGGATGCAGGGCAAACTGTTCGTCATACGCAGTACGGAGTCGGCACGGTCACCGAATCGGACTCCGATCGCACCACCGTGGAATTCGATGACCACGGAATGAAGAAGTTCGTCACCAGCATTTGGTCGGCGGAAGTGGTTGGCGAGATTGCCGGCCGTCCCACGCGCCCCAAGCGCCGCCGCAAGTCCACCAAGGCCGCCGCGGCGAAAGCGGTGTCTTCAATCACCAAGAACTAAACCAGAAACTCAACCGTTCGAGCGCCGGAACACGCGGCGCGCTCAAGCGCCATGACCGCCATGGTACGGGCGCTTGAGCCAGCGCGCGGCGCTGCGCGCTGTGATGGAGCCGGGCGCGATTTGGATGGCGCGACGGTAGCGCGCGATGGCTTCGTCCCGCTGCCCGAGCAAATCGTACATCTCGCCCGCATCCAGCGCCGCGCGCGCAACGATGGCGGCATTCGGATGGGGGAAATTCCGGACTTCGTCATACGCCGCTGCGGCGCCAGCGTAATTCTTTTCCTTTCGCAGCGCGCGTCCCAGCGAATACGCGGCGCGTTCGCCGCGCGCGTGCGGGAAAAATCCCTGCTCTCCGAGCGTGGCCAGCTTGCGATACGCCGCGATGGCTTCTTCGTGCTGCCCCGATGCGTTCAGCAAATCCGCTTGCGCCAGGCCAAAAATAAAATTGTGCGGAAAGTCAGAATACACGCCGCTGACAATTTTAATGGCTTCGGGATACTGTTTGTCGCGCGCCAGAAACAGCGCGAGGATGGTCTTCGCGTCGATGCTCTCTTCCCCGCCGCCGTCCGCCGCCGCGCGCAGCAATTGCAGTCCCTTTTTCTTGCTGCCGTGAATGTCCGCGACGTACGCCACGCCCTTTTCCCACCACGAAAGGCTGCCGATAATGTATTGGTAGACGCCCACGACGAGCTTCGCGTCGGAGTAGTTCGGATCGAGTTTTAGGATGTGAACATCGTCATGATAGGCGCCCAGCGCCTGCCGCAACGCGCCCAGCCAGTGTTTTTCGATCACCGCGGAGTACACGGTTGCCAGGCCGCGCGCCACGCTCCGCGCAAACAGCGCATTCACGTCCTTGGGATTCTTCGCCAGTTCCTGATTCGCCAGCGCCAGCGCGCGCCGCGACAGCCGCCCGATTTCCGCCTTCACAAGCGGGTCCACGGGCGGAGTTTTGAGCTGCAGGAAGCGGTTGCCCATGTAGAGCGTCGCGTCGAGCGCGCCTTCGCGGTTGAGTTCCTCGGCCAGCACCGCCGCGAGCAGATGATTCACGACGAAAGGATCGCCCGGGTGCACCTTCCGCTCCTCGCGGAAGAGCGTAATCGCGCCCCCGTAGTCCATGTTGTAATACTTTTCGAAACCTTCGCGCGTGAGTTCGTCATCGGGCTGCACGCGGAACGGCAGCGCGGCCGGAGTGGTCGCGCTGGAATCTTCGGTCTGGACGGCGCGCATATAAGCACGCGTCCCATCTCCGCGAGTGGCGCCACGCGAATCGTGGTCCAGAGAAACTGTTCCCGCGCGCGCGATCGGGCCCGTCGCTGCAACCGCCCCTGGATCCGCGCCCTTGAGCGGACGCCGCGCCGGCGCCGTGCCGCCGCTTGCCAATAACGCGCTCAGGAGCAAAGTCGTCAAAATGGGCCACATGGCTCGCCTATCTTACTCCGCCTGACGGTTCCAGCAACTCCAGAAGCGTTGAAAACTGCCGTAGTACGCGAAGTTCCGCGTACTGGGGCAGTACCTCCGTACTATTCGAATGAGACCGATAGCCCAGTGCGCTGCCAAGAGGCAAAAGGCTATCCTTGGCCGTTGAGTTGCCCGCTCGCGGGGGTGCTTATTTCGCTCCGGTCAGGCGGGGTTGGGAAGCCTCAACACGGAGCCAGCGAAAAAATGGGTATTCCGATGGCGCGAATGTTCGATTTCGCAAGCAAACAAGCGCGGCCTCGCGCGAAAACGCAAAGCGCGCCTGCCGCAACCGGCGAGTCCGGGAACGGCACGGAGGCTGGCGTCGCCGAATCAGCCTCCCATAGCTCAGACACCGCGCGCCCCGTGGCAAACGCCTGCAGCCATGCGACTTCCGAGGAACGGGCGAATGAACGGGCAAACGACCGGCCGAAGGAGGCCGCCCAAGCAGCGAAGCACGACCGGCGGCATCGCCGTCGCGTGAAGATTTCCGCGCCCGTGCGCGTCCGCCACACAGACACGTCATTCGTCAACGAATTCGACCTGACCATGACCATCGACGTTTCCCGCGAGGGTTTGCTGTTTGAAACTTCGCGGGCGACGTACCAGCCCAATCAGGAAGTCGCCATCGTATTTCCTTACCAGCCCGCGTCGTGGGAACCCATGAAGGAGCAGCGCGGACAGGTGGTGCGCGTCGCGCGCGCCAGCGAGAAGCGGTTTAGCGTCGCCGTAGCGTTCCTGACGGGCGAACCAACGTATGACCTTGTCGACGCCCTGGGGCAGCCGCTGAAGCGCGAGTCGGAACCGCCGAAGGTTGCGGATGCGCCGCAGCATCCTCTGATTCTCGTCGTCGAGGAGGATCCGCGCGTGCGGGCGCAGTTGCGCATGCAACTCGAGCTCGAAGGCTATGCGGTCGAGGCTGCGTCCGATCCCAATCTCGCGGCCACGATCATGCGCCACCGCGCACCCGCCGCCCTGATTTGCGAAGCCGAGCCGTTCCCCGGCGCGATGCCTGGCGGCGGCGAAATGTCGGGCTACGATTTGTGCGTCATTGCGCGGCGCAATCCGAAATACGCGCGCATGCCGATCATCCTGACCACGCGCACGGGCATGCCCTCGGATTTCGCCACGGCTCATGCGCTGGGCGCCACCGCGTGCGTCGCCAAGCCGTACGATCTCGATCGCGTTGCGAACCTTGTGCGAATGTTCGCGCCGGTCAACGCAACGTAAGCGCGATGCGGCCCTTTGAAGGGAGTGCCTCGATGATATTCTCGGCTCCGGCAAAGCAAAAGCAGCGTGAACGGCGTCACCCTCGGACCAAACTCCGCAAAATTCTGCTCGTGGCATGGGAAGGCGGCGGCCGCCGCGACGCGAGCCGCGCACGAAATCTGTGCCCGGGTGGAATCTACATCGACACGACGGATCCGGCCGACATAAACGACAACGTGGAATTGCTCTTCGACACGCCTCGGGGCGAAATCCGCGCGCGCGCCATTGTTCGCAGCACTCACATGGGACGAGGGATGGGCGTCGAGTTCACGGGCCTGGATTCCCTGGCCCGCAGACGCCTCCATAATTTGCTCGAAGACTTGCTCGTCACGGACGAGCCGGCGGACAGGGTTCCCTTCGCCTGATCCGGTTTGCCTCGACGCGGCCCTTCCCCGGCAACTAGCTCTGCGCACCGCCCGTAAACGCGCCGTTGCGCAGAATCTCCATTCCAGTCAGACGCGGCTTCTGCCGAGATCGGTCTTCCGGCCCGAGTCCCATTCGCACAAAATCCCTGGCGTGCAACCTAAGTAGCTCCGCCGAGCATCGCAGCGGAGCGGCAGCTCAAGCGCAGAGCTGCGCATATTTCTGCGCCGGCCGTGCGTCTGCACGGGACAATCGTTCGCGAATCGGTTAGAATTTTCGGCATCCGCTGCGCGGCTCGCGTGCAGCGGCACTCGGAGGAAATAGAATGCGGCAAAGGGCGGCGCTGCTTGGGACACTTCTGACGATTTGCCTCATTTTCTCCGGCTGCGGCGGCTCTCGCCCCAATTCCAGCACCACGCCCGCCATATCTTCTCTGTCGCCATCCTCGATTCCCGCGGGCGAAGGGTCATTCATACTCTCCATCACGGGTACGAATATGAACGGCTCCTCCGCGGTGAATTTCGGCACAGACAATCTCACGCCCCTCCAAGCCTTGCCGCTGCCATGTCCCACGGGCACGAACTGCTTGACCACTCTGGCCGTGTCCGTCCCACCCGTGGATGTCGCCAGCGCCGGAACAATCCAACTCTCCGTGACGACGAACTCGGAAACTTCCCCCAACGTCAGCTTCACCGCTGTGTCGCCGCAGATTTTAACCGTTTCGCCCATGGCCGCCGCGGCAGGCGGCGGGAACTTCCCTCTGACTGTCACGGTCCTTGGCGCGACGCCGACAATACAGCTCACCCTCGGCACGACCCTGCTCGTGCCCTCCGGTCCCGTTTCCTGCAATCCGACAACCGCGTGCGCGGTGACCGTCGCCGTGCCGGCCGCGGCGATTGCGAGTGCGGGTACCTTTACGCTGACCGCGAGCAATCCTCATGCGACGAAAGGCGGCGCGGCAACCACCAGTTTCCTGGTGAATGGCTCCGCGACATTCCCCATCGAACAATCCGTGAACGGCACGGCGCCAGGCAACGCCGCAAGCACGCATTCATCCGTCTCCGATGGCGGAGTTTTCGTTGTATTCGATTCCACGGCCACGAATCTCACGAGCAACTCGACGAACGGACTTTCGCAGGTTTATCTGACGCAGAACTGCTTCGGCTCAGGAGGCAGTTGCACGGCGAAGACAACATTGATTTCGGCGGGTTCGGGAGGAGCAGGATCGGGCGGCATTATCGGCAGCGACCGCCCGGCCATTTCCGCCGACGGGCGCTACGTCGTATTCGAAAGCGACGACACGAATCTCGTTTCCGGAGCGGCACAACCAATCGAGCAGATCTATCTCTACGACACGTGCAACAGCATTTTCGGCGCCGTGACCGGTTGCACTCCGAAGATGACGCTTGTCAGTCAGAGCTCCTCCAGCAGTCCCGGGAACGCGCCGAGCACCAATCCAACGATTAGCGCCTTCGGACTGTACATTGCGTTCCAGTCCGCCGCGACGAATTTGATCTCCGCCACGGTTCCGGCAAACACGCAGCAAATTTATCTCGACACGACTTGCAATGGCGCCAACGGCGCGGTGAATGGCTGCACGGCGGGAATACAGCTTTTCACGCTCGATGCAAACAACAATCCAGGCGACAACAATTCAATTCGCCCGTCGGTCGATCCCACGGGACTTACGGTCGCGTTCCAATCGCTCGCGGACAATATTGTTGCCGGCATCGCGTCCAATGGCGCGCAGCAGATTTATCTTCGAACCACATGCCTCTCGGGCACTCCATTTTTGCAAGCAGGCTGCCAGCAACAGACGGTGCTCGTCTCCGGCGACGCAGGCAACAAGCCCGGCACAAGCGACAGCGTGACCCCCGCCGTCAGCGACTCATTCGTTGTCTACGCCACGCGCGCGGCGAATTTGCTGCCGGCCAATGCGTCCGGCCAGCAAATCCTCGGCGCCAATGTGTGCCTCGGCATTCCTTCGACGATTTCGTGCGTGCCTTCGGGAAATTTGGCGCTCTCGGTCGATCAAACGGGCGCGCCCGGGCAAGGCGACAGCTCGAATCCCGCCATTGCCGGAACGCGCGCCGTGTTTACGTCGCTCGCCACGCTCGTTCCCGGCGTGACAGGCCAGCAAGTCTACGCCGCGAATGCGTGCATTCCGCCGCTTGCGCCGTGTTCCGCCAGCACCACGCTCATCTCCGTGGACGCAAACAACAGTCCCCTCGGCGGTGATTTTGGCTCGGTCGGCGGCGGAGGATACGCCGCGTTTTCGACCAGCACTTCCGCCACCCCTCAAATTTTCCTCGCCGCGCCGTAGCCCCGCCAGCGCGCATGTCGGCTCGAATTCTGCCGCTGCGTAGTTTACGCATGCGTGCCGCAGGCACGTCCCGGACGGCCACACTAGTTGCCCGAGGGGAGGTCTTTTTGCCTTCTGGATACAACTCTACTGCGCGGGGCGATGCGCGTGGCTGTAGCGCAGGGCGAAGCGGCGCGCGTAGATCGCGACGTTGACCAGAAACACGCCGATCGCGCCGGATTCCAGCAGCCACAGAGGAAAGTCCGGGTTCACGAGGGCGCGAAGATAGTGCAGTTCAAACACGCCGCTATACGGCGCAAATCCCGCATGCGACTGGCACCACTTTTCGAGCAGCGTCAGCGGGCATTGAAACGATGCGTTCTCCGCGAACACGCCGTAAACCAGCGATACGATGTGAAGAATTTCCAGCCGCGGCCGTCCTTTCGTAATCAGCGCGCCGAAAACGTACCAGAGATTGAACAGCAGGTGCAGTCCCAGGACCGCGATGGCCGCGGAAAACCATAAGTCCTGTCCCCAAGTGTGGTGAACCATAGCGAGCGCTCCTTCGTGAACAATTCCACCAATGGACCTTTCGCTGGCCCTCCCCAATTCCCTCCCACCGATTATAGATTCGGCAGCGCCCGCCGGACTGTTTTTTTATAAACTTCCAGTAACCGGGGAATTTGCTGCGCCCTCTTCCAGGTGAAGGCACGGATGCGGTTCTTGGCGGCGCGTTGACTTGGCGCACCATGCAGGCCTAAGATGCCGCTGCGAATCGGCGCTGCTTTTCAGAACATTCACGTGAGCTTGGCGGCCAGCGCGCCATCTTTTGGCTTTTTTCGGGAGGGACGTAGTGAGCGAATGGCATTACGCGCAGGAAGATCGCATGGAAGAATTGACGGAGCTTCGCTTTTTTACGATGAAAAAGCGGCAGCCGGACGGCGACGTCCAGTTCCGCATCACCGTGAAGGAATTCGCCGTTGCGCCACCGGGCCAATACATGCGTTTTTTCGCGGAAGCGGATAAGCCCGTGAATCAGAAGTTGGCGCCCATCGTTCCGTCCGGTTGGGGAGACACCGTTTTGAAAGCGCTCGCGGACTGCATGCGCATGATTCGCCAGTTCCCTTACGAGGGCGAACAGCGCGACTGAGAGGATTGGGTGGAACTCAAGAAAAAGCAGATCAAGCCGGGCGTCGCCGTGCTGGAGATGCGCGGCCGCATCCTGATGGGCCCGGATTGCAAGATCATCGAAAAGGAAATTGATGAGCTGATTGCGGCGAACGAAACGCGCGTCATTTTCGATCTCTCGGGCGTATCACAGATCGACAGCGCGGGCGTCGGGCAGGTCGTCAAATCGTTCACGCGGCTGAAGAAATCCGGCGGCGAGTTGCGGCTCGCGGGCGTTACGGGAATGCTCGATGGCGTCTTCAAGATGACTCAAGTTCACAAAGTCATCGGAATGTATCCCACGCCTGGCGACGCCTCGGAAGCCTTCTGAACCCGCCGCGCAAGCGCCGTCTTTCTTTGGAACCTCGACTGTGGGAACGCTCCCATGCGAGGGGCGGAGAGCGCTGAGCATAAGATGATGCGGCGGATGTCGAAGACTATGGTGAGAAAAATGCTGTTCGCGGCGCTGCCCATCGTTGCGGGCGCGATTCTTGCGCTTGCGGCGCCGCCGTTGCGCGCGCAAACGCCGGTGACGTTCAAAACCGCCGATGGCGTGACGATTTACGGCGCTTACTTCGCGGCGAGAAATTCATCGCGGCCGATCATTTTGCTTTTTCACCAGGCGGGCGCGAACCGCTATGAATACGCGCCCATCGCTCCGCGTTTGGTCGCGCTGGGATTCAGCTGCCTGGCAATCGACCAGCGCTGGGGCGGAAAAATGTTCGGCCGTACAAACGAAACGGTTCGAAAGCTCGGGCACGAGGAAACGGCGTCGGATAAAGTGGAGGATCTCGAAGCGGATTTGGGCGGGGCGCTTGCGTGGGCGCGAAACAAATATCCGCGCCGCAAAATAATTCTCTGGGGCAGCAGTTATTCGGCGTCACTTGTCTTCGTCATCGCCGCTGAGCATCCCGGGGAAATCGCCGGCGTGCTGGCGTTCTCGCCGGGAGAATATTTCCAGCGCCATCCGACGCTCGTCGAGGACGCCGCGAAACAAGTCACCGTACCGGTATTCATCACCTCGGAAAATGATGCGGATGCTCTCGCCAATGCGACGAAGATTTTCGATGCCGTCGCTTCACGCGAGAAAATCGACTACGTCGCGAAATTCGCCGTGCATGGCTCCTCCACGCTGCGCCAGGATCGCAATCCCCAGGGCGCTGCCACAAACTGGCGCACCGTCGCGGCTTTCCTCCAGCAATTCGAGCGCTGACGCGCCGCGCACAGCGGCTCCCCGCTGCGCCACCGGTCCGGTTAGAGCGAATAACAAGTATGGGAATCGCTCGCCGGTGCATGGCGGCAGCGATTTTTGCGGCGGGAGTGGGCGCTTGGAACGGCCGCGGTTACGGAATCGTGGCGGAGGCTTGATTCGAATAGACGCTTTCCACGCCACTCGAATCCACCGCCGTGACGACGTAGTAGTAGGTCAAGCTGGATTGCACATTCGTGTCGGTGAACGTAACTCCCGGAACGGGAGTGGAGTTGAGCTTCAGAGAATAAGGCCCGTTGTTGGTCGTGCCGCGATAGATGTTGTATCCCACCACGGTAGAAGTGGTGCTCGCCGTCCAGGATAAATCCACCAGGTGCGAGCCGCCGGTTAAAGAGACAACTGTAGGGGAATTGGTGGCGTTGCTGGCGATGGAGACCGTGCCGGATGCGTTGCCCGTGGTGTTCGGCGTAAAAGTCACCGTCATGGTGAGGGACTGCCCCACGGTCAATGTTTGCGTCGCCGTCACGCCTGTCGCCGCAAAGCCCGATCCCGAGACGGTCACTTGAGAAATCGTCACCGTCGCGTTTCCCGTATTCGTCAGCGTAACGTTCTGCGTGCCCGTGTTGCCCACCTGAATGTTGCCAAAGTTCACGCTCGTGGGATTTGCTGTCAATAGTGCGGATGCCGCCACGCCGGAGCCACTAAGGGAAATCGACATCGGAGAATTTGGGGCGTTGCTGGTCAGCGCCACGCTGCCAGTGACGCTCCCAACGGACGCTGGCGCAAATGCAGCATCGAAGGTGGCGCTGTTGCCGGGCGCGATCGTCAGTGGAACCGTAAGCCCGCTGATGCTGAACCCGGCTCCGGAAACAGCTGCTTGCGTAATCGTAAGATTGGCTGTTCCAGGATTGCTCAGCCGGATTGTTTGCGTGCTAGTGCTGCCGGTCGCAACGCTTCCGAAGCTGACGCTGGAAGGCGTCGCGGAAATTTGCGGCTGAATTCCCGTGCCGCTCAAATTGATACTGAGCGAAGGATTTGACGCGTTGCTCGTAATCGCGGTGCTGCCGGATGCGTTTCCCGAGACAGTGGGGGCAAAGGTCACATGAAATGTCGAATTGCTGCCCGCGTTCAACGTGAGTGGCAACGTCAGGCCGCTCAGCGTGAAGCCGGCGCCGGAGACGGACGCTTGCGAAATCGTGAGGCTCACGCTGCCAGTATTCGACAGCGTGACGGTTTGCGCGCTGTTGCCGCCCACCAGGACGCTTCCGAAGGAAACGCTCGCCGGGCTCGCCACGAGCTGGCCTTGCACGCCGGTTCCTGCGAGTGCGATGGAGATCGTCGCATTCGACGCCGTACTCACAACGGAAAGCGTTGCCCCGATGCTTCCCGTGGTCTGCGGCACGAACTCAATCGAAGCGGTCACGCTCTGGCCCGCGGCAACCGTCATCGGCAAACTCACGTTGACGAGCTTGTAGCTGCTGCTTGAAATGGTCGCCTGGGATACCGTGACGCTTGTCGTGCTTGGGTTGGTCAAAGTGAACGTTTGGCTGCTGTTTGATCCAATCGCGACGTTCCCGAAATTCAGGGTTGTGGGGGTCGCAGAAATCGTTCCCAGGGTAGGCGGCGCAGAGTTCTTCGCGGTCGTAAAGCCGGAGCAGCCTGAGATGCAAGCGGCCACGAACAACCCAACCATGAGCAGGACAGACGATTCGGCACGCAGTTTTGCCGCGACGCGGGACCTAAGCCCTCGCCCGGATGGCATGGCCGTCCTAAGTGGTACTAAACGTAAGTTCATTGCGTATACTGAATTTTACGGTTTGTGCAGGGCCGTAAACTACTGGCCTAAGGAACAGACGAAGAACAGGGGGTTGGGTCCCCGTTCAGGCCGACGCGCAAAAACCAGACCGACGCGCCGCGCCATAACGATGAAAATAGCGAAGTTACCGCATTGGTGCCGTCTCGAGCGCCCAACTCAAATCGACACCCTGACCCGCGCGTGAATGTAGCGCAGCCGCCAGTCGTTTGTCTACACCGCAGTTGCATTTTTGCGTGCCGAGGAAATGCGTCCAATATTGCGGTTGTTTTTGCGGTGACAGTTTGTGTCGCTCGGCCAGTCGAGACGCTGGACGAGCTGTGGCGGAGGGAAAAACAGGAAAAAAAGCAAATACCGCGGCAGAAACTAAGACACCGGCGGCCCATCCGGACTCGCGCAAAACATCGATGCGGGCACCGCAAGGCTGCTGAAGTTGCTAGCGTCCGGCTGTGCAGCCGGGCACGCGAAACGAGCCGATTCGGGTGCTGTAGCTCGTGCCGCCGGTCTTGAGGTAGTCGCCGACGTACCAAAACGTGCAGTCGTCGCTGGGATCGATCGCGGTTGTCGTGTAGTCCTCCCACCGCAGCGTGCTCGTTTGCGCGGCCTCGCCTTGGGCCAGCACTGTCTCGTGAAACGGCAGTTGGCCCTTCGGGTCGCGGGCCAGCCGCGCCGCAAAACGCTGCCCGGGAAAGTTCGGAGTTCCGCCGAAGGAATAGCCGACGCCAATGTCGCCCTTCCGATCCATCGCAATGCTGGGCATCCAGCGGTAGAAGCCATCGGGCGCGTATGTGCCCTGCTGGTAGAGATACGGATCACGATTTTTGCCGAGGCGGAATTCGTACCAACGCACGCCTCCGCCGCCTGCCTTCGTTGCAATCGAGTGGGCCGCGACAATCGATTCGTGGTTGCCAACCCTGCGGTAGACCAGCCGCTGCATGAGCTTGTCGCCTTGCGCGTCGAGGCGTTCGCCGGTGCCGGGTTGCGGCACGCAACTCGTCAATTGGCCGTCGCACAGATAGTGATACGGCGCCACGGGGATTTTTACCGGGCCGGTGACGCTCGAATTCCCCGGCGTTTTCCAGTCCACGTGAACTTTCCAAAAATAAATGCCATCGTCATCGAAGATCTTTTTGAGCTGCGTGCCGCCAGTTGCCATCATGATATTCGGAGCGCCGGCGGGCGGCAGCCGATGGCCGTCGATGTCCGAGTTGTTGAGGAAGTTCACGCCGCCGATGATGATGCACTGCTCCGTGGCGGGCAAGCCCTGCAGCATCTTGTTCCGGTCGGCGATGCAATCCTGTTTTTGTATCACTGTGTCGCCACTGCTGGTGGGAACGTAATAGCCGTCGGGCCAAATCGCGGGACGCGGATAATCGGGGAACAACGGCCGTTCAAAAGCGTAGCGATAATACGCGCCCAGAGGATCGCTTCCGACGCTCACGGCGTAGCACATCGCGAACGTTCCGCGCGCCTGCGGAGGATTCGCGGGCGGAGCGGCGGGTGGTCCCGGAACCGACGGCTGGCCGGGCTTGGCGGGCGTGCCCGTGAGCGGCGGTGCGCGATGTCCCTGGTATTCGCCCGGAGCGATCGGCGAGAAGATCGGCATAACAATCAGCCAGCGTCCGGCAAGCTGGTCATAACGCACCACGGCGTCGCCATTGTCGCGCGCGTCGCATACGCCGCCGAATCCGGCGAAAATCGTATTCGTCGGGACGGGACCGTAGAGGACAGTCCCGGTCTTGTCGTAGCGCGAACCCTTTTTTGTGTAGACCGCGAGCCGCGCGTTGACAATCTGCACGATGTGATTCGGGCCGACCGCGAGACTGTTGTCAGAAGGATTGCGATAAAAGCCCGCCGAGCCCTGCGGACCTTTGAATCCAGCGCCCAGGCCGTCGAAGCTCTCCAGCAACGGAACGGGCGGCCGCGCGCCCTGCGAAATTTGCTCCACCGCAGCTCCCGCTGCAGTGATGGTTGGCGCTGGCGAGACTTCGTCGGAGCTCTGCTGCGGATGCGCATCCCGATTGCGCGGAGAATCGGCCGAAGGATGGCGCGGCGGACGCCCAAGCGAAGCGCCGCACGCTGCGCCTTCACAGCCGCGATGATCGGCTTCGCCAATGCTGCCGCCGCGCAACGATAGCAGCGGCGGCGAGACATCGAAGGCCATTGCGCGATGCACCACCACGGGGCCAATGGTCATCCGGCCCGGCCTCGGGGACGAATCTAGCGCCGTGCATCCCACAAAAAGCGCGCCCGCGATCGCCACGCCAATCGTTGCAGCCCTCGCCGTTCGTTCTGCCCGATTCATTGGCTTGTCTCCACCGAGTCGCAACCAAGGATACCGCCGAGCCCGGTCTTCGCGCGGCAGAAGGGCGGCAACCAGAACCGGCTCGCGGGGGAGATCGCGGCGAGGAATTTGCCAAATTGCTTCCGCCAGCCGAAAGCGAGCCGAATTTCTTTTCCGCCGCGATAGAGAAACTCGGCTTTGCCGCGAACGTCCTGCGGAAAAACTGGCTCGTCGGCATCCGCCACGGCATCGCCCTTTGTGACCAGCGCGGCGCCGCTCTTCCCTGCGTCCTTGAAGGCGCGCAAGAAAATGACGCGGTGCATGCACAAACATCCGGCTCGTTCGAAGACGGCGATGTCGCCGCGCACCATTTCCTCGATGGCAGCCCTGCGAACAAAAACAACGTCACCCGGACGAATCCACGGCATCATGCTCTTTCCGGAAACTTTCAAAAACACCCGCCCTCTGGACTCCAAAATGCTCGCGACAGACGGCGCGTCGGTGCTCCGTGAATGCGGCGCGGGATCGGCGTCTCCAAAAATCGCCAGCGCGGGCGCGGGAGCAGCGGGTGCGGAACAGTTCACTTGTTCTTGGTTTTCCATGCGGCGCTCTTTTTGGACTTTTTCCTTTACCTTGCTTGCGCTGCGGCAATTTGAACGAGATGCGCTGGAATAAACGCCCGTGCGGCGCTCGTTGAGCGCGGCTGCTGATGCCAGGCACTCACGGGATTTTTCACTCCGGCGAAGCGAGCCGTCATCTCGGCCAGCTCGCATGCGCGCTCATACGCGCCTAACAAATCTCCGCCTTCCATATGCGCCAGGCCCGGGCAACGCTCGCAAAACTGGCGTATCGAGCAACCGGCACAAACGGGCAATTGGCTCTCGCGGACGGCACGAACGCGATTCATCTGCGGCGAGTGGCGCCAAATTTCCTGGAAGCTCTGCTTGCGCAAGTTTCCGGCGGCGATGGACATCTGCACACAGGGAAAGACGTCGCCATACGGCGAAACGTAGCAACTGTTATGGCCCGCGCTGCAGGGGATATCCTCGTACGCATCGCTTTCGATGCCACTCGAGACGGCGCTTGCCTCCCAGTTCGCACCGGTCGAAGAGCCCGCACCGGCCAGCTGCGCGGGATTTAGTTTCGGGTCGCGCAGCAACGAGACCAAGTCCTCCGGCGCATTGCGTAGCGCCAAAACGCTCATGTCGCCATCCAGCTTGGGCGTGATGGTCATGTCGATCAGGTAGGGCACGCCCAATTCTTCGGCCAAAGACTGAAGCTGCGCCAGGCCCGCGATATTTTGCTTCATCAGCGGACACGCAATCTTGACCTGCATCCCTTGCGATTTCAAAAAGCGAATCGCCCGGATGGAACGGTCAAACGAGCCGCGTACCTTGGTGATCGCGTCATGCACAGCCGCATCGGCGCTGTAAATGCTGATCTGAATTCGCCGAATGCCCAGGGACTTCAGGCGCTCCGCGTGTTCGGGAGTGATGAGCAGCGCATTCGATTTCAAACTGACGTTAAAATGCAGCCGGCGGGCAAACGCGAGCAGCTCGAACAAATCCCCGCGCAGAAATATCTCGCCGCCGCTGAAGGTCAGCATCAGCGTGCCCGCCTCGGCCAGTTGTTCGAGAATGCGTTTGATCTCCGGCGTCTCGAGTTCGCCATGATCTTCGTGATCGAGATAGCAGTGCACGCACCTTTCGTTGCAGCGATACGTAAGATCAAAATGGACACCGATGGGGACGCCCGTTTCGAGGCTGCGGCGCATCACGCGATCCATCAGCGGTGTATCAGGCATCGTTGCGCTCTTCCTCGATTTGCAGCAGGCCTTTGGCCGCCAGGCACTCGAGGAACTCCTCGGCGTCGGCTCGCGCTTCGGATGCGGGCAGAGCATATTCCGTCACCATGTTTCGCGCAATTTCACTTGCGCCACGGCCGAAATCGATCTGTTTCCAAATAAAGCTGCCGGTTTCGTTCAATTCGTGAACCACGCTGTCCTCCGGCGAAATGATGACCACCTGGCCATCGATCTCCCGCCATGCCAGCATCGGATTGATCGCGATCCTTCCGCGATTCATCACGTGATAGCCTCCCAAAAACTTGCCTGCCTGCGAAAGAAAAGTCTGTAACACGGAACTTGCTCCGCAAGGCCGGCCAGCGCGCGAAGCAGGCCCTCGGTGGCGTCGCGATCGCGCGAGAAAAAAAGTACGTTGGGCAGCAGGGCGCGCAGCACGTCTCGAGCGGGGATGCGCTCGACGCGATCCTCACGCGCCTGAACAAGGACGTAGATGCCGTTGATGGGCGCATGGACATTCGCGCCTTCCGCGCGAAATTCGCCCCAGAACGGAGTGCCATGCGCGTGCCAGCCGTCTTCGGTGGCGCTCAATAGCGATATTTCGTCGGTGAGCACGCTGCCCGCGGGCGAGAGCGAGGCAATCGTGCTCTTCCCGGCGCCCGAGTGTCCTGTAAATACGTAAGCGAGTTCGCAGCGCAATATCGTGGCCGCGTGAAGCAGGAATCCGCTCCGCGGAACGAGCAGCACGGACAACAGGATCCGGAGCAGCGAATCCAATCCGTATTCGTGGCGCACGCCGCGGAATTCCGCCGCAGCGCCCTCCCACCGCAGCGAAGCTTCGTTAAACTGGTAAGAGAATTTTGCGGAAGCCATGTCTTCGCTTGCGGCAGGCGCGTTGGCATCGCCGGAGGCGTGCAGAGAGATCGGCAGCGCATGCGGCGAAACGCTTAAAAACTGCGCATAGCGCGCGGAGGCCTGTTCGAAGAGAGCTTTCTCGGGAATACGGAGCCGGAGAGGAATTTGCCCGATGGAAATGTTCAGTTCTTCGATAACCGCCAACCCGAGTCCCCCAGATCACCTGTTGTGTTGCCGTACCAGTCGTGCCTCCCATAACGGCGCGCATCGCTCGATGTTCCGTTCGACGACGCCGCACGCTAAACCCAGAGAGAAACGAAACCGCATCCATCTTCTGCCTTGCGCGGAATGAATCAACCTGTAGATTTTGCGATGTGGCGAAAGGGAAACTAGCGCGGCGTGACAAGGCTGCGTGGAAAGGCGCCGATTGCGCAGTGTCCGCGCGACCGTTGCGCTCTAACGGATGCGCGCCGCGCCGGGACCGTACTTCCGCCACAGACGAAACGGCCGCAGAAACGCATAAAATCTCGATGAACGTTCCCCGAGATGCGCCATGGCCCAGTCATCTTCCGCGGGGGCGGTCGAAAGCCGCGCCCAATAGCGCAAGCCATCCCCGAGCGCTTCGGTCATGCGGATGCGGTAGAGCGAGCGCCGAAAAAGACTCTCTGACGAGCCTCCGAGATGCAACAGAGAATCGCGCAGCTCCGCCGTGAGACGCTGTACGGCGCGATCATTTTCAATTGCACGCGCCGCTTCTTCCGGCAAGTCCGCATTCAGGACTTCGCGTGCGAGGGAGAAACCGAGCTTCAACATGCGCGTGATTTTCAGCCGTTTCGCTTCCGCGAACAGACCTTCGAAATCCAGGCTGCCGGCGGATTGCGCAAGAAGCTCCGCGACATCGGCGACCCAGATGAGCCGCGCCCAAAAGTCCTTCGAGCCGTGGACGGAAAGCATGATCACTTCGTCCTCCGTGGCGAAGGCCGGAACTTCGCGGCCATCCACGGAAACAGCGGACGAACGGCGGAACATCCGCTCCAAATCCGGCGGAATCGGAAAGTGGCGCAGCGTCGACTCGGTATGCACTTCGACCATCGCGCCGTTTATTTTGTGCACAAAAACGTATTCGCCGGGTATCGCGCGTGCTTCTTTTGCAAAGAAAGCCTCGCGAGGAAGCCGCGCCTGATACGCAAGAGCGGCCATGATTTCGTAAACGGCGGGCATGGAGTTTTGCGAAACCACGATATCCAGATCATCGAACTGGCGCAGCGACGGATTGCCGTACGCTCGAGCGGCAAGCACGGGACCCTTATACGAAATCGCGGAAATGCCGCGTAGCCGAAGGGCGTCCGAAACGCGAAACAGCTCGGCGCTGAGAAACAGCGCGCGCAGAGCATTCGCGCGGGCCGCTTCGCGAAGCTGCGAAAGTGAATCGGGGGGAATCGCGGCGGGCGCAGTTTCGAGAAGATGCTTGCGCAGCAGCGGCAACAAACCGTTTTCGCCGGCGAGATGCAGCAGCAGCGGCCAATCCAGCGCCGACCCGGCCAACTCCGTTAGACGCGTTGCTGCGGCGGCGTCCAATCGCCGGCGCGCGCAAATCAAAAGCAGTTCAATTTCGGGAGAAACCTGATTTGCGCGATTCGCCACGCTGCGGCTGCTCCTTTTTCCTTCTTCGAATGAGAGGAAAGGAGCGGCGATTTTACTCTGAAACTTGGCGTGGCCGCTTTACATTATGCTGCGCCGGTGACCGCGCATCCGCTGAGCGAAACGTTCGCAAATGATCGTGGCGGGTTGCCATCGTTCCTACGCAGCCAGAAGACGAGCCTGCGCCGCCGAATGTACGCCTGCTCGAAGGCGCAGGACACGCGCGCGGAGATTGCCCGGTTCGAGCCCGGCCGCGATGCAGACCGTTGAGAAATCCTTATCGTCATGAAGGAGAAACTGTTCCGCTTCGCGGCGCGAACGGATGCGATCCGATTGCCAGTCTTCGACCGCCTGCAACAGGACGGCGAGCCACAACCTTTTTTCTCCGATGGGCAATTCGATTTCATTGCTGCCACAAATGGAATCTTTGCCAACAGTTCCCTTTTCCATCATGCCCCCTGTCTTGCCGCGACCTTCTGTAAGTTGATCGCGCAAGCTCTTGAAAGGAATACAGGCATGCGAGCCGCCAAACCTATCGCGGCAAAATGTAATCGCGGCAACGTCAGGCGATTGCGGTAGATGCAGATACGCGCGGGCTTTTGGAAAGCTGCCCGCGTAGCGCTGTGAATGCATCGGCGATGCGCCGAATTCGGCCCGGTGTGCCGGTTCGGAGCACTGAAGCGAAGTTCCGGAGCAAGTGCAAGGCGCTAGCCGATCTTTCCCAGTTGGATACATCTGATCCAGTTAAGCGGTTTAGAATCAGACGAGGTTATCGAAAGGTCTCCACCACAAACGCCCCCTACCGGACGGTCTGTACCTCGATTTCGTAGCTCTCTTTTTGCCCGATCAGGCGCGGCGGCTGGTTCGGCAGCTGCCATTTCAGCTTCTCGATGAGTAGCTTCGTGTCTAGAGAAGGCTGTG
>Ga0307373_10001358_pt1 | contig 45822 bp, 45 predicted proteins | sample OX2MG_FD_202534 | JGI IMG/M metagenome (GOLD analysis project Ga0307373, IMG submission 202534) | Soil microbial communities from Risofladan, Vaasa, Finland - OX-2 | ecosystem: Environmental > Terrestrial > Soil > Coastal area > Acid sulfate soil | place: Finland: Risofladan, Vaasa | collected...
AGGAGTTGCGTGTTCGTTCCTAGCGCGGAGATCATTTCGTGATCCTGCACTGCCGCCCGCAGGCGCAGTCCGTAGCGCGTATGCTGTAAGAAGATTACCAGCGCAATGATGATGACCACGAGCGCTCCCGCGATGAAGAGCCGGTACGTTGGAAAAGAATTGATAAACCCGAGCGAGATAACCCCGCTCAGTACCTTCGGCGGCGAGAACGGGACGCCGTTCGGGCCCCAAATCAGTCGAAACGCCTCTTCGGCGATGAGTGAAATACCAAAGGTGAGAAGCAAGCTGTATACGGGATCGCGGCGATAGAGCGGACGAATCATCGTCCGCTCCATCAGTATGCCGATAACGACGGCCATCAGTGGCGCAATCGCCAGCGCGTACCAGTAGTTGGTGCCCGCACCAACCAGAGCGAACGCCAGATAGCCTGCCAACGTCATAAACGATCCGTGCGCCATGTTGATGGTGCCGGTGAGGTTCATGATGAGGGAGAGGCCGATCGCGACGACCGCGTAGAACGCGCCGAGGATGAGACCGTTGAATATTTCCGGAGCGATGTGCGCCATTGATAGTCCTTCCCTGGTCTCTTACGGCCAAACCATCTTGCAGACTTTTGCCTTTTCGGCAACGCTCTGCTCGATGGCATCGGGTTCTTGGCGATCGACGATATCGAAGACGTCGTATTTATCCTGCGGCGTACCCTTGGCACGAATACCGCCCAGCCACATCGGCCACATCAGTTGATGATCGGCGGCGCGATAGTACGTCGTCCCCTCGAAGATCGTCTGGAATTTGGTTCCCGCAAGCGCGTGCGCGATCTTCGCCGCGTTCGTCGATTTGGCTTGGTTGATGCCCCAGAGCAGCCGGTCCATCGTGATGTATCCGAATGCCGATCGCGCGGTCGGAGGCGTGTGGTACTTCTTTCGGTACTCGTTCACGAAGTTGGTCGCGAGTTTATTGTTGGTACCTAGAACGTTCGCGCCCTTATAGTACCATTCGACGCCCCAGAAACCGACGCGGGCCGCTTCGGGCAGGGCCCAAACGGCTTCGAGTTCGACCTGCGGGCCGCCGATCGGTATCTTTCCGACCAAACCGAATTCGTGCGCTTGCTTGAGGCAATTCACGAAATCGTCGCCTTGCACCAGCACGAGTAAGAGGTCGGGTTTCGCGCCGAGCACCTTGGTGAGATACGGGCTGAAATCGGTCGTGCCCAACGGTGTGAGATCGTCGCCGACGATCGTCGCGCCGATCTTTTTCGCGACATCGCGATAGCCGGTATCGAGTGCGTGGCCGAACGCGTAATCGGGCGTGATGAGATACCATTTTTTGCCGAACTTCTTGCCCAGCGAGAAGCCGGTTGCGTGCGTCTCCATCCACGTGCTATGGCACGTGCGGAACGTGCTGTATTTGCAATCCGCGCCCGTCACCGCATCGGCGTGGCCGCCGGAATCGATGTACAGGATGTTCATGGCATTGGCTGCGCCGCTGACTGCGAGCGACACGGAGCTATTGATCGAGCCCATCAAGGCCGCGCATTTATCGACGTTGACGAGTTTGCGCGCCTTCTCGACCGCGATGCCGGGATTGTTATCGTTGTCTTCGGAGACCGTCGTAACTCTGGTGCCGCCCATGACGCCGCCGCGCGCGTTCCACGCGTCCATCGCCATCATCGCGCCGCGGGTTTCGCTCTGGGCGTATGCAGCGTATACACCGGTATACTCGTAATCGAGTCCGATTTTGATCACGTCTTTTGCGGACGCGGTACTTCGAAGAATCGTTGGGAAGCCGGTTGCGGCGCCGGCAGATGCGATCGCAGCAGTTGTCAGAAATGTTTTCCGATCAACTTTAAAATCCGTCATGAAGTCTCTCCCTCTCGATGCCGTATAAAGTCGGCAAAATAGCATAGGTTCAAAGGAACTATCAGACGCGAGGAACTCAGGGAGCACAACTTACGCTTAGTAGCGGGCGTTCCTTGAGCTATATATGCCAAGCACGAGCATGCGTATACCATCGAATGGGCCCCGGGGATATGGCTGCGCCCCGGTCTGGGTAGACCGGGGCGCAGCGCAGACCGAAGAAGGGGTGATGGACTGCTAGTGAACCAAGAAGCTCACCAGCAGCAGCGCGACGATATTGAGCACCTTGATCATGGGGTTGATCGCAGGGCCCGCCGTGTCCTTATACGGGTCGCCGACGGTGTCTCCGGTAACCGCGGCTTGATGCGCGATGGAGCCCTTTCCACCGTAATGCCCGTCCTCGATGTACTTCTTCGCGTTATCCCACGCACCGCCGCCGGTGGTCATGGAGATCGCTACGAAGAGTCCGGTGACGATCGAGCCGACAAGGATGCCGCCCATCATCTGCGCGCCGGTATCGCCGCGCAGAACGTTGAGGACGGTGAGCAAGACGACCACCACCGGAACGCCGACCGGAATCAGCGCCGGGACGATCATCTCCTTGAGCGCCGAGCGCGTCACGATGTCGACCGTGGTCGCGTAGTTCGGCTTGGTCGTGCCTTCCATGATCCCCGGAATCTCGCGGAACTGCCGGCGCACTTCTTCAACGACCGATCCGGCGGCGCGCCCGACGGCTTCCATCGAGATCGATGCGAAGAGATACGGGAGCAGCCCGCCGATGAAGAGGCCGGCCAAGACGAAGGGGTTGCCGATCGCAAAGAGATTGGTGACCGACGCCGCGCAATCCGCACCGCCGCCCACGCATTTCGCCTTGATGAGTTCTTGTAGGAACGCGGCGAAGAGCACGACGGCCGCGAGGGCTGCCGAGCCGATTGCATAGCCCTTGGTGACGGCCTTGGTGGTGTTGCCGACCGCATCGAGCGGGTCGGTGACGTTGCGCACGTCTTCGGGCATATCGGCCATCTCGGCGATGCCGCCCGCGTTGTCGGTGATCGGCCCGAACGAGTCGATCGCGACCACGATGCCGGCGAGCGAGAGCATCGACATGACCGCGATGCCGACGCCGTACGTTCCCGCCATGGAGAAGCTCACGAGGATACCGATAACGATGACGATGGCGGGCAGCGCCGTGCCTTGCATCGATACTGCTAAACCCGCGATCATGTTGGTCGCATGCCCGGTGACCGAAGCCTTAGCGATGCGTTGAACCGGGCCGTACTGCGTACCGGTGTAGTATTCCGTGATGAACGTGATCAGGCCGGTAATCAGCACGCCGACCACCGCGCAGATGAAGATGCTGTTTGCGCTGACGCCGGTCGCGCCCGCGAACACGTTCTGCGTGATGAAGTAGAAGCCGACGAGCGCGAGGATTCCCGCAACGGCCATACCGCGGTAGAGCGAGGCCATGATATGGCCCTTTTCCACTTTGCCGACGCCCACGAGCCACGATCCGACGATCGAAGCGACGATCGAGAACGCGCCGAGCAGGAGCGGAAAGGTGGTCGCTCCCGGGAGCGTATCGCCGAAGACGAGGTTCCCGAGCAGCATCGCCGCGACCGTCGTGACGCAATAGGTCTCGAAGAGGTCGGCGGCCATACCGGCACAATCGCCGACGTTGTCGCCGACGTTGTCGGCGATCACGGCCGGATTGCGCGGATCGTCCTCGGGGATCCCCGCCTCGACCTTACCGACCAGGTCGGCGCCGACGTCGGCGGCCTTGGTGTAAATGCCGCCGCCCAGACGGGCGAAGACGGAGATCAGCGAGCAACCAAAGGCTAGCCCGACCATCGCGGAGAGCGACTGCGTGACGTCACCTTGGTTGACGCGGAGTAGGATCGCATAGTACGAGGTGACCGCGAACAGGCCAAGGCCCACCACGAGCATTCCCGTTACGGTACCGCCGCGAAATGCGACGTTGAGCGCGGGCTTGAGGCCGCCGCGCGCCGCCTCGGCGGTACGCACGTTCGCGCGCACCGAAACGATCATGCCGGCGAACCCAGCCGCGCCCGAGAGGATCGCCCCGATCAAAAAGCCGATCGCGGATTCGGCGCCGAGCTTCGGCGCAAAGAAAATCAGGATCGCGAGCACGATGGCCACGATCCCGATGGTGAGGTACTGCCGCTGGAGAAAGGCCATAGCGCCTTCCTGGATGGCCGCGGCAATCTCTCTCATGCGCTCGTTGCCGTCCGGCTGGCGCAGGACCCAGAAGGCAAGTAGAATGCCGTAGATCACGGCGAGTGCGCCGCCGATCAAACCGGCCCAAATCGCTGATTGTGCCGTCACGTAGTATCCTTACAAATGGAAGTGCGGTTTCGCGTTTTCGGCCCGAGGGGCCGAGGCGCTTCGATGCGCTGCCTACTGCGACGACGGAGACAATCCTGCCCGGTTGCTAGCCTTCCCCGTCGATAAACCGCTGGTGGGATTCGGTAATCACCGTGCGGGCGCGGGCAGCATCGTGCCAGCCGACGACGGAGGTTTGCTTGCCTTCGAGGGCCTTGTAGGTCTCGAAGAAATGCGAGATTTTGCGCAGCGTGTGCGGGAAGATCTGCGAATAGTTGTAGATTTCGTCGAAGGCGGGTTCGCCCACCGGGACGGCCAGGATTTTATCGTCCTCCTTGCCTTCGTCAAGCATCTCGAGCAGCCCGATCGGGCGCGCCGCCACCAAGCAACCCGGGAAAGTCGGCTGAATGACCAGCACCAGCACGTCGAGCGGATCGCCGTCCAGCGCGAGCGTCTGCGGAGAGAATCCGTAATCGCCGGGGTAGTGAATCGCCGAGTGCAGGGCGCGATCCAGCCTAAAGATATCGAACGACTTATCGTATTCGTATTTGTTGCGCGAGCCTTCGGGAATCTCGACGATGACGTTGATCTCGTCCGGCTGGTGCTCTCCCAGCGGAATGTGGAGGTAGTTGCGCGGTTGGGGTACATGCATGACGGCCTCGCGGTTTCGAGGCGGCCGCAATCGGTCCCTCGTAAAGACTTTCGTTCGGCGCGCGTGCCAACGCAAGTGTCCCGCTAGGGTCTCGCGAAGCACGCAGGCGTGAAGGTGGAAACGACCGAGCTCCTCGTTGTCGGCTGCGGGCCGGCAGGCGCTACCGCTGCGCGAGAAGCCGCGCGAGCGGGTATCGCAACCACGGTGCTCGAGAAAGACGCGGTCGTCGGGGCGAAGCGCGTATGCGCGGCCGGCCTGCGCCCGGGCTTCTGCCGAACCTTCGATCTGCCGCGTCAACTGGTGCATTGCGATACCCCGCGGCTCGCGCTGTTCGATGCGAACGGGGGCGAGCACGAAGTCTTCTTCGGTCCCGGCCACACGACCACGCGCGAAGAACTCGACGGGACGATGGCGGCGCTTGCCCTGGGCGAAGGGGCGCAGGTTCGCACGCAATCGCTGTTTCGCGGATTGGAACGTTCGGGCGATCGAACCATCGTGGAGTATGCCGATTATCGCTCCGGCGAGCGGCGCCGCATCGTCGCGCGTTCGGTCTTTCTCGCGCAAGGCGCGACGGCTCCGTACGAGAGAGCTCGGGGCGCATCCGACGGGGGCGTTCCGGCGTTCACCTACGATGCTTGGAACGACGGCTTGATGACCACGCTGCAATATCGCGTGTATTTGGATCGTCCGGCGGCGTCCATCGCCTACCGTACGCTCGAACTTCATTACTATGCCGCGGCGGACGGACGCACCATCGTCGCGTGGATGTTTCCCAAGCGCGATCACTTGGCGATTGGCCTCGGGCTGGTGGGGAAATTGGGCGGGGCGGAACTTCGCGCCGAATTGGAGCGCTTTACCGAGCGCGTGCGCGGGCGACTCTATCCCGATGCGCAAGTCCTTCGCGTCAAACAGGAGGGGCATCTCCTCTACGGCGGCTTGCCGAGGCCTCGCGTGAGCGACGGAGCGGTGATGGTCGGCGGTACGGCGGCGGGACTGGTCGATGCCACCAACGGCGAGGGCATCTTCGAAGCGGCCATGAGCGGACGGCTGGCCGCGGAAGCGATCATCACGTACCGTAACCAAGGAGGCCGCGCCGCGGCTCACTATGCTCGGGCCTTGCGAGAGCGCTTTGCGCGCCGCCTCACCCACCGCGTCGAACTGATGCGATTTCTCGAAGCGCGCCCGGCGCGCTTTCGCGTGTTGTTCGAACAACTTGCCGGCTCGCCAAAATTCTCCGACGCGCTTGCGCGCGAAGACGGGGAGCGAAGCTTCATGGATCGCGTGCATCTCTACGCGCACGCGGCGCGCTTTGCCCTGCGCGCGGCTCGTGCGTAACCGATAACCGATCGTGTCGACGACCATCATCTCGGAAGCGGAATTCCAGGCGTTGCGCGACATCATCCGTTCGCGCTTCGGCATTTTCTACGACGACACGAAGCTGTTTCTTTTGCAGAGCCGCTTGCAGACGCGTTTGCTCAAGTGTCGCGTCTCGACGTTTACCGAGTACCATCGTTTCCTCACGTCGTCCCCGGAGCGTGAGACCGAGTGGGGCGAGCTCGCTTCGGTCCTGACGAACAACGAGACGTATTTTTTTCGCGAGAGATCGCAGCTCGACGTACTCGTGAGCGACGTCGTCGATGAAGCGCTCAAGACGAACGGCGGACGCTTGCGGATTTGGTCGTCGGCGAGTTCGACCGGGGAAGAGCCGTACACGATCGCGATGATGCTGCGCGAAGGACGGCGATTGCAAACTTCCAGTATCACCATCCGTGCAACCGACCTTTCGCCGCGCGCCCTCGATCGCGCGGCGACGGCGTTCTATCGCGAACTTTCATTTCGGGCGACGCCGCCCGAAATGGTTCAAAAGTACTTTCGTCCGTTTCAAGGCGGCTTTTTCCTCAACGATGACGTAAAACAGATGGTCGATTTTTCGCGAATCAACTTGCTCGACGAACGAGCGGTCGCCGCCATGGGTATTCACGACGCGATTTTTTGCCGAAACGTGTTGATTTATTTCGATAAGCCGACACAAAAGCGCGTCGTGGAGGCGTTCGCAAAAGCCTTACGCCCGGGCGGATTCTTGTTTCTCGGCCACGCCGAATCGATCATGAGGATTACCGACTTGTACGAACCGCTCGTCACGCCCAAAGCCATCTACTACCGACGGAAGGCGGATTAGCTTCGTGGATCACATCAATGTCTTGGTCGTCGACGACTCGGCGTTCATGCGACGCGCGATCACGAAGATGCTGGAGAACGAGCCGGACGTTCACGTGGTCGCGACGGCTCGTAGCGGCGAGGAGGCGATCGCCAAGGCCGAACAAGTCAATCCCGACATCATTACGATGGACGTCGAGATGCCGGGCATCGGGGGATTGGAAGCGGTTCGTCAGATCGCGGCCCATCATCGCGTGCCGATCATCATGGTCAGTACGCTCACGCGAGACGGAGCGGAAACGACGTTTCGTGCGCTCGAAAACGGAGCGGTCGATTTCATCGCGAAACCAGATGCCGCCTATACGAATATTAACGAAGTCGCCCGCGATCTCGTTCGGAAGATCCGCACCTTCGCCCGCCGCGGCGCGCGCCCGTTCGTCGAGAGCCCGCTCCCGCGCGTCGCCGAACGCAAGGCTCCGCCCTCGCCACCGTCCCAGCATCCGCGCCAAGGGCGCGAGCCCTTTGCTTGCGTAGCGATCGGTACGTCCACCGGCGGGCCGGTCGCGCTATCCCACGTGATACCGTATCTTCCGCAGGGCTTTCCGACGCCGATCGTGATCGTTCAGCACATGCCGCTCGGATTCACGCGGCCGCTTGCCGATCGATTGAATGCGCTCAGTAAAATTCGGGTCGTCGAGGCCGCCACCGGAATGTTTCTCAAGCCGGGCGTGGCGTTCATCGTCCCATCCGGCAGGCAACTCTCTTTGCATCGTTCACTCGGCGATATCGAGGTCCGTTTGGTTGACGACGACGGTACTTCGTTGCACGTTCCCAGCGTCGACGTGATGGACGAACACGTTGCGGAGATTTTCGGAGCCTCGTCGCTCGGCGTCATTCTGACCGGAATGGGACAAGACGGCGTGCGCGGCCTTCGGAAAATCAAGGAGCGCGGCGGCTACGTCGTCGGGCAAGATGAGGCGACGTGCGTGGTCTACGGGATGCCCCGCGCGGCGGCGAAGGAGGGATTGGTGGATCGGGTTGCAGCGCTCGACGATATGCCATACGTGCTCAACGAACTGGTCGGCGCGGCGAAGGCTTAACCGATCGAATGGCAACGATTGGAGCCGTGGGTAGGAAGCTGTGGATAGACTGTGAATTATCCGGCTCAAGCGCGCGTTGCGCGAATGGGGTTGCATGAAGCTGGGCCGTAGTCAGCGCCGCTACGTCATCGGCGGCGTCGAACTTTCGCGAGAAGAGATCGTGCATAAATACTTGCATTTGGTCAAGTATGTGGCCGGTCGCATCTCCGTTAATTTGCCGCCGAATGTTGAGATTAACGATCTCATCAACGATGGAATATTGGGCCTGATCGACGCGATCGAAAAATACGACGACGGCCGAGGCGTCAAATTCGAAACGTATGCGATCACGCGCATTAACGGCGCAATTTTAGATGCGCTTCGCTCGCTGGATTGGGTTCCGCGCGCCGTTCGCCAGCGTGCCAGAGAACTCGAGCGCGCCTTCGCGGAGCTCGAAACCGAGCACGGTCGAGCCCCTACCGAAGATGAAGTCGCGGCCAAGCTCGGCCTCTCGAAGAAGGAGCTGGATCAGCTCGTGCAGCGAGTGCGCGGCACCTCGGTGCTCTCGCTCGAGGAGTTTCTGCCAAACGAAAAAGGCTACGAAATTCCACTGGTCGACACGCTAAAGGACGACGACAACGACGTGACCGTCGAGGTCGAGGCGCACGAGGTTCGGGTCGAACTGGTTCGCGCGGTCGAAAGCCTGCCGCAGCAAGAGCGCACGGTGATCAGCCTCTACTACTTCGAGGGGCAGACCCTCAAAGAAATCAAAGGCGCGCTTGGGGTATCCGAGTCGCGCGTCTCGCAGATTCACGCTCAAGCCGTGATTCATTTACGCCAACGATTGAAGGAGCTCCGCGAGGATCTGGGCTACCGCGACGACGACCCGACGATCAAGCAAAAATATCTCAGGAAGCCCGTTCCTTCGGCCGATGGTAGAGTAGAACTTACCGTGCGGGGGGAAATACCCGACCATGGCGATTCGTCCCGTGGATCTGCAACTCGCTTACCTGGCTGGGCCGCAGAACGCGGCCCTGGTTAGCAGCGAGCAGAATGCACCTGGAATAGCCCAGCAAGCCGCGCAGGTGGCGTTCGCCAATCAGGTGCACCAGCGCGAGGAGACGATCGCGGAGACCGCCGATACGGAGAGCGCTCATCTGCGCGCCGATGCGGACGGAGGCGGAAACGCCGATTCGTACACGCCGGAGCAACGTCAGCCCCACGACGCTCCCTTTATAGATTCGTCCGCGATCCTGGCCGGCGACGGCGAGCACTTCATCGACGTCGTTGTTTAGGGCATGGCCTCGTTCGATCCGTTAGCCGCGTTCGGGCTCGAAGCGGTGGCCGCGGCGCAACAAGCGATCGCGCAGGCAACCATCGACCTCGGCGTGTCGGCCGGGGTGCTGCAAGCTCAGGTTTCGGTCGGCGACGTCATCCCGGCCACGATTCTTCCGCCATCCGGCGGTAACGATCTGCTCTCGTTTCTCGGGCAGACGGTCGTCGCGTCGCTGCCGCAAGGCGTCTACCCCGGCGAAACGCTCGCGCTGCAAGTCACCGGATTTTCGGGGAGCCAGATCCTGGTTCGAAATTTGGGGGTTGCCGACCCCGCGAACCTACCCCCGCCGGTCGCCCTCGAGCCGCCGGCCGCGGGCGCACCGGCCTCCGCGGTGCTCCAAACCGAGGTGCCGAGCCCGCAAGCCCCCGGGCCGCCGGTCGCCGGATCGCCTAGCGACCGCGTCCCGTTGCGCGTACTGCCGCAGCAGGCCCCCGAGCCGCCGAGCGCCGCCGCACCGAATCAGCCTGCAGCGGGGCCCAATCCTTCACCCGCGATTCCGACCGGCAGTATGGCGCCTTCGCCGGCCGTATTCGCGGCGGCAGCCCTTCGGGCGGGGCCGGCGCTCCCGCAGACGACGGCCGCGCAGCCGCAAACGGGGCTGCCCGTCCAGCCGATTCAAGCCGAGATCGAGGCGCGGATCGCCGCCGCCCGGGCGACCTCGGCCGAGATCGGAGCCCGTATCGGGACCGATCCCGCGGCCGAAGCGACGGCTCGAGCGTCGACGGCGCCGGGCCCCGAACGGGCTCCGATGCTCCCGGCGCGGCAGACTCCGGCGGCGGTAGCGGCGGCCCCCTCCCAATCCGTTTCGCCCGAGCAGGCGCTCCTGAGCCGGCTGCGCGTGCCGCAAACCGCATTAACGCTGGCCGCCGCCCGGATCCTCGCCCAGGGCGTTCGCGAGATACCGCGTGCGTTTGCTGCGCTGGAGCGAGCGCTCGCGCAGACGCCGGCCGGCGACCCGCGCGTGCCGGGACTACGCGGCCTGCTCTCGTTTACCGGCCGCATCGATCCGTCGAATACGCGTACGCTGGCGGAACAACTGGCATCGTACGTGAGCAACGTTCTCGATGGGCGCGAATCAAAATTTGCGGCCATCGTTCGAGCGTTCACCGCGCTCGAACAGCCGGAGCAAGAGCCGGCGCTCGGCACGGCGGCCCCCGCTGCGTTTGAAGAACGCACGGTGCCCGCGCAGCCTAACGCGCCCGCGCTGGTGCTGCCGCCGGCCACGCAAGCGCAAGTCGCCGAGCGCAGCGCCGCGTTGGCACTCGATGTCAAAACGGCGATCATGTCGCTGCTGCAAGCGCCCCCGAACGGCGGCGCGCCGAATCTTCCCGCAGCTCTCGGTAGCGCGCTCAACGCAATCACCGCTGCGCAATTGAACGTTTTGAACGCGCGCCAGAGCGATCCGAACGCGATGCTGATTTCGGTCCCGGTGTTCTATCGCGACGGCGGCGCTCCGACGCAGTTGCGCATCGCGCGCGATGCTCGTAAAGGTGCCTCGCTCGACGGGGATAGCTTTCACGTCGCTTTCGTGCTGGATACCAAAACGCTCGGAACCGTCGCGATCGATTTGCAGGCGGTTGGGCGCGAGGTCAGCGTGAGCGTCAAAACCGAGCGCTCGGGCGCCGCGGCTCGCTTTCGTTCCACGCTTGCCGATCTGCGATCGCGCTTAGAGCACCTGCGTTATCGGGTCTCCGCGATCGGCGCCGACGTCGCTCCCGTTCGTGCCGCGGCCGAGGCTGCCGCACCGGCGTCCGTCGAGCCGGACGAGCCGCCGGCCGCTCAGTTGGATTTGCACGCATGAATCGATTCTTCGATTTCCGCAAAGGGCGGTACAAGCGCCCGGCGGCGGCCGCGCTGACCTACGACCCGAGCAAGAGCGAGCCACCGCAAATCGTGGCGGTGGGGCGCGGCGTTACGGCGGAACAGATTTTAGCCGTGGCAAAAGAACACGGCATCCCGCTCTACGAAGACGCCGGGCTGGTCGAAGCGCTCGCGCATCTGGACGTCAGCGACTACATTCCCCGCGAACTCTACGCCGTCGTAGCCGAAGTCCTAGCCTACGTCTTCCGCGTAGACGCAGAATCCAAAACCCCCCACTAAGAGCGGGGCGCAGGGCCCTAAAACAATTCCTTTGGGCCCGAAGGGCGATGGGTTAAGGCGAAGCCTTAACCCGAACAGGAGTTCGATAGTTTTTGGGAAATGGGCGTACTCCGTGAACTGGTTTGAGCGACTACGCGGTTCGCTGGGCAAGGCCCGCGAAACATTTGCGGCGGTACAGGGCCTCGGCCGCGCCGAGAAGCCGCTGACGCCCGAATTTTGGGACGAGCTCGAGGAGCTACTCGTGTTGGCGGACTTCGGGGTCCCCACCACGCAGAAGATCTGTCGCGGACTCCAGACGGTCGCGAAACAGGAGGCGTGGAAAACCACCGCTCAAGCCGTGGCGCGCTTTCATAAAGATGTCGAGCGGTTCTTGACGCTTCCGCATCCCGAGCTACAGCTCGCCGCCCATCCGGCGGCCGTTCTCGTCGTCGGCGTGAACGGAAGCGGCAAAACCACGACGATCGGCAAGCTCGCCACCGCGCTGCGGGCTCAGGGCAAACGCGTGCTGCTCGTGGCCGGAGATACGTTTCGCGCCGCGGCGGCCGAACAGTTGCAGATTTGGGCCGAACGCAGCGGCAGCGACATCGTCCGCGGAGCGGCCGGCGCCGACCCGGCATCGGTGGTTTTCGACGGAATTCGAGCGGGCGTGGCGCGCGGCGTCGATGTCATTCTCATCGATACGGCCGGTCGTTTGCAGAACAAGACCAACCTCATGGAAGAACTCAAAAAAATGCGACGCGTGATCGAGCGCGAGCTCGGCGCCCCGCCGGCGGAGACGCTACTGGTGGTCGACGGCACGACCGGCCAGAACGCGATCTCTCAAGCAAAACTCTTCAACGAAACGGCCGAACTCACCGGGGTGATCGTGACGAAGCTGGATTCCACCGCCAAGGGCGGCGTGCTCGTCGCCATCGTCGATACGCTCGAGATCCCGATTAAATTCATCGGCCTGGGCGAATCGGCGGACGCGCTGCGGCCGTTCGTTCCCTCCGAATTTACGCGTGCGCTCTTCGACGATGCGCCGGAATCGGTACGATCGTAATGCCACCCACTTGGCATTCCTATGTGAGAGCGTGATGGGGTGAAGGTCATCGAAACACCACCAACCAGCAAGAGCACCAAAACTTCGAAAGGAACGAGCATGGCGGCGCAAGACGAACGGCAAGTAGCCCTCGGAAACGCATTGGCGCAGATCGAGCGTCAATTCGGCAAGGGGTCGATTATGCGGATGGGCGATTTTCAGGAGCGCCTCTCCTTCGAGGTGATTCGGAGCGGTTCGATCGCGCTCGACTTGGCACTAGGCGTCGGCGGCTTCCCGCGCGGACGCATCGTCGAGATCTATGGGCCGGAATCGAGCGGTAAGACGACGCTCGCGCTGCATGCGATTGCCGAAGCGCAAAAGAGCGGCGGCACGGCGGCGTTCATCGACGTCGAACACGCGCTCGATCCCAACTACGCCGCAGCGCTCGGCATCGATCTCGATAACCTCCTGGTTTCGCAGCCCGATACCGGCGAACAAGCGCTCGAAATCGCCGAGATGCTCACGCGCAGCAACGCCGTCGACGTCATCGTCGTCGATTCGGTCGCCGCCCTCGTTACCAAAGCCGAACTCGAAGGAGACATGGGCGATGCCCACGTCGGCCTGCAGGCTCGCTTGATGTCGCAAGCGCTACGAAAGCTCACTTCCGCGATCTCGCGCAGCAAAGCGGTGATGATCTTCATCAACCAGCTTCGCGAAAAGGTCGGCGTGATGTTCGGCAGCCCCGAAACGACGTCGGGTGGCCGCGCGCTCAAATTCTACGCATCGATTCGGCTCGACGTGCGTAAGCTCGAACAGATCAAGGTCGGCCAGGATGTCGTCGGCACGCGCACCCGCGTCAAAGTGGTGAAAAATAAAGTTGCGCCGCCATTCCGACAGGCGGAGTTCGACATCACGTACGGCCGCGGTATTTCGAAGATGGGCTCGATTCTCGATGTCGCGCTCGAGCAGAACATCGTCGGCAAGAGCGGGTCGTGGTACACGTACGGCGACAACCGCATCGGTCAGGGTCGCGAAAATGCGAAAGCGTTTTTGGAAGAGCACAGCGATATGGCGGCCGAGATCGAGACGAAAATTCGCGAAGCGTTGGCCGGAACGGTTTCGAAAAACGGTTCGGCAAACGCGGTTACCGTCAGCGAAGAGTAAGCGATGGCGAGGAGCCCGTATGCGGCGGCGCTCGGTTTGCTCGCGCGGCAACGGCTCACCGAAGCGCAACTCTGGCAGCGGCTCGAACGCCGCGGATACGAGGACGACGCCATTCGTGGCGTCGTCGATCGTTGCCGGGCGGAGGGATTTCTCGACGACCGGCTTTTCGCGCAACTCTACGTCGAGGGTAAACGCAGGGCCATCGGAGATGCCCGCCTCGTCGGCGAACTCGTGCGTAAGGGCATCGATCGCGATGCCGCGCGCACGGCCGTCGAGGCGCTAGAGGCATCGCAGGCAGATCGTTGCGGCGCGGCATTGGGTAGTCTTCTGCGAAAAAAAAACAACATGAGCTATCCATCAGCGGCTCGCGGTCTCGAACGCTTAGGCTTCCCCGCGTCGATCATCTATCGCGTGCTGCGCGAACATGCGGCTACGCATGGTCCGCTTGCCGGAATCGATCTTAGCGAGTCGTAGCACGCGGCTCGTCGCTCTCGGTCGCGACCTGGCCGTAGTTGATCATCGACACCAAGAGCACCCCGCCGATGGAGTTGCCGATAAACACGGGCAGAAGAAAGCCGACGAGGTACGCGGGCCACGATGCGGCGCCGCTGACGACGGCGTAAAGCCCCTCGACCGAACCGGCGACGACGTGGCTCAAGCCGGCCGCGCCGACGATGTACGTGACGATGATGATGACCGAGACGCGCGAGTTTTCTGCTGCAGGCAGAAGCCATACCATCAGCGCGATGAGCCAACCGGCAAAGATGCCCTTGAGCAGCACGATGTTAAAACCGTGCGAAAGCGTTTCCCGGCCGATCGACAGAAACGCCGCCTTTACCGTCGGGGAAAAGGCGCCGGTATGTGCGAGGGCCACCGCGACGATGAGCGCTCCGACCAGGTTGGTCACCAGCACGATAGCCCAGAGGCGAGCGACCTTGCCGAACGTGCGCGCATCGGTGTGGTCCAAAAAGGGGAGAACGGCGGTAACGGTATTTTCGGTGAAGAGCTGCTGACGCCCGAGCACAACGATCAAAAATCCGAGCGTGTAGCCAAAGTTTTCGACCAACGCTCTCCACGGCGTATCGGGGAGCGACGCGCGGATCACGCCGGTGGCGATCAGCGAGAATCCCATCGATAGGCCGGCGGCTAGGCCCGAGAACGCGAGCGCGGCCATCGGCCGTTCGAGCTCCTGCTCGCCCTCGCGTCGCACGGTTTCAAAGACGACGGCCGCGCGCAGGCCGACCCGGCGCTTGGATTCCTTGCGCTCGGAATCCGAGAGCTGGACGGTCTCCCCGTCGCGCTCCGAAGCCGGCTTCACGATCATATGCTCGTCCATGCGCGGTGACATACCCATTTCGCCGGCCGAGCAATCGCGTCCATGGATCGAAAAGAACGGGCACCGATAGGCACATGCCGTTCCCAAGCATTCTGGTCGCCGAGGACGAATCGGCGATCCGCGATCTTTTGGCGCACCACCTCGAACGCGAGGCCTTCCACGTGATTCCCGTTTCGGATGGGTTGGCCGCGATTCGCGTTGGCCGTAGCGGCGTCGACGCGCTGATTCTGGATGTCGGGTTGCCGGGCGTGGATGGTTTCGAAGTGGCGCGCGTGTTGCGCCGCGAGCGGCATGAGATGCCGATCCTGATGCTCACCGCCCGCACCGACGAGGTCGATCGCGTCGTCGGCTTCGAACTGGGCGCCGACGACTACGTCTGCAAGCCGTTCTCGCCGCGCGAGGTGGTCGCTCGCGTCAAAGCGCTGTTGCGCCGAACGGGAAAGGGCCAGACGCTAGCGCCCAGCGTGTTGCGTTTCGGCCGGCTCGAAATCGACGAGTCCGCTCGTGAAGCGCGCGTCGACGGTGAGGATCTCAAACTCAAACCGCGCGAATTTGCGCTACTGCTGGAACTGGCGGGAAATCCCGGCATAGCGCTGACGCGCGAACGCCTGCTGCAGAGAGTGTGGGGCTTCGACTTCGAAGGCGACGAACGCACCGTCGACGTGCACGTTCGGCGGCTGCGCGCGCGTCTTGCGGAGCGGGCGGAACTGCGGAAGCTGGTGCAGACGGTCCATGGCTTCGGATACAAATTCCAGCGCGGGTAACTTCTTGCATGGGCCGCCATTCGTACAGGCCATCGAAAGGCGCGCGGCGCTCGGAGATGCGGTCCCCGTGCTGGTCCTTCGGGTTCCGGCTTTCGCGCAGCGAGCTTGGCGAGACGGAAAGGCCTCGGCGCGTCGCTTGGAGCGCCGTACCGCTCGTGCGTTTCTGACCGCGGCGCGCTCGATTCTGCGCGACGGCGACGCGGTCAGCCACGGCGATGGGTGCGACTGGTTTGCGATCGCGATGTTGGAGCCGTCCCGGGAGGCAGCCCCACGCGCCACGATCGACGCGCGAGCTGCCCTGGAGCGGATCGCGCAGGCCGTGGTCGCATCGTGTAATGTCGAGGTGCAGACGGGATGGTGTCACGTGGACGCAGGAAGCCACGGCGCGCGCGATATCGACGCGATCGTGGAACGTGCGCTCGAGCGCGGCGAACGCGAACGCGAGCGCTATGAATTCTTCGCGACCGTCGGCCACGAGCTGCGCACGCCGCTGACGTCGATCCGCGGATACCTCGAGACGTTGCTGGAGCACAACGTCGATCCCAATACCGCGCGCCGCTTCTTGCACGTGGCGCGGCGCGAGGCGCTGCGACTAGCTCGTTTGGTGGACGGGATGTTGGAGTTTTCGCTACTCGATCTCTCCGCGGCGGCATCGCTCTGCGCTACGACCGGCGTCTCGGAGCAGATTGAAGCTGCTTGCGCGGCGTTGGAACCCGTTGCCGCGCAACGCGGCATCCTGCTACGGAGCATTCCGGCCGGATCGCTGCGCGGCCGGATTCGCGACGACGCGCTCATGCACGTGCTGGTCAACCTGATCGAGAACGCGATTAAATACGGCCGGCCGGCGGGACGCGTCGAAGTCTCGGCGCGACTGCGCGAAGGATGCGTTGAAGTGGTCGTGGATGACGACGGCCCGGGCGTGACCCTGTCGGAACGTTCGCGCATTTTCGGCATCCGCGAGCGCGGTAATCGCCGCGACGAGCGCGGCAATGGCATCGGCCTCGCGATCGTCAAGACCATCGCCGAGCGATCCGGCGGCGACGTGACCGTGGGCACCTCGGCCCTGGGCGGCTCCCAGTTTGTATTCAGGGTTCCCGCTGCGAGCGTTGCCGGGGCGGAATTGCGAGCGCTTCCGTCGTAGGAGTATGCCCGTGACTATTCGTCTCGGGCAAGGCGCAATCGGCGAGGAACTTTTCAGCGAGCGGGTGATCGCATTGCGCGTGCAGCAGCTCGGCGAGCAGCTCTCGAGCGAGTATGAGGGCCGGCTTCCGCTCTTCATCGGCATCCTGAATGCGGCCGCGCCGTTTCTTGCCGATCTCACGCGCGCCGTCACGATTCCCTGCGAGTACGACTGGATTGCCGTCAGCAAGGCGAGCGGCTCGGACGGGTTGCGAATCGAGAAGGATACCGTTGCGGCGATTGAAGGCCGGCACGTCGTGTTGATCGACGACGTCGTCGATACGGGCGTTACCCTGCGCTACGTGGTAGGCACCTTGCGCGCCCGGCTCCCGGCCTCGCTGGCCGTGTGCACCCTACTGGATAGACCCGGCCGCAGAGTTGCCGATATTGAAATCATGTACCGCGCTTTCGATGTGACTGATACCTATGTCGTTGGATACGGCCTCGACGATCGCGGCCGTTATCGCGAGCTTCCGGCGCTGCACGCCCGCGGTTCGCGTCGTTGAGTCGCTACGCGCGCATTCTCGCGCTTCTCGTCGCCTTTGCATTGGGGCTCTCTCCGTTGTCGGCCGGCGCGCTGGAGATTCGATCGATCGAGCAAGCAGCCGCTGACTACCACAGCACGAACGCGCATTTGGAAGACATGTTTCGGGCCGCGTTGCTCGATACGGGCAAGCTCGCGCAGTACGCGCCGGACGGTACCGCATATATCAAGACCGGCGACATTCCGGCCGAGTGGCTGCGGGATGCCAGCGCGCAGGCGCGCCCGTATCTCTTTTTCGCCAAAGACGATCCGGACGTGCGCAAGTTGCTGCGCGCGATCATTCAGCGCATGGCCAAATATCTCCAGGTCGATCCGTATGCGAACGCCTTTACGTTAGACTATCGCGTGTGGGAGCAAAAGTTCGAGCTCGATTCCCTCGCCTATCCGGTGACCCTCGCGTGGAGCTATTGGAAGACCACCGGCGATACCTCGGTCTTCGACGACGACTACGCGAAGGCGCTCGATAGCATTCTGGCGACGATGCAGCGCGAACAGGACCATCCCCGCGATTCGCACTACACGGAGAAAGAACTCGCCGACGGCGGCAAGGGGCGTCCGGTCGGATATACGGGCATGATTTGGACCGGCTTTCGCCCGTCCGACGATGCCTGTTACTATAATTTCTTGATCCCTTCGGAGATGTTCGCGGTCGTCGCGTTGGGCGACATGGCGGACATCGAGCGCAACGTCTACCACAATGTGGTAAAGGCCGATGAGGCGACGGCCCTCCGCGATGAGGTGCAGCGCGGCATCCAAACCTACGGGCTGGTGCTGGTTCCGAAATACGGTTACATCTATGCGTACGAAGTCGACGGCCTCGGGCACGCGATTCTAACCGACGACGCGAACATTCCTTCGCTGCTCTCCGCCCCGTACATCGGCTACACACAGCCCGGCGACCGGTTTTACGAGAATACGCGGAAATTTCTACTCTCGTCCGACAACCCGTCATTCTATCAAGGGCAGATGGCGCGCGGAATCGGCAGCTATCACACGCCGGATCATTGGGTGTGGCCGCTCGCGCTAATCATGCAGGGGATGACCACGACCAATCCTACCGAAAAGCAGGACGTGTTGGCGCAATTGCTCGCGAGCGATCCGGGCGACCATCTGCTGCACGAGTCGTTCGATCCAAACGACCCCAAGCGATACACGCGCCAGGATTTCGGATGGCCGAACGCACTGTTTTCGGAGTTTGTGATGACGCAGTTTCAAGGGTTGAGCGAGATCCCGATGGGCGATACGAGCGATCTGGAGTTTCGCTCGGAATGAACAAAGCTGATATCATCGTCGGCATCCAATGGGGCGACGAAGGCAAGGGCCGTATCGTCGATCTCTTCGCGAACGATTACGATGTCGTGGCGCGCTTCGGAGGCGGCGATAATGCCGGCCACCAGATCAACGTCGGCACGACCGACGTAGCCCTGCGCATCGTTCCGTCCGGCGTGCTCAATCCGAGCGTCGAGCTCTTCATTGGGGGCGGAACGGTTGTGAGTTTGGCCGGCCTGACCGACGAGCTCGCGCGCCTAGCGGCGATCGGCGTCGATACGTCGCGCATCCGCATCTCCGACCGGGCCCACGTCGTGCTCCCGTATCACGCCGCCGCCGACCGCGCCAGCGAGCGCGCCCGGGGGGCCGCGGCAATCGGCACGACCGGTCGCGGGATCGGGCCCGCCTACATCGACAAAGTCGCGCGCTCGGGCATCACGTTCGGCGATCTCTCGCGACCCGAGCTACTAGCGGATAAGCTTCGCGCGAATCTGGCGAACCGGGTCAACACCGTGGACGAAGTCTTGCCTAGCGAAGGCGATTTGATCGCGCAGACCTTGGAGGCTGCCGATCGCTTACTTCCCCACGTCGTGGACGGCGTGGCGTATCTTCACGACCGGCTGGAGGCCGGAAAGCGTATCTTGATCGAGGGTGCTCAGGGGACGTTGCTGGATGTCGGATACGGAACCTACCCGTACGTCACTAGCTCGCACACGATCGCAGGCGGTGCGTGCACCGGTCTAGGGATTGGGCCCACCGCAATCGGACGCGTGATCGGCGTGGTCAAAGCGTATTGCACCCGCGTCGGGGCGGGGCCGTTCCCGTCGGAACTGCATGATGATCGCGGCGAACGCCTGCGGCGCCAGGGCGGCGAGTTCGGGACGGTGACCGGCCGGCCGCGTCGCTGCGGCTGGTTTGATGCCGTCGCCGCGCGCTACGCCGTACGCCTCAACGGCCTCTCGTCGATTGCCATTACAAAACTTGACGTTCTCTCGGGCTTCGAGCGGATCGGTATCGTGACCGGGTATCGGCTGCGCGGAGAGGCCGTTGATTTCGGCTCGGCGGGTGCGCCGGAACTGGAGTTGGATATTGAAGAACACGAGGGCTGGAGCGAGGCGATCGACCAGGTGCGCGATATTTCCGCCCTGCCGCCGGCGGCCGCGCGCTACGTCGCGCGCATCCAAGCGCTGCTCGGCGTCCCGGTCGAACTCGTCTCCGTCGGCCGCGAGCGGTCGCAATTAGCGCGATGACGGTAAAAGTGCGTGCGGGGGCGACCGATACTCTTCATAAGAGTCCGGCTGACATTTTGAATGTCTGCCGGCACGAGCGTCGTTGGGCATGGATGCCCGGCGCTACGGGCCACGGTCGGCTGGAGAGTTAGGTAAGAGACGCGTGGATCGCCTCGCATCGATCTGGTCCGATATGGCTGGACGGTTTCAAATACTCTGGGAAGGCCAAAATCGGCAGACCCGGATGTTGGCCGTCACCGGCACCGCCATCATTTTGGCGGCCATCCTTGGGTTGGGATACCTCTACTTCGGCCGCGGTCCTTCGTACGAGACGCTGTTCTCGAATCTTGGTTCCGCGGACGCAAATACCGTCGTCACGCGCCTGAAGAGCGATAAGATTCCGTACCGCCTCTCGACCGACGGCAAGACGGTCTACGTCCCCGCCGAGGACGTGAGCGGAGAGCGCGTCGCGATCGCCGGGTCCGGGCTCATCAAAGGCGGCGGAACCGGATACGAGTTGTTCGACAAGACCAACTTCGGCATGACGCAATTCGAGGAGAAGCTCGACAAGACGCGCGCGATCGAGGGCGAGCTCGAACGAACCATCGACGGGTTGGACCCGGTCGAAACCTCGCGCGTCGCCATCGCGACGCCGGACCAGTCGCTCTACACCTCCACCCAAGAGCCCACTACCGCCTCGATCGCGATCAAGACCAAACCGGGCCAAAGTCTCTTGCCCTCGCAAGTGCGCGGCATAACGATGCTTGTCGCCAACGCGGTCGAGGGGCTCAAGCCAGACAACGTCACGATTGTGAACCAGGACGGCCAAGTGCTTCTGCCCGGCGTCGGCGCGGTCGGCGGCGACGGTACGTCGGCACCGGACGCTCTGAAGTTGACGCAGGAACAGTTGCTGGCCAAGCAGCGATACGAATCCGATCTTCAGCAGAGCATTCAATCGATGCTCGATACCACGCTCGGCAAAAACCGTGCCGTCGCGCGCGTATCGACGAAGATGGATTTCGATGCGACCCAGTCGGATAGCAAGGTCTACTCGCCGCAAGGCACGGTCCTCTCGGCGCAGTCGGAACGCGAGTCCTATAACGGTACGCAACCCGCCGCGCAAGCGGCCATCGGCGTCCCCGGTACGACGAGCAACATCGGCACGTATCAAGCGCCGCAAACGACGCAGACGCAGGGCCGTTACAACAAATCGAAATCGACGACCAATTACGACATATCCGTCCAAAACATCAAACACATCAATGCGCCCGGCAAAGTATTGCAGACCAGCGTTGCGGTGATCGTCGATTCGTCCCCGGTAACCACCAACGTTCCGAACGGCACCGCCGCCGCACGTAACGCGCAACCTTACCAGCTCAGCCCGGCGAACGTGCAGCAGATTCGCAACACGGTCATCGCCGCGGCGGGCTTGAACCTCGCCCAGGGCGACCAAGTCTCGGTTGAAGCGATTCCGTTCAATCCGTCGGTCGAGACGCAACAACAGCCGAGCGCGGTCACGACGACCGTTCTTGGCATTCCGCTCTGGGCACTCATCTCGCTGGGCGGTATCGCACTCCTTGCCGCACTCGGACTGCTCGCAGCCCGCTCGCGCCGCTCGCGCTTCAGTCCAGCTACCGATCTTCCGTCTTTCGATTCTTCGCTGGCGGACGAACTGCCGCCGTTCGAAGAACATCCAATCCTCGAGGGCGTGGCGGGCATCGCCGCGCCGATCCGATCGGCCGCCGATCTCACCAGGGAGCAGATGATCGAATACGTCACGACCGTGGCACAAGAGAACCCGGACAGCATCGCCAAGCTCGTCAAGCTCTGGCTAGCGGAATAAGCGATGGAATCGCCGATCGTCAATCTGTCGGGTTCCGGATTTGCCGAAACCGCATTCGCGGCGTCGCCCTTCAGCGACGCACCGCAGATCGAAATCTCCGGTCCCGAGAAGGCCGCAATCCTGTTGATCACGCTGGGGCTCGAACTCTCGGCAACGATCTTTAAGTTCTTACGGCAGGACGAAGTCGAGCGCATCGTTCTCGAAATCGCCAAGATCACGACCGTCTCGATCGAACGGCGCGACGCCGTCGTTCAAGAAGCCTATCAGCGTGCGATTGCCCTAAAGTACATCAACGAAGGCGGCATCGAATACGCGAAGGAGATTCTCGAGCGGAGCTTCGGTTCGGGCCAAGCCGACGATATGACCAGCCGCCTGTTCGCGGCGCTCAAACACGGCAATCCCCTAGAGCTGATCAAAAACACCGAACCCGCACAGCTGCTGCAATTCATCCAAGACGAACATCCGCAGACGATCGCGCTGATATTGGTGTACATGCAGGCCGAACAGGCCGGCGCGGTACTCTCGGCGCTCCCGCCCGAACTCCAAGCGGAGGTTGCGATGCGCATTGCGATCTTGCAGAAAACCGCACCGGAAGTTCTGGAGCAACTCGACGAGCTGCTCGGACGCCGTCTGCTCGTTCAGGGCGCGGATTTTGCGAAGGCCGGCGGCGTGCAGTCGCTTGCGAACGTGATGAACTTCGTCGACCGCGAGACCGAGAAAAACATCTTAGACGGATTGGCAAAGCGCGACCCGGAACTCGCTCAAGAAGTCAAGAACCTGCTCTTCGTCTTCGAGGACATCGTCAATCTCGACGATCGCTCGATCCAGCGTATCCTCAAAGAGGTGGACGGCAAAGATCTGGCTCTCGCGCTCAAAGTTGCGAACGACGAACTGCTCGGCCGCGTCTACAAAAATATGTCATCGCGCGCCGCAAGCATGCTCAAAGAAGAGATCGAGCTGCTGGGACCGACACGGATGCGTGAGGTCGGCAAGGCGCAGCAGCAGATCGTGGACGTGATTCGTACGCTCGAAGAGAACGGGCAGATCGTTATCGCGCGTGGCGCTAAAGACGAACGACTGGTTTAATGGGTAAAGTCGTTCGCGAAGCGCGCTTTATCGACGGTTCGTACGTCGTCCCGATCCCGCATTTCGATCGTGCCGCCGAGCCCGAGCGGCAGGGAGAACTCGACGCCCGCTTCGCGGCGCCGTTCCGTGGCGATGCGGACGTGCTCGAGCAGCCGGTTCCCGAACCGATCGTTGAAGAAACGCCGGTACCGCAGATCGATTGGGACGCGGTTGCCGCCGAAGCGGACGCATTGATCGATCGGGCCGCGGAGGATGCGCGGACGCTGCTTGCGGACGCAGCCGAACGCGGACGCGCGCTCATCGCGCGAGCCGACGAGCGCGTCCTCGAGATCGAGAGCCAGGCCAAGGCGAGCGCTCGCGAACAGGGATTCGCCGAGGGTCGCCAGCAGATCGAAGCCGAGACGGCCTCACTGATCGCGACGTTGCGCGAGCTCGTTGACTCGGCGCGTAACGAACGCCACACGGTTATCGAGGGCGCGGAGCCGGAGCTGGTACGTCTGGCGATGGCGATCGCCGAAAGCGTCGTGCATCAACACATCGCGTTGGATCCTAGCGTCGTGGTCGAAAACGTCCGCAATGCGCTCACGCGCTTAGTGTCGCGCGAGGTCGTAACGCTCCGCGTCAATCCGATAGATCTCGACATGATCCGCCAGCATCGCGATGCGATCGTGGCGTCGCACGACGTCGAGCACTTGCGGATCGTCGAGGATCAGCGCGTGGATCGCGGCGGCGTCGTCCTCGAGACCGAGGCCGGCACGATCGATGCCAAGATTTCCACGCAGTTGCGCGAAGCGCGCAAGGCGCTGCAGAACGATGAGGCCATCGAACTCGGCCAATCCGGCACGGAGCTGCTCCGTCCGCCGGCCCAGGCGAGCTAGGCGGCCGCCGTGTCGATGACGTTTAACGCCGACCGCTATATCGCCAACTTACGCAACGCGGATCTCGTTTCGCAGTACGGCAAAGTTCGCCAGGTCATCGGTGTGGTGATCGAGAGCCACGGTCCGAATATGGCGATCGGCGAAACGTGCTCGATTTCGTACAAGCGTACCGCCGAGCCGGTGCTTGCCGAAGTCGTCGGATTTCGCGACAGCAAGGTCTTGATTATGCCGCTTGGCGAGCTCAAGGGCATCGGCGCCGGCAGCGACGTGATCGCGCATGGAAAGCCGCTCGAAATCGGAGTCACCGATCGGCTGCTGGGCCGCGTGCTCGACGGCCTGGGCCGCCCGATGGACGGTAAGGGATCGATCGTGGCCGATCATCGCGCCGAAGTGAACTCGGCGCCGCCCGGGGCGCTCACGCGCCAACGGGTAACCGAGCCGCTGGCGCTGGGTATCCGGGCGATCGACGGAATGTTGACCTGCGGTAAGGGGCAGCGCGTCGGCGTGTTCGCCGGTTCCGGCGTCGGCAAATCGACGATTTTGGGGATGATCGCGCGTAACACGTCGGCCGACGTCAACGTGATCGCCTTGGTCGGCGAGCGCGGTAAAGAAGTACGCGACTTCATCGAGCGCGATCTCGGCGAAGAGGGCCTGCGCCGCAGCGTCGTCGTCGTCTCCACCAGCGATCAGCCGGCTCTGGTCCGCATCAAGGCCGCATCCGTGGCAATGACGATCGCCGAGTACTTTCGCGACCAAGGGTTGGACGTGATGTTCATGATGGACTCGGTCACGCGGTTTGCCATGGCCCAGCGCGAGGTGGGCCTAGCGATCGGCGAGCCGACGACGACTCGCGGCTACACGCCATCGGTCTTCGCCATGCTCCCAAAACTGCTCGAGCGAGCCGGGACGTCCCAACGCGGGACGATTACGGGACTCTTCTCGGTTTTGGTGGACGGAGACGACATGAACGAGCCGGTTGCCGATGCGGTGCGCTCGATTCTCGACGGGCACATCGTGCTTTCGCGCCAACTCGCCTCGGCGAATCATTATCCCGCCATCGACGTCCTGCAGAGCGTCAGCCGCGTGATGCCCGACGTCGTCGATGAAAACCACTACTCGGCGGCATCGGCGATTCGCGACGTGCTTGCGACCTATCGCGATGCCGAAGATCTCATCAACATCGGCGCCTACGTGCAGGGCAGCAATCCCCGCGTCGATCTAGCGCTCTCGAAAATCGAATCGATCCGACACTTTCTGCGGCAAGGCATCTACGAAACGACCGGGTACGAACAGGCGGTGCAGTCGCTCATGAGCGTCGCATAATGGCACGCCGCTTCCGCTTTACGCTGCAACCGCTCCTCGAGCACCGCGGCCGCATCGAAAACCAAAAGCAGCAAGCCGTGGCGCTGCGTCAGATCGCGCACGATGAAGCCCAGCGCGATCTCGACCGGCTCGACCGCGAGTTTCGCGATAGTTCGGCGCGCTTGCGCACCGAGCATAAACGCTACGACCTCGAGCAGTTACGGCTCCATTACGCGCACGTGCAATTTCTCGATCGAGCCATCGTGGCGCAGATCCGCGTGGTCGCCGAGCGTAGGATCGAGCTCGACCGCTCGCGCCAGGAACTCTTGGCATCGAGCAAAGAACGCAAGATCGTGGAGAAGCTCAAAGAGCGTCGCCGCGAAGCATTTACGAACGAAGAGTTGCGCATCGAGCAGAACGAACTCGACGACGGAAACGCTCGCCGGTTCGGCCGGAGCATGCAACAGATGGGAGGAGCATCGTGATCGTAACGCGCCAACGGCGTAAGACCTTTCCGTGGAGTCGCGTGCTGTTGCCGCTGATCGCCATCGCACTGGTCGCATTCGCCTTCGTCTGGCAGCCGTCGCGAAACGAGATCGTCAACGGTCCGCTTGCCCCGGTTTGGCGCGCGAGCGCTCCGATGGCCGACACGATCGCCGGACCATTCCATTTCGCCGCGCAAAATCAAGCGATGACCGATTTGAAGCACCAGATCCTCCAATTGCAACATCAGGTTACCGCCGCGCAAAATGCTTCGAAGTCCAAAGACCGGCAAATTTCGAGACTTCAGGCGCAGATAACGCAATTCGAATCGCAAGCTGCGAATGCGAAAGCCGCCAAGCCTTCCGCGTCGTCCGGCTCGCCGATCGCGGCCGGGTCGGCCGCCGCCGGAACCGGCACGAGCGCGCAAGCCGGCCCCACGACCGGCGATCTTTCGGCCGGGGCTACCCCGGATATGCGGCGCACCGCCCAGTATTGGGCGAACATGGAACCTCAGAACGCCGCGAAAGTCGTGCAAAAATTGCCCTCTGCGTACGTCGCGCGCGTGATGTCGCTCATGTCACCGGATGCCGCGGGCGCGATTCTGGATGCGTTGCCGGCAGCGGTCGCCGCGCGGCTGACGCAGGAACACCCCGAGCTGCGACGGTAAGAAGCGCGCATGATCGTCCGCCTCGCAGCATGGTATCGTTGGCATTGGCTCCTGGGAGTCCAGCGGTAGCGGCATGCGTTCGTTCGGAGAAATATCCGTAGAAGGCCGCCCGCAACCGGGCGGCCTTCTCGTATCCCGGGCCCGCACCATCGGGTCCGACGTCCTCACGCCGATCGGCGCCTATCGCGCGCTGGCAACGCCGGGCAACGCGTGTTTGCTCGAAAGCGTCGAGCACGGCGGCCGCATCTCGCGCTACTCGTTCATCGGCCTGGATTACCTGCACAGCGAATCGTTCGAGGCCACCCCCGACATGTACGAGCGCATTCGCGCGATGGTGCGTGGCTATCGGATCGCAGGCGATCGCCCGGAACTCGGCGGTGCACTGCTCGCATTTGCCTACGACGCCGCTCGGCCGTCCGCGCGGATGAACCCCGGGCACGCCGCCGAGCCGCCCATGCCCGCCGCCTATGTGACGATTCCGTCGAGCTGGCTCATCTTCGACCACTTCACGCACACGTTAACGATCTGGGCCTGCGGGGAGGACGAGCGATCCGTCGACGCACGTATCGATGCGTATATCGAGCGTCTGCTGGCCGCGCGACCGGTCCTTGCCGCGCCCGTACGAGCGATCGGCCCCGTGTGGTCGTCGCTCGATCGCGATGCCTACCTGAGTCGCGTCGCGCGGATCAAACAGCACATCTACGACGGCGACGTCTATCAACTCCAAATCGGCATCCGCTTCGGCGTCGATCTAGAGGGCGACGCGTTCGATCTCTACCGCGCGCTGCGGCGAAGAAATCCCTCTCCCTACATGTTCTACGTGGACGCGCCGTTCGGGCAATTGCTTGGCGCCTCGCCGGAGTTCTTGGTGCGTCTTGAAGGGCGCCGCGCGCGCATTCGCCCGCTCGCCGGCACCCGCTCGCGCGGCGCGAATGAAGCAGAAGACGAACGGATCGCCGGCGAGTTGCTGCAGAACGAAAAGGAACGCGCCGAGCACGTGATGCTGGTCGATCTCGGTCGCAACGATTTGGGCGCGGTTTGCGAATACGGCAGCGTCGCCGTGGACGAACTCTTGCAAATCGAGCGCTATAGCCACGTGATGCACATCGTTTCCGACGTGGTGGGAACGCTACGCGACGGCCGCGACGGCCTCGATCTCTTCCGAGCCGGCTTCCCCGCGGGGACGGTCACAGGAACGCCCAAAGTGCGCGCGATGCAACTCATCGACGAATTCGAACCGGTCTCGCGTGGTTTCTACGCGGGAAGCATCGGCCGCTGGTCCTTCGGCGGAGACTTCGATTCATGCATCACGCTGCGCAGCTTGCACGCGCACGATAGACGCGTGTATTGGCAAGCCTCCGCGGGCATCGTCGCCGATAGCGACCCGCAATCGGAGTACGAAGAAGTGCTACAGAAGACGCGCATCGCGCGCGAGGTATTGGGATTGTGACCCATTGTACCTGTTGGCCGCATGCCCTACGTTCGTTGGGGGACGTGCGATTTTTGCGCAATCGACAGGATGTCGACTTCCTTTGGCCGTTGCGCAAAAACGTACGAGTAGGAAGCGCGCAGGATGCGCGCTGACGAACGGTCCCCCAACGGACGTAGGGCATGCGGCCAACAGGTAGCCGCACGCTCGGGAATGGGAGGTGAATGTGCGCGTTCTGTTCGTTGATAATTACGATTCGTTTGCGTACAACGTCGTGCATTTGTTTGCGGCGGCGGGTTGTGCGCCGGACGTGGTGCTGAACGACGATTCGGTGCTTGAAGCCGCGTTGCTCGATCGCTACGATGCGCTGGCGATCGGCCCGGGGCCCGGTAATCCGTCGCAGAAGCCGCAGATGATGGCGCTGCTGCGAGCGGCGATCGCGCGTTCGATGCCGACGTTCGGCGTCTGCCTGGGATTGCAGGCGATCGGGGAAGCGCTGGGCGCAACCGTAACGCACGCGCCCAGCCAAATGCATGGGAAGACCTCCGCCATTTCGCACGACGCTTCGGGCGTCTTTAGCGGCCTGCCCTCGCCGTTTACGGCGACGCGCTATCATTCGCTCGCATTGGACCCGGCCACGATCCCTTCGGCGTTGCTGGTTACGGCCCGCAGCGAAGACGGCGTGATTCAGGGGATCGCCCATCGCGCGTTGCCGGTGCACGCGGTGCAATTCCACCCGGAGTCGGTGCTGAGCGAGCACGGCGAAGCGTTGATTCGCAATTTTTTGCGGCTCGCGCGATTGACGGCTACGGCGGCACCGTGATAGACTTCGCGTTAATGACAACCACGCAGACCGCTCGTTGGTGGTGGCACCTGACCGCAGAAATTGCCGGTGAGGCGCGCGTGCTATTGTCGTGGAGCGAATGAACTAGAAGCTGGTTCACCATCGTTGACGAGGCCGCCCCAACCGGGGCGGCCTCGTTTTTTATGCGTCGAGTTAGGAGTAGTGTTCCGTGTATCAATTGGCGAGCAGGGGAGAGCGTGAAGGGTCGATCGTCGACGTGGACGGGGTGCGTTTCGGTGAGGGCTTCGTCGTTATCGCCGGCCCGTGCGCCGTCGAGGACGAGTTCCAGATGGAGGCGGTCACGCGCGGCGTTGCGTCCTGCGGCGCCCACATGCTTCGCGGCGGCGCTTTCAAGCCGCGGACGTCGCCGTACTCATTCCAAGGCTTGGGTGAAGCCGGGGTCGAGCTGATCGCGCGCGTCGCCGAAAAGCATCGGATGCCGACGGTCGTGGAAGCGATGGCCGAATCGCAACTCGGCCTGCTTTCCTCGCACGTATCGATGATTCAGATCGGTGCGCGGAACATGCAGAACTACTCGTTGCTGCAGGCCGCCGCCCGAACCGGGAAGCCGATCCTGCTCAAGCGCGGCCCGGCCGCGACGTTGGACGAGGTCCTGTACGCCGCCGAGTACCTCTTGGTCGAGGGCAACGAGCGGGTGGTTTTATGCGAACGCGGCGTCCGCGGATTCGATCCGCAGACCCGCAACCTCTTCGATTTGGCTGGGGCGCTGCGGCTCAAGGAGCTAACGCACTTGCCCGTGATAGTCGACCCCAGCCATGCGACCGGACGGCGCAGCTTGATTGCGCCGCTGGTCGCAGCGTCCGCCGCGGCGGGTTTGGACGGTGCGATGGTGGAGGTCCATCCGGACCCGGCCCGCGCGCGGTCGGACGCAGAACAGGCACTCGACTTGGGTGCCTTCGCCGGACTGATGGCCCGGGTAGCGCCTGCCCCTAAGGTCGCCGCCTCGCCGAGCCGATGAAATTAGCGAGGGTCCATGCGTGGGCCTTCGTATCGAATTGGTGCGAAAGGAGGTGAATGGAATATGGCATCAATCAGTCCTTTTATCGGGATTTTACCGGTAGCGCATGGCGGCGCTCCGGGCTTCAAATCGCCGGTCACCTCCATGCAAAGCCCGACCGATCGGGGCACGACGGTTGCTACGGCACCGAACGCCTTCGCATCGATCTTTGCATCGCTCGGCCTACCCGGCTTAGCGCGCGGCGCGACGCCGCAACCGGTCGCATCGAAGAATGACCTCGCTGGAACTTCGAGCGGCGGTGCAACCTCGCAAGTGGTCTCACAGGTGACGGGTTTGCTGCAAAGTGGAGTCCCACTCTCGTCGATCATTGCCCGCCTCTCGTCGATCATCTCCGCAGCGTTGCATCGAGCATTGCCGCAAGGGATGGCTTCGGTATCGGGTCAGATCGATAGCTCGCTCTTGCAATCCCTCACGAACGCGCTCTCTCCACCCGCACATGCTCCACCTGGAACCGCCGCCGAACAAGCGGCGACCCTCGTAGCGCAGTTGCAGCAATGGCTGAGCGGAGTTGCGGGGGTAGCGCAGGGACAAGCAGGGCAGCAGAGCGACATCTCGGGATCAATCTTGGACACCACTTCGGTGAAAGAAACCCCGGCCCAGCACGACACACAGCGAACGTCAAACTTCGCGTTTGACGCCGCAAGCCTCGCGCAATCGCTCCTCGCAACGGTGACGGCATCGCTGTCTCCGCCTGTTTCGTCTTCTCCGCAGACCGCGCAAAACGCGGCGACGCTCGTACCCTCCGTACCGGCGCACGGCGCCGATACGGCGATATCATCCGTCGCTACGTCAACCCCGGCGCCGGCCAACGGGCAAACGGCTGCACCCGACCTTCTGGCGCGCATGATCGTGCGCGCTTCGAGCGTCGACGCGCAGTTGAATGCTCCGGCGATTGCGGCTGCAGCCTCGGAGGCCACTTCGCAGGCAACCGCCGCCGCTACGCGTGGCGACGGAACGCTCTCAACCCCGTCCATGCTCGCCGCCCGCTTTGCGGCGGCGTTAGCAACGACGGTGGGCGTGCCCGCGTCCGGATCGTCATCCGATGCGCAAACCTCCACGTGGACCGGTTCGGGCTTCGGCACGGGCCGCGACACTTCGCGTACCGCATCTGCCCGCTCCACGACGGATCAGCCGAGCCTTGCGCTCGGTGCGCTTCCGACCGTGGCGATGCAGACGCAAGCGCAACAAGCGGCGATGCCCGCAACGCCCGCGCTACCCGATCCAACGGCGATCGTGGAGCAGGTCGTCAAAGGCATGGCGATGCGCAGCCTCTCCAACGGGACCTCGGAGATTCGGCTGAGATTGTTCCCCGAAAATCTCGGGGAGGTCTCGATGAAGCTCACGATCGCGGGATCTTCGGTCAACGCCAGTATCGTAGCGCAGAACAGCACCGTGCAAAGCGCGCTGGTTAACGGCCACCAACAACTCGCGCGTTCCTTGAATGAAGCCGGCCTGACCCTCTCGGGTTTCTCGGTCGACGTTTCGGGGGGCGATGCCGGTAACGGCGGCAACAAAGACCGTGCCTCCGGCTTCGGCCGACACTACGTCATCCACGAACTACCGGGATCGCCCGAAGCGATCGCGGCAACCGGCCCGAGTTCGTCGCCCTCGATCGTCAACGGATCGACCCTCGAACTCTTCAACTATCTCGTCTAGGAGGACGATATGTCCCTAACCACTACGTCCGGAATCAACCAACTGATCAACGTGAATCAGCCGACGACAACGCCGCCGAGTTCTACGCTTGGTCCGAATGCGTTCCTGACGCTACTCACCACGGAGCTGCAGAATCAAGACCCGACGCAGCCCCAAGACCCCACCCAATCGGTGACGCAACTCGCACAATTTTCGCAGTTGCAATACCAGCAGCAGTTGAGCTCGTCGTTCCAATCGTTCCAGTCCAACTTCGGCGTGATGCAGGCTGCATCGCTCGTTGGTAAGACCGCAACGGTGAACACCGGGACCAACGCAACGACCGGCAATTCCTCGACCGCCACCGGTACGATTTCGTCGATCACCGTGCAGAACGGCACGCCCTACTTCACGATGACGAACTCGAGCGGCACCGCGTTGACCGATAACAACGGCAACCCGCTGCTGTTCTCGATCTCGGACATCGTCGGCATCGGTAGCTAAATCGTGGATTCGAACGACATCAATCGCGTTCAATCGTCCGCGATTATTCCCGGACCCGGGCCGCGCCCGGTCGGGCAACCGGTCCAGATCCCGCCAACGAGCTCGGAGAGCTTTCGCTCGGCGCTCGAGCGCGCGTCGTCCTCGTCTTCGACGAGCGAGCCGCTCAAGTTCTCGGCGCACGCCATCGCGCGCTTGCAATCGCGCAACATCAGCCTCTCGAACGACGACGTGGCCAAGATGAACGCGATGGCGGACAAAGCTGCGGCGAAAGGTGCGAAAAACTCGCTTTTCATCATGCGCGATACCGCGATGGTGGTAAGCATCAAGAATCGCACCGTCATTACCGCCGTCGATGCGGAATCGATGAAAGAGAACGTGTTCACCAATATCGACTCCGCGGCAATCATTTAACGCACTATCTGAGGCGGACCGCTTGCGGGGCCTCAGCCGTGTTACCGATCGAAAGAGGTAACGCGGATCCATGCTAGAGGTTAGATTCCATGGCATTCGATTCAATGTTCACCGGCATCACCGGCTTGAACGCATACCAGAGCTGGATCGATATGATCTCGAACAACATCGCGAATACGGCAACCACCGGCTTCAAAGGCCAGCGGATGACGTTCGCCGACATGTTCTATCAGCAATCCGGCTACCCGTCGGGGCCGACCGCGACCAGCGGCGGCATCAACCCGCAAGACCAGGGCTTGGGCGTCAAGGTCAACTCGATCGACACGCAGTTCGGTCAGGGCGGCCTCGAAACGACCGGCGTCAATACCGATCTCGCGATCAACGGCGACGGATTCTTCATCCTGCGCAACACCAACGGCACTTCGGCGCCGACCTACACCCGCGACGGCGCGTTCTCGCTCAACTCCAACGGGCTCTTGTACGATCCCGCCTCGGGTCTGGCCGTGCAAGGCTACATGACCGGCACGAACGGGCAGATCTCGCAGACCGGCAGCCCCGGCAACGTCACGATCCCGCTCGGCTTGCAAGAGCAGGCCACGGCGACGGGCTCGGGCACCAAGGTTGGACCCAGCTCGAACGACCAGGTCTTCGACATGGCGATGGGCGGGAATCTCGACCAGACGCAGTGGTCGCAGCAGTTCCTCTATAACGTCGGAGCGACCGTTACCAGCGGCACGCCGAAGTCGATCTCGACTACGGTTTACGATTCGCTCGGCAACGCGCACCAAGCCACGATCACTTACACCCCGGACGTTGCGGGCGCAACCCCGGCTAGCGTAGCTTCGGCCGGCGTCCCCAATACCACGGGCGCTCCGACGGTCAACCTAGCGGCTAGCCAAAACGACACCATTAAGATCGTCTCAAACGCAGCCGGAACGTCTGCACTCGTGAGCGATACGCTTGGGAATTCCCAGACCGTTGCCGCCGGCCAGACGGTCACCATGGGCGGCGCGACGTTTACGCTCGCTAGTCCCATGCCCGGAACCAACACGCAAACCGTCACCGTCACTGCGGCGACGAACGGCCTTCCCAGCTCGGTACAGGTAGAGAACGGAACGGCTGTGGTTCCGGCCACGCGCTGGCAGGTGAGCGTCAGCTTTGCCGACGGCACCCAGTTCTCGACCATCGCGACCCCCGGAACGGTCGGCGCGGGCGGCGCCGTCACGGCTCCGACGTACGGCACCGGCTCGTCGGGGACCATCGGGTACGCGTATTTCGACCAGAACGGGCAGTTCATCAACTCCTCGGCCATCGAGAGCGGCGTCCCCGGATACCAGCTCGATACCAACGCGACCGCGTATCTCCATACCGGAAACGGCGGCCTGCCGGCGATCGCTCAAGGCAACCAGATCAACGTGACCCAATGGGGACCCAGCGCCGGCAACAACTCCAATGCCCCGACCGCGGGCGGAGCGGCACCGACGCCCGGCCCGATCGGGCTCGACTACTCCGGCGATGCCAGCTTAGCGGGCGCCTACACGGCCAGCGTGGTTTCGCAGAACGGCTACCCGGCCGGCACCCTCGCGAACATCACGGTCGGCCAGGACGGTACCGTCACCGGCGCCTTCACCAACGGCCAGAACCGGGCACTGGCGCAAGTCGCGGTAGCCACCTTCCAAAATGAGGACGGCCTCTCGCGCATCGGCGGGAACCAGTTCTCGTCCACGTCGGCCTCCGGGCTCGCACAGGTCGGGACGGCCGGCGCGGGCCGATTCGGATCGATCGTTGCGGGGTCGCTCGAGCAATCGAACGTCTCCCTCTCGACCGAATTCACCAACCTGATTCTCGCGCAGCGCGCATTCGAAGCGAATACGCGTGGCATCACGACTGCCGACCAAAATCTGCAGACCGTGATCCATCTCCAGGCGAGCGAGAACTAGCGCTCCACCCACCGTCCCCACCACCATGCGGGGAAGCGGAGCGGGGGCTGTCGACGGATCGACGGCCCCCGTTTTCTATCCGGGCGTGGGCCTTTGGTCCCCACGCGCAGAAGCGAACCGCGTGATACAACTGATCCGCCTTAACGGGCAAGCCGTCATGGTAAACAGCGACCTCATCGAGTCGCTCGAGGAGACCCCCGATACCGTCGTGACGCTGACTTCCGGCAATAAACTGATCGTCCGCGACCGCATGGCGCAGGTCCAGCAGAAGATTATCGATTTCAAACGAAAGATTTACGGCCCCGCCGAGTAGGGGCCCGGCCGAGCGAAACTTGATGTTCGGGCCGTCGTGGCCGATACCACTTGTAGACAACCACCAGCGGAGATCGATCGTTGGACATCGCGACCATAGCCGGCTTGATACTCGGGTTCGGCGCCATCTTTGTTGCCGGATACGTCGGCGGAACAGATCCTCACATCATCTTTGGACGATGGGAAGCTTTGTTTTTGATCATCGGCGGAACCCTCGGCGCCACGTTAACCTCTTTTCCCATGCGGGTTTTCGTGCGCGGGTTCTTTGGCGGTTTCCGCACGGCGTTCATCGAGCCCAACTATCACGAGCGCGACGTCATCTCGACGCTTGTTTCCTTTGCAGAGAAAGCTCGGCGCGAGGGGCTGCTGGCGCTGGAAAACGAGGCGGCGGCGCTCGACGATGAGTTCATGCGCAAAGGCATTCAACTGGTCATCGACGGCCGCGATACGGAGATCATTCGCCGCGTGCTCGAGACCGAGGTGAGCAACACGCAAGAAGCCGGCGGCAAGGCCGAAGCGGTCTTCACGTGCTTGGGCGGCTACTCGCCCACGCTGGGTATCATCGGAACAGTGCTCGGCTTGATCGGCATGCTCAAGGGCCTCTCCGAGATGGGCAACAGCAGCAACGTGGCCGGAACCATCGGCGTGGCAACCGCGCAAGCGTTCGTCGCGACGTTCTTCGGCATCATGTTTGCCAATCTGCTATGGTTGCCGCTCGCGACCAAGATCAAAGAGCGCAACGGCGAGTTGTTGCTGGTCCGCGAGATCATGATCGAGGGAATTCTCGCGATCCAAGCCGGCGACAATCCGCGCTTGCTCGAAGAAAAACTCCTCGCATTCCTGGACCCCAAGGAGCGCGAGCCGGATGTAGAAGAGGGCGGAGCCGTTGCAGGGGAGGCCGGTTACTCGGCCTCGTCGGCATAGCGCACCCGATCGATGGCACAACCGGCAAAGACCGCCGCCCGCGCGGCCGAATCCAAGTTCCGCAATCGTCAGAAAGAGCAATCGCTCGAAACGGCCGGTATGATGCGCTGGCTATTGACGTATGCGGACATGATCACGTTGATGCTCGCGCTCTTCATTATTCTCTTCGCGATGTCGACGATCAGCCGCGTGAAAGTGCAGCAGTTCGCGCGCAGCGTCTCGGGCGGTTTCGACAATACCTGGTCGGTCAACCAGCCGCCGAGCGGCGGAGCGAACGGCAGCCAGGCCAACAACGCGAGCGCCAGCATTCCGGCCATTCAAAAAGACCTCGAAAAATTCGTGCAGCAGCACCGGCTCGGCAAGCAAGTGCAGGTCCACGTCGACCATCGCGGATTGGTGATTACGCTGCTTTCGGACCAGTCGTACTACGATAGCGGCAGCGCCGAGCTGCGGCCGCATACCAAGCAGATCCTGGATGGTATCGATACATTTCTGGTCAAGAATAAGAACCTGATCCGGGTCGAGGGCAATACGGATAACGTCCCGATCCATAACGCCCTCTATCCCACGAATTGGGAACTTTCGGCGGCGCGGGCCGTCAACGTGGTGCGGTATCTGGTCGAAAAGGACCATCTCGACCCGTACCGCATCTCGGCGGCCGGGTATGGAGAGTATAAGCCGCGAACGCAGAATCGCACGGAAGCAGAACGTCAGCAGAACCGTCGGGTGGATATAGTCCTGCTCAATGCGACGCTTTCAAAAGCGGAGAAAGGTCAATAGCGTTCTCGGATGTCGAGTCTCTCACAAGAAGAAATTGATGCGCTCATCAACCAGCTTTCGGGGCAGGGCGGAGCGCCCGCTAAAGAAGCCATCGACGGCCGGCGGGTCAAGTCGTTCGATTTCCGCTTCAACAAGCGGCTCGATAAATTTAGCAACAATCAGTTGCAGACGTTGCGGACGCTTCACGAGAATTTCACGCGCCTGCTCAACAACTCGCTCTCGGTATATTTAAGGACGCGCGTCGAAGCGACGATCATCTCGATCGAACAGATCAGCTACGGCGACTTTATCGCCTCGATCGGTACGCCTTCGATTCTGGCAATCTATTCGATGGATCCGTTGCCGGGCAGCGGTATCGTGCAGGTCGATCTCAATTTAGTATTCTCGATCATCGACCGCTTGTTGGGCGGACCGGGCTGGTTTCCGAACAAGCTTCGCGACCTCACCGATATCGAGCGAACGCTGATGCAGCGCTTCATGGCGCGCATGCTCAACAGCTACCGCGAATCGTGGAACTATCTGTTGACGCTCTCGCTTAAGATCGAGGCGCTCGATTCGAACCCGCAGTTCATCCCGCGTATTATTCCGCTCGATCAAATCGTGGCATACGTATCGATGGAATTGAAGGTTGGAGATATGGCCGGGGTGATGAACTTCTGCCTCCCGTATCTCGTGCTGCAGTCGATCGGACAACAGTTGACCGATTTCCAATGGTCGCCGACGGTGATCGCCGGACGCGGCATGACCGAGGAAGACATCGCGCAATTGACGCGCAACGTCGAACGCGCCGATGTCGAGGTCGAAGTGGAGTTGGGCAAGACGATGCTCTCGCTGCGGGATCTCGTGGTACTGCGCGAAGGCGACGTCGTGGTGTTTGACAAACTGACCAGCGAACCGCTCAGCGCCAGGGTTAACGACAAAGAGAAATTCCGCGTGTTCCCGGGGCGGAATAAAGATCAGGTGGCGGTGCAAGTAGCTCAAGTCATCCATAGCGAGGACGAATAGCGTATGCCGGATATGCAACAACTAGCCGATGCGATGCTGGCGGCCGCCGGCACGGTGCTCGGCCGGTTGGTGGAGCAACCCGCCGCGGCGACCGCAGCGACCCGCAACGATCACGAGGGATCGATCAAGACCGACGGTGACGAGTTGGTGACGATCGCCGAAATCCCGTCGCTGGGCGCGCAGATCGTCGTCCGCTTTCCGAAGTCCGATATGCAACACGTCGTGGGCGTGATGCTGGGCGGGAGCGAGGACATGGCCGAGATGGGGCCGATGCAGCTCTCGATCGCCTCGGAGACCGCATCTCAGATTTCAGCCGCGATGATCGAGCAACTCGCACAGGAGCTCGGAACGAGCGCGGAAGGCGTGCACGCCGAGCTCTGCACCGATGCGACGCTCTTGCCGCCGCCGCCGTTCGAATCGTACGAGGGCGAAGTGCAAGTCGGCGCCGATCTCACGCCGCGTCTGAGCTTGGATTTCGCCGCGATTACCCTCTCGAAATTCGGGCTATCCCCGGCGCAGCAAGCCGCGCCTGCGGCCGCTCCGGAACCGGTTGCTCCCGAGCCACCGCCACGCCAATCGCCGTCCGCGGCGCGGGCTTCGGCGGCGGTGAGCAATGCGCAAACGGTGGCCTTTACGCCGATGCAGCCAACCCCGGTGCGGGCGGCGCAGCCCGGGCAGGCCAACCTGGATCTCGTTCACGACGTGCCGCTGCAGATCAGCGCGGTCCTAGGAAAGACCGTGATGCCGCTGCGGGAGGTCGTTTCGTTCCAGTCCGGGACCGTATTCGAGCTCGATAAGCTCGCTGCCGAACCGATCGATCTCTATGTGAACAATATCCTGATCGCGCGTGGAGAGGTCGTCGTGGTCGATGATAAGTACGCGGTGAAGATCAGCGAACTCAATCCGCAGATCGGTTGATCGCCGGCGTGTCCAGCGGATTTTGGTCGAACTACATCCTGGCGCTGGTCGTGGTTGGGCTCATGCTCGTGGGCCTGTGGGTGGTCGTGCGCGGGATCGCGCGCGGACGCGTCCTGCTTTCGGCGGATCGGCGGCTCGTCACGGTTTTGGAATCGACGATGCTCTCGCAGCACGTTTCGCTGCACGTCGTGAAGGTGGGTGCTCGATATCTGCTGGTCGGCGGCGGCAACGCGCAGGTGAGCACGCTGGCGGAGCTTCCGACCGACGAGGTCGAGCCGTGGCTCGCCGCGCAGCGCTCGGTACTCGGGATGCAGCGCTCGTCGCTGATGGACACGTTCAAGACCTTTCGTAGGAAGCCGTGAAGAAGGTTCGCGCGGTTCTGGCGCAGGTTTGGGAGCGCCACCAATGGTTTCTCATCGGCGCGGCACTGGCGGTCTTCACGCTATGGGTGTTGCCGGCGATTGCCGCTGCGGCGACGGCGCCCACCGCGCCGACCTTGCCGATTCCGTCGCTGAATATCGGCGTCGGCGCGGCCAAGAGCCCGACCCAAGTCGTGGCCGCGCTCCAGATTCTCTTGCTGCTGACGGTGCTGGCGCTGGCGCCGACGTTGCTGGTAATGGTGACGTCGTTCACGCGGATCATCGTCGTGCTCTCGTTCGTGCGCACCGCGCTCGGGACGCAGCAGACGCCCCCGAACCAGGTCCTCATCGGCCTAGCGCTGTTCCTGACGTTCTTTACGATGAACCCCGTCATCCGTGCGGTCAACACCAACGCCTTGCAGCCGTACATGAAGAACCAGATTTCGCAATCGGTGGCGCTCGATCGCGCCGCCGCTCCGTTGCGCACGTTCATGTTCAAACAGACCCGCGAGAAAGACATCCAACTGTTCTATTCGATTTCGAAAGAGCCGCGGCCGAAAGCCCAGGCCGACGTGCCGACGTATCTGTTGATACCGGCGTTCGTCATCTCCGAGCTCAAGACGGCGTTCGAGATCGGGTTCGCGATCTACATTCCGTTTATTGTCATCGATATGGTGGTTGCGAGCATCTTGCTCTCGATGGGCATGATGATGCTTCCGCCGATCATCATTTCATTACCGTTTAAAATCTTGATCTTCATTCTGGTCGACGGATGGAATTTGACCGTGGCCGCGATCTTTCAGAGTTTCAAGCAATGACCTTCGGCGACGCGATCGGGCTCGGGCGAGAAGCGGTCTTCGTTGCGCTGGTGGCGGCAGCTCCGGTGTTGCTGCTGAGCATGATCGTCGGTTTGGTGGTCTCGCTCTTCCAGGCGGTGACCCAGATCCAAGAACCCACGCTTGCGTTCATTCCCAAGATCGTCACGGCCGGCTTTGCGATTCTGTTCTTCGGCCCGTTCATTTTGGCGATGCTGACCGATTTCATGAGCCGCGTTTTTTCGAATCTGCCTAGTTACATCAGGTAACCGTGGTCGATCTTTTCGGCCTGAGCGGCGCGCAATTCGAAACCTTTCTTCTCGTATTCATTCGCATCAGCACGATGCTCTTCGTTTTTCCGGCGATCTCGTCGCCGCAGGTTCCCATGCAGGTGCGCCTGGGGCTGAGCGCGCTACTGGCGTTCATCCTATACCGGAGCGTTCCGCTGGTGACGCTCGCGCCCGGCATATCTGAGCTGGTGTTCGCGGTGGTCTGCCAAGTAGTCTTGGGCCTGCTCGTCGGATTCGTTTCATCGTTCGTCTTCATTGGGATTCAATTTGCGGGCGAGTTGATCGATCTCCAGATCGGATTCGCCGTAGCGAATGTGATTAATCCGACCACCCAGCAACAGGTGACGATTATCGGCGAGTTCGAGTTGGCGATCGCGACGCTGCTCTTTTTCGTGACCAACGCCCACTACTATCTGATTCAAGGCGTCGCGGGTTCGTTCAATCTGGTGCCGCTTCCGTACATCCATTTAGATCCCAGCGTGGCCGGGAACGTCATGATATTTTTCAGCGCGGCATTTACGTCGGCTTTTAAAATCGCCGCGCCGGTTGCCGTGGCGCTGTTCGTGACGAACATCGCCTTCGCGTTCATGTCGCGCGTCGCGCCGCAGATGAACGTGTTCGTGGTGGGCTTTCCGATTCAAGTGGGCGTCGGGCTGATTATGCTCGCGGTGACGATGCCGCTGCTTGGGAACGTCGCTCCCGATCTGTTCGCCAACGTGGCGTACCAGATGGACGTCGTCATGCGCGGCCTGCGCGTCCATTGAACGTAAAGAGCGCCCGGCCACGATGGCCGGGCGCTCTTTACGCGTGCTGAGGCGGGTTCCTAGAAGTAGAGGAACTGGCCGATCTTGTTGCCGGCCTGTTCGGTGAAGTACACTTCACCGTCGGGGCCGAGCGTGATGCCGTAGGGTGCCGCGGCGGCCGTCGGGACGGGATAGGCTTTGACGGCCTGCGTGCCCGGTACGAACTGCCCGATTTGATTGCCGGTCTGATCGGCGATGTAGAAGTTGTTATCTTCTCCGAGCACAAGCCCGACCGGGGCTTTGAGCGGTGCCAGAGGATACTCTCCGGTGAGCACGCCGTTGGTCGTGACGCGGCCGATCTTGTCGGCGGTGGTCTCGGTGAACCATAGCGCGCCGTCGCTGCCGTTAGCGATCGACGAGAGGCCGGCACCGGCGCTGACTTGTGTCTCGCTTACCGAACAGGCTCCGCCGGAGCAGCCGCTGATATTCAGCTTTCCGATGCGGCTAACGGCGGTTTCGACGAACCACAGGTTCGAATCGGGGCCGTAGACGATCGCGCCGGGCTGCGCGTTAGGCGTGGTGAGCGGATAGAAGGTTGTCGCATACGGCGGTGTGCTGGATGGGACGATCTTCCAGATACCGTTGGCTCCGGGATCGGTCACCCAGAGATTGCCGTCGAGCCCGGTGGCGATGCCGGTCGGCTTGGCCGCCGGGTTCGGGAGCGTGACCTCGGTGAAGGTGAACGTGTTGAGACTGAAGCGCGCGACCTTGCCCGCGCCGGGCTCGGTCATCCAGAGCTGCTGATCGGGGCCGGTGGTAATGCTGACCGGTCCGCCGTTCGCGCTGGGCATCGGGAACTCGGTAACGGTTGCCGTTTTGTCCAGCCTAGCGAGTTTGTTCGTGTTCGTTTCGACGAACCAGAGCGAGCCGTCGGCGCCGCGTGAGATGCCCTCAGGCTGCGCGTTGGCCGTGGGAATCGGATACTCGCTCGAGACTTTCGGCTGGAGCGTGGGGGCCGGGGTGGGGGTAGCGCTCGTGATCGGCGTGGCTTTGCCGCAACCGGCCAATAGCGCGGCTGCCATCGCCGCACCGGTGAAGATCCCCAGCGTTCGTTGCAATGTTCTCTCCTCGGAGTCGTGTTTGGGTCAGCCTCCCTTATTGGCAGGCTGCACCCACCTTCCCGCTTTGGCGTTCCCAGACTTGGAGAAAGTCGCAAAACAGCCGAAAACCTAAGGAACAGATGATAACCGCGAGTTCGAACGGTGCCTAAACCGGAGCAGACCGAGAAGGCCACCCCGAAACGCCGCGAGGAGTCGCGAAAGCGCGGCCAAGTTCCTAAGAGTCAGGAGCTTGGTGGCGCGGCGATTTTCCTCGTGAGCGTCTTCGTTATCCATGGCTTTTTCATGCAGACTATGGCCGGCCTTGAGTCCACGGCCACGGCCGTGCTCTCCCGGGTGGCGAACCACCAAGACTTCACCGTGAAGTCGGTCTGGTTGCTCTTTATCCAAGCGACCGGTGGGCTGGGCTTCGTCTTGGTGCTGCTCTTCGGCGTCGCACTGGTGGTGGGTATTCTGGCGAACGTGCTGCAGTTCGGTTTTCTTTTTACGATGAAGCCGCTCGCTCCGTCGTTCGGTAAACTCAACCCGATCAACGGCTTCAAGCGGCTCTTTTCCAAACAAGTCGTGGTCTCACTCGCCAAGCAGCTGATCAAGCTCTCCGCAGTCGGAATCTTGATTTACAGCGCGGTCTCCAGCAATCTCTCGTTCTTCGATAAGGTTGGGCAATCGACGCCCGCGACCATCGTCATGTTGACTGCCAATCTCATCTACGGCATCGCATGGAAATTCGGGATGCTGCTCGTGATCGTAGGTTTGCTCGATTTCGCTTACGAGAAGTGGCAGTTGGAGCAAAACCTCAAGATGACCAAGCAAGAGGTGCGAGACGAGCACCGGCAAGCCGAGGGTAACCCCGAGGTCAAGGGCCAGCTCAAGCGCCGTCAGCGCGAGAGTTCGCGCCGGCGCATGATGTCCGCGGTCCCGCGCGCGACGGTGGTGGTAACGAATCCGACGCACTATGCGGTCGCGCTCGAATGGGACGAGGTCGAGATGGACGCGCCGGTCGTCGTTGCGAAGGGCGCGGATTTAGTGGCAAAGCGGATTCGCGACCTTGCGCGGGAACATCGGATTCCGATCATGGAGAATCCTCCGCTTGCGCGCACGCTTTACGAGCGCGTCGAACTCGATCAATCCATTCCGCCCAATCTCTATGCCGCGGTAGCTCAGGTGATTGCCTTCGTGTATAAGCTCAAGCGAAAGACGATCGCATAATGGCCGCCGTTCCGACGACGACCGGCGCGGCGCCGCAGACGATCTCGCAACGGATTGCGGCGACGGCTCCGATTTGGATTGCCGGCGCATCGGTGATGCTGGTCATCCTGATGATCGTGCCGATTCCCACGCAGGTGTTGGACGCGCTCTTAACGCTGAACATCGCCGCCGCGCTGGTCATTATCGGTACGAGCCTCTATACCGAGAACGCGCTTTCGTTCTCGGTCTTTCCGTCGTTGCTCCTCATCATCACGCTCTTTCGCCTCTCGCTGAACATCACCGCAACGCGGCAGATTCTGCTGCACGGCTATGCGGGTGAGGTGATCGGGTTCTTCGGACAGATCGTGGTCGGCGGCAATTACGCGGTCGGGTTCGTGATCTTCCTGATCCTGGTCGTCATTCAGTTCGTCGTCATTACCAACGGCGCCGGGCGCGTGGCCGAAGTCGCGGCGCGCTTCACCTTGGACGCCATGCCCGGCAAGCAGCTGGCGATCGACGCCGACTTGAATTCCGGCCTTATCACCGAAGCCGACGCGCGGCAACGCCGCAAGGATATTCAACGTTCGGCCGATTTCTACGGCGCTATGGACGGCGCCAGCAAGTTCGTTCGGGGCGATGCGATCGCCGCGATCATCATCGTTGCGATCAATACCGTCGGCGGATTTATCGTCGGGGTCGCGCAGATGCACATGGATTTCGTGCAGGCGCTCCAGCACTTCACGCTGCTCACGGTCGGCGAAGGTATCGTGACGCAAGTCCCCGCGCTGCTGATCTCCACGGCAACCGGCATCATCGTCACGCGCGCGGCCTCCGAATCGGACTTCGGCAAAGATATCGTCAAGCAATTGAACGCGCAGCCGAACGCTATTCTGATCGCCGCCATCATGACCGGGCTATTTGGGCTCTTCGGCCTCGCGCGCTGGTTCATGCTCGTGATGTCGGCGATACTGTTCTTCGCCTACTTCGCTCGCCGCCGTGCGGTACTCGCGGCGGGCCCCACGGGCCTTGCCGCGCAGCAAGCCGTCGCCGCCGCCAGCGCCGCGGCCGCCGCGCCGAAGCCGGCCGAGAGCGTCGTGCCGCTGCTCTCGTACGATCCGATGGAACTCGAGATCGGCTTTGGATTGATTCCCCTGGTCGACGTCAATCAAGGCGGCGATCTGCTCGAGCGCATCACGTTGATCCGCCGCCATGCCGCGCGGGATCTCGGGATCGTGGTCCCGCCGATTCGCGTACGCGACAACCTGCAGCTCAAGCCCAACAGCTATCAGGTGAAGATTTATGGGTTGGAGGTCGCTCAGGCCGAAGTGATGGTCAGCCGGTTGCTGGCGATGAATCCGGGCACGGCGACCGCGCCCATCGACGGTATTCCGACGACCGAGCCGGCCTTCGGCCTGCCGGCGCTCTGGATCTCCGAATCGGCTCGCATCGAAGCCGAGATGGCGGGCTACACCGTCATCGATCCCACCAGCGTCATCGCGACGCACCTAACCGAAATCATCAAGGGCCACGCGCCCGACTTGCTGGGGCGCCAAGAGGTCTCGGCGCTGCTCGACAACATCAAATCCCACTACCCGGTGGTGGTGGAAGAGCTGGTTCCCGGCCTGCTGACGGTCGGCGAAATCCAGCGCGTACTCCAGAATCTGCTGCGCGAGCGCATCCCCGTCCGCAACCTCGTGCTGATCCTAGAGACCTTGGCCGACGCGGGGCGCGTGAGCAAAGACATCGACTATCTGACCGAAAGGGTCCGAGCGGCTCTTGCCCGCCATATTTCGGCGGAGTACGCTGAAAACGGCTTGCTCTCGGTGATTACGGTCGATCCGCGGCTCGAATCGCTGTTGGGTGAAGCCGTGCGCCGTGGCGAGGACGCCTATGCTCTGCTCGACCCGAATACGGTCGCGCGAGTCTACGCGTCGCTAACCAAGCAAATCGCGGTCGCGCAGAACGCCGGGTTGCAACCCATCGTCCTGTGCTCGCCTTCTGTACGGTTGGCCCTCAAGCGGCTGACCGAGCGAGCGGCTCCACAGCTCGTCGTGCTCTCGTATTCCGAGATCGCGCCGGGGCTGCGAGTCGAGTCGATCGGCCAGGTCTCCACGACGGAAGAACCCTCCTCGGACACGATGGAAACGACGGCTCGTTGATGTTTAAATCGCTCTTTGGCGGCAGTAGTAACGACCTTCCCTCGGCCAAGTTGCCCCAGGTCAACACGTTCATCGATGCGATCGTGGCGGGCCGCCCCTCGCGCTCGGTGACGGTGGAATCGGTCGGCGGCAAGGGTATCGTCACGCGCGAGTCGCTCGGCCGGCCGGGCGAGACCGCGGTCCTCCTCTATACGACCGGGGCCGGCCGCTTTCGCGCCGCCTCGAAGATTCTCTCCTCCAACGGAACGAGCACGGTCTTCGAGGTGCCGCGACGCGTTGCGCTGGTCGGGGCCGCCACGGGGGCGCAGAAGCGTCAGAGCGTTCGCCTCGACGCGCTGGTCATCGGCGGCTGGCGCTTTGCCCCCGCGGGCAAGGGCGTGGGCGAATTCGTACGCGCGACGATCCGCGACATCAGCCGCGGCGGCTGTTCGCTCATCACGGACCGGGCGATGAAGCACGGGACGATGGTTGAGGTAAAGATGGATCTCAACTCGGCGGGAGCCCCGCTCATGCTCTTGGGCGAAGTGATGCGCCACGAGGAGATCAAGACGTCGGGGAAGCAGTCGCACGGGCTGCGCTTTCACGGCCTTCGCCCAGAGGAAGATCAGGCGATCGTCGAGTTCATCAATCGCAAGCAAACCGACCTTCGCAATCGGGGCCTAGCATAGGGCCGCCCTTAAAGTTGCCTGCTTCTTTAGCCGATGGTTCAAAAGATGGCGTAGGGGCGCTCTGCTTGGAAAAGCATTGCACGTAGTATGCCCTAGAGCACTCTATTTCTGTCTTGGGAGCAACGGATGAGCAAGAGAGTCCTGATCGTCGATGACGCCGTCGTCATGCGAATGATGATCAAGGGGATTCTTTCTAAGAACGGCTTCGACGTGGTGGGCGAAGCCCAGAACGGTGTCGAGGCCGTCGATAAGTACAAACAACTCTCGCCGGATCTGGTGACCATGGATATGGTGATGCCGGAGATGGACGGGATCACGGCCGTCAAGCAGATCGTTGCGCACGACCCCAACGCAAAGATCATCATGTGCACGTCGATGGGACAGCAGGCCTTGGTCGTCGAGGCGATCCAAGCCGGAGCGAAATCGTTCATCACCAAGCCGTTCCAGCCGCCGAAGATT
>Ga0307373_10001360_pt1 | contig 45821 bp, 38 predicted proteins | sample OX2MG_FD_202534 | JGI IMG/M metagenome (GOLD analysis project Ga0307373, IMG submission 202534) | Soil microbial communities from Risofladan, Vaasa, Finland - OX-2 | ecosystem: Environmental > Terrestrial > Soil > Coastal area > Acid sulfate soil | place: Finland: Risofladan, Vaasa | collected...
CGTTTGGCTTGGACCTATGGAGTGCGGACGATTACAAGGCAATCTTTGAGCAGTTGGCAAAAATGCGGATGAACTTTTTGGGCATTCACTGCTACCCGGAAGGGCGGCCGTATGCTGAGCCGAGTGTCTGGCTCGGCCTCAAAGAGGATTTCGATTCCAACGGAAGGATTAGGCGGAGCTATCCGTCGCACTATTACAACACCGCTGCTATGGGTTTCTGGGGACCCATTCCGCCCAAGAAGACAGGCGAATACAGCTTTGGCGGAGCAATGCTCTTCGAGCGCGACGACTGGGGATCGGACGTGATGACAGGCGAGTGCCCGGTACCGTCCACAACTGAGGGCGAAAATCTGGTATTCAACCGCACCGCGCAGCAATTCCGAGAGGCATTTCACTTTGCGCGCGTGCTCGGCATCAAAACGTGCCTTGGCACCGAGACGCCGCTGGTGATACCGCAGACGCTTGAAAAACGGCTGCGAGCCCAAGGCAAGGATCCGTCCAGCCCGGCCACCGTGCAGCAAGTCTATGAAGCGATGTTCCACCGCATTATGGCTGCGCATGAACTGGATTATTATTGGCTCTGGACTCCCGAAGGCTGGACGTGGAAGGGGAACACGACGGGGCAGTTAACTTCGACCCTTGAGGATATCCAACTGGCGATCGAGGCGGCGAAGAATGTAAACGCCCCTTTCCGGATCGCCACCGCCGGGTGGGTTTTGGGACCCTACAATGACCGGGCCGCGTTCGACCGCCTGCTTCCCGAATCAGTGCCACTGAGTGCGCTGAGCCGCAAAATTGGCGGCGAGCCGATCGATCCTGCCTTCGGTCGCGTGCGCGATCACCAGAGTTGGGCCATTCCGTGGCTCGAAGGCGATGGGAACAACGGTCTGGCTGCAGTCCAGTTGTGGGCTGGGCGAATGCGTAAAGATGCTGCCGACGCCCGGACATACGGATGTACCGGTTTACTTGGCCTGCATTGGCGCACCGACATTCTCGCCCCGAACGTTGCGGCGCTCGCCCAGGCGGCCTGGGACCAGAGCGAATGGAACACGCCCTCGACGAACCCGGCTCCCGCGCCTCCTGGAGACCTCAATCGCGGGTTGCCCGTCGCGGATCTCTACTCGGACTTCGCCCAGGCGTGGTTTGGTCCCGAAGCCGCACAGCCAATCGCGGCAGTGTTCACGCGCATCGATGGCAAGGTGCCGATGAGCGTGGCGGGCGGATGCCCCTCCGGGCGGCTCACTCCCGACTTTCGTCCCTGGGAGGAGGTTGGGCGCGCCTTCGAGTTCGTTGATGAATTTGAAAAGGCCCGGCCGCGTGTGAGGGGTGAAGGCAACCTTGCGCGGTTTGACTACTGGTGGAACACGTTCCGATATCATCGCGGGCTGGCAGCGATCCGGTGCGCGCTGGGGCGCTTCGAGACCGAGATGAAAAAGGTTGCCGGAGAGAGGAATGCCCGGGAGAAAAAGAAGCTAGCGGCCCGGCAGGCATTGCCGGCCTACAGGACGCTGGTCGCACTTTACGGCGAGACCTACGGTTACCTGCTCGCCACGGTGAACACGCCGGGCGACCTCGCTATGGTGATCAACCTGGAGAACCATGAGTACTTCTGGCGGCTGGTCATCGACAGCACAGGAAAACGCTTGGCCGAGGCGCTGGGCGGACGCCTGCCTGGGGACGTGCGCCCCCCAAAGAAGTATTCCGGCACGCCCCGACTGATTGCTCCGACTCTGCGTGGCAGTGTGCTGGCAGGCGAGCCTCTGACGCTCAAAGTAATCTGCCTGGACAGCCAGCCGTCGCGCGAACTGGCGCTGTGGTGGCGGCCGCTCGGGAAGGGAAAGTTTCGGCGAGTGCCTGCTTCCCACGTGGCGCGCGGAGTCTATAAGGTAACACTGCCGCCGCACAAAAATGACAACTGCCTCGAGTACTATCTACGGGCCGTCGCGCGTAATGGCTCAGCGCTGTTTTTCCCGCCCACCGCCCCGCGACTCAATCAGACTGTAGTCATTGTGCCGCCCCGCTAGAAAATCCGCACGCGGAAGCAAGCCCCTCCTTTATCGACCCTCTAGCTGGGCCACCGTATCCTGTCCGGCGAATCCAGTCAGAAGGGTGGCGATACGGAGGGTGCTCACTTCGCGCCTGAGTTTACCGCGTGGCGCACAACGTGGCCAGGTTTCATGTGACGAGCCAGCGGCGAGCGCGTTCCGCGTGCGCAAGCTTCAACATGAAATCGACGAGCTGGATGCCTTGCGGGAGCCGCGTTAAGATGAAGGCAAGGTGTTTGGCAGAACCGGCCACGGCATGTTTTCTATCCCTTGGGTTTGTGGGTGGATGCCCCGCAAAAGTCCGACGACCTGCTTGCGCAGGCAGGGGCCAAACCCGAGCCGGGATTCATGACTGGACTTGCTTCTTAAGCTCGGCGAGCAGATTCAAGGCTTCCAGAGGTTTCAAGTTATCGAGGTCCACCTTTTCGATGGCTTGAACGACCTCAGCGTTTAAAGGGGTAAAGATGGTCAACTGCAAATCTTTCGGCTCCCGCTTTTTTCCTGCCAAGCGCCCGCTCACGGTATGTTCGCTCTGCTCGTGGCGCTTCAAGACTTCGCGGGCGCGCTCGACCACCGCTGCCGGAAGCCCGGCCAGGCGGGCGACTTCAATTCCATAACTCTTGTCTGCGCTGCCGGCTTCAACCTTCCGCAAAAAGATAATGTTGGAGCCTGATTCCTTCACGGAAACGTGGTAATTGCGAACTCCGGGAACGAGATCCTCCAACTCCGTCAGTTCGTGGTAATGGGTGGCGAAAAGCGTCCGGGCGCGAGTGTGCGTCATCAGGTGCTCCACGACGGCCCAGGCGATCGCCAATCCGTCAAAGGTCGCTGTGCCACGGCCGATCTCATCGAGCAGGATCAGGCTGCGCGGCGTCGCGGTGTTCAGGATGGCGGCTGTTTCCGTCATCTCCACCATGAACGTGGAGCGCCCCCGCGCCAGATTGTCGGAAGCGCCGATGCGGGTGAAAATGCGGTCGAAAATGGGCAGCTTGGCGCGGTCCGCGGGAACAAAGCTGCCCATTTGCGCCATCAGGGCCACCAGCGCCGTCTGCCGCAAGTAGGTGGATTTCCCGCCCATGTTGGGACCGGTAACGATCAGCAGGACGTCGGAGGTGGAATTCAGGTAAAGGTCGTTGGGGATGAATTGGCCGCTCTCCTCGCGAGGCGCAAGATGCTCAATCACGGGATGGCGTCCCTGGAAGATGACCAGCTCGCCGTTGTCGGAAAATTCCGGGCGGTGGTAATTGCGGTCTGCGGCAAGATGCGCGAAGCAAGCGAGCACGTCAAGTTCAGCCAGAACTTCGGCGGTCTGCCGGATGCGGCGCGCCTCCGCTGCAACGCTCCTACGGATCTCCGTGAACAACTGGCGCTCCAGGCTCTGGCTGCGATCCTCGGCGTCCAGGATTTTGGCTTCGAGCTCCTTCAACTCCGGCGTCATAAAGCGTTCGGCGTTCACCAGCGTCTGCTTTCGCTCATAGTCGGAGGGCACGAGGTGCAGGTTGGGCTTGGTGACCTCGAGGTAATAGCCAAAAACGTTGTTGAAGCGCACCTTGAGCGAGGCGATGCCGGTGCGCTCGCGCTCCCGCATTTCAATGGCCGCGATCAGTTGTTTGCTGTTCAGGCTGAGTTGCCGCAAGGAATCAAGTTCGGCATGATAGCCCGTCCGGATCAGGTTGCCCTCGGTCAACAGCGCCGGAGGGTCGGGATGGATCGACCGTTCCAGCAGGCCGTGGACGTCTTCGAGTTTGTCCAGACGCCCGTGAAGCTCCCCGAGCCTGGAAGCATGGAAACTCGCGAGGTAGGTATGGACCAGCGGTAACTGCTCAAGCGAGGCCTTGAGCGCCAGCAGGTCGCGGGCATTGGCGGATTCAAGTAGCACCCGGCTGAGGATGCGTTCCATATCCTGGATGCCGTTCAAAACGCGGCGGACTTCTTCGCGCGCGATCGTATGGTTGGAGAGTTCTTCGACCGAATCCAGGCGGCCCTCGATTTCGCTCCGATCGGTTGAGGGGCGCAAGAGCCAGGTTTTCAGCTTCCGGGCTCCCAGGGTGGTTACACACTGGTCCAGCGCCCTGAGCAATGTGGCGTCCCGAGCGCCGCCCGTCAGGGGCTCGATCAATTCCAGGTTCCGCAGCGTTGCGGAGTCCAGAACCAGCGAGTCGTTTTCCTGATAAAAACGGACTCCGTTGAAATGGGACAAGCCGCCTCTTTGCGTTTCTCGAACATAGTGAAGGATGGCGCCTGCCGCGCCGATTGCACCGGCGCGGCCTTCGAGGCCGAACCCGACCAGCGAGACCACGCCGAAATGTTCTTTGAGGAGCCGCTCGCCATAATCCCGGCTGAAGACCCACTCTTCCAAGTGAGTTTCCGTGATGGGGCTTTGGGCGTCGGGAGACAATTGAGGAGAGAGCGCGGGGGATGGAAGCAGTAATTCGCTTGGGCGCATCCGCTCGAGTTCCTCAAAGAGCCGCTCGCGCCGGCTTTCCCCCGCTGTTTCCGTCAGGCGAAAGTCTCCGGTTGAAAGGTCCGCAAAGGCCAGCCCGATGGTTCCATCCGTTTCGACAATCGCCGCCAGATAGTTGTGGTCCCGCGGCTCAAGAAGCTGGGCGTCCGTTGCCGTGCCGGGCGTGACCACCCGCGTGACTTCGCGCTTGACCAGCTTTTTGGCTTGGCGCGCGTCTTCGACCTGGTCGCAAATGGCAACCCGGTAACCGCGGCGGATCAGCTTGGAGATGTAGCCCTCGGCGGCGTGATAGGGAACGCCGCACATCGGCACCGCCACTCCCTTTTCCTTGTTGCGGGAAGTCAGCGTGATCTGGAGTTCCTTGGAAGCCACGATCGCGTCTTCAAAGAAGAGTTCATAGAAATCTCCCAGACGAAAAAACAGCAACGCGTTCGGGTGCCGCTCTTTAATGGCGCTGTATTGGCGCATTAGAGGGGTGGAAAATTCGCTCATGGGATTGATTGGCGGGACATATTATACCGTGTTGAAGGCCCCAGCGGGCAACGGAGTTTTGGACCGCTGAAATCGCAGGGGTTACACGGAGTCTTGCGATCTTAGCACGCGGACGTCCGGGAGCTGCCGGTACTTCTGATTGAAGTCGAGACCATAGCCCACGACAAAGACGTCCGGGATTTCAAAGCCCACATAATCGGCGTGGACGGGCACGACGCGCCGTGACGCCTTGTCCAGGAGCGTTACGAGCCTCAAGCTGCGCGGCTGATGGACGGAAAGGACTTCCTGAAGAAATTTAAAGGTGTGGCCGGTATCCAGAATGTCTTCCACAATCAAAACGTCTCGTCCCTCGATGCTGACGTCAATATCCTTGGTGATTTTGACCTCGCCCGAAGAGTGCATGCCCGCCCCATAGCTTGTGATCCCCAGGAAATCGACGGTAACATCCAGGTCGAGCTGGCGGACCAGATCCGCCATAAAGACCCAGGCGCCCTTGAGGATGCCGACCAGGTGCGGAGTGCGTCCGCGATAGTCCCGGGCGATCTCGGCACCCAGTTCCCGCACGCGCCTGGCGATTTTCTCCCGCGGCAGCAGGACTTCCACAGAACGATCTCGGCTCGGCTCGGTCATTTTGGACGTTTCCCGCCGTTGACGCCGTTGCAGGCGTTTGCTAAACTAAATAGCTTAGAGCTATTGCAAAGGAGAATTTGTGGCAAATCATAAGTCTGCTCTCAAGCGCCTTACCCAGACGCGCGCCGAAGCGGAGCGCAACCGCGCCCACCGCACCCGGCTGCGGCATCAGATCCGCCAGCTTCGCCAGGCGTTTGACGCCAAGGACAAGGCGAAGGCGGAAACTCTCTTGACGCCGACGCTTTCCATGCTGGACCGCATGATCCAGAAGGGCATCTTGCATCGCAACACGGCCGCGCGCTACAAGTCACGGCTGAGCCTGCGGTTCAACGCGCTTTCCTAAAGCGGCTGGAAGCTGGCATCCTGAACCGAGTGAAGGCCGGCAGCCCGCCGGCCTTTGTCTTAAAAGGACACCTGCTCGGGGATTTCATCCGGCGCCATCGTAATCCGCCAAACCAAGAATTCCAGCAGCAGCCCGGAATCCTTCCAGGAGGATTTGATTCCGAGGTCTGCCTCGTGAACCAGCGTGAGGGCGCGCATCAATTCCTCGCGGGTATAGCGGCGGCAGGCAAGCGGCGCAATCTCCCACGTTGAGAAGGGGTTTGAACGGCCTCCCCAGCCGCCCGCCGATCCCGCCGTTTTCAACGCCTGACGGAAAAGATCGCCGATCGCCCACAGCAGCAGCGTTTCCGCCACCTTGCCGGCTACGAGCTGGCGCAAAAACTCGAGCGCCTTCGCGCATTGGCGCTCGGCAATCGCCCTCAGCATCTTGCCGATTTCATGCTCTTCCCGGAAGGAAGCCATCAGCGCAAGATCGCTTGGCTCCAGGCGATGCTTGCCCTCGACGGCGGTCAGCAGTTTTTCGAGCTCGGTGCGCATCCAGAGCAAGTTGACGCCTTCTGAACTTTGGCCTCGTCCTGAGCCGCCGCCCGTTTCAAACTTTCCGGCGATTTCTTCCGCCAGTTCCGCGTCAACCTCCACTCCCGCGCGGTGCAGGAATTCCCTGGCCCAAGCGGCCGCCTGCCGGCCGGAAAGCGGACGCATGTCGACGATCGTCATTTTCTTTTCGAGAAGCTGGGTGAAGCGGCGGCGACGGTCGGGTTCCGCGGCGGAGAAGACGAGGGTGGAAAAGGGCGGAGGCCCCTCGAGGTACAGGCGAAGAGCTTCGGTATCCTCGTCCTTCGCGTGCTTGAAGTCGTCAGAATCGGAAAACAGGAAGAAGCTGCGCCCGCCCAGCATGGGCATTTGCCGCGCAGCCTGCAACTCGCGCTCGAGCAGCCCGGGCTCGTATTCAACCTCCGTCAGGCACCACGACCGCGATTCCTCAGGAACCGAGGCGCGCACGGCCTCGCGGCATTCCTGGTGGAGAAAGCGGTCGGGACCGCGAAAGAAATACGCGGCATCAAGATTCCCCTTGCGCAGCGCCGTGATAAATTCTGCAGGACCCATCGGTAATCACCAAGCCTCCTGGAAGAAAGTTTACTGTGATTTGCGATGGATTGTAACTATGAAGATTGTTCTGTGGAGGGGTAACCTTCCGGCTCTGAGTACGGGGACTTAACGACCGTTCGTTGTCATCGGCGATCTCACAATCGCGGGCGCTCGATGACGAGCGCCCGCGATTGCCGCGCTACTTCGGCCCTTCTTGCGGATCTGGCTTTTGGTCTGATGGGCTACGGTGCTGAAGCTTCGGCTCTGACCTGCCGGAGTGGCCCCCAATACCGCCGAGGGCGCCCAAGTTGATCGGACCGACGATGTTGACGACATCGATTTCCATTGGAGCCAACTTTACGACCGCCATCCCTATGGTTTCTCCGCCTTCATTCATTAGATAGACATTTTTGATTTCCCCAGTTTTCTTGTTTTCATCTGTTACCATCGGATTCCATCCACCTGAGTGAAGCTGCTTCAGCAAGCTTTCCACATCTGCCTTGGAGTATTCGCCAGGTTTATCAAATTCGTATTTCCTCACGTAGATCCCTTGCAGGCGGCCCGCCATATCCTTCAACTCAGCAGGAGGACCGGTTAAATGTAAGTGAGACATCCCAATCTGTTTGAGCATGGGGCCGTCCAGATTGACGTCTTGCACTTTGGAAGCCTTGCTGGCCAGTTTATCGAGGCGGCTCAGATCGAGCTTTGCATTCTGAGCATAAGCCGTTGGGCCAAGCCACGCCAACACACACATCAACCCCAAGCACGGCCAGAGGGCCGCTGGCTGCATTGTTTTCTTGCGATTTTTTGTCAGGATTTTCATGAGTCACTCCATTGGTGTTCTTGATTTTATCGGCGCGGCCAGCGCCTGAGCCGTGATGTGCTGCGCCTGATCGAGAGCTGTGCGGAGTTCAGCACTGGCAATTTCGAGCGCTAGAACCGCCTGCCGGCTGGCTTGTTCCGCCCGGGCATGCTCGCGCTGCCGATGCTGGTATCGCGCGACGCCGGCCACCACCAGCAGGCATGCTGCAACCACCGCGGTCCATCGCAGTACTGGCCGCCGCCACCAAGCCGCGTTATGCGCAGGCAATCCCTGCTCGGGATTTTCGCTTTCCAGACGGTTGAGCACTCTTGCTGCAAAGCCTTCCGGCGGCTCCTGGCGTTTAAGTGCGCTCCGAAGTTCGTCGTCCAGCGGCTTCATACCTTCACTCCCCGCATCGCGCGAGCCAGCTTCTCGCGCAGTGTCTCAAGCGCCCGCCCGAGCAAACTCTTCACCGTATTCTGCGGTGCTTCCATCACCTCGGCAATTTCCGCAACGGTCAGGTCTTCCTGGTAACGCAGGATCAACGCCAGGCGTGGTTTCTCCGGCAGGCTTCCCACTAGCCGCCACAACAAGTCTTCAAGCAGCGGATCATCCATCGGCGACAGCGCGACCGGTTCCGGGGCCTCCGCCAAGCTCAACATCCCGTCCGGTTGCTTACGCCGGGCGGAGTCAATCGAGCGATGGCAGGCGACTCTGCGCAGCCAGAACCGCAAGTGGTCGGAAGACTTGATCTTCGCGAGGTTCCGGTAAAGTTCCAGGAAAGCCTCCTGCGCCACGTCTTCCGCCAGCGAAGTGTCCCTCAGGAAGTGGAGCGCTATGCTATAGACCATCGCCTGATGGGCCCGTACAATCTCGCCAAAAGCCGAGGTGTCGCCGCGCGCGGACCTTGCAAGAGCGTCTTCCAAGCCGTTTTCGGTTGCTTCCGCCAAATACGCTTCCCTCTCTTTCTATTACGTAAATGGCAGCAGGAATGGGTGCATTTTTTTTGGGAGGAGGAGTAGCACCGCCCATTAGGGTGGCAGGCAGGGCATCAAGGTTGGCGTGCCGGCATAAGGCCGGCGCTACTCGAGCGGAATAAGGCTTTTGTTCCGGGCAAGCCAGGCGTCGAAGGTTTGGAGTTCCGGATTCAAGCTGCGGGCAAAATCGGGATTGCGTGCGCCGCAGTAGTATTCGTTAAAGTCGCGTTTGAACTGGAACATGTTGCCGAGATCATCGGCGCCAGGAAAGCCGAAATTGCGATATTGTTCCGGCGTCACGGCATTGTAGCGAACCTCCTGACCCAGGGCTTTCGTGAAAGCGGCGGCCATCTGGGCCCCGGTCAGGTTCTCGCCCGAAATGCCCGCGGTCTTGCCGATGAACTCCGGGCCGCGCTTGAAGATGCCATAGGCGCACTTGCCGATGTCCTCAGCGGCCATGCCCGGAAGCTTCTTGTCGTCCAGAGGGAAGGCGATAGCGAGTTTGCCATCCGGGCCTCTCTTCGGACCCATTCCGAAGTAAATAAAGTTGTCCCAGTAGAACGAGGTCAGCAGGAGCGTGACCGGCAGGCCCAGGTCCGTGAAGAGGTGATTCGCCTCGCCTTTGGCGTCAAAGTGCGGCACTTTGTACTTGCCCATCAGCGTGGGCATGCGGTTGTCGCTGAGCGGCACCCATTGGCGCGTGTCTTCGAGCGTGGACCAGATGACGTGCTTTAGGCCCGCGTCCTTCGCAGCCTGGGCCATTGAGGCAGCTTCCGCCAGCTCTTTTTCCGGCGACAAGTGCGCCCAATAAAACGTGACACAAAACGCTCCATAAGCGCCTGCGAACGCCTTTTTCAAGCTTTCAGGATCGTCCACGTCAGCGGCGACGACTTCCGCGCCCTGCTGGGCCAGCGCCCGCGCTTTTTCCGAATTCACGTCCCGCGTGAGCGCGCGCACCGCAAAACGGCCGTTCGGGTCGCCTAAAATGGCGCGAACCATGCCGCCGCCTTGCGCGCCCGTCGCTCCTACAACCGCGATGATTTTTTTCTCTGCCATAATGAACCTCCTTATGAAATCAAGAACGCGCCCTGAAAAAATCCGCCCGTTGCCGCCGGGATCGAATTGCAAATCAAATTGACCGGCCACACGCCCGGGTTGGGCGTCTTGCCGCCGCCGGGGTGTGACCGTTGTTTGCTAGGCCCACTTTTTGCCGACCGCATCCAGGCCGGCTTTGGCCAGGACCTCGGGGGTCATCACGATGTGGAAACTGCACTCCGCGTCGAACTGCAGGAACCAGGGTTCGGCCAACGCGGGAACCTTGGAGGGATCTTCCAGATTAACGATTAATATCACGGCGCGGTGCCCGTCTATTTCCGTAAAGTAGACGGCCTCAGGCTTGGTTTCCTCGAGGATGCTGTGTATTTTCTTTCCGACGCTGCCATCTCTGACTGCGGCATTGAACGTCGCATTCGAAAACTTGACCCGGAGAAGCATTTGCATGATTGACTCCTTCAATTAAGTTGTGGCACCGCTCGATGAGCGGCAAGGGAGCTTCGAAAGAAAGCCCGGTTTGATCTGTTGGAAAATGGCTGAAAAGCCCCCACCGGAAAGCATACCATAAGGCGTTTTAGCGGGAGCGTGAAAGCCCCCGCTGCCCGGCGCCACGCCCTTCCGGTCCCGGAACGCCGGTGAATCTCTGAGTTGGTTTTGTTGTTCCGAGGCCGGGCGCTCTAGACGGGCCTTAAACTTCTTTCCGGGCAAATGCGGCTTTGGTATAATCCAGCCCAACGAAGGTGTTGCTGGTCCATTAGAAGTTAGTCCAACAATCATTTGATGGAGTTTGATGATGTCCGATGAGAAGCCCTTTCAAACGCCGGGTCGAAAGCTTTTGAGCGGACTCGTGATGGTTGGGTTTGCTTTAATCTTTTTCTGGGCGGGGCCGCTGGGACGGTCGGAAAGCGTTGCGGGGAAGTCCGGCGAAACAAGAGCTGAGAACGAAAGCCTTGTTAAAGCTCCTGACGCAACCTGGACCTTCGCCATTTCCGGCGACTCGCGAAATTGCGGCGACGTCGTGATGCCGGCGATTGCCGCGGGTGTGCAGGATCATCACGCAGCGTTCTACTGGCATCTGGGAGACTTTCGGCTGGGCAGTGACGTTGACCAGGATATGGCGCAGGAGGAAGGCTACCGGGGACATCACATCAGCCTCAGCCGGTACGCAAGCAGCCACTGGGCCGACTTCATTCAGAATCAGCTTCTGCCTTTTGGCAAAACTCCGGTGTTTCTGGCCATCGGCAACCACGAGCTCCACTTTAAAACCGAAAAAGATTACCTGATCCAATTTGCAACCTGGCTGAACACGCCGATCATCCGCAGGCAACGGCTCGAGGATAACCCAACGGACTACGGGCTTCGGACCTATTATCACTGGAAGATGGGAGGCGTCGCTTTTTTCAGCCTGGACAATGCTTCGGGCGAGCAGTTCGATGAGAAACAGATTCGATGGTTCGAGTCCGTTCTGAAACGGGACGAGTCGGACCCGGACGTCCACACGATTGTGCTCGGAATGCACCGCGCCTTGCCGCATAGCGTCGCTCACCACAGTATGGATGAGTCGGCCCTGGGAGTCGAAAGCGGTTCGCGAGTCTACCAATATCTGCTGCATGCCGAACAGCAGGCTGGCAAGCACGTTTATGTGTTCGGCGGACATTTGCACGCTTACGTCGCCAACGTCTACAACACCGACTACTGGAAGTCTCACGGGGGTGTGCTGCCGGGATGGATTCTTGGCACGGCAGGCGCTACGCGCGCCAACTTGTCCGAGAACTTGCCGGGGGCAAGCGAGGCGATAACCAACGTCTATGGGTATGTGCTGGGCACGGTCAACCCCCAGGGCAGCTCCGCAGGCACCATCAGCTTCAAGTTTTATCAGGTCAAGGAGTCGGACGTCCCTCGCGCTGTGGTGGACAAATTCACGCCCGGGCTTGTTAACTGGTGCTTCGAAGAAAACCACAGCGGTGGCAAACCCGCGCCGGCGGAAAAGTAACCTGGAATTCGCAGTCAATCTTCCCTACTTCGAGATGCTGGAACTGGGGGGGCAAAGACGAGATGGTGGATTCGGTCGTAGCCTGTGTTGAGGAGCACCTGGCCGGGAAGGCCGAGAGCTGGGCGACTTTGCACGCCCGGTCGCTTCGCAAACTCGCGGGCCTTCCCGGAAAGATCACGGTGCTTCCGGGTTACTTCAGCAGCCTGGCGGAGCAGAACGAAGCGGGTTTGTTCGCCTCCGCGCTGGAGCTGGGCCAAAACGTCTGCGGCCTCTCCGAGGCATCCAAGAATGGCAAGGGAGAACCGTCATGAGTCAGTCTTTTGATAAGTTGTTTGATGCGCGGGGCCTCAACTGCCCCATGCCTTTGGTCAACGCAAGAAAGGAAGCGGGCACACTTGAACCCGGCCAGGTGCTCAAGATTATCGCTACGGATCGGGGCTCGGTCGCGGATTTTCAGGGCTGGGCCAAGATCGCGAAAAACGTGGAACTGGTCAGCCAGGAGACCGAGTCCGTGGACGGCGCGGACGTGTTTGTCCATTACATCAAGCGAACCGCTTGAGGAGGTGCGCTGATGGGAAGTAGCTTCGACACCAGAGCGGGAGCAGACTCATCCCGCGTGCGAGCGCTTGAAGATAAGGTGCAGGAACTCTCGAAGCGTCTCCAGGAGCTCGAAGAGCGGACGCCGGAGGATCGCGTGGCGATCATCGTCTTCTCGGGTGACCTGGACCGCGTGCTTGCGGCCTTCGTCATCGCTACGGGCGCCGCCGCCATGGGGCAGCAGGTGAGCATGTTTTTTACCTTCTGGGGGCTGAGCGTGCTTAAGAAGGGCACGGAGCTTTCCGGCAAAACCCTCTTCCAGAAAATGATGGCCCTCATGTCTCCGGGGTCGAGTTTGAACCTTCCAGTCTCCAAGATGAACTATTTCGGTGTTGGCGCCAAGATGCTCCGGTCCATGATGAAGGAGAAAAACGTCAGCTCGCTGGAGGATATGATCGCGCTCGCGCGGGAGCTGGGCGTGCGCGCCATCGCTTGCGAGATGTCCCGCGAGGTCATGGGGATCAAGCCATCCGAGCTTGCCGAAGGCCTTGAATCGGGCGGGGTCGCGAGCTTTCTGGCGGATTCGCTGAAGTCGCGGACCAGCCTTTTTATCTGATCCGGCGGGCACGGGCGCAGGACTGGCTCTTAAGCTCTCGGCCGCGTTCGAGATCCCGCCCTTTTAAGGGTGTGAAATTCATCGTCCGCGGCCGGCAAACCGCGAATCAGTGGCGGCGGCCGGCGCCGCCCGCGCCTCGCGGAAACACCTGCTGAGGCTCATCCCGACTAAGGCTTCATTTCCTTACTGCAGAGCTGCACGTCGAAGCCGGACGGGTCCTTGACGTGAAAACTGATGTCGCCGTCCGGCTTCGGGTTGAGTCCGCGGCGCTTCAGTTCCGCTTCCACTCTTGCCCTGTCAAAATGGGCGATCGTGTACCCGATGTGGTCGACAACGGGCGTGCCGGTCGGATAGTTCCGCGGGATCAATACGGTGTCGTTGGGGCCGAACACCAGAGCACATTCTTTTCCGGTGTCGTGCCGGACTTTCATCCCTAGCAGATCGACATAGAAGTCGCGGGTCTTGGCGTAGTCGGCGACGCGGTAAGAAATATGATTGACGGCGACGGCTTTGAGCGCAGGATCACCGGTTGGGGCCGCCTCTGCCGCGCCGGTTGCTGCGGCCGCCGTTACGGCAAGCGCCAAACTCTGAATCAATTGCCGGCGGGTGATCCCGCCTTTTTCAAAATCCTGAACCAGCTTCTCGACGATGTGCTCCATGGTTGCTTCCTCCTGAAAACGTATTGGGTTGATCCCGCAAAATCCAGGGACAGTCTATCCTACCTTACCCCTGCAAAGAAACACCCAAGGACCGCGGATCTGGCGCCCGCGCACAACCCGTTGATTTACCTCTCGCCTGCCGGTAAGATGGGTGCTAATTTAGAAGCAGCGGGGAATATTTTGACGGCGCTGTGGCCGTCGGGTTGAGTCGTCTATTGGAAAAACATCACGCTCGGATTCCAGTGTCAGGTGAGCCGTGTCTTGGCCGAAGGCGTGTTCAACCGGGCACCCCTCAAAACAGAATTTTTGCATCACGGGTCCCCTTGGGGGCCCAGGGATTTCTTTCGGCTTCGATCCTGTTGCTGGCCGTCCTGTGGCCGGCGGGCTTAGCGGCCCAGGTCCAGGACACATACCGGATAAAAACCCAAGCCAGCCATGTTGAGATTCATCTGTTCCGGAGCGGATTCTTAAGCATGCTCGGGAGCGACCATCTGATTGCCCTCACCCATTTTTCCGGGACGGCGCGACTGTCGGGGGATCAACCGTGGTGGGTTCTGATGCTGGGAGAAGCCACGTCCCTTACGGTGCTGGACCCTGGATCTTCCGAATCCGACCGCCGTGAAGTGGCAGAAACCATGCTTGGCCCTACTCAACTCGACGTGAAGCATTACCCCTCCATTAAGCTGCAATCGTCCAGCATCCGCCCCGGACCGCAGGCAGATAACTGGCGCTTGCTGGCTGACGTGACCCTCCATGGCGTTACCCGGCCGGTCGAGTTCCCTCTTGACTGCCAGGAGGACGGCGACCGGTTGCGAGTGCGCGGAAAAACAAACCTCCGCTTGCGGGATTTCAACATCAAACCTCTTAGCGTGGCACTTGGGGCATTCAAGGTGAAGGATGTGTTTGAGGTTAAATACGACATCATCTTGCAACGGGAACCGTGAATTTTCCAGATCCCCTGCCCCGCTCGCTATCCACTGTGGAGATGCGGGGTCCGGAAGCCGGCGCTTGGTCATTGCCCCTTCAAAAAGTCACGGCATGCCGCGAGAGGGAACACGATACCTTTCCGAAAGGTTACGGTGATCGAGCGTCGCGTAGTTGTAACCGGGATCGGAGCGGTGAGTCCTAACGGCCTGGGCCGCGAAGCGTTTTGGGCCGCAACCTGGCAGGGCAAGAGCGGAGTGCGGCGGATTGGGCGCTTTGATCCCTCCCGTCTTCCCGTGCAGATTGCCGGGGAAATCTCGGGGTTTGACTCTGCCCAATACCTGAGCGCCAAGGATGCCGCAAACGTCAGCCGAGTGGTGCCTCTGGCCATTGCGGCTGCCGAAGAATCCATCCGGGACGCTGGCCTCGATCCCGCCGGGATGACGCTTGAGGAACGGCGCAGAATGGCCGTGTTCTTGGGTTCGGGCGGCGGCGGGCAGGAGTTCGTCGAACATCAATATGAACTTTACTTTTCCGGCCGTGCGCGGCAGTGCAGCGTTTATACGGTTCCATCCGCGACCATCGGCACCCTGGCCAGCGAGATCTCGATGCATTTTGGATTTCGCGGCTTCAGCCATTTGATCTCCACAGGCTGCACTTCTTCCACGGATGCCATTGGCTATGCTGCGCAGAATATTCGCTGTGGAACAGCCGATGCGGTGGTTTGCGGCGGAGCGGATGCTCCGCTGGCTCCCTTGATTTTGAAGGGCTTCACGATGATGCGCATTGTCACGGCCTCCTGGAACGAGGAGCCCGAGCGCGGCTCGCGTCCCTTCTCGGCGGATCGCGACGGCATGGTCTTGGGCGAGGGCGCATGGATGTTTGTGCTGGAGGACTACGAGCGGGCGCGGGCGCGCGGCGCCCGTATTTACGGGGAAATTTCGGGCTATGGCTCGACTTGCGAGGCTTTTCACCGGGTGCGCCTGGCGGAAGACGGCGAAGAGCCTGCGCGGGCGATGAGTCTGGCTATGGAGCAAGCAGGCATCGGTCCGGCCCAGGTGGATTATGCTAATCTTCATGGCACTTCCACCGTGCTGAACGACCGTATTGAAACGCGGGCTCTCAAGATTGCTCTTGGAAAGCGCGCCTTTGCCGTGCCCTGTTCCGCGCTGAAGTCCATCATCGGGCATCCCCAGGGCGCCTGCGGCGCCGCCGGGGTGGCGGCCACGCTCTTGGCAATCCGCGACGGGCGCGTTGCTCCCACTCTCAATCTCGATGCCCCTGACCCGGAGTGCGATCTGGATTACGTTCCCCACCGTTCCCGGCAAGTTGAGATTGAGCACGCGATTTGTAACTGCATTGCCTTTGGCTCTAAAAACTCCGCCCTGGTAGTTTCACGAGTGGACTAGGAAGTATCCGACCATGCGCCGCGTTCCCTCACAAGAGTGGCTGGACGATGACTTGGGGAGTCCTGAGGAGATCCGGCAGAGTTTCGACGACCTGTGGCGGATTAACCGCCGGCTGGGAGGCGTCTCGGGTTGTCTCCGGCTGCTTGTTCAATACTTCGCCCGGACAGGCTGCCGTCACGCCCGTATTCTTGACGTGGGCTCGGGAGATTCGCGGCTGGCGGCTTGCTTGTACGAAGAGCTGGCAAAGCGCAACCTGAGCGCGGAATTTGTAGTAGTTGACCGCCGGCTGAGCCATCTCAAAAACGGAAACCATTCCTCGCGAGGATTATCACGAGTTGTTGGCGATGCGTTTCAGCTTCCCTGTGGACGCGAAAGCTTTGAGGTGGTCATGTGCAATCTTTTCCTGCACCATTTTTCAGCCGAGAGGGCTTGCGAAATGCTCCGGTGCCTTGCCGAGGTTGCCGCGGACGTCGTGTTGATTAACGATCTTGAGCGTCACCCGCTCCCGTATTTCTTCATCCGTTTTGCCCTGCCGTTTGCGCGCAGCCGGGTCACCCGGCACGATGGACCGGCCAGCGTCCGCCAGGCCTATACGCGTGGGGAACTCAGCACGATGGTCCGCCAAGCCGGATTCTCAAATTTCGAAATCGAGCGGCTCGCGGCTTTCCGGCTGGGGCTTACCCTCTGGAAGGCTTAAGCGGGAATCTCACCATGTTTGACCTTGCGATCATCGGCGGAGGTCCGGCTGGCACCGCGGCGGCGCTGGAAGCCCGGTGCTGCGGACTGCGGGTTGCCGTCTGGGAGCGCGACCGGTTTCCGCGCCACAAGGTTTGCGGTGAATTTATTTCGGCGGAAGCGCTCCCCTGGTTGCAGCACGCGGCGCCTCAAACCCTGGTGCGTGGTTCCGTCCTTCACCGCGCCGAGTTTGTTTCCGAGAGTGGATTGGCGCGGGGATTCGATTTTGCGCGCCCGGCGTTGGGCCTCTCAAGGTATTTGCTGGACCGGGCGCTTTGGAGGGCGGCTGCCGAGGCCGGCGCCGAGGTGCGCGAAGGGGAGAGCATCCGGGCAGTGCGGAAGCTGCGGGACTCCCGGAGAGATGGCGTTTGGGAACTTGAGTCAGCGGATGGATATACCGAGAAGGCAAAGGCGCTGATTGTTGCCTGCGGACGCTGGTGGGCGCTTGAAGGATTTTCATCTCCGGCCCAGGAGAGAAAACCGGCCGGGGCGGGAAAGTGGATTGGCGTCAAAGCTCATTTCGCGGGTCTCGATCCGCGCGGCAGTGTGGAAATGTACCTGTTCCGGGGAGGCTACTGCGGCTTGGCGCCGATCGAAGACGGTGAGTACAACGTTTGCTGCCTGCTGCACCGGCGATGCCTTCGCGAGGCCGGCATGCAAGGCATTGAGGATTTTGCGGCGTGGTTAGTTCAGGTGTCTTGTCATGCGGCGCTCGCAGCGCGGCTCCAGGTTGCCCAGCAGGTTTCACCCACCGTTACGACCTCGCCGGTGCGCCTGGCACGTCGGCAGCCGGCGGAAGAGGGCGCGCTGCTGGTGGGTGACGCCTCTGGATTTCTCGATCCTTTCACCGGCGAGGGAATTTCCATAGCCTTGCACAGCGGGAGACTGGCGGCGCGGGCAATTGCCGCGTCATTGTCGAAGGGATGCGGCGACGAACATGGGGCTGAGATTTACAGGCAGAGCCTGAGGCAGGCGGTGCGGCGAAGCTACAAAATAGCGGCCCTGGCGCGCGGCCTCTTACACGGGCCTGCCTGGGTGCAAAGCTTGGCTGCCACGCCGCTTCCCTGGCTGGGAAGCTGGCTGTTCAGGGAAACCCGCTGGCGCGGGGCTCCAGAGGATGAAGCCCCTTAGCGCACCGGAAAGCGGACGCGACGGCGGCTATTCCCTGCCAAATGAAAGCCCCAACTCAAAAGATCTCGAAGCGTTCCTGGTGGATGGTCGGGTCGCTCTTGATGATGAGATCCTTGTGCGTGAGCATTTCGATTTCCGCGACCAGCGTTCCATCTTTTGATTTCAAGGCGAGGGCGACCTCCGGATTGACCCGCAGGGTGACGGTTTTTCCCTCGATCTCGCGGGACATCTTGCGAGCTTCCGATAGGATCTCGTAGCAAATGCTGCTGACGGACTTGATCCATCCGGAACCGTTGCAGTAAGTGCAGGGATCGCAGAGCGTGCGTTCAAGAGACTGCTTGACGCGCTTGCGGGTGACGGCGACCAGGCCGAAATCGTTGAAGGACAGAACCTTGGTGGGAGCCCGGTCAAGCCGCAAGGCCTCTTCGAGCGCCTGAACCACCTTGTTGCGGTTGCGGCGTTCGTCCATATCGATAAAGTCGACCACGATAATGCCGCCCAGGTCGCGCACCCGGATCTGCCGCACAATTTCATTGACGGCGTCGACGTTGGTCTTGACGATGGTATCTTCCAGGCGATTGGTTTTGCCGACGTACTTGCCGGTGTTGACGTCGATGGCCACCAGGGCCTCCGTCTGGTTGATGACAATGTAGCCGCCGGACTTTAGCCACACCTTGGGCCGGAGCGCCTTCTCAATTTCCGCCTGGACTCCGTGTTCTTCAAAAAGCGAAGTGTCCCGGGTGTGCAGCTTCACGCAGCCGACCAGGGTGGGCTGCAGGCGATTCACGAACTCCACCACGCGCTCGTAGTCCGATTCATTGTCGAGCCAGATCGATTTAAAGTCCGCCGTCACCAGATCGCGCATCAGGCGTTGAGCAAGATCGAGATCGCGGTAGAGGAGCGAGGGCGCCTTGACGCGCTCGGCCTTGTTGCGGATTTCGTTCCAGAGGGTGGTAAGGAATCTCAGGTCCGCCTTGATCTCCTCTTCCGAACGGCCTTCCCCGGCCGTCCGAACGATAAAGCCGCCGGTGAGCGCGCCCCGATTTTCCACGATGATGTTTCGCAGGCGCAACCGTTCCCGCTCGGAAGCGATCTTCCGGGAAACGCCGATATGAGAAATCGTGGGCATATAGACGACGTAACGCCCGGGCAAGGCCACGTGCGAGGTGATTCGGGCCCCTTTGGTTCCCAAAGGCTCTTTGGCGATCTGGACGATGATCTCCTGGCCTTCTTTCAAGAGTTCTGAAATCTGTAGTCCATGTCCTGCCTGTTGGGTTGTGGCGCGTGCCGCCGGCGCTGTTTCGTTGCCATTGTGGCGGCGCGGATTCCGGCCCCCGCGGCGCCTGCCCCGCCGGCTTCGGCGCGGAGCAGAGCGGGGATGGGTGTGGGGTTCGCGCAAGGTGGTAGAGCGCTCGGCTGACTCAGGAGGATTTTCCGACGATGGCGACAGCTGTTCCTCGGGGGAGCCTTCTGATTCCGGAGCCTTGGCAGAGGCTTCCGAATCCGCGCTCGACGTTTCAGGAACGGATTCGTCCGCGACCTCGGGAAGCGAGGCTGAACGGGTGCCGGGGGATAGATCCTCCTGTGCCTTGGCCTCAGCCACCGGACTTTCTTCCACGGTTGAGGAAGCGGAGGGATCGTCAGGGCTGGGCACAGGCGAAGAGACGGAATCGGAACTCCGCCCGCGATCTGCCGTTCCCGGTTCATTGCCGGCTTCCGGGGTCTCGGGATTCTTGACGGCCTGAACTTCGACCTTTGGAGATTCCGTCTCCTGCACGGATGGTTCCCTTGCGGCCTCGGGAGCGGAAGCCTCGCCAACTGGTTCCGAGGCCCGCTGGGCCGCCGGCGAATCTTCACGGTCGACGTGTCCGTACTTGGCCAGGGTTTCCCCGGGCAGAAGTTCGAATCCCTTGGGAGGCTCGGGCTCGCGATCTTCAGAGACGGTCTTATGCTCAACCTGGCGGGGAGGCCGACGCTCGTCGGAATCACCGCGTCCGCGCCGGTGCCGGCGGCGTCCGCGATGCGAACGATGCCGAAAGTCCGTTTCACCATCTTTGAACCTGGAGCCTGCCTGCGGGGTTCCTTGACCAGCGGCTCGGGCTTCAGATCCGGCATTCTCCGGCGAAGCGCCGGTTGCCGATCCTCCGTCCAAAGGCTCGCGGGATTCCGGAGCGCCTGACGCCGGCTGGGAAGCTTCAGCCGATTGAGCTGGAATCGCTTCGTCGCCTGTAGCCGCAGCCCCGTTGTCCGTTTGGGTCTCCACCTCGATCGCCGCTCCGCGCCCTGGCGAATCTTCCAGAAGGCCTTCAAATTCCTCCTGATCCTGGAGGGAGAAATCTGAAACGTAGAGAAAGGCGTCCCTCTCAAGCCCGATGTTCACAAAGGCGGATTGCATTCCGGGAAGCACCCGGCTGACCCGGCCCTTATAAATTCCCCCGACTAAACCCACGTCGGTGTCACGTTCAAAATAGACTTCAACCAGTTGCCCGTCTTCGCACACGGCGACCTTCGTCTCGTGCGGAGACGATGAAATAAACATCTCCTTATTCATGGAAACTCCTTTTTTCCGGGATAAACGGTAAGGATCAATCCGCTTTGGCGGAGATCAACTCCCGTTACCCCTGGTCCGGCCGCACGCGGTGATTGTTTCAAACGCCCCGGCCCGGCCATCTCCGGCAAACTTCGTTCCGGAATGCCTGGGCAAGGCCGTTTGTCACGCGCGAACGAACCTGGACTCTACAATTCAAAAAGTACGGCTCCTGTTGAGCCGCTGACGAACTTCGGTTTCGAGATCCGGCTGTTAATGTCGCTTGCACTTTCTTGGTTCTCTCCACCAAATTAAAAATTTACGAACCGCTGCATCTTAACGCTCATGGCGAAACCAAGCCCCAGGAAAATAAAGAGCACCGAGGAGCCACCCTCGCTCATGAGAGGCAGAGGAATACCCGTAATCGGAAACCATCCAATCATCATGCCGACATTGACGGCAACCTGGAAAAACAGGACTGCGGCAAATCCCGCGAGGATAAAGGATCCGGCGCGATCCGCCGTTGTTTGCGCCGCGTCGAGCAATCGCAGAAGCAAGGCGAGATACAGCAAAAAGACAAACAGCGTGCCGACAAACCCCCGCTCCTCCGCAAAGGCGGCGAAGATTGCATCGGCATGCGAGACTGGAATGAAACCCAACTGACTTTGTGTCCCGTTCCCTAGGCCCCGTCCCCACAGGCCGCCGGAACCTATCGCAATCTTCGTCTGGGTTACCTGATAACTGGAACCCTGGACGTTTTGCTTCGGATGGATAAATGCTTCCAGCCGCGCTCGTTGATAGGGACGAAGAAAGTGCCAGCCTACCGGCAGTATCAGCACTCCCACGATACCCAAGGTTACAACCTGCCGACGCTCGACACCCGCCAGGAAAGCCCCGACAGCCACGATCGGCACATAGGTTAGCGCCGTTCCAAGATCCGGTTCGAGCGCTACCAGGAGTCCCGGCACTCCCGCCAGGAGTCCTAGCTTTACCAACTCACCCCAGGTAACAGCATTGTTTCGCCTTTCGGCAAACAAGGCCGCCACTCCGAGTATTATAACCAACTTGACAAGTTCTGACACTTGCAAAGTAAATCCGCCGAGTTCAAGCCAGCGGTGGGTTCCGGCCACGCGCGGACCCACAAGCAGGATGGCCGCCAGAAGTCCGACGCTGGCAAGGTACAGCCAAGGCACATGTTCCACAATGAGACGATAGTCGATTTGGCTCATCACAAGCGTCAAGATGCAGCCCAGGATGATCCAATAGACCTGCTTTTGAAACTGGTTGGCCAACGGGGTTTGGGCTGTCGTGCTATAAATTTCGACGAGGCCCATGCCGGCAATCGCCAGGGCTATGCCGAAGAGCAGCCAATCGAAATCCCTAAAATTGAGGCCTTTCCGCATGCTTCAGTTTCCTTATTGCGCCGACGCGAGCGTGCCCGGCTTATCCACATGCTTATTCCGGGAAAGCAACTGGGGCAAAGCCGGCTTGATGCCCTGTTCCTGATAATACGCCTTGATCACATCCCCGGCGATAGGAGCCGCCACCGATGAGTGCTGGCCTTGCATCACCAGAACGGCGACGGCAATCTTGGGATCCGGCGAGGGTGAATAGCCCACGAACCAGGCGTTGTTTCGGTATCGAGCCTGGTGGGCAGAATCCTGGAGCCCCACGCTGACCACCTGCGCGGTTCCGGTTTTTCCGGCGACATCGAAGCCCGGCAAGCGGGCGCCAAAGCCGGTTCCGTGGCCTTCGTTGACGACTCCCCACATTCCTTTGGTCAAAGCGCCAACTGTGGTTTCGCTCAGCGGAAACCGTTGCACGGTGTTCGCCGGCGGGTCCATCCCCAGGGCCCGCAGTTCTTTGCGATAAGCCAGGTGAGGCCGGTAAAAGACCCCGCCTGAAGCGATCCCTCCGATGGCATAGGCGGCCTGGAGCGGCGTCACCTGAACGGCGCCCTGCCCAATGGCCACGGAGATTGTTTCTCCAGGCCACCAGCGATGATGGAAGTGCCTCTCGACCCAGGCCGGGGAAGGGACCAGGCCTGGCTCCTCATTCGGCAGATCAATGCCGGTCCGATGTCCTAATCCGAGATGCGTGGCGAAATAGTCGATTTTTCGAATTCCGAGAAGTTTTCCCAGCGTGTAGAAATAAACGTCGCAGGAGATCACAATCGCGCGGTGAAAATCCACTTCGCCGTGGCCATGGTGCTCCTTCCAGACCCAGTCATGGAACGTATGTCCGTAAATCGTAATCTTGCCTGGGCAATAGATGGTGTAATCCGGCTTGATCATTCCGGTTTCCAGTGCCGCCGCTCCTGTGATGATCTTAAAAACCGAGCCCGGGGCAAGCTGCGCCTGGATGGCCTTATTCATGAGGGGTTTCATCGGGTCCGTGGTGAGATGTTTCCATTCCTTATAGTCAATGTGTCGGGCAAAGTCATTGGGATCGAAAGTCGGATGGCTCACCATGGCCAGGACATCGCCGCTCCGAGGGTCGAGCGCCACGACGGCGCCCGGCTGGTTTCCCAAGGCGGCTTCCGCCGTCATTTGGAGGTCCAGATCGAGCGTCAGGCGCAAATCGTGGCCGGGGATGGCGTTAATCGTGCTGAGCGTCCCAACCTCTTGCCCGCGGCTGTTGACCACCACCCTTTGCATTCCGTCACGGCCGCGAAGAATGGAATTGTATTCTTTTTCAACGCCGAACTTTCCGATCACGTCCCCGGGTTGATAGGGGGAGTTGGGTTTGGAGATATCATTGGGAGACACTTCACCCACGTAACCCAGCACCTGCGCGGCGACTCCATGCTTGGGGTAAAAGCGCTGCTGCGCCTGGATAATGTCAAGCGCGGGGAACTCAGAACGGTGAGCGTCGATGAAGGCAACGTCTTTGAGGGTGGCCGATTGCTTGAGAACCACAGGCTGAAATCGCGGCAGCTTGGACGAATGCTTCACCAGATCTTCAACGTCGGTTACGTCCAGGTCAAGGCCCTCGGCGATTTCGCGGAGGTGCGCGTCGTTAAGCTGGGAAGCGTCTTCCCGGTTGAGCAGAATGGTGAAGGCGGGGAAGTTGTCGACGAGGACCTGGCCATTGCGGTCCAGAATCCGTCCCCGGGGGGCGATGATGGGAAGATTGCGAATCCGGTTGTGTTCCGCCTGCTGAAGCAGAGATTGATGCTGGCCGATCTGAAGCCGCCAGTACCCGATCAAAAGGACAGCGAAGGACGCTGCGATGGCATATTGTAGGAAGGTAATCTTCCAGGCCGGGAGATGATCGTCTTCGGTAAATCGACCCTGCATTAACTATGATCTTCCATGCGGCCCTCGGGAACGGCAGCCCCGCCGGGCCCCTTCAACCGGCTTGCATGACCCGCAAGGCAAGAGCGCTCCTGCGAGCTGCCAACCTACCCCTCCGTCAGCAACCATACCACACGCCCGCTACCCATAAAAGAAGATATACCTCGCCGGCGCGCTACCGAACCATTCCTGGCCAGACCCGGCGTGAACCCGCGCCGGCCCCCGGTGGCCAGGAAGCGCCTCCGCAACCTTATCGAGCGGCTAGGCCGGCTGCTTGAGGCGGTCGAATAGGGGAAAAAGGATCAGCCCCAGGGCAACGTTGACCAGGATGCTGGCGAGCAGCTGGAGAGGCTCAAAGGGCGGCGGAAGTCCCAGCAGTTCATGCGTGAGGAGATAGAGGAAAACATTGTGGATGCAAACGAGAGAGGCAATGAGGACTCCACGCACCAGGAGGTTGTCAAATTCGAACTTGAGCCCGGCGGTCGCTGCAAGGTATCCCACAAAGGCCTTCGCCATGCCCATTTGCCCAAGATAACCGTGCGACAGTGCGTCCTGTAGCAGCCCCAGGGCGGTTCCAAAGGCGATGCCGAAGACCTGGTTTTCCCTTACCATCGAGAAATACAATACTACCAAGAGGGGAAACTGGAATAAGTGGGCCAGTGGCAGGGTCGGCGGCAGAGTGACCTCCAGCAAAAGCGAAACAAAAACGATGAGCGACAAGACGGCGGGGTGGGCGCGGAAAACCTCTTTGGGCCTGTGGCGGTAAATATCCATTGTGCTCGGTTATCCGTAAATGGGCCTGTGGCGGAAAGCCGACGACCGATGGGCTGGGTTGACGGCCGCTAACTTCAGGGGTGCCCGACATTCAATGCTTGCCGTTCCTCCGGCCTGGACTTGAAAAGAATCAGGACGTTTTCGAGCCGGCTCAGCGACACGGCGGGCTTGACGGCGATTTGCTTGTAAATGTTGCCGTCTTCTGAGCGGACGATGTATCCCACCAGCAAGCCCTTCGGATAAATCTGGTCGAGACCCGAAGTCAGGACGGCTTCCCCGGCCGAAACTTTCTCCTCATCCATAACGTACTGCAAATCGCACCGGTCCTGGCTGCCGCCCTTCAAGATGCCTTGAAGGCGGCTCTTTCCCAACATGCAGCCCACTCCGCAGGAAGGATCCGTGATGAGGAGAACCTGCGCGGTATGCGGATAAACGGCAACCGTCTTTCCAACCACACCCTCCGGGGTGACCACCGGGAGATCGACGGTGATTCCCGAGTCCTGGCCGCGATCGATGGAGACAACCGTCGAGCCGATGCCGGGGCTTGAGGCGATGACTTCCGCCGCGATGCTGCGGTAAGAAAGTTGGGACTTGAAATTGAGCAGGGCCTTGAGGTGTTGGACCTCCGCGGCTTTTTCAGAAAGTTCCTGGATGCGCGCCCGGGCCACCACCAGTTGAGTGCCCATCATCTGGTTCTCCTGCTGGTCGGCCCACAGCACGTGAACCGCTTTCCAGCTTTGAACCGTGCCCTCCACGACGTCGTGGAAACCCTCCTCAAAGGGTCCAAAGGCGGTTGCGGCCCAAACGTGAATCAGCCTTACGTTTTGATTTCGGGTGATCTGGACCGAAAGGAGCAGAAGCTGGGCTAAGAGGACTCCGAGCAGCACAAAGAAAGAGGGATGCCGGCTGACGATTGCAGGCATCCTGGGGTTGCTGCCGAGATGTGTGCGTGCAAATAATTTCAAGACGTACCGTTCATATCAGGCATTGAGAACCCCACCGGATCGTCTGAACTCCGGCTGTCTCCAGCAAGATTAGCACACCCTTCGTCCTGCTGATAGAACACGCCTCGATCTATCCCCCCTCTTTTTATTCGATGGCGACCCGGCGCAGTAAATTGAAGTCGGTCAGCATTCGTCCGGTGCCCAAAACCACCGAGGCTAGCGGGTCTTCGGCGATCGATACCGGCAATCCTGTCTCCTCCCGAATTCGTTTGTCTAAATTCTTCAAGAGCGCGCCGCCGCCCGTCAGCACAATGCCCCGGTCGGAAATGTCCGCGGAGATCTCCGGAGGCGTCCGCTCGAGGGCCACCCGGATGGCATTGATGATGGTTGCCACACATTCGGAAAGGGCGTCGCGAATTTCCGAATCGTCGATGGTGATGGTTTTGGGCACGCCTTCGAGCAAATGCCGCCCTTTGATTTCCATGGTGTGGGGTTTCTCCAGCGGATAAGCGGAACCCACCTCCATCTTGATCTGCTCCGCCGTGCGCTCGCCCACCAGAAGATTATACCGGCGCTTCAAATAAGCTGTGACGGCCTCATCCATCTCGTTTCCGGCGACGCGCACGGAACGGCTATAGACGATTCCGGAAAGCGAAATCACCGCGATATCCGTCGTGCCCCCGCCGATATCCACAATCATGCTGCCTGAAGGCTCGGTGATGGGCAGGCCGGAACCGATGGCGGCCATCATCGCCTGTTCCACCAGATAGACTTCACTGGCTTTGGCGCGAAAGGCGGAGTCTTGCACGGCCCGCTTTTCCACCTGGGTGATTTCGGAAGGCACCCCGATCACAATCCGCGGATGCACGAACATCTTGCGGTTGTGCGCCTTCTGGATGAAATAGTTGAGCATCTTTTCCGTGACCTTGAAGTCCGCGATCACGCCGTCTTTGAGGGGGCGAATGGCGACGATGTTTCCCGGCGTGCGGCCCAGCATTTCCTTGGCCTCCCGCCCCACCGCCTCGATTTCGCCGGTTAGCTTATTGATGGCTACGATGGAGGGTTCATTAACGACGACCCCCTTGGTTTTTGCGAAAACCAAAGTGTTGGCGGTGCCAAGATCGATAGCCAAATCCGAAGAAAAAATACTGAACAAAGAACGGAAACTCATCCCTTTGATAAAGCCCTTTCTAAACTCGATTGAAGAAATCCAGGTTGTGTCTTCCTATTCAATCACGACGGTCTTACGGATCGTCTTGGTGCTGCCTTTCCGATCTTGCGCCGTGATGGTGATTTGATTTGAGCCTGTCTTGGGCAGCGGCGAGGTGAAATGTCGGAATGTTCCATCCGGTGCGATGTTAAAGACCTGCTGATTGTTGATGATGACCGTTGAGCCGGGTTCCGTTCGGCCCACCAGTTCTACTACCCGGCCGTGCTGAATGATGTTCGTGATCTCAAGGAAGGCTTGGTGACCTTGCGAAACCTGCTGAACTACGTCGAAGCGATTGGCCGCGGAGGGCTGGCTTTGGCTCCCACGCTGGTCGATGGAACTGACGACCCAATAGTAGATGCCTTCATCGAAACCCGAAACCTCCGTCGAGGTTCCCTTCACCTTCTTATCCACCACCAGGTTTGAGAACATCCCGGACGGCGAAACCTCCAGATGATATTCCCCCGCCCCGGGAACAGCCGCCCATTTGAACTGCACCGGCGTTGAGCGGGGATCTTTGGTGACCGTCAAGGCCATGTTGGCGGGTGAAACAAGGGCGGGAGGAGCCATCACCTTGCCCCGAATCATTCCGGGCTGGCTGGAGGAAAAGGTGACTTTGTCGTATTCCCCCAAGCGGAGGGTTGTGGACCCGCGGGTTACCTGAGCTTCGCCTTGGTTCACCGTCAACTGGTGAACGTTTCTCTCGGGATCATTCCGGACTACTGCCCGGCTTTGTTCGCCGAGGCTCGCCACCGCGTCTTGAAATGAGACCTTGGAGGTTGAACCGGGAACTTCGAATTTTCCGGTGGAGAGGTCCACCGTGCCGGAGGTGACCTGGACGGCGACGCGCGTGGCTTTGGTCACGGGATCTTCAACGCTCTGTTCCACGACAATTAGGGAATCCGGCTTCAGCACGTAGTTTGTCCCGTCGGCAAAAATGATCCTCGCCACGGCGTCACTGCCCGTCTGGACAAAATCCCCGCTCGCCAGGCTGGTGTTGTAATCGGCTCGAATCCATTGCGAGGACTGCACTTTTTTAATCCGCACGATGCCGTCGATGTTGACAAAATGGGCATCGCGCTTGGGGTTGGCAACGGCCGCCACCCCGCTGTGAACCATGCCGCCGGTTAGCGTGCTCAGGGCGCTTTGGACCTTCTTGGTGAAGTAGTTAGGGGCGATCAGATAAAAAACGGAACCCGCCACCAACAACCCCAGAATTGTGTAGAAGGCGATGGTCCGGTATGCTACGGTCGTCCATTCGACCTCGACTTTGTGTCCTTGCTCGGGGCCAGGTGGTCGTGATGTCACATCCATGTGGCCAATACCCTAAAGCATTTTTTACCAAAGGGCAATTCCGGTCAAGCAGTTTCCGCATCTTCACCAAAACTGCTACCCTAGCTCCGGGCATCGGAGCCAGGCCGAAAAGGCGGCCTGCAACCGGAAACGCCTTTAAGTTGTCCCTCTGTTCGAGACTAGCTTATAATCAGGAAGGTTAAGTTTACGCATCCGGAGTATTCATGTTCAGACTATTCAAGAAGCACCGGGAGAAGGTGTACAAGTACCTTTTGGTATTTTTCATGGGCATTGTTTCTCTCGGCATGATCCTGGTTTTCACCCCGCTGGGCGGCGGCGGAGACGTTCAGCAGAATCAAGCAAACGTCCTGGCGACGATCGGCGGAGCTCGCATCACCACTCAGGAGTTGATGCGGGTGATTGACAGTCGGTTGCAAAACTCCTCTCTGGGCGACGATCCGCACCTTGTCCCGCTGATCGCCGGCCGGATGCTGGATAACATGGTTCTTGAGCAGGCTCTGACCTTGCAGGCCGAGAAGATGGGGCTGGAGGTTTCCGACCAGGAACTTCGCTCGAGCCTCGAAGGGATTCCCTGGCTTTATCCCGGCGGTCATTTTGTGGGAATGCAGGCTTACAAGAGCACGGTGCAGCAGCAAACCGGAATGTCCACCAGCGAGTTCGAAAGCCGGGTTCGCGACAGCCTGCTGATCCAAAAGATCCAGGCGGTCATCTCGGACGGCGTGGGAGTCACTCCCGCCGAGGTGCAGAGCGAGTTTGAGCGCCAGAACCTGAAGGCAAAAATTCGCTATGTGGTCTTTGATCCCAGCAAATTCCTCAAGGCTGTTCCGGTTACTCCGGCGGCGCTCGAGAGCTTTTTCAAACAGAATTCCGCGCGGTATAAGCAAAAGGAGCAACGCCAGGTCCGCTATGTTTTGATCACCCCGGATGACGTGCGGTCCCAGGCGAGCGTCAGCGAAGATGAAATGAAGCAATACTACACCGCGCATCTTGAGGACTACCGGGTGCCGAACCGCGTGAAAGTTGCTCATATCCTTTTCAAGACCACTGGGAAAAGTCCAGCGCAAGCGAAGGCTTTGGAAAAGACCGCCCAGGACGTGCTCGAAAAAATCAAGGCTGGGGCGGACTTCGGAAAGATGGCCAAGAAATATTCCGAAGATACCAGCGCCTCAAACGGCGGTGACATCGGCTGGATTGTGCACGGCCAGACCGTGAAAGAGTTTGAAGACGTAGCTTTTGCCATGAAGCCCGGGCAGGTCAGCGGCCTGGTCCACACCAGCTATGGCATCCATATCATCAAGGTTCTCGACAAACAGACAGCGCACCTCCAGTCTTTTGACGACCTCAAAGATTCCATTCACTCAACCCTGATGGCGCAAAAACTTGCCCAGGTTGAGGAGGACTATTCGAGCAAGCTGGAAAGCGAACTTAAAGCCCATCCCGGCCAGTTTGCCGCCATCGCTGGGAAGGCGGGGCTTAAAGTCAGCGAAACCCCGCTGTTCCAGTACAACCAGACCATTCCGGACTTTGGTTCGAACGACGCCTTCCAGAACCTGACGTTTGAGCTGAAGCCGAATGAAGTCGGGCAGCCCATTACCGTCCCCAAAGGCATGGCGATCATCCAGTTGATCAAGATCGTGCCGGCTCATGTCCCCCAGCTGAAAGACGTGCAGGCCATGGTGGAGGAGGACTACCGGGCGCAGGAATCGAAAGTCATTGCCCATCAAAAAGCCATCGCTTTTGCGGCGCAGATCAAAAAAGGGGATTTCCAGAAAATCGCCCGCGCCGACGGTTATGACGCGAAGGAAAGCGCGGACTTTACCCGGCAGGATTCCGTTCCGGGCTTGGGACCGGGGCAATCTTTGCAGGATGCCTTTACGATGGCACCGGGCGAATCAAGCGGCGTGCTGTCGGTGGAGGGCAACGACGTGGTGATGCAGGTTGTCTCCCACACTCAGCCGGATGAAAGCAAGCTTGCTTCCCAGCGGGAGCAGATTCGCGAGCAGCTTCTCAGCCAAAAGCGGAACCTGGTGTTCGAGCTCTACAGCCAGAACCTGAAGCAACATCTGATGCACTCCGGAAAGCTGAAGATCAACTCCGCGGGGTTCAAAACGTTCCTCGCCTCCTACTCGACCCGGTGATGAGCAACGGCGCGGGGAAGGTTCTCCCTGCGCCCTGCCTTCAAAACTCCCTTCAACGCGTTCTTTCCCAAACCACCTGCGGGGCGGCGCCGCTCTACGGCGATGCGCTGCTTGACCCTGCCTGACCGATCCCACATAATTTGCTCTTAGCTTTTTCCAGACCAGCAAGGGGGAACCGTGCAGGAGATCCGCAGAGTTGCAGTTTTGGGAGCGGGAACCATGGGGGCTCGAATTGCTGCGCATTTTGCCAACGCTTCCGTGCCCTGTGTTTTGCTCGATATCGTGCCGGGTGAGGCCGCTCCGGGAGCGCCAAAAACCTCGCCGTCCGCGAACGACCTCAAGACTCGCAACCGAGTCGCGCAGGCGGGCCTGGAAGCGGCGCTCGCTTCCCGCCCTCCGTCGTTTTTTGTTCCCGACGCGGCCCGGCTGGTCACCGTCGGAAATTTCGAGGACCATCTCAACTTGATTCAGGATTGCGACTGGATCGTTGAGGCGGTTACGGAAAACCGCGCCATCAAGCAGGCGCTCTATCAAAAGGTCGAGCAGTTTCGAAAGCCCGGGACCATCATCAGTTCCAACACTTCCGGCATCTCCATCGGGAGTTTGGCGGAAGGAATGCCGGAAGACTTTCGCCAGCACTTTCTGGGCACGCACTTTTTCAACCCGCCCCGCTACATGAAGCTCCTGGAAGTGATTCCCGCGCCCGGCACGCTTCCCGAAGTGGTCAAGGCCATTTCGAATTTCGGCGACCTGGCGCTGGGAAAAGGAATTGTCCTTGCCCACGACACGCCGAACTTTATCGCCAACCGCATTGGAACTTTTTTCATGATGGACGTCCTCGAGCGATTGGTACAGGACGGCTACAGCATCGAGGAAATCGATCTGCTGACGGGGCCGGTGATGGGTGTGCCGAAATCCGCCACCTTTCGCCTGCTGGATTTAGTTGGGCTCGACGTGATGGTTCACGTTGTAAAGAATCTCTCTCAAGCGCTCCCCGATGATGAGCGCCTGGATGTTTTTACCATGCCGGAATTCGTCGACGGAATGCTGGCGCGGAAGCTGCTGGGAGAGAAAAGCGGGCAGGGGTTCTATAAGAAAATAAGAAGCAAAGGCCCGGCCGGAAAAAGCGGAGAGATTCGAACCCTCGATCTAACCAACTTTGAATACCGCGAGCGGCAGAAGCCGCGCTTCCCGGTCCTCGACCTGGCGCGCAACATTGATGGCGTGGGCCGGCGAGTGGCCTCGCTTTTCGATTCTCCCGGCCGGGTTGGGGAATTTTATCGAAAGGTCCTGGGAGATACCTTCCACTACTCGGCCAACCGCATCCCGGAAATTTCCGACGACGTTGCGTCCATCGATAACGCCATGAAATGGGGCTTTAATTGGGAGGCCGGAGTGTTCGAGCTTTGGGACGCGATCGGCGCGGAAAAGATTGTCCGGCAATGGGAAAAAGACAACAGGGCAGCGCCGCCGCTCGTGCAGAAGCTGCTCAGGTCCAGCGGGAAGACCTTTTACGTTTCCGAGAATGGCTCAAAACGCGTGTTTGATTTTGCCGGCGGAAATTATGCGCCGGTTGAAGGTCCGGCAGGCGTCCTGCTGCTTGCGGCGCTGAAGGACCGCAAGAAGGAAATTAAGAGAAATGCCGGAGCCAGCCTGGTGGACCTGGGCGACGGGGTTGTGTGCCTTGAGTTCCACTCCAAAATGAACACGGTCGGCCCTGATACCGTGCAGATGGTTCACGCCGCGCTCAAAGCCTTGAAGGAAGAGTTTGAGGCGCTGGTGATCGGCAACCAGGGCGCCAACTTTTCGGTAGGGGCCAACCTGCTGCTGATTCTGATGGCGATCGAGGAGGGCGATTGGGACGAAATTCATCGAATGGTGCGAGAGTTCCAGAACGCCAACATGGCTCTCAAGTACGCTCCGAAGCCCGTGGTGTGCGCGCCGTTCGGACTTGTGCTGGGCGGCGGCGTGGAGATGGCGCTGCATGCGGCGCGGGTGCGCGCTGCGGCGGAGACTTACATGGGCTTGGTGGAAGCGGGCGTGGGGCTGATCCCGGCGGGCGGAGGAACCAAGGAAATGCTGGTGCGCGCCATGGACGCCGTCCCGAGCGACGAAGAGGCCGATCCGCTACTGTACATCAAACAGGTGTTTCTCAACATCGGAATGGCCAAAGTGTCGTCGAGCGCGGAGGAAGCGCGGCGACTGGGATACCTTTCCGCGCGGGATTCCATCAGCATGAATCGCGACCGGCTGATTGCTGATGCAAAACAAGTGGCCCTCGATTTGGCCAGGCTGGGCTGGCGGCCCGGGAAGCCCCGCGACGACGTCCGGGCGCTGGGCCAGGAGGCGTTTTCCAAGATGAAGCTGGGCCTGCACCTGATGCGCCGCGCGGAACGCATTTCCGATTACGACGTGGTGGTGGCGACCGAGCTTGCCAAAATTCTTTCCGGCGGAGGGGAATTTACTTCGCTCCAGCAAGTCTCGGAACAATATCTGCTGGACCTCGAACGCGAAGCTTTTGTGAGCCTTGCGGGCCGGAAAGGCACCCAGGAGCGCATTCAGCACATGCTGAAAACCGGAAAGCCGCTGAGGAATTGAGGACGGATCATATCTTCCATCTTTTGGGGAAGAAAGACTGAATATCTGCTGACAGAAATGAATCGTCGCACTGCGCGGCCAAAGAAAGCATCCAACTGAAGGGAAGATTTTCCGCTCGAGAAAAACAGGAGTTGGTTATGGAAGAAGCTGTAATTGTTTCGATTACCCGCACCGCGGTGGGCAAGGCCCCGCGCGGGGTGCTGCGAAATACTCGGCCCGACGACCTGGGCGCGGCCGTGATCCAAGAGGCGGTGAAGCGCGTGCCGGGGCTTGATCCGGCCGAAATTGAAGACGTGATTCTGGGCTGCGCCATGCCCGAAGCGCAGCAGGGCAACAATGTGGCGCGCATCGCCTTGCTCCGCGCCGGCCTGCCGGTGACGTGTTCGGCGATGACCGTCAACCGCTTCTGCTCGTCAGGCCTTCAGGCGATTGCGCTCGCCGCCGAACGCATCATGGCGGGATTCGGCGACGTGATCGTGGCCGGAGGCACCGAGAGCATGAGCATGATTCCGATGGGCGGGTTCCATTTTTCCCCCAATCCTTACCTGGTGGAACATTATCCCGATGCCTACCTCAGCATGGGACTCACTGCGGAAAATCTTGCCAGGAAATATCAGATCACCCGCCAGCAGCAGGATGCGTTTGCGCTGCGCAGCCACCAACTTGCGCTTGCGGCGATTGGCGCGGGCAGGTTCAAGGACGAGATTACGCCTTTTGAAATTGTTAAAGTCAGCTTGAACGGCCAAGATAAGCCGCGAACGCGCAAATTCGTTTTTGAAACCGATGAGGGCCCGCGGCGCGACACTTCCGCGGAAGCCCTGGCCAAGCTGAAGCCGGCTTTCCACGCGCAGGGCACGGTGACGGCGGGCAATGCCTCGCAGATGAGCGATGGCGCGGCCGCGGCGGTTGTGATGTCGTCGGGCAGGGCGAAGGTCCTGGGCGTGAAGCCGCTGGCCCGGTTTGTGAGCTACGCAACGGCGGGAACGCTGCCGGAGGAAATGGGCTTGGGTCCCGTCTTCGCCATTCCCAAGGCCCTGAAGTATGCCGGCCTCAAACTTGCGGAGATCGATCTCATCGAACTCAATGAAGCTTTTGCGGCGCAGGCATTGGCCGTCATCCAGCAGGCGGATCTCGACCTGGACAAGACCAACGTGAACGGAGGCGCCATTGCCCTGGGACATCCGCTGGGCTCGACGGGCGCCAAGCTCACGGCCACGTTGCTTGCCGAAATGAAGCGGCGGAAGGCCCGCTACGGCATGGCGACCATGTGCATTGGCGGCGGCATGGGTGCCGCGGGAATTTTTGAGAATCTCCAGTAGGCCTGGCGGCCGCTTTGTTCGGGAGGCGGCAATCCCGCGAGCGTGCGGCAACCACAGGAAAGGAACCGATGGCAACCCCTACGACAAAAGCGAGGATTAAAGGCGGCAGCTTTCTCATCGAGCAGCGAAAGCCCGAGGAGATTTTTACGCCGGAGGATTTGACGGACCAGCACCGGTTGATCGCGCAGACGGCTGAAGAGTTTATGGCCCGGGAAATTGTTCCCCGTGTGCGGGAAATCGAAGAGAAGAACCTTCCGCTTTTGCGGGAGCTGCTCCGGAAGGCCTCGGAAATCGGGCTTCCGGCGACCGATATCCCCCAAAAATACGGAGGGCTGGAGCTCGATAAAATCTCCTCGGTGATTGTCGCGGAAAAGATGGCCCGCAACGGCTCCTGGACGGCGACGATTGGCGCCCAGGCCGGCATTGGAATCCTGCCCATCGCATTTTTTGGCACGGAAGAGCAAAAGGCCAAATACGTTACAAAGCTTGCGACCGCCGAGTGGATTGGAGCCTATGCGCTGAGCGAGGCGACATCGGCTTCCGACGCCCTCAACTGCAAAACTCACGCCGCGCTCGGCGCCGACGGAAAGAACTACATTCTGAACGGCAGCAAAATGTGGATCACGAACGGCGGCATTGCCGACGTCTTCACCGTGTTCGCCAAAGTCGATGGAGAAAAGTTCACGGCGTTTATTGTGGAGCGGGGTTTTCCCGGAGTTTCGCCCGGCGCCGAAGAACACAAGATGGGGATCCGCGGTTCTTCCACCACGCCCCTGAATTTTGAAAACGCTGTTGTGCCCGTGGAGAACGTGCTCGGCGAGGTGGGCAAAGGCCATCTGATCGCTTTTAACATCCTGAACGTCGGCCGGCTGAAGCTGGGCGCGGGATGCGTGGGCGGCGCAAAATATATGCTTGCCGAGGCGCTGAAGTGGGCCAGGGATCGCGAGGCGTTTGGGAGGAAGATCGCGGACTTCGGCTTGATCAAAGAAAAGCTGGGCGAGATGGTGGCGCTCACCTATGCGGCGGAGAGCATTTCCTACCGGACGGCGGGAATGATCGACCAGTTGCTGGAAGGTGTGGATTTGGGCTCGGCGTCCGCGGGAGAGCAGATTCTTGCGGCGCTCCGCGAATACGCCGTCGAGTGTTCGATTTTAAAAGTGGTCGGAACCGAGATGCTCGATTGGGTTGCCGACGAGGCGGTCCAGATTTTCGGTGGCTACGGTTTCTCCTCGGGCTATGAGGTTGAGCGGACCTTTCGGGACCAGCGAGTGAACCGAATTTTTGAAGGGACCAACGAAATCAACCGCCTGCTGATTACGGACATGCTGATGAAGCGGTCGATGAAGGGAGAACTCGGCCTGATCCCTGCCGCGCAAAAGCTCCTGGGCGATGTTCTCAGCATGCCTTCAGAGGCAGAGGCCGGCGATGAAGAAGAGCTGGCCGACGTTGCTGCTCTCGTTGAAGGCGCCAAGAAAGTGGCGCTGCTGGTGGCCGGGAGCGCCGTCCAGAAATACCTTCAACAACTTGCGGAAGAGCAGGAAGTGGTGGGCGTTCTCAGCAATCTGGTAATGGAAGTCTACGCGATGGAAAGCGCCCTGCTGCGCACCCGGAAGAAGATCGGCAAAACTTCTTCTGAAGCTTGCCGCCGGGAGGCTGACGCGACGCGAGTGTACGCCTATGAGGCTGCCGATCGGATGGAAATTGAAGCCCGGCGGGCGCTTGCCAGGATTGCAGAAGGTGATGCGCTGCGCGCCCAGCTTGCGATCCTCCGCCGCCTGCTGCGCAGGATGCCGCCCGATCTCATCGGACTTAAGCGGCAACTAGCGGAGCGCGCCCTCGAAATGGTCCATTATCCTTTTGCCTAGATTCGCAAGTCCGGATCAGGAAACTCGTTGCAGTTAAAGGCCTTTCAACGCCTTGCCGGCCCCGGCAAGGTCGGAAACCGCCATAACCAGATCGGCCTTTTTCCCGTCCTTGGCGACAGATGAGTAGGCGTAATCCATGTTGATGTGCGCTTTTGCCAGACGTTCACCTACGTCCGCAAGTTTGCCGGGCTTATCGGGGAGGGTGAGCCGGAGAACATCTTCTTCCGTTACTCGAAAATCCAGACTGCGGAGCACTTTCTTGGCCTTCGCGGGACTCGTGACAAGCATCCGGATAGGACTTTCGCCTCCCGTGCCGTAAGCGGTAAAGGCGGTAATGTTGATCTTTGCTTTGGCGAGCGCCCTGCCAATCTTGGCAATCTGTCCGGGGGTGCTGTCAACCCACACTGAGACTTGTTTTGTCTTGCCCATATGCACTCCCTCTTGAGAAACTCGTGATGGCCTGAGAATACGCTAAAAGGCCGCACGAGTAAAGTAGCCCCGGTTTTTATCCGGGCACAGCCCCGAAATGCCGACCTGAAGGTCGGCGCTACCCCACGGGACCGAGGGCCGGGGTTTTTGTGAGCTTTACGGGAATTGCAGCCGATTGGCCCCCGGCTGGGCTGATCCCTTCCGGGCCAAGGAGTGAACCGTGAAACGAATTGAGGACGTTCGAGTTGTGGTGGCGGGGAGCAACAATTTCGATATCGTTGTGAACGCTGAGCGGACTCCCAAGGAAGGCGAAAATCTGCTGGCGTCGAACCTGAAATTTTTTCCCGGAGGCAAAGGAGCCAACCAGGCGGTCGCCGTTGCGCGCCTTGGAGCAAAGGTCACACTGATCAGCGCGCTGGGACGGGACTTTATTGGGGATTTCCTGTTGCGCAATCTTGAAACGGCAGGCATCGACACGCGCTGGATCAGGCGTGATCCAAATCGCTCGACGGGATGCGCTTTTATCGCCATTTACCCCAGCGGAAACAACTCCATCGTGGTTGATCCGGGAGCGAATTTTACGCTTGAGCCGGCTGACGTCGAGAAGACGAAGGACTCGATTGCCGCGGCGGACGCCATTCTTACGGTGCTTGAGATCCCGCCGGAGACCGTCGAAGCCGTCCTGCGGGCGGGCCGCGACGCGGGGAAATTGACCGTCCTCGACGCAGGGCCGGCTCGGAGATGTTCGCTTGAGATCTTAAAGCTCGCGGATATTGTTTCTCCCAACGAGTCGGAGCTGGAAGCCCTGAGCGGAGAGCGGGTGGAGGGGCGGGAATTCATCCGGAAAGCCGCGGAAAAGCTTTTGGAGTTGGGCGTGCGGACGGTGGTGGTGAAGATGGGCAGCGACGGGGCCATGCTGGTGAATGCCGAGGGCGCAAAACACTTTCCGGCCCACAAGATCACGGCCGTCGATCCCACCGCCGCCGGAGACGCCTTCAGTGCCGCGCTGACGGTAAAGCTTGCGGCGGGCGTGGGCATGGATGACGCCATCCGCTACGCCAACGCGGCGGGTGCGCTGGCCGTTACCAGGCTCGGCGCGCTGCCCTCGCTTCCCACCTGGGATGAAGTCGACGTCTTCCTCGCAAAAGGAAACTGAACCTGCGACCGCGCCCGCCGCGTACTTTCTCAAAAGCCGGGTTTAAGGATTGCATTGCCCAGGAAGCCGCAGTTTTCACCCTGAGCATTCATAACCCGCAGGCTGACGCGGAATGCCTCAGGAGGCAGCGGCACGGACTTATCCAGGCGAACGATTTGTCGGGGATCTACCGCCTGGAGCGTCGTGCGGGCAAGCTCTTCGCCCATGGCGCTGTAGAAGACCGCCTCGATGTTTCCAGGAACGAAAACTCCGAACACCCCTTTCAACGCCACCTGATCTCCCGATGCCTCGGCTGTGAACGGCTGGCTGATGACGCCGGCCCAGACGGCGTTTTGGATGGGATTGGGCGACCGCGTCGGCGCCCAATGCACCGTGAATTCGTACTGCTCGCCCGGATCGAGAGTTGCGTAAGGGCTGATGACTTCGGTCTCGAGAAAATAAGGCGTCGCCGTTCGGTTGTCCGGGAGGGTTTGAAAGAACGATCCGCGGGAAATGGTGCCGGGACCGTCGTTCCAGGATTCCACCGAGGCATCGTCCGGATACGGCTTATTGGGAAAGTACTTGAACGTCTCCAGCAGCGAGATGTTTTTCTGCCCATTCTCAACGGCATACCAGCCGGCGCTGGAGTCTGCGGCAACCTTGCCCACGTGATACCGGTAGTGGATGCGCAGCATGCTTCCGTTGTCGATGGCCTGGTAGCTGGGGTTGCGAACGTCGCCGTAAGGATTATAAAAGCCGCGCCGAAACCTGCTGTGAGGGTTGATGGGCACGTACACATAAAGGTCGGGATTGGGCTTGGAAGGATCGTGAACGTCCGATGCGTCGTTCTGGATCAGGTGCCAGATGCCCCAGCGAATTTGGCGCTGGCTGATGTTGCGCATTACCTGATCGACTTGAACGCGCGTCGTCCCCGCGTAGACGTGAAAGGTGCGGATAAACTGCACGCCGGTTCTTGGATCAGGCGGGCTGGTCACGCGGACTGCAACCTCCTGGGGAGTCTCTTTGACGATTTCCGACTGGAAGCGGCTGCCGTCAAGGAGGTAGTAGGGGATGCTGGGCCATTCCGCGTCGTTCATCCAGCCTTCGGGCGCGGGCCACACTTTGTCGCCGCCATAGTTGGCCCAGCCGGACTTCAGATTATTTTCACTTTCGGGCATGACTTTGCCCGCGAATTCGGGGTTCACAAAAAAGTAGCTCTGGTCGCCAAGCTGTAATTGAATGGCGCGGCCTCCAATTTCCGGGGCGATGTAGAGCTTGATGATGCCATTTGTCAGGAGATAAACTTTCCACCCTTTATATTCGGTCCTTTCAAGCCTTGCCGCGAACGATGGAGCGGGAGCCGCCAGGGCCGGACTTGCGGAGAATAGCGATAGCGAAGCGGGGACGGCGAATTCGCCTGTGCCCTTCATGCCTTGGAAGAAGTTCGGAATCGAAAACAGAGAGAGTAAAATCAGAAGACCCAGAACACGGGCAAATCTCTTCATGGGATTACCTCCGTCGCGCGGCTGCGGATTCAGTATCCGCTGGGAACAATCCAGAAGCTCGCTTTGAAAGTTTTTCCCGGCTCAAGAACAGTCAGGCCCGGGAATTTTCCTTCGTGGTTCAGGTTGAAAGCATTGGTGATGGAGGTCTCCGGCTCCAGGCAGATCAAAGTTTTGTCGAGCGGCGCCCAGACGTGGCCAAAAGTGAATCCTTTTCCAAAAACCAGCTCCACCTTTTCGGTTTTGCCCTTGACCCAGTAATGGCCCAAACCCTGAGTGTTGCGCTCGAGGCCGGAGAAGCTGTCGTCAAAAAACTTTTTGCCCAGGGTGAACTCGTGGGCGTGAGGGACGTAATCATCCGTGGGCTCGGTTTCGCCCGTCGGAATCAGACGCTCGTAACTGTCGACTTTCCAATGCTTGGCGGCCTGGATGGAAACCGTCCAATCCTCTCTCGGCCCGTCCGGCCGGAAGAAAGGATGATATCCGAGAAAGACCGGCAACGCGCTCTTGCCGATGTTGATGACTCGCGTGGTGTTTTCCAGCTTGCCGTCTTTAAGGCGGTAAGTGATTTCGTAAATCTGCGCGAAGGGAAACTGCTCCACCAGGCCGGGATACTTGTAATACTCGAGGCGCGAGGTGATGTAGGCTCCGCCGGCCTCAGAAGCTCCCTGCTTAATGACTTCCCAGTTGGGGTTAAAGACCACCGTGCCGTGGATTGGAAAATTGTAAGGGGGCGTGGTGAGGAAATTTCCAAGGGATCCATTGAGCAGATATTTCTTATTCTGAAAGTAATAGTAGTCATGATCGATGCGGTCGGCCCAGGGAGCGAGAAGCGGAATGCCGCAGGATATCTGCCGGTTTTGCGCGTAGGTTTTGAGCGATTCCGCGGGAACCAGAACGTTGTTGCCGCCTTCCTTGAATTGGTAAACAAAGTTGCCGATGCCGGGCACGATGCCGACGTCCATCTTGCGGCTGGCGTCGAGCAAATGATAGGTGGCGTATCCATCCACCATCTTTTTGACGACGGAGTAATGGGCCGCGGCAAGGGACGCGGGGATTAAGGAAAAGAGAAGAGCCATTGAAAGAATCGAACTGCGCTGGCCGAGCCTCATAGGAATTCCTTTCTCAAACGGATTTGCAAGGGTTGCCGCGCGCGAGCGAATTCCGCCGGTCTGGCGCACAGCCGAACTATGCCGGGAGGCCTCCGGGCGGGGCTTCCGCGGCCAGTTCCGAAAGGCGGTGAGCCATCTCACGGACAGCAGGGTAAAGGCTTCGATAAACCTGGTAAAGACGGTCGTAGACGGTTCGATTCGACACTCGCGGATAGAGGCACTCGCGGATCTGGATCGCCTCGCGGGCCGATTCCTCGACCGAGGCATAGGTTTTTGCTCCCACGCCCGCCAGCAGAGCCGCGCCAAACGCCGAGCCTTCAGAGGTCTTCAGCGTCACCACTTCTTTGTCGTAAATATCCGCCTGGATCTGCCGCCACAGGAAGCTTCTGGACCCGCCGCCTGAAGCGCGAATCTGCTCCACCGGAATTTTGAGTTCTTTGAAGATTTCAAGCGAATCGCGCAGGCTGAAGGCGACGCCTTCCAAAATCGCCCGGATCAAATGCCCGCGAGTATGGGCCGCCGTCAATCCGAACCACATTCCCCGGGCGTCAGGGTCCAGATGCGGCGTCCGCTCGCCCATCAGATAAGGGAGAAATAACAGTCCGTTGCTTCCGGCGGGAACCTTTGCAGCTTCATTGATGATGAGGTCGTACACGTCGATATCCGCCAGGTCCGCGTACCAGTTTTCCGTCATCCCAAATTGGTCTCGAAACCAGCGGAGGGAAAGGCCGGCGCCCTGGGTGACGCCCATGACGTGCCATTTGCCGGGCACGGCGTGGCAAAAAGTGTGGATGCGGCCGCCCGGATCGAGCTTAGGGTCGCCCGTGTAAGCAAAAATCACGCCGGAACTTCCCAGCGTGGCGGAAGTGAGGCCGGGCAGCACGATGCCGTTGCCGACGGCGCTTGCGGCCTGGTCTCCGGCGCCTCCCACCACGGGCGTTCCGGCAACAAGGCCGGTGAGCAAGGCGGCTTCCCGCGTCAGTTGGCCGGTGATTTTGGGAGATTCGTAAGCCTGGGGAAGCAGGCTGGAATCAATGCCCAGCGCGGAAAGCATCTCCTGGGACCAGCGGCGATTGGAGACATCAAAGAGCAGAGTTCCTGATGCGTCCGAAACGTCGGTGGCAAACTCTCCCGTCAAGCGGTAACGGACAAAATCTTTGGGAAGCAGAAAGTGCGCCGCGCGCTCGAAAATGGCGGGTTCGTGGTCGCGAATCCAGAGAAGCTTGGGAGCGGAAAAGCCCGTCAACGCAGGATTGGAAACCAGTTGGATCAGGCGCTCGGAGCCGACTTGCGCGGTGATCCAGTCGCATTGCGCCTGGCTGCGCTGGTCGCACCAGATCAGGGACGGACGCAGGACGGCATTCGTTCGGTCCAGCAGGACAACACCGTGCATCTGGCCGGAAAGGCCCACGGCAACGATTTCAGATCCTTTGACGTTTGCGTCGCTCAGCGCCCCCTGGACTGCAATCGTGGTGGCCTGCCACCAGTCTTCCGGGTCCTGCTCAGCCCAGCCGGGTTTCTCCATCTGCATGGGCTGATGGTCGCCTGTAGCGGCACCAACCACGTGTCCGTCCGGGCGCACGATCACCACTCGCGTGCCCGTCGTGCCAACGTCAATCCCCATCATGTAGGACATAGTAATCTAGAGAAAAGCAAAGCAAATCGCCCCCAATATAAAAGCAACAAGAGGCGCCCGGCTAATTATTCGGTGTCTCGGAAGTACGTTGCCGGGGATCGTACTTTCCAGAAGGAGGCCGTAGTTGGGTATCGACATATAAGCACCAGCCCCATATCCCAATACCTTAAGGACCCAACCCGGGTGAAAATGGACCATTGAAAGTTGAACTAGAAACGCGATGGAGATTCCCCATGTTGCACACACAATACCGACAACTACACCAGGGCCTCCGTAAAGAACACCTTTGCTGAGCGCCCATCCAATTTTTCTACCGACCACGGGTCCAAGTACGCAAGTTATGAGGAAAAAGGCCATTCTGAAAACTTCCTCAGTCGGGAAGGTGTATCTGGCTCGGCTTGGTTAACTTCCCACACGGTACACCGGGAAAGTTAGCCCAGCCAAGCTCCCGGCGCACCCGCTGTCTTAGTTGCGTGTCAGTCTGAGGCGGTGCCTTGCGGATGTACTGTTCTGCCTCCTTGGACTGACCCTGCTTAACCCGCTTTTTCAACCATTCAAGAGCGTTGTCCAAACAAAAATCCTTTCCCGTCTTTTTCTTGAAATTGCAACAGAGACCAGTCCAAATTACCGCGTCCAGCTCGCCTTTTCTGAGCTAGCCACTTACGTATCGGCTCTTCGACTTCGGGAAACGGCACGATCCGCTTGCGTCCTTTACGAGTGAGATAACCTATGGCATCGACCTCAGGACAGCCTTCCCGACATCGGAGGTTCTCACGGGCCCCTTCCAGCGTGCGCCTTGAAGACCTGATCCAGTATGTCCGGATCGGTTGCACACCCTCCATGCATACAAGGGTTAGCCTGTCTTCGTTCTTTCCGGAGATGCGTGCAAACTCGATCGGAAGATATGGGCCGTCTGGTTGCCAGTCGCCTTTTGTGGCGAGGTCCTTGGGGTGCCCTATCAGCGAACCCCAACCGAGAACAACGACTTTCATGTTGTGGCTCCAAAGCCAACTCTGATCCTGCGTCCTACTTCGCTCAGACTGGAACCTTTTCCCAACGGCCTGACTTGGCTGAGCGCTCGATGGCGTCGCACACAGCCTGATTTTTTACTCCGTCCTGGAAATTGGGAGTTGGCATCTTGTCCTTTTCGAGCGCGACCAGAAAGTCATGGATTGCATGGACGAAGGTATGTTCGTAGCCGATGATGTGTCCCGGCGGCCACCAGTTGCCGACGTAAGGATGCGCGCCTTCGGTGACGCTGATGGTCTTGAACCCTTGCAGCCCCGGCTTGTCCGTGCAGTCGTAAAACTCCAGCTCGTTCATGCGCTCCAGATTGAACGCCAGGCTTCCCTTGCTGCCGTAGATCTGAAAAGTGTTGTAATTCCTCCGGCCGCCGCAGAACCTCGACGCCTCAAAAACTCCCACGCTCTGGTTGCGGAAGCGGGCCAGAAAATTGGCGTCGTCGTCCACCGTGACTTTTCCCTTTGCCGCCTTGCCTTTTGCGCCCCATGCTCCCGCGCCGTCGCTGGGCCTCGGGCGTTCTTTGATAAAGGTCGTCAACTGCGCCGTGACGGAGTTGAACTCTCCGTTGAGCATGCGCGCAAGATCGACGGCATGGGAACCAATATCGCCCAGGGCGCCGCTGCCGGCGTACTTCTTTTCAAGCCGCCACACCAGGGGAAACTTGGGGTCCATAATCCAGTCCTGGAGATAAGCGCCGTGGTAGTGATAAATGTCGCCGAGGCGGCCGTCTTCGATCATCTGTTTGGCCAGCGCGACTGCCGGAATCTTGCGGTAGTTGTGCATAATCATATGCTTGACGCCGGCGCGTTCTGCGGCCTGGAGCATTTTTTGGGCGTCGCGCAGCGTGTTGGCCAGAGGCTTTTCGCAGATGATGTGCTTGCCCGCGCGCGCAGCCTCGACAGCCATTTCGCAATGCAGATACCCGGGGCTTGAAACGTCTATAATGTCGATGTCCTTACGCCGGACCACGCGGCGCCAATCCGTCTCCACTTCTTCCCAGCCAAATTGCCGCGCGGCGGCCTCGGCGCCCTTGCGGTCGCGCCCGCAGATCACTTTCATTCGCGGTTCAAGCTTGCCCGGAAAAAACCGGCGAACCTGGCGGTAGGCGTTTGAGTGCGCCTTGCCCATGAATTTGTATCCGATCAGCGCAATGTTCACTTCAGTCATCGATACCCCTTCAAGTGGCGTGTGACGAGTGATGAATGACGAGTCGAAAATAAGGAATGTATTCCTGCTATTGTTTCAGTAGGATTCGATGCAAGTCCTTGAGCATCATCCGAGAAGGTCGCGGTACCCGCGCGGCCGAGGGTTCCCTTCTTGCTTGTCACTCATCACCTGTCACTTGTTACTGTTCTTCTTACGCCCACCACATTCCAGTGGGTTTTTCCTTGATCAAAAGTTCATTCAGGAAGCGGGCGGCTTTGCTCAAGCCCTCTTCGACCGACATCAAGCTGTCCTCGTGCTCAATGGAGAGTACGTCGTTGTAGCCGACCATTTGGAGGGTCGAGATCAGGTCCGTCCAGAATTCCCGGCCGTGGCCGTACCCGACGGTGCGGAAGATCCAGGCGCGGTTTTTCTCGTCGCTGTAAGGCTTGGTGTCGAGGACGCCGTTCACTTTGTAATTGGCATCGTAGAGTTTGGTGTCTTTGGCGTGGACGTGGAAGATGGCATCACCCAGCGCGCGGATGGCCGCGCAGGGATCAATGCCCTGCCAGAACAGGTGGCTGGGATCGAAATTGCAGCCCAGCGCCGGCCCGGCCGCAGCCCGCAGCTTCAGCAGGGTTTCCGGCGAATAGACAACGAACCCCGGATGCATTTCAAACGCGATGCGCACGCCGTGATCTTCCGCAAACTTGGCACGCTTCTTCCAATAGGGGATCACCTTTTTGTCCCACTGCCATTTCAACGTTTCGGCATAGTCCGGAGGCCAGAAGCAGGTTACCCAGTTGGGATGCTTCGAGCTTTCGGAATCGCCCGGGCAGCCGGAAAAGTCATTGACGGTTCGCACCCCAAGCTTTTCAGCCAGCAGGATGGTTTTCCGGCTGGTCTCGGCATGGGCGTCCGCGATTTTCTTGACGGGGTGGAGTGGGTTTCCGTGGCAACTCAGGGCGCTGATGGTGATGCCCTGATCGTCGAGTTTCCGTTTGAATTCCTTCAGTTTGGAGGGCGAGTTCAGCCATTCAAGTTTCAGGTGGGCGTCGCCGGGATAGTTGCCGGTTCCAAGCTCAATGGCTTCGATCCCCATCGGTTTGATCTTCTTGATGACTTCGTCCAGGGTAAGATTTCCAAACAAGACCGTAAGTAAACCTAACTTCATGAGTATCCTCCAAGCGGGCGCTTTGGCGCGCAGGATGCAATACCGGAATCTTGAGGTTGCGGCGCCCCAAAGCGTGATTCGCTGCCAGCAAGCGAACCCTAAATCTATCCACCACGCGGCACCCAGTCAACAGAAAAATCCTGAAGCTTGGTGAAGGAAGTGCAAGTTCGACGGCCGCCTGCGCGCAGCCCAGGATGCCTGCCGTTCGCGAATGAGCCCTTGCGTGGAAAGCGATTTGGGGGGATAATAACTTTGACGTCAGAGGAAAGCACTTTTATTTGTCTAAGCCTCTTGACAAGAGCATTGATGTCCTGTAAGCTGTGAAATTGCTCTGACAGATTAATGCTCTTCAGAGTGGGCGGTGACGCAAGTCGCCGCAACGTCCCAGAGTGGGCGGTCGGGCCAAAAGCCCGGCAAGTGAGTTCTTTGACAATTGAGTTGAGCAAGCCACGTCAAAACGCATGGTCTTTTGGGACCATGTATTAAGCCGAGCGAATTGTCCGATCCTGATTTTCAGGTGAGGGCATATCCTTCCTCCTTAACCCGGAGGGAGAAGCTCCAAAATGTTAGCGTGCGCAAGGGTCTTCGGATCTTTCGCACGTAGGCCAATTTCAAACGAGAGTTTGATCCTGGCTCAGAATCAACGCTGGCGGCGTGCCTAACACATGCAAGTCGAACGAGAAAGTGTGGCTGTAGCAATACAGTCGCGCGAGTAGAGTGGCGAATGGGTGAGTAACACGTAGCTAACCTACCCTTGAGTGGGGAATAACCTGGGGAAACTCGG
>Ga0307373_10001361_pt1 | contig 45821 bp, 39 predicted proteins | sample OX2MG_FD_202534 | JGI IMG/M metagenome (GOLD analysis project Ga0307373, IMG submission 202534) | Soil microbial communities from Risofladan, Vaasa, Finland - OX-2 | ecosystem: Environmental > Terrestrial > Soil > Coastal area > Acid sulfate soil | place: Finland: Risofladan, Vaasa | collected...
TGCCTGAGCGAGCGTTACCGCGACCGCTGCCTCTTGGATCTGCAACGTACTTGTCGTCACCGAGGCCTGGTGCTGAAGGTTCTGAAGGTTCGCTATCGCCTGGTTGATCCGACCGTCCGCAACACCGAGATACTCCTGTTTTGCCATCATCGAGGTTGCGTCGGTGGAGTTTGCAAACGTTGATAGCGATGACGCCTCTCCAGCGGCTTGGCCGACGTAGTCGGCCACCGCGAGGGAGCGTAATCCCGTCTCCGCGTTTATCATCTGCCGATGCTCCGCGACAAGCAGTGCGCGACTACGCGCGATCTTCGCGCGGATTCCTGAAAGTTCGGCCGTGACCACATCCGCGCGCGAGACAAGCAACTGGACCTGAGATCCCTGGGAGGCAATCTGATGCTCGAGTTTGGTGATCTTTGTCCGGTCAGATCCGATGTTCGAAGCGCCGGCAGAGGGCATTGCCATGCCAAAGCACATCACTGCAACGAAAACTGAGCTCGAGCGAAGAGCACCGCGACGCAGTCGCATCCAACCCGTTGTGGATCCGATGCATCGATGAGTTCCATATCCAATATCACTCGGAGGTCGCTCGGCTGAAGTCACCAAACGGTACAAGTGCTTCACGGAGGACGAAAACTAGCACAGCGGACCGTTCCGCTTACTCCCATCTGAGTTGCGTTGCCTCGGCGGAGCCTCGCCTTTTGAGAGCCAATCATGAGATTCACTGGTGCTCGTGAATGACGCGAGAACCCACCCCCTGCCCAGTCGCCAGAACTGGCTCTGGTCTTGGGTAGGCTGCCGCGTGATGCGGGAAAACCTGCTGCCATTCGACGGCGAGACCTCCTATCTACCGGGCTATTTCGCCCCCCCGGAGGCCGACTCCCTCTTCGATGAACTCAATGACGGCCTCAACTGGTCGCAGGAGACGGCACGCCTGTTCGGACGACAGATACCGCTTCCGCGATTGACGGCTTGGTACGGTCCAACGAATTACACGTACTCAGGCGTCACGCATCCCGCTCGTCCCTTTTCGCCGCCGATCCAGCATGTCTGTCAATCGATTGAGCCAGTTGCTTCTGGATTGAATTGCGTGCTTGCAAACCTGTACCGGGACGGAAGGGACAGCGTCGCGCCACATAGCGACGACGAGGCGCTGTGGGGTGATCGAGCGACAATCGTCTCCGTCTCATTCGGTGCGGCCCGATCGTTCGTGCTGCGACACAAGCGCTCGGGTGAAAGCGTCCGTGTTGAACTTGAGCACGGCAGCGTGCTCATCATGAGTGGGGATACACAAAATTGCTGGTTTCACGCAATCCCAAAGACCCGTCGGGTCGTCGGACGTCGCATCAACCTCACATTCCGTCACCTCGTCGGTCTGCCCGTGTGATGAACTCGTCTCCCGAGCCGGTTACTTCGCGCCAACTGCACCGACAGAACAGTCGTATACGAGAATGCTGAAAACGAAGATGTGCCTGGGACCGCCGGTTCAACACTGCCGCCGTTTGTCTACTCCGTGACTCATTCGGCCAGAGCGCAATCCCAGATGTGAGGGTCACAGCGATGGACCCTCAACCGCCTATTCATGACACGAACCATCGCCTCAACAGGTCCGTCGACCCTGACGCCGGAATAATGAACACCATCAAGATTGCACATCAGTCCAGCGTGACCGGTCGGTTCCACGCGATAAGGATGTCTTTGTGGGTAACGTGGGCGACCAGGCGCGACGGATCGAATCTTGACAGTGCGAGCCGCATGCAGGTTCACGAAATGATCGGTCGATCAGATTCTCAGGAAGCTATACCGGTCTCGCGGCGGAGAAGATCGACGACCTCTTCATCGCTCGTCTGGGCGAAATCCGCGTACCACTTTCCGACCGCGCTGAACGGCTCAGGTGTTGCGAGACAGACAATTTCATCTGTCACGTCAGCTAGTCCAATGACTGCGGAATGCGGAGCGACCGGGACCGCCAAGACGACATGGATTGCACCGCCTGCGGCGGCAACTTGGCAGGCAGCACGAGCCGTCGATCCGGTTGCAATTCCATCGTCGACCACGATCACCGTCTTTCCGACCAACGAGATACGGCGGTGCTCTTTGCGAAAGAGTTCGATGCGCCGTTCAAATTCGGTTCTCTCCCTCTGCTCCACCTTGGCAAATGCCGCGGTGGTGACGTTCGCGGACGCGACGACCACGTGATCGATCACGCGGATACCACCCTCGCTGATCGCGCCCATCGCGACCTCGGGATGAGCGGGAACGCCAAGCTTGCGTACGACAATCACGTCTAGTGGCGCGCCGATCCGACGGGCTACCTCAAAGGCAACCGGCACGCCTCCGCGCGGAAGTCCGACGACGATCGTCGACTCGAACTCCCGGGTGCTGAGCACCTCACCGAGACGTTTCCCTGCATCCACGCGATCGAGAAACCTCAACTCGCGCCTCCTCGCAGGTCAGGCACTTCCAACAGATCGACGAGCTTGGACCACATATCCCACAATGCCGAAGAACATCGTGCCGACAAGATCTTCCCTCGGTCCCGATGGTTAGGGCCGAGATGCTCTCCGGGTCCAGGTGCCCCTCAAACCCTCGTCGAAATTGGCCGCGCTACCGGCCGTTTGGATAGATAGCTGCCTTGACAACTTGGAAACTGGCCATCGCCTGCATCGCCTCGTTCACTCCATCAAGATCATAACTTTCACTGATCATCTCCTCGAAGGGATAGGAACCCCAACGAGAATCGAGAAATTCAATGGCCTGTAGCCAGTGGCGCGGCTCACCAGACCTGACGGTGTACATCGTCATCTCTCCCGGGAACTCACCGACCGGCATCGCCGCGCGCCCACCAACGCCAACGCCAACGCTGACGTATCTACCTCCATCACGAAGCATCCGCATGCCTTCGGGAACGGCGCTTGACGTTGCGCACTGGATAATGACATCCGCTCCGCGACCGTCGGTCTCGTCCTTTGCCCATGAGATCCGGTCCGACTCCTCGGTCACAACATCCATGTCGATCAGTTCGTCGACCCCCATACGTTTTGCCGTTTCAAGCCGCCCTGCTGGAGCCCCGATGAGAAGGACTTTCTTTGCGCCATGTTCACGCGCCACCGCGGCGGCAAAGATTCCGAGCGGACCACTGCCCTGAATAAGCACCGTCTCATGACTCTTGATCGCGCCAAGCCGGTCGTAGGCATGCATGATCGTCCGGTACGCACACGAAGAAGCAGCCGCAGTTGCCGATGAGATCTGATCGGGAACCCGGACGATCTGGCACTCGGGCGGAACATACATGTACTGAGCGCAGCTCCCAAGCAGATAAGGAAACTGGTCGGATCGATTGTGCCCCCAGGATGCGCGGCCACGACACAGACAGGGCTGCAGCGCAACGGTGCAGTAATAGCAATGACCGCACGAGACATAGCTCCAGACGATCCGGTCGCCGACCGCTAGTGGCCGATTGAAGATATCGACACGCGGTGCATTCAAGCTCTCGATGTAGCCGCATGGCTCATGACCGGTGACAAAGGGCACAGCCTCGTCCCCGAGACCTCCCTCCCAACGGTGCACATCCGTGCCGCACAGCGTCGATGCGTCGATACGGACCAGCATCGAGATGCCGTCAAGCGATGGGACTTCGACCTGCTGAATCTCAAGTGGCTGATGATAGGCGGTAACTACCGCCGCGCGACTCGTTGCCATTGAAGCTCTCATTTCTAGTCTAGAAGCCGTAAAAACGCTCGGCATTCGCGGACATGATCCCCCGTTTGTCCTCCTCAGACAGATCTTCGCTCGCAAGGAGTTCCCCGATGTCCGCCTGACAACTTGCAAGCGTCACCTCGTGGGGAAAGTCAGACGAATAGAAGAAGGGTTGATTCCCGACAATCTTGATGGCAAAGGGCATCGTCAACTCTTCGGTCTCGCATCCGACGAAAAACCGACCCGCTTGGATCTGCTCGATGATGTAGTGATCGGGTCGCTGTTCCTCGCGAAGTCCATACGCTCCTGGCGGAAGATACTGGAAATGCGTCTCGTGCGAGGCGTGGAAGCGCTCTAGGCAGAGCAGCAACCATGCCACTCCACCCTCGAGAAACCCGATCTTGACCCCGGGAAATTGATCGAAGACACCGTTATAGACGATGCTCGCGCAGCTGACCGCCTGGCCCCATGGGTGACCAAGCGCATGAACGGGAACAAAGAAGTTCAGATTGTCGAGACCAAAGTTGTCGTGTGCTCCACCGTGCACAGAGAGCACGCAACCGAGACGCTCGGCCTCGGCATAGATCGGCCAGTATGGCTTTGCGCCAAGCGGATGCGGCAGACCATTGGAGGGCATCATTGCGCCGAGCATGCCGAGTTCGGTCACCGCGCGACGGAGTTCTTTGACCGCCTCCTCAGGGTCTTGCATCGGAATGAGCGCAATACCGTTGAAACGATCGTCTGCCTCGACATAGGTCTTTGCCAACCAATCGTTGTACGCACGCGCGACGACAACCGCGTAATCGAGACTTTGAACATGACCATAGGCAAGGGCGCGAGTCGGATAGAGCACGGTTCGCTCAATACCAGCGTCGTCGAGGAACGCTGCCCAACCCTCTGGGCCGACCGGCGGACGATGGTCACGATCCGGAGGAATCTGCACCGCCCTTGCCGAATGCAGGTGATCGAGTGGTGGAAAGATCGTCTCGGGCTTTGATTCAAAGATCTCGCGATATTCGCGCGGCATAAATGACACGATCGCACCGGCATCTTCGATGATATGTCCATCGCCGTCAATAACCCGGATCCCTGCCTTTTGAAATGAACCTTCGCGCCCCTGTGTGGATGTCGCATTGGACATGGTTATCCCCCGATCAATTGAAGGCACGGATCCCAGTTGGCCAAGAACCCCTGTCTCGCAAACGAACTGAGCGTACCCCGCGGTCACCGGCGATGCCAACGAGCGGCGACCGGCGATCTTGTGCAAACAGGTCCTGTTGCCCCGATCACAGATTCCCTCTGCCGAAGTGATCTCATCGGACCCACAACGTATTCTTTGCACAGCAGAAAGAGTGCTGGCATCGACCCCCGAGTCCGATCAGCGCGCAGGCAAGAAGGCTAACCCGAAGGACAAACAGACCCTTTTCTCACGAAGATAGGTCGGAGCCAGCAACACGATTCTCTGGAACGAAGCGTTCGCGGATGTTGTGATCACCGACGAGATGAGAGACGCTTCGACGCGAACGAGATGAATGTGCAACATCGGTCGAAGTGAGCGCAGCTCGGAGACGATGAAACCGCCCGACATCGCAATGCCGTACCCCGAAGAGCACCACATGGATTGATCCTCATCCACGGACTGGGCCCTGGTCCGGCGCGTCGATCAACGAAACAAGTCCCGAGCCAGCGAGCACAAACCCGTTGATATCGACCTTTGCATCGGAACCCTCTTCGTGCTCGCGCAAGAGAACAAGTCCAGACGAAGACGAAACGACCTCGATCGGTAACTTGACGAGAGATATGCAGTTTCAATTGAGACGCGTCGCAACAAGACCACCAATGGCCAGCGCCGAGGCGGGCGCGAAGATTGGCATGAGTCCAAGCGTGGGCTGGATGCTTGCCCTTTGATCTGTGAGAAATGCGCGATAGAGCATCGATGCTCGGACAGGGGGAAGAGAACCACCTCCGATTCCCGTTGGCACCCGGAAGATCTTCAGTTGCAAAATGCCCGTTGAGATGGAACACGCCAGGGACGAGAGTGCAAAGACAGATATCGAATAGCACAGAACGCGATTCGTTCGAAAGCGATCTCCAATCCACCTCGAAGCCGAGATGAACACCGCGAGACTCCGAAGATAACCGGTCACGGTCCACTGCACCGCTCACGTCGAGACGCGAAACTGTCGAACGGGTGGCGCGAGCGCGAGATTCGCAATCTGGCCAACCTTGGCGCGATGAAGAGCGAGACAACATACACCGCTAGAAAGGCATACGGCTCTTGCATCCTTGATTGCCAGGTCCGCATGAGTTCTCCCCAATGACGCGTTCTCTCCGATAAGGCCCAGCCATGGGATGATCTCTTGGCCAGCGATGCCTCTCGGGGGGAGGGATACTTCCACTTTCTGGCTTGGTCCCAAGCCGCCACCGTTTTGCAGGGAACTTGCAGGCCGATATCAGGGCCGTCTCAACAATGAGGTTTGGACGTTGCGCTCGAGACTTTGCAGATCAATCACACGGCCATAGAGTGAATTCATGGACTACGTCACCTTTGGCCGCACCGGCATGAGTGTCAGTGCAGTCGGTCTCGGTACCGGAGGTGCGAGCAAACTCGGAATCGGTAACGGTGCGAGCGAACGACAGGCAATCGAGGTCATCCATCGCGCGCTTGAACTCGGCATCACCTATTTCGATACCGCAAAGGGATACGGGACGGAATCCATCGTCGGAAAAGGGCTGAGGGGGTCTCGCGAAAACATTGTGCTCTCGACAAAAGCCTACATCTCACGCGATGACGGCAGCCGTCTCAGTGCAGCACAGTTCCGCGACGAGATAGAGGACTCCCTCCAGTTGCTCCAGACGGAGACGATCGACGTCTATCACCTGCATCGCCTCGCCCTGGCAGAATACGAATATGCGATGAGCGAGATTGTGCCGGTTCTCGAACGATGCAGGCAAGAGGGTAAGGTCCGCTTCTTCGGCGTCTCGGAATCAACAAGTCAAGACGCAGACCACGAAGCACTTGCCAAAGTCGCGAGAGATGGTTATTTCGATGTCCTCATGACAGGTTTCAACCTATTCAATCAGGGCTCCCGGAAGAGTGTCTTCCCCGAATCGATACGAAACAACCTCGCAGTTGAGATCATGGGCGCGGCGCGCGGCCCGTATTCAAAGCCAGAGTTGCTCCATTCGGCGGTCGACAATCTGATCAACGCGGGCCTTCTCGACCGGGGCAGCATCGACCTCGATGATCCCCTAGGGTTCCTCATTGGCTCCGACCATGCCGCGACCCTTGCCGAGGCCTCCTACCGCCTGGCGCGCTATGAACCCGGAGTTCACGTGGTGCTTGTCGGTACCGGCAATGTCACGCACCTTGAGCAGAACATCTTCTCCATGCAGCGAGGCCCTCTCCCCGAAGATGACCTCGCTCTCATCCGCGAACGCTTCGGGCATCTCCGGGTAACCCGCGGATAACGGTCGATTTTCGCGCGCTCGACCATCAGGCGCCAACATGGTTAGGCGTGTTGATGTCTAGAGTAATGATGGATATGCCCACTCACCACCGTTCTCTTCGCCGCACATTTGGTTGCATTGCGATCATCTTGAGCACCACGAGCGGATTCATGGGGATGACCTTGGCGGCCTCAGCTGGCGCAGCCGAGGTCCAACCGCTCTCCTGGACGACCTGTGAAAAGACCTTCGAGTGCTCGACCCTCAAGGTTCCGGCGAACTATGCGCACCCATCCCAGGGGACGCTCGACATCTCGGTAATCGAGCTTCGAGCAAAGAACCCGAATCCAGTCGGCGATATTGTGCTCAATCCCGGCGGTCCAGGCGCCTCGGGAATTTCTTTCCTGACCGAGTCAGTTCAGTCTTTTCCGCTCTCATTGCGTCAAAACTTCAACCTGGTGAGCTTCGACCCGCGCGGAGTTGGGGCAAGCGATCCGGTCAACTGCACCAATGCAGCAGGTATGCGCGCACTCATCGCGCTCAATCCGGCTCCAACAACAGATGCGCAGATCAACAACGTTGTCGACAGCGTCAAGACCTTTATCAAGAGCTGCCAGAGGGAGACTCCCTCGTTCATCCTCGACAACGTGAGCACCCTTGACACCGTGCGCGATCTCGATCGGCTGAGAGCCGCGCTTGGGCAGCCAAAGCTGAACTATTTCGGTTTTTCCTACGGCACCTACATCGGAGAACTCTACGTCAAGCTTTTTCCACACAACTTTCGCACCATGGTGCTCGACGGTGTTGTCGATCCTGCTCTTGCCACCACAGCTTCGAACGAACAGCAGGCAATTGGATTCGAGCACGATCTGCTTGCCTTCTACCGCTGGTGTCCAACCAATACCACCTGCAAGACAGAGTTCCCCAAGGGCATAAAGAGCTCACTTACCCGACTCCTTGCAAGATTCCAAAAGGGAGCCAGCGTCAAGGCATACCTCGCGGCGCTCTATGGCGGAACTGTTGATGTGAACTACGGCGTACTGACGACTGCGATCGCAGCTTCTCTCTATTCCAACCAGGAGTGGCCCGATCTCGCAAAAGCAATCTCTACTGCGTACCGAGGAAACGGAAACCTGCTCGCAGCAATCGCCTACTCATACGCTGGCCTCCAACAAAATGGCACCTACTCAAACATGACCGCGGCGAACATTGCCACCGGCTGTGAGGACAACAGAGCTCCCAGCTCGATCGCCGAGTACAAATCCCTTGCAATCAAGATGTCGAAGGTGGCACCGGTCTTCGGTGCCTCGGAGGCTTGGGGAACAATTGCCTGCACCTACTGGCCGGTCAAACCGACAACCTCACCCGCGCCGATCGCGAACCGCTCCAAGAGCGAGATCCTTGTCGTCGGATCAACCGGAGATCCCGCGACACCCTATTCAGGTGCCGTGCACGTCACCAAGGAACTTAGGAACGCAGAGCTGCTCACCCGGACGGGCACTGGACATACCGCGTATCTTTTCTCAAGCTGTGTCCGCAACTGGACCGACACCTATTTCCTGACGACACAGCTGCCCCCGAAGGGGAGCGTCTGTCCCTCGAACTAGGCCGATGATTGCCGAGGACTCCAATGAGGACCCCAGGTATTAGCGGGCGGCTCTCCTCGCGTCTCGGGACTTTGCACCCGAGAATGGGCGCTGCGTTCGACTACCCGCCGTACTGTGAGACCGAGCTGCGCTACTTTTCGTCGGGCGGCCATCTCTCGATGGATTCGTGCGGCCAGAGCCGACATTGCGCGACTGACTTGATCCACCCGTCCTCGGAGCCCAATCGCTACCGACGCGAGTCGATCTCTCACTGCGCTCGCCTTGCGGACGGCGATCGTTGCCATTTTCTGGGCGACCCTCCGTGAAGCGAGCCACATTGCCCGTTGCCGGGCGCGATGAGCGAGGGTCCGAATGGCGAGGCGCTCGGTTCGGTCCCGAACGCACCGGGCGGCCATCACGGGCCATCCGATTCTCCGGAGACCAGTCATTCCGATCGCCCACAACGCGCGCCGGTCGCCCGGTGCGAGCGCGATCTGGACGGTCACGACGCGGACGCGCCGTCCGGTCGTTCCGACTCCCAGCTGGACCACGAGGGGGCGTGTGTGGGCGAGTCGTGTTCTTCACGTAAATCGGCTCAGCTGTGAGTATCTGCTCATCTGGCTCCTCTATCGAGGCGCCGAGCTCCAACCGCGATTGGAGCCTCTTGATGAATCCCTGGTGCTCGCGCGTCACCAATGAGACGACCGTTCCTCCAGCACCGGCGCGGCCGGTTCGACCCGAGCGGTGCACATAGGCCTTCTCATCTTCTGGAGGATCAAAATGCACAACGCAATCGACTCCATCGACATGAATTCCACGCGCGGCGACATCGGTACCGACAAGAACCTGAAGACGCTGGGACCTGAACGCCTCGAGCGCCTGATCGCGCTGAGCCTGGGACCGATCGCCATGGATCGCACCCACGTCGAGCCCCGACATCTTGAGGTGCTTCACGAGTCGATCTACGCCGCGTTTGGTTCGACAAAAGACCATCACCGCTTTGTGCACGCTGACAATGCGCGTCGCGAGCGCGACACGCTCTGTTGGATCGGTGCGCCAGAAAAAATGGGTCGCCGATTCACCGATCGCGTCTTCGGGACTGTCTATCTCATAGCGCTTGGGGTTGTTCTGATATCTCCGGATCAACTCCTTGACATCTCCATCGAGCGTTGCCGAGAAAAGCAACGTCTGCCGGTTCGCGCTGACCTGATCGAGGAGTTCTCGCACGATAGGCATGAAGCCCATGTCTGCCATGCGGTCAGCCTCATCGACGACGACGATCTCGACCTCGTTGAGACGAAGCGCACCGCGATCGATGAGGTCGGCAAGTCGACCAGGACACGCGACAGCGACGTCAACGCCACGACGTAATGCGTCGAGCTGAGGACCAAATCCAACGCCTCCGTAAAAACTTGCGACTCGGCAGTCGCGAAGAGATCCGAGCTGGGTGAGCTCCTCGCAGATCTGCCCGGCAAGCTCCCGCGTCGGGGCAAGGATGAGGGCCTTGGGACGACGCGAAGAGGCGTGGCCAACTCGGGTGACAACAGGTATGCCAAAGGCAAGGGTCTTCCCAGACCCCGTCGGGGCCCGACCACAGACGTCGTGGCCCGCGAGGGCATCGACGAGCGTGGCGGACTGGATTGGAAACGCGTGATCAATTCCTCGGGTATGAAGACCGCGGACAAGATCCTCGGCGACACCGAGTTCAGCAAAAGTAATAGACAAAAAAGACTCCGGGGACGTGGTGCATAAGCACGGATGAAGGGGACGACAGCCCCACTGTGGCCTCCGTGAGAACCGGCGCACCGGGACTGCCGCGTCGTGAGCAGCGGAGGGCGGCCGCATGTGACAGGACTCGTCGCAGCCCACCGGCAACGTGCACCGATGTTCACGTAGTCATATTCCCTACGTGGTTTTCCATAACTCTAGCAGCAAGTTCCGCTCCTGATTACGCGCCGAGCGTCAATATCCGTTCAACGCGCGTACTCCGACTTCATACGCGGCCAGACGAGACCGATTTCGATGCTTCAATAGCTGCCTGCTTCTTCGCATCTCGCCCCTCATGTACGGGGCGCAACAGGGCTAACGCAAAGAGGAGCGCAACAACGTAGAACGCGACGAAGAGCTTGAATCCAATATCCGTCGAATGCACCAACGCGTGGATCGTCGCAGCATCGGCTAGATGAGAGGAACCGAGATAGATCTTTACTGCAAGCGCCGGTGGGAGCGTAAGTTCCGCGACGACGAGCGCCAGCGTGAAGCTCAGCGAGGAGGCAAAGTTGCGAACGGTGTAGAAGATTCCCGAAGCAGCGCCGGATTTCCCGGCCGGGGCCGAGGACATGACGGCTTTGATCAGGGGAGGCCACGTGAAACCATTCGCGATCGACATCAAGAGCAACGGCATGACCACGGCGACGATATTGAGCTTTGGTCCAAGCTGAGCAAGCCATACCGCCGCACCAATCAAGAGCACCAGACCAAACAGCATCGGAGGTGCAGATCCATATCGGTCAGCGATGTGTCCTCCGAGTGGAGCAAGGACGACCTGGGGGGCCGAGAGGGGGATGAGGAGGAGGCCCGCGTCGAGCGGACCGAGCCTGAGCGCTCCCTGGAGATAGAAGGCAAGGAGAAAGGTTGTCGCAAAAAATCCGGTTCCGTAGAACAACGCCACCGCCGCTCCAATGCGATAGTGCGTGTTGCGCACAACGGCGAGATCGAACAACGGCTCATCGATATGGGTTTCGAGAACAAAGAACAACACTCCAAAGAGTACGACCGCACCGAAGAGCACGAGGATCCGCCATGAGGTCCAGCCCCATGCGAGACCCTCGGACAGCGCCATCAACAGGCCGACGAGAGCGGTGGTAAAGGTCGCGATACCAAGCCAGTCGGTTCGAACCCGAGGATCTTTCGCGGCCGGATCGGGAATGACTTTCCATCCGAGCGCGGCACCGATGACGCCAAAAGGAACGGTCACGAAAAAAATCCATCGCCAACCAAGACCCGAGACGATCGCTCCGCCGGCGACGGGACCGACTATCGAACCGACGACCCAGGCAGTGGCATTTGTGCCGAGCGCGCGTCCAAGCTCTTTTGGAGGAAAGACATCAACGAGAACGGGCGTTCCCGTAGCCACACCGAAGGCGCCTCCGACCCCCTGGGCAAGCCGGAAGGCAATCAGTTGCGCGCCGGATGCGGAGAGTCCACAGGCCAGCGTGCCAGCGGTAAAGAGGCACAGACCAAAGACGAAGCAGGCCCTGCGTCCGGAAGAGTCAGACCAACGGCCGGCGGGAAGCAAGAACACGGTAGAGGTGATGATGTACGCCGTCACGGTCCAAAGGCCAACGGTGATCGACGTGTGCAACGATGCGACGATCCGGGGAAGGCCGATTATGACGATCGTCGCGTCGAGGTTGGTCACAAACGCGACCAATGTCACGACCGCGAGGATGGTCCACCGATTTGCCGATCTAGGGACTCGTACCGGAGTAGTCATCGACGAAAAATCTAGGGCGGGAGCGAGCTGTTCGCATTCTCCGGCGCGCGAGGCCAAGGGGCCCCCGGGGAACTGCGCCGTTCACATTGTGATTTTGATCAAATCTGCACTAAAAACGTCGTGGCTGACGCGGTTGCGCACCGGCATCGCGCGACCGCGCTTCGGGCAGATCAGAGAAGGGGTGGTCATGGATATTGCGATCGGCATGCCAGGAATGATTCCCAATGTCAGTTCGAAGACCATGAAAGAGTGGGCACAACGCGCCGAGGCCCGGGGATTTTCCTCGTTGATTGTCGATGACCGACTGGTCTGGGCTGGTTACGACATCTTGATCTCGGCGGCTGCCGCGGCAGCAGTAACTGAAAGAATCAAGATCACTGCGGCGGTCGTGCTCGGACCATTACGCGCCAATCTCGCCGAATTTGCAAAGCAGGTCACAAGCATCGACCGGATCTCCGACGGGCGATTTGTCCTCGGTCTTGGCGTTGGTTCGCGAGAGGACGACTTCCTCGCCTCGGCGATCGATTTCCACTCTCGGGGAAAGCTCATGGATGTCCTTTTGGAACGTACCCAGGCAATCTGGCGGGGAGAGGCAGAGCCGATCGGTCCGGTACCAGTTCATTCCGGCGGACCACCGCTGTTATTTGGCGGGAGTTCGGATGCCACCTTCCGACGCCTTTCGCGCTATGGCACCGGCTGGGTGTGTGCTACCTCTGGTGGACCCTCAGGAGTGCGAGAGGGAGCCAAGAGAGCTCGGTCGGCGTGGGCGAACGCCGGGCGGTCGGGTTCGCCGCGCATTCTCGCGTTGACGCCGAGATTTGCCCTCGGACCAAATGGACAGAGCGCGGTCGACGGTTACCTGCGCGCGTACAACGCATACCGCGGGAATGGGGCGAACCAGCGGGCAGCCAGCGCTCTTGTGCGCCCCGAGCTGGTCCGAGAGCAGATCGAGCTCTTCGCAGCAGCGGGCTGTGACGAACTGGTGATCAATCCATGCGACGCAAACCCGGATCAGGTCGATCTGCTCGCGGATGCAATCGCCGGAGGCTGATCCAGATTCTCGACCAGCGCCTTTGGCAGGCCATCGCGGCGAACACCGAATTCTGACTAACTTTGCCCTATACCAAGGAGGAAACATGGGAAACATAGAACTCAGCCTCGCGATCTACGCGAATCCCCGCTCGCTTCCCGTACTCAACGGACGCGTCAACCCCCAAGGGATCGATCTACACTGCTCATCGCTTCATCCCTCCGAACTCTTCTGGCGCCAGCTCGGGTTTCAGGAATTTCAAGTCTCGGAGATGTCGATGTCGAGTCTTTTGATCTCGCTCTCACATGGCATCGATACCTGGGTAGGAATTCCCATCTTTACGACCCGTCGCTTCTTCCACACTGGAGTACTCGTACGGGACGATTCCGGAATCACCGAACCTCTACAACTCGCAGGCAAACGCGTCGGCGTCCCCGAGTACCAGCAGACTGCAGCTCTTTGGACGCGAGGAATCTTGCAACATGAATATGGTGTGGAACCCAAGACCCTTCACTGGTACATGGAACGTGCTCCTGAGAAAAGCCACGGCGGGGCAACAGGTTTCACTCCCCCCGAAGGAATCGATCTTCAGTACATCCCCACGAACACCGACATGGGCGAGATGCTCCGCAACGGAGAACTTGATGCTGCTCTGCACTATCTCGCGGGAACGAACAACCTCGTCGATCGCTCGAACGCTCCGCTTGGCGAAGAGGGCTCGGGAGTCCACCATCTCTTTGACCATCAGAAAGAGTCCTCGCGTTATTTCCAAAAGACCGGACTCTTTCCGATCAACCACTGCGTGGTCGTTCGAAAGGACATCGTCGAGCGCTATCCATGGGTCATGTTGAACCTCTATTCCGCCTTTCTCGAGGCGAAACAGATTGCCGCAGCGGAATCACTCGCCGGGAGTGCAAATTCAACAGCGGTCAACTCCACCGGCCTCGACCCGTTTCTTGACACAGGACTCATCGACACGAAGACCCGGGACGCGCTCAAGACCGACCTCTTCCCCTATGGTGTCACGGCTAACTCCATGATTCTCGATACCATCACCAGTTACTCGTTCGAACAGGGACTCACCGCGCGTAAACTCAAACTCGAAGAGATCTTCTACCCACCGACGCTCGAGCTCTAGCGCGAACCGTGGGCCAGCGCTCCACCGGACTGGCCCCTAACATCAGGGCAATGCCGACGACACCGTTGCCAGTCGACGACGCGGCCAGGTCTCGTCCATTCCACATGCACAGACGGACGATCACGGCTCTCGGCGCAATTTTGCTCTACGCGGCCGCGGCAATCTTGATGTTCAACCCCCGCTCTCCGTGGACCGCTAATTACCTGTCGCGCGCTGGTATCGGTGATCCAGCGCAGATGGTCTGGTTTCTCGCCTATACCCCCCACGCCCTGATCCATGGCCTCAACCCCTTCTGGACCAATCTGATCGACTATCCAACCGGCGTCAATCTCGCAGACAACACCTCGGTGCCTCTTCTTGGACTCCTCGCGTGGCCTATCACGACAACACTCGGTCCGGTTGCGGCGCTCAACCTCTTGGTGCGGCTGGGCATTTTTCTCTCGGCGACCTCGCTCTTTTTTGTGCTCAGTCGCTGGGTCTGCTGCCGGCTCGCCTGTTTCATCGGCGGATTGATGTTTGGATTCGGCCCCTACGTCATCGGTCAGGCAATATCAAATACCCACGTCAACCTGCTCTTCATTCCCCTGTTTCCGATACTCATGCTTGTCATGGATGAGGTCATCTTCCGTCAAAAGTGGTCATGGAAAGTCGCCGGCATGGTGTTGGGCCTCGTGACCTCGGCACAGATGATGATCGCTCCCGAGCTGTTGAGCGACTTCGGAATCGTCACCGGAGCCGTCGTGGTTCTTCTCATGATCCGGTATCCGGGTCGCGTTCGGGATCACATTTGGTATGCGCTCCAGTCGCTCTCGACTGCGGTCATCATCTTCTTTGTACTGTGTGGCTTCCAGATCTGGTCAATGCTCTTTGGCCGGGGCCATCTTCGCGGTGCGGTCTATGCCGTATCGCACCTCCAGTCGTTTCACAACTCGTTTGTCGAGACGTTCTTGCCGACTCACCAGCAGATCCTCACGACCGCGCGACTCTCGAATTCACTTCATCTTCCGACGCGCGACTTGAACGAACTCGGCGGATATCTTTCGCTCTTTCTGGTCGTCGTGCTCATCATCACAACGCTTGTCCTGAGAAGGCGCTATATCGTTGTTGCGGTCGCGGTAGGAATGCTCGTCTCCTTTATCCTTTCAATGGGCAGATCACTTGGAATTGGCGGTGCCAACTTGCCACTTCCCGAAAGAGTCTTCACCGTGCTCCCGTTGCTCAAGAGCACGGTCCCGGATCGATTCGCGCTTTTCACAATGCTCGGCGCGAGCGTTCTCTTTGCGATTGGAACCGACTGGGCGCTTATGAAAATCAGATCACGAGACCCGTCCTCTCGTTACCTGCCGATTGCTGGCCTCACGACTGTCGTCGCAATCGTGCTCGTCGCGCTTGCTCCAAGACTCCCGATCCGAGAACAGCGGCTCATCTGGCCAACGACGATCGGGACTGACATTCGAACTCACGTCGCGCGAGATGCCGTCGTCCTCACCTACCCCTATTCGATGCCACCCCTCAATCAGGCAATGGCGTGGCAGGCCGAGTCAAACTTCTCCTTCCATCTGCTCGGGGGATACGCAACCGTCCCGAACCAGGCCGGTGAGGGCCAGGAGTGGCCGCTCCTGCAACATCCCGGCGAGGTGCAGTCCTACCTTGGTCGGCTTGAGCTCGGTCACCGCTCGCGCTATCGACGGATCTCCAAGCCCACGAATGGTGCGAGGCTCTGTGCATACATCAGAAACTATGGAGTGACCGACATTGTGATCTTCAAAACCGGGATCAACGCACCGGTTGCGATGCATTATCTCGACCAGATTCCTCAGCGGGTCACGTTCAGGGCAAAGGGACTGACGATCTCGCATCTGTTCAACGCCCGCTCCGGGCCATACGCGCACTGCGTGACCTGACACGAAGATCGATGATCGATTAGATATCTGCAAGTCCGACGTAGTTCTCCGCGAGAACGGTTGCGGCCGCTCGCGAGCTGGTCACATATTCAAGTTCGGCGTGCTGGAGATGGTTTTGATGGATATTCCCGGAATCGGGGAAGCGGTGGAGCAATGAGGTCATCCACCACGAGAAGTGCTGCACCCGCCAGATACGCCGGAGACAGTCGTCCGAATATGAGCCAAGCAGCGAATCTTCGCGATGGGCGTAGTGCTCCTCTATTGCTCGGGCAAGCCTCTTCACGTCATGGACCGCAAGATTGAGTCCTTTGGCACCTGTGGGAGGCACGATGTGCGCCGAATCACCGGCGAGAAAGAGACGCCCATAGGACATTGGATCGGTCACAAAGCTCCGCATCGGCGTGATTCCCCGCTCGACGATCGGTCCCTCGTGAAGTGTCCAACCATCGCGCGTTGCAAAGCGCGTGGCAAGTTCTGACCAGATCCGGTCGTCGGACCAGTTGGCAAGTTGCTCACCCGGGTCGACCTGGAGATACAGACGGCTGAGTTCCGGAGAACGCAGACTGTGGAGGGCAAAACCCCGGTCATGGCGTGCATAGATGAGCTCGTCAGTCGAGGGCGCGACCGCAGCGAGGATACCCAGCCAAGCGAACGGGTAGCTCCAATCACAGATGGTCTTCACCGCATCGGGAATGGCGGCACGCGTAATCCCGTGAAATCCATCACATCCAGCTACGAAGTCACACCTCAGCTCCTCGCGTCCCTCAGCGGTCGCAAAAGAGATCACTGGCGAGATGGTCTCGATCCCGTCGACCGTGACCTCGGTAACCTCGTAGAGGATCGTCCCGTTGTCACGGATCCTTTGGTCGACGAGATCCTTCACCACCTCTTGCTGGCCATAGACACTGATGGTCCGTCCACCAGTCAGTCCCGAGAGATCGATGCGATGTCCGGCCCCGTCGAATCTCAACTCAATCCCATGATGGACAAGTCCCTCGCGCGCCAGACGCTCACCGACGCCGGACTCTTTCATCAGCTGAACTGTGTCATGTTCGAGTACTCCCGCGCGCACGCGCTGTTCAACGTAGCTGCGACTCCGGTCTTCGACCACGACCGACTCGATTCCTGCGAGATGGAGCAGGTGCGAGAGCATGAGTCCAGCAGGACCCGCGCCGATGATTCCTACCTGCGTGCGCATGATCCTCCCGGGCCCATCGGTGGCTTCGACTCTGGTCGGTGACGCAATGTCGCTTATAAGTGCGCGTACTCCGATTACGACAGTAGGCTCCCCATCGTTTGGAGACAACTCGCAAGATCGCGGATTCTTGATTGACCCATCGAAACGCTCGGGTCATACGTGAAGGGGGTACAAAGTCAACCGTCCAGATGCGTCCACCGTCTTGCCGATGTTTCCCCTGTCATCGGTCTTGTTTCCCGGTGCCCCGCTTCCGCTGCATGTATTCGAATCACGCTATCGCCAGCTCGTTGCCGACGTGATGACAGCGGGCCGCGAGTTTGGTGTTGTATTGATCTCGCGCGGCTCCGAGGTCGGAGGAGGAGATGAGCGACTCTCGATCGGCACCATCGCAACGATCGAGGCACTCTCTGAGATCGAAGGGGGACAGTTCGCGCTGCTCGCCCGCGGAACGCAACGATTCCAGGTGCGTCGTTGGCTCGAAGACGACCCGTACCCTCGCGCTCAGATCGAACGCCTTCCCGATGATCTCCACAACGCGTCGGCCGACCAGGTCAAAGGCGCTCTCGGCGCTCTTCGGCACGCCCGCGCGCTCCTATCCGAACTGCACGACACGCCTCCACTCCCAGCTGACCTCAACTTGCCCACCACTACCCCCGACCATCTCGTCGATACGCAGTGGATGCTGTGCATGCTCACGCCGTTCGAGGCATTCGACCGTCAACGACTGCTCGAGGCGACCTCCGTATTCGAACGTCTCTCGTTGCTGACATCATTGTGCATCGATCTTGCCAATGACATCACCACCATCCTCGCCCGGGGTGAAGACAAAGAACAACTCTGAGGCCCCCTGCCGCCCAAGCGACAGAGGGCCTCTCTTTCAATGAAGCGCCTTCGGAGTTACATTCCAGGCGCGCTCAAAGGGGCTCGCGAGAGACCGGATACGCGGCCAAAATCCGGAGATCCATTTGGTCCCCTGAATGGATGACCGTCTCCAAAATGAACATTCGTTGCAGCAACGGTGGTTCCGGTGATCGTCCCCCGCACCGCCGCAAAATCTCCGACTTTGATATCTGCAAGCGAAGGCGAGGTGATTCCACGCGCTTCAAAGGTTGTCGCATCTGTGGTGTCGACTATCAGGGACTTTCCCGCCCAGTTCGTGATCGTGAAACTCGAGGTTCCAAGGGCGGTCACCCTGCCGCGCGCGTCCGGGCGAATTCCCATCGAATGCGACGGCACAACCGTTGGCTCACCGGTTTCGATGCGTACCTCGGTTGCCGTGACGGAGGTCCCGGATACGCTGCCGACGATATCGACAAAGGTACCGACCTGCACGTCGCCGACCCCAACAGAACTCACGTTGTGCTCTTTATAGGTCGTCGTGCCCGTCACGGATACCGTGTAAGAGGTTGAAGACCTATCGAGTACGGTGAAACTTCCCGTTCCGACAGCCGTGACCTTTCCGTCGACCACCGGCCGTGGTCCGCGCAGTCCTCCAAAGCCGTTTAGCCCTTTCAGACTATGGAACGGGTGAAGCTCTGATTTTGATTGATGCGCCGTACTTGCAGAGGCGATTGTGACTCCACCAATTACCGCTGCGCCTGACAGCGCTCCAATCACTACGAGACGTCGAAGCGACACCTTCGTCGTTGGGTATAAAGTGTCGAATTTCGTTGACATGTTGATCCTCCGATCAATATATGCAGCGTTGCATAAATCATCGTTACAAGAGATTCTTAGATCCAACTGTGGATTGCGCCCAAACTGCCTGAGATCGGCCGATTCTCTTCGGATAACGTAAATCTCTCTGCTTTCATTGCCCTCCAAAACGACAGACGTAGCTTTTTCCGCATGACCTGGATTGTTCAGAGAAATCTGAGATGGAAGCGTCATCTTCGAAGATGCCCGCGTGGACAACGGTCGATCACGCGCGACTAGGAACGCCCTCCACCAAGTTCGATCAGGGATGGATCATGCTGAAGAGAAACACCAGATAGACCAGCACGATAATCAATCCGCTTGCCCTTCCAAGGCCGCGACGCAGGTACGCGATTGAAAGCGCGACCACGGTCATTGCGAGATACCACAATGCAAGATCTGAACCAACGCGTGACTGCTCTCCGACTCCGATAAAAAGCGCCGGCACAATGATTCCGAACATCACGTTGAGGACATTCGAATGCATCGCAGTGCTGAGCGTTGCCGCCCCTCGTCCATGCAACGCGAGATAGATTGCCGCAACCGCGTTGGGCAGACTCGCCACGCCAGCGAGAACAACTCCTCCGACAACGAAGTTCGACCAGCGGTTCCGGTCACCGACAGTACTTGCTATACGCTCCATCACTGAGCTCGATCCAACAACGACGATAAGCATCACTGATGCGAGATAGATATCACATGTCCTGCCACTCTTGTGCGAGATCACATTCGCAAGATCCCGTTCTTCTAGTCTCACGGTTCTCTCGAGCAGAGATGACATTGCGCTCGGAAGGTGCAGCATACGAAGCACCCGTTCAGGCGACTCAAGCAGCGCAGAACAGGGAATGAGCAGACCCATGAGCATCCCGGCCGCGGGCCACCTGCCGACTCCATGGTGTTCGAGACCCAACATCGTAAGCGCAACGAACAGTGCGGGTAGCCCTGAAAGTACGACAACGCGCCCGTCGAGCGTGATTCTCCCTGCACTAATCGCGCCAAGCCCCAAGAGCGCGGCAAAGTTGAAGATGTTTGCGCCGAGGATCACGTCGACCGAGACACCGCGTTGATGATGCACAAGTGCTGTGATCGACGAATCGATCTCGGGAGAGTCGGCCCCGAGGGCAACAACAAGCCCAAGCGCGGCCTCTGAAAGAGACAGACGAGCGCCGACGCGCTCGAACGCGATGACAAACCGCGAAGAGGCGAAGAGACTCAGAACTGCAAGGAGTACAAATTCTATGAGAAGCGCTTTGGTGGAACTCAACTCCAGAGAATCATCTCAACGACTCCTGCACGACAGGCTGGGGTACCCAGCTACAGATCAACGCTCGGTTACGGATTTTCAGAGCGTCGACAGTCGACGCTTGGTCTCTGTATAGATGTCAGCCGGCAGCGGACCCTTGCGGACGCTCGCAACGTTTTCGATTAGATGATCCGGATTCATCGTTCCCACAATCGTGGTCGTCATGCCGGGATGGGAGATCGTGAAGCGAAGCATGAACTCTGCCCTGCTCGCGCCATCGGCGAGTTCGTCAAGACCTGCCTCCTCATAACGTTTCCAGACCGGTTCCCTGCCAAGATCCCCCTTCGCGACTCCTCCCCGAATCACAACACCAATACCCGCCGCGTGTGCTGCGGCGATGACCTCCTCGTGCTCGCGTTCAAGTGCCGAGTACGGAATCTGGAGCACATCGAAGGCACCAAGATCGATATGGTCGACAATGTCCGGCAGAATTGACGAGGAACCAAGAAAGCGCACCTTGCCAAGGTCCTGAAGCTCTTTCAACACTTCGATCGCGTCCTCGGCACCGAGTTCTTCGAGTGAAGGGCTCTGATGGAACTGGATGAGATCGAGATGATCGGTCTTCAGGCGACGCAGGCTCTGATCGACACCGTTGACAATGTTCTGGCGCGTGAACACATGCGGTGGTCGCTTTCCCGCTGGCGTTCCCTCGGGAGCTTCACCCACCCAGCATCCACACTTCGTCGCAAGGAAATACTCGTCTCGCCGACGCGCGATGAATTTCCCGATACTCTCCTCGGAGTCTCCATAGTCAATCGAAGTGTCGACGTAGTTGATGCCCTCATCGAGCAAGAGATTGAGGATCTTGTCCGCCTGGCCGGGCTCGATCGGACGCCCGTTGTGATGGTGCTCCGAACCTCGGATCTCCATCGCACCAAATCCGAGGACGGTGGCCTCAAATCCGGTGCGTCCGAGCAACCGCTTTGGTATATCTGATTGGGTCATGACGGTCATCCCTTTCTCATCGGTCGCGTCGCGAGACCGCACTGTGGTTATATCAAGCCATCCTCTTGGGAAAACTCAGTTGAGCGATCGAGTTTCGTCGTGCGTGACCGAGATCACAATGACGGGAATCTCTCTTTCAGTCTTTTCTTGATACTCATCATAAGCAGGCCATATCTCCGTCATGGTCTGCCAGAATCCCGGCCGCTCTGAAGCTGTCGCCAGACGGGCAGTTGCAGAGAACACCGACCCTTTGATCTGGACGATGACCCTTGGATCGACAAGCAGGTTCTCGACCCAGAGCGGATGCTTCGGTGCTCCGCCACGCGATCCAACGACCAGATATTCGTCCCCGTGTCGACCAAAAATCAATGCAGTACGTCGAAGGCACCGTGACCTTCTACCTCGTGTCGTCAACAAAAGTGTCGGTACACCATTCCAGATGAAGCCCTCTTCGCCATCGGTCGCGAGATACCTGAGGAGATGAGCTCGCACCCTCTCGCGTGGACTGTCGAAGACCTCTTCGGTTTCCACCACATACCCCCGATCGTCGCCTCTCACCAATCTAATCCAAGGGGAAAATTCTGAGATTGCGCATGGCATCTGAGAGATCCCCTCGTCCAGCGTGTGGATGACCCTGTGAGGTAGTTGGGGATGAACGGTGGATCACCGAAATTTCCTGTCAACAACTTCGGGATTTCGAAAATACTTGTTGACGCATCGCAATTGAGCGAACAGTATTCGTGCTGCGAGGTCAACTGCGTTCAAACGTGCGAGATCGGTTCGAAACCTTCAGGCGAGAGTCGATCTTGGGCGAGCACGACAGATGGCTTCGGATGGAGTGTGGGAAGACAGCGCTCGATCTTCGGATCATCGTTGTAGCGAGACCTCGGGAGACCGGGCCACGTGGTTGGGAACGTCGCAGGACGGCCCCAAGCCCAATGCACTTCAGGTGCATAGGCCCCAGGAGGTGTGATCGGCCTTTGGCCGATCCACTGCCTGGGGTCCTGCCGCGTTCTGGGGATCGACCGAGCGTGCGAGACTCAATGCGGAACCCGTTCGGTGCCACTCTGTTGCTCTACGGCAGAACCACGACCGGCTACCACCCGACAGCTGTGCTGAATTGGAGGTCTGGGCAATGAGGCCCTTCCCGGTGGTATTCCATATCGGGCCGCTGCAGGTCCATACCTACGGCATTGGCCTCGCCCTCGCATTCTGGTTCGGCTTCCGATACTTTGCCTACCGGCTACGCAAGAACGGCTACCCCGATGCGTGGCTCTCGACCACCTTCATCTGGATTGTGGTTGCCTCGGTCGTTGGCGCCCGCCTGGTACACATCATCGCGAACCTTTCGTACTACCAACTCCATCCAGGGGAGATCTTCGCGATCTGGAACGGCGGGCTCTCCTCTTTCGGAGGAATCGCCCTCGCGCTCCCGGTCGGATTAGCGAGCGCTCACCGTCGCTGTCCGACCCTTCGCCCTGCCGACGGACTCGACATCGTCGCGCCTGTGCTCGTTGCCGCATGGGCAGTAGGTCGATTTCTCGGACCCCAGTTCATGGTTGCCGGTGGCGGAAAACCAACAAATCAGTGGTTCGGCATGTACTACGCGGGAGAGTTCGGCAAGAGGATCCCCGTACCCATCATTCAAGGAATCGAGTGTCTCACGATCTTCGCGATTCTCATTCTCGTCGAGCACTCGCTGAAAAATGCCTGGGTTGTCCGCGGGCTGATTGGCGCTCTGGCAATGGGACTGTGGGGTCTCAGCCGGTTTTTCGACGAATACCTCTGGCTCACCTACGACTCCGGCACCGATGCCGTCGAGATCGCATCAGTATGCATGTTTGTCGCGGGAATGGCGATTGCCCCATGGCGTTTTAAGATGCGCATCCCGATCAGCGCGCGCATCGCCGAGAGAGCCTCTACGACCGCAGAGTAAGAACGCAATCAACTCAGAGGTGGCGCGACCATAATCGCGGCACTGCTTTTTCCTCTCGCTGGTGAACGCGGTTTCGAAATTCATGCCGGCACGTCCTCACTCCGGCGGATGATTCTCGCTTCAAATGCCTCGAACGCCAAATGATGTCCTCACGGGCGGACTCTGTCGAGGTCTCATCAGACTTGATCGTCTTGTCAAGATGACCCGAGTTCGCTGAGGCATTCGAATCGAATATTTGTGGGGACGAAGGGATTTGAACCCTCACTTGGAGCATTTTAAGTGCCCTGCCTCTACCGGTTGGGCTACGTCCCCATCATCTGCTCAACGTCAAGCTCACCTTCGAAACTCTATGCCTGTCGCATCTACAAGATTGCACCAATATCGGGGGGTGCTTTGACATCATCACCCAATGTGGTCACAGTTGACGGGTGCGCATGATACCAAGAGTGATGATATTGACGACATCAGTCGCGCTCATTGGGACAATCGCGCCCTTCTTGGCCAGTCAGGCGAACGCGACCGATACCTCTGGAACATCGGCGCAATCTCTCAAAGCACAGGCTGCTCAAATCGCTGCGCAGATCACCTATGACACCCAGCAGCTCCAGATCACCGGTGAGCAATACAGCCAGGCGAGTGCGCAGTACCAGGCGGACGAGGCAAAGCTCGCCTCGATCCGTCATCGGCTACGTCTTGAGAGCCGTGCGCTGAAATCCGCGCGGCTCAAGATGCGAAGTGCCATTGTCACCGCGTACGTCTATGGAGTCGGTGCGCAGGCGGAGGCTGTCACCGTCCTCTCGAGTCGAAACCTCACGGACGCGAACACCCTCTCCACCTACGCAAGCGTTGCAACAACTGAGCTCCATGACGCGGTCGCCGCGGTGACGAGGGCACGGTCGATCATTCTTGCAAACGAGCACTATCAGGTGAGCATTACGTCATCGGCTGCAAACGCCTCAAGCGCTGCTCAGGTGGCGCGAGCGAGCGCGCAGTCGGCCCAACGAAACGCCAGATCCGAACTGTCGCAGGTGCGGGGCCAACTCGCGCAGGTCATCGCCGAACAAGAGGCGGCAAAGGCTGCCGCCGCAGCAGCAGCAGCCGCCGCCGCAGCGACGGCCGCGGCACGCTCACAGGATCAGATCCAGGCCCAGAACGCCTCGATTTTGGCGCAGACCGCCGCCGCGAACGATCCGAGTGGAACCGCGAGCGCGGCAGCAGCGCTCGCCGTAAATGCCTCCGCGACCGCGAACAACGTCGATGCGCCGACAGTGATCCTCGGCCCTGCAACTACTTCCGGCGATGCGGCAGTCGCTGCAGCCGAATCTGTTCTTGGAGTTCCCTATGCCTGGGGCGGATCGAGTACGAGCAGCGGCTTTGACTGTTCGGGCCTCACCATGTTCGCCTGGCAGACCGCAGGGATAAGCCTGCCCCACAACGCCTACTTCCAATATGTCCTTACACAACAGACTGGGCCAATCTCAATCGTCAACAACACGATCACGCTTGAGCCAGGCGACTTGCTCTATTACTTCTTCCCGGACGACGGTGGTCAACCAGTCACCCATGTCGTGATGTATGTGGGCTCAGGTCCATATGGCACCGATACCGTAATCGCCGCGCCGCAGACCGGAGAGAACGTCATGTACGAGCCGATCTACTGGGGCGGCTACATCAGCGCAGGTCAACCCTGACTCATTCCGACGCGTCAGCGCTTAGAACGCGAGCAGCGCGACGCACCTAGTGTTTCGCTCCACCCTCTTTGAACCACAACTGCGCATAACGGTCTCGACGTTCCATCCACTCCTCTGCGGTGATCGCGTAACGAACGTGATCCTCCCATGCCCCATCGATCTCAAGGTATCTCAGCGCGATACCCTCACCTCGAAGCCAGAGTTTGCGCGCAACCTGTCGACTCGGGTAGTTCCTCGGCACGATGGAGACCTGCACGCGATGAAGCGCAAGATCTTCAAAGGCAAAACGAAATAGCAGGGCACATGCCTCCGGGACATATCCGTTTCCGGCAGCCTCTTCGTCGATCCAGTACCCGATGTAGGCGCCTTGCATCGCACCGCGCTGGATCGAGGAGATATTCGATTCTCCAAGAAAGACGCCATCACGAAACATCCCGAAGGCGAATCCGGTGCCAAGACCTCGCTCTCGCTCTCTCATCGCACAACGGGCGGCAAAGGTGGGCCGATCCTCCACGGGATATGGCGCTCGCGCTGGCCTTGGCTCCCACTTGATCAACCAGTCACGGCATCGGGTTCGCACCTCACTCCATGCTCTGTAGTCCTCGATGCGCAGAGAGCGTAGGACTATGCGCCTGCCGGCGAGGGTGGGGTCGAGGTCGTTCATCTGTCGAGAGCATCCATGAGCACTGCCACAATCGCGCCTCATTGAAAGAAGCGCAACTCAGTTTCGGGGCCACCTCCTGGCGACTCTCGACCCCAACCTCACGGGCCAAGCGCCTACACTCGCATTCAGGCAAAGACCATCTCTCCTCGGGGACCTGTTGAAAAGGCCAAATGACCGACGCCACGCACACCAACGCACGCGCTGAGCACCAAGGGGCCGACGCGCCCTCCAGCTCACCCCCCGACGAAACGACGCGCGAACGAGAACTGCTCGCCAAGATCGCATCACTCCAGGCCGAACGGAACCTCCTCGGTACGGGCCTCCTCTGGGCGACCGAGCAGCTCAGCCACCTCCTCAGTGCCAGAACGAGCAGCAGTGGCCCACCAAGATACCAACGACGCGACGCACACGGTCGAGACGGAGTGAATCGTCAAGAGGACGACGACATCTGGGCCTTGCGCGAACCTGAGGCCGATGACCCTTACCCGCTGAGTGCCAGTGAGGATCGACGCGCCTACCATCGCTGGCTCCAGGAGCGACGACAGCCGGTCATCATCGGGGGACCGGAAGACCGCGTTGCAGAATCTTCGACGACCAAAGATCCAAAGCGCGCCGAGCCGCTGATCAGCGTTTTGATGCCGGTCTTCCGGACACCACTCTGGGCGCTCCGGCGGAGCATCGGATCGGTACTCCAGCAGAGCTTTGCCGACTGGCAACTGTGCATCTGCGACGACGCCTCAAATGACCCGGAGCTCCGCGATTTTCTCGCACAGCTGGCCCGAACAGAGACCCGCATCCGCGTCACCGCACTTGCAAAGAACTCCGGAATCTCCGTCGCGACAAATGCTGCCCTCGATCTTTCAAGCGGTCGTTATGTCGCGTTTCTCGACCACGACGACGAACTCACCGAAGAGGCCCTCGCGACCGTTGCCGCCGCGGTCGCCGCGTCGCCACAGGCAGAGTTCATCTACTCCGACGAGGACAAGATCGATGTCACCGGTGAGCGGTTCGATCCGCTTTTCAAACCCGACTGGTCGCCGGATCTTCTGTTGAGCTTCGCCTATACCTGCCATCTCACGGTCATCTCGCGCGAACTCGTACAACGCATCGGAGGTCTCCGACCCCAATTCGACGGAAGTCAGGACTACGACCTCGCGCTACGCGCGACAGAGCTGGCGCGCAAGATCGTGCACATCCCCGATGTCCTCTATCACTGGCGCACGCTTCCCGGCTCCGCAGCCACCGATACCACCTCATCGGTCGCGAAGCCGTGGGCCTACGACGCGGGCGAGAGGGCGATCGCCGATGCCCTGGCACGACGCAACGAGCCCGGAGAGGTCATACAGGACCCGAAGTATCCAGGTCGTTACCACGTTCGCCGCGCGATAACGGGAAGGCCGCGCGTGAGCATCATCATCCCTTTTCGAGACGAACCAAAGATGCTTGCCACATGTATCGAGACGATGCGGCGAGATCCAGGCTACGACAACTTCGAGTTTGTCCTCATCGACAACAATTCCGAACTGCCAGAGACCGAGGCACTCCTCGATCGGCTCTCTGAGGACAGCGATGTCATGGTTGCAAGATATCCAGAGCCCTTCAACTGGTCTGCCGTCAACAACTTCGGGGCGACAAAGGCGACCGGCGAGGTATTTCTTTTCTCAAACAACGACATCGAGGCACACCAACCCGGTTGGCTAAACGCGATGCTCGGGCATGCCGTTCGACCCGAAGTTGGCGTTGTCGGAGCAAAGTTGATCTATCCCGACGGCTCCATCCAGCATGCCGGGGTCGTCATCGGACTCGGCGGCATCGCCGGGCACATCCTGCGCGGGCTACCCGCAGATCGGCCGGGTTACAACTCAACCTCGATCGCGACACGCGACTGTTCGGTCGTAACCGGCGCCTGCCTGATGACACGGCAAGAGATCTTTGAACGAGTCGGGGGGTTCAGCGAGGAACTCGCTGTAGCCTTCAATGACGTGGACTTCTGCCTCAAGGTCCGGGGACAGGGCCATCTCGTGGTGTACACGCCACTCGCGGAGCTCATCCATCACGAGTCCCGGAGTCGTGGCCACACGGATGATCTTGTCGAACACGGTGTCATCGTCGCTCGATGGGCGAACGAGATCATCGCAGGTGATCCGTACATGAATAGAAACCTGAGCCACTGGCGCTACTGGTGCCCGCTCGCTACACCGCAGGAGGACTACCGATGGAAGACCTACCTGGAGAGGTCGATATCGACGCGAAGCTGATCGTCGAGCGCCTGAGAGAGATCATCAACGACGCTCCGGTCGAATATCCGCGCAACTGGGTTCCCCAGGGGACCTTTGATGAACTTCTCGTGCGCACCGAGCGCGAGGCGATCCATTTCCACCCGAGCATTCACCATCTCCACCACCGATGGGACATGGGTCCCGCGCGGCACAACGCTGGCTCGGGGAGGGGCCCCAAAGCTCTCTTCCTGAGGGTGGTCGCGCGCCTGATGAACTCGGCCTTCGACCGATACTTCACCGAAGAACAGGAGTTTCGCGCTGCGCTCGCCCAGTCAATCGATGCCATCGCCTATCGGGTTGATGAGGTTGCCGGAAACGATGAGCGGGAAATTCTCGACCTCGTCCGCACAGATCTGCTCTCTCTGTCGAAATACGTCGACGAGCGGATCGGTGAAGCACGAAAAGACCACTGAGCACACCCGGACAGATGGCATCACCTCGCCCGCGTGGCCACGTCGCGATCATCACCCCGATGTGGGGAGAGGATGAAACTGAGTCCATTGCCGTGATCCGACTCGTTGCTGGAGCGCTGGCGCGTCATTTCAACATCGATGTCATCCACCTCGACCAATCCGCATTGGCACCTGGCACATACCGCGACAGCGTGTTCGATGTCCATCGCTTTCCCGCCGTACTGCCGGATCGACAGCAAGAGTCGCTTCTTCGCGTCGCGCTCGGAATCGATCGCTCCCCCAACCCGCTGCCCGATCCCCTCACCACCCTTATCGAAGAGCGCGCGTCTGTACGCGGCAACCTCAACGCGTTCATTGATGACCTCGCGCCTCAGGCGATCATCCTGATCGGTTCTGCCCATCCCTATGACCTCGATGCTCTTTGCTCGACACGTCACCCAAGGATCATCTTCATGCCCCTTGGCGAGCGCATCCTTTCGTTCAATGACCGATCCATCGACACGATCATGCATATCGCGGATCTCGTCATTGCATCGGATCCCGGAGAACTGTCGCGCCTCCAGCAGGCGTTCCCGGGGCGTGCGAAATCCATCGTGCCACTCGACCTCGCGCTCTCGGTGAACCGCGCCGCGACGAGCGACACGCTCTTTGGCGTCCGCTTCTTTCAGCCCTTCGTCCTCATGATCCGCCGCTTCGGCGGAGATGAGCGCGTCTGCAGACAACGTGTCACCCATGCGATCGTGACCAGCGTTGCAGGTCCGGTGGAAAGGGACCAGATCAATCAGGAGGACTGGCGAACGACGGACGAGATGATCCCAGAGGTGCTCCCGATCTCGGTTGCCGAGGTTGACGGAGGGAGCTGGAAACTCTCGGACAACGTCAACATGTTGCCACTCCCGGTGAATCCCTCGCGCGTCAACCTCTGGAGGCTCATGGCACACGCACTGTTCACCATCGATCTCCGTCCTGCCACGGCCTTTGGACGAGAGGCAATCGAATCGATGATGTTTGACTCCCCGGTGATCGTCCCCGATGATTCGGCGGCGAAGGAACACGTAGAGGCGGCGAATGGCGGACTTTGGTATCGCAACAATGGCGAACTCCTCGACGCGGTCCGGGTGCTCACCGACCGATCGATCCGCGAGCAGTTGGCCAGAAACGGCCGTGCCTACGTCACGCGACACCACAGTGACCTCGATGCCTTCGTCGAACGCATCGGCCGCATCGTCTCGGAATCTCCTTTCACCGATGGCGAGAAGGAGACGCTCACCGGCTGAGCAGACCCAATGCGACACCATCGAGAATGTCGCTCTCTGAGTAGACGAGCTCGGAAAACCCGAACTGCTTGAGCACCTCTTGTACGACCAGGACACCACCGACGATGACGTCGGCACGGTCGGGATCGATGCCGGGAAGCTCGCGGCGCTCGGTCACCGTCAGACGCGAGAGGGTGGCGAGTTCGACATCCACGAACTCCCTGGTGACCGTCGTACCATGGGTATTCGCGCCCGCGTAGGCCAAAAGGCCCCGTGATCGCGTCGCGAGCGTCGCGACCGTTCCCGCGACAGCAACGAGCTCATCTGGCAGGGACAGTCGAGGAATCCTCTCCCGCAGATCCCGGATCATCGCCGAGACCTGGGAACGCGCCTCGTCGAGCTCGGCAGTGGTCGGCGGATCAGAGTGGAGGAAACGCTCGGAAATCCGCACGCATCCGACATCGAGCGAGGCAACATCAAAGTTCTCTCGTCCATCAACTTCGGTCGCGGTGACGAACTCGGTCGATCCTCCCCCGACGTCGACCACGAGCGCGGAATGCTGCACAAGATCAAGTCCGGCTGTCGCGCCGAGATAGGAGAGTCTTCCCTCCTCCTCTCCTTCGAGCAGCTCGAGTTCCACCCCAAGGATCGACTTCGCAACCTCAAGGAGCTCCTCGCGGTTCGACGCGTCCCTCGCCGCCGAGGTCGTCGTTGCCCTCAGGCGGACCACGCCATGGCGATCAAGGATCTCGCGGTATCGCCGAAGCGTCTCGAGGGTACGTTCGACGGCCTCGCGCGCGAGCTGTTTCGTCGTATCGACACCCTGACCGAGACGGGTAATGGTCATCTCGCGCGCAAGAACCGAACCGTCGCGATCCAACACGAGGAGCCTCGTCGAATTGGTTCCGCAATCGATCGCGCCTACCGGGCCGGTCAGCTCATCTGACAGAAGGTGAGCAACATGTCGCCCGATCGGGTCTGCACCACCGGCGAGATACCACGCGAGATGTGCATGCAGGCATTTCAACCCCCGGCGCGTACCACCGACGCCACCACTTGGTCGTGGTCCGCTGTAGCTCGTGTCAATCGACGCGTCGCGTTCACTCGCATAGCGCGCATGGGTGGCCTCGATCAGTCCGGGATCGAACAACGCCTCGAGGCGTCGCACGGCACCCGAGGATTCGAGGCGTCCGACCGCCTCCTGTTCGCGCCCGCCGACCAGCCAATAGCGAGTCGGCATCGGCGTGCCATCAAACAGGAACGGAGCATTCTGAATGACCACCGGGTCCCCGGCAGCGTCTCTCACGACCACGGTGAACGCCCCCGAAGGTTCGCGCCCGAGCAGCTCGCGCACCCGTTGAACATCTCGCGCACCGACTCCGTTCTCGATCGCGTGGCGTGACACTTCGGGGTCGACCGTGGCGGCCGGGTCGACACTCTGGCCGACGATCTCGAGCTCTCTCAGCAGCTCGATCCGACTGTCGAGCGCACGTGCGACGGCTCCGTCGAGGGGGAGCATCGGCCAGATGTCGGCATCGATGCGAAAGATCTCGCTATGGCGCCCGAACCTGGTCGCCACAACAAGAGGGACAACCGTGCTCAATGCAAGCTCCCGCCACGCGTCGACCGTCAACGCAACATCGAGCTCAGGTGGTGGCCGGTCGATCGTCGTGCAGATGATCGACTCGTGTCCCTCGCGCGTGCACCAGTCGACCGCGCAACGAAGCGCAGAGGCCTGGCTCTCGCCCTCATCGAGCAGAACGGTCACCCCGACCGGAAGGTAGTCAGCACGTTTCTGGTCTGCGACGACAACGATGACCTCAGCAAGACCGGCATCGAGCGCGGCGCGCGCAAGCACCTCGGTGCGCGCCCGCGACGGCTGTCCCGATCGAAAAATTCTCGACTCTGGACCGGTCGAAAGAATCACTCCAGCAACGTTCACTGGTCAATCCTACCGGGTGGACAGGGATGTATCGGGCCGACGAAAGTGGCGCCAATGTTCGATCGGAGGATTTCCAGCCGCGAATTCTTTGCCTTCGGCGATCTCCCCCACTAGGTTTTTATCATGACCGCGCCCATGGATGGCTGGGCGCCTCAGCCCTCGCGCGCGGACCAGATGCACACCTTTGACCGACAAAAGTCATCGGGAATACACGAGCGTCGTTGTTCGCGCAGGCGACCGGCAATTCTCGGTGTGCTTCTCGCGATGACAATCCCGATTCTTACCTGCGACGTGTCGGGTGCGCAGACCATCACTGACCTCAAGGCCAAGGCGCAGGCGATCGCTGGACAGATCACACGCGACAACGCGCGTCTCGAGCAGATCAGCGCGGCCTATCTCGCGCAGTCGGCCGAGTACTCGACAGCGAACGCCGAGGCGATCCTGACGCGGCACAAGATCCGTATCGACGGCCACCTTGTGCAGCGCGACCGCAAAAGAATCCAGAGCGCTCTCGTCAACGCCTACGTAGCCGGGGGATCCCGTTTCTCATCGGTACTTATCTGGGCATCAAACCCGAACGTCCAGATCTCCTCTTCGACCTACCTTGGCGTCGCCACCGGCCTTCTCGCCCAGTCGGTGGTGCGGTTCCAGAGCGACGAGCGGACCTTGAGATTCACCCTCGTCCGCGAGCAACAGGCGACAGCAGCTGCCGAGACCGCAGCGAGCGCTAGCGCCGCATCACGCGATCAGGTAGTCGCGACCGTCCGAGCGGAACAGACGCTGTACAACTCCACGAACTCAACACTCAACGCGCTGGTTGCAGCGGCAGCAGCGGCAGCCGCCGCGGCGGCAGCGGCAAAGAGCCGGGCTGCGGCCGGTCCGCCATCGCCGAACGCGCTCGCGACCGTGATCAGCGTCGCCGCGCCACCAAAATCGATCGCTGACGCGTTCGCCGCGATCCGCAACTGTGAATCGACCTCGGACTACTCGCTCAATACCGGAAACGGCTACTTTGGCGCCTATCAGTTCGCGTTGTCGACCTGGCTCAATCTTGGCGAGACAGGACTGCCAAGTTCGGCAAGCCCAGCCGTCCAGGATGCCGCTGCCTATCAGCTTTACCAGCGGTCGGGGAACACCTTTAGTGCGTGGGGCACCTGCGCGGCGATCACCGGGGTCGGTTGAGCACGTCGCGCCCGCCCGGGATCGGCTAGCGCCAGAACTCGAGCCGACGCAACATCCTCGACCAGAGCGATCCGACAGGACGCGAGACAACGTGCGGCGCAGTGGCCGAGGTGGTCGATCCGGAGATCGAACCCAGTACCTCGGCTGGGATTGCAAGCGCGCTGAGCGGGTTCATGTTCTGCTTCGCACCCGCATTTGGCAAGATGACGTAGGAACGCTGTCCCGGCTGCACGAGACCATACTCTTGATGGGCGATCGAGATGATCGTCGAAGTCTTCGAGAGCGACGCGATGTCGTGCTGCAAAATTGCGTTGTGACTCTCAACAATCTGCAGAGCGAGAGCGGTCTTTGATATCTGCACCCTCTGGCTGATCAGCTGCCGAAGGGGAAACTCGATCGCGACGAGCGCGATCGTGCCGAGAAGGGCCACCAGAAGCATCTGTCTCGCGCGATGCAGGTGTAGCACCTCTATCTCGCCCCGTTCGTCGGCAGCCCACGGGCGAAGGCAGAGGCGCCGGGCCAGATCGCCGCATCACCAAGTTCATCTTCGATGCGCAGAAGCTGGTTGTACTTGGCAACCCGATCCGAACGGGCAGGTGCACCCGTCTTGATCTGGCCACAGTTGATCGCTACCGCGAGGTCGGAGATCGTCGTGTCCTCGGTCTCCCCTGAGCGATGCGATATCACCGAACGATACGAGGACCGCGTCGCAAGGTCGACTGCCGCGAGCGTTTCGGTAAGCGTTCCAATCTGGTTGACCTTGACGAGAACCGCGTTCGCCACGCCAAGTTCGATGCCGCGCGCAAGACGGTCGACATTGGTGACGAACACGTCATCTCCGACGAGCTGGACCCGGCTGCCGATGAGCTGCGTCAGGTCCGTCCACCCCTTCCAGTCGTCTTCGGCCATGCCATCTTCGATCGAGATAACCGGGTAACGACTGACGATGTCCGCCCAGTAGTGCGCGAGTTCGAGAGAGCTGAGCGACCGGCCCTCGCCAGAGAGTACATAGGAGCCCTCGCGATAGATCTCGGAGGTCGCCGGATCGAGCGCGATCGCGATCTCCCCGCCCGGAACATGTCCGGTGCGCTCGATCGCCTCGACGAGGACCTCGAGCGCGTCCTCGTTTGAACCGAGATTCGGCGCAAATCCGCCCTCGTCTCCCACCGCCGTCGCGAGGCCACGGGCCTTGAGCACCGAGGCGAGGGCGTGATAGGTCTCCACCCCCCAACGAAGCGCCTCGCGATACGACGGGGCGCCGTGGGGCACGACCATGAACTCCTGGAAGTCAATGTTGTTGTCCGCGTGGACGCCACCGTTGAGCACATTCATCATTGGAACAGGCAGGACATGCGCACCGACTCCGCCAATGTAACGAAAGAGACTCAGGTCAAGCTCGTCCGCCGACGCCTTTGCCGCGGCCAGCGAGACACCGAGGATTGCGTTTGCTCCAAGATTCGACTTGTCCGGAGTTCCGTCAAGATCGACGAGCGCGAGATCGAGCGCGCGCTGGTCTTGCGCCTCAAGACCAAACAGGGCCTTGGCGATCGTCGTATTGACGTTCTCGACGGCATTCCGCACGCCCTTGCCCCCATAGCGTTCGCCACCATCACGCAGTTCAGTGGCCTCGAAGGTGCCCGTAGAGGCTCCCGAGGGAACGATCGCGCGTCCCTGCGCGCCTGACTCCAGCTGGCAGGTGACCTCAACGGTTGGATTTCCACGAGAGTCGAGAACCTCGCGGGCATCAAGTTGCATGATCCCACTCAACGGTTTGTGCTCCTGTCGTCACGTGCACTCGATGCACAGTTGTGCATCGAAACTAGCAAAGACGGCAAAAATGTTGGCGTCAGCGGCGATGATTGGCACTCTTCGGTGCCATCGCCGGTGTCTATACCTCGGGACGCTCGGATCTCGTTCCGTGAAGCCGCCTCATTCGCTCGTCTCGTTCGAGCTCACCGATGCGGCCACCTTCGGACTCGGCAGCCCGCTCGATTTGGACAAATTGCTCCTGGAATCGTCTTGCGACATGTCTTAGCGCCGTCTCCGGTTCATGACCTGCGACCACCGCGCGTCTTGCGATTGCAAGCATCAGCTCGCCGTAGTCATCTGCACTCTGGAGCGTTAGCCGGTCGAGCGCTTCGTCGAATGCACGGACTTCAAGCCGATCCCTGAGACCAAATCCGACTGTTGACATCTTCTTCTCGAGCTTTGCAACAAAGGCGAGTGCCGGAAGCGTGCGCGGGATTCCCTCGGTGAGACTTGACCGACCCTTCTCGCGCAACTTCTGCTGCTCCCAGTTGGCAAGCACCGCTGCGCCAGCGCGGCTGATTTCGTCGCCGGAGGCGCCCTCTTCTCGCGCATAGACGTGCGGGTGTCGCCTGATCAGCTTGTCCGCGAGCGCGCCAGCGACGTCTGCAAGGTTGAAAAGTCCCTCCTCGTTTGCGATCGTCGCATGAAAGAGCACCTGGCAGAGAACATCGCCAAGTTCCTCCTCCAAAAGTTCAGAGGCGGCGATGTCGGGTGGTTCACCGAGTTCCTCGATCGCCTCGATCGCCTCATAGGTCTCCTCGAGCAGATGTCGCACCAGCGACTGATGCGTCTGCTTTGCATCCCAGGGACACAGACTCCGCAAATTCTTGACTACCTCGGCGACGCGTGCGATCTCATACGCCGGTGGGCGCGCGAGTTCGGGCACATAAACACAGGTGAGATGGTCCGCGCGAATCGTGCGATCAAGATCGGCCCAGCCGACTTCAAGGATCTGTTCATCACCAAGACCGAGATGGTGACAGATCACAGCCTGCGTTGTCGCAACTGGCTCGACTGAGAGCTTGATCGCCGAAAGGATCGCGTTCGACCAGGTATGACTCACAAGGAGTGGACCGCGCTCGATTGCCGCTTGCGTTGCAAACTCCTCGCCGTTAACGAGGCGGACACCGAGATTCACCGGATCGATCCCGAGTCGATCCCAGACAAGATCAAGAAATGAAATTCCCGCCATGGTGACAACCTCAACCCGGGAATCCGCTCGCAAAAGAGCGACCGCCCTCTCGAGGATCGCGGGTGAACCGGGAACCGCGTAGACCACCTCACCTGAATCACGTGCGGCGCGCACGAGGTCTTCGACGATCTTTCGATAGGTTTCGTCAAAGCTCTCGCTGTTTTCGTAATGATGATCGAAAGAACGCACGCCTAGCTTTACCCATGGGGTCGCCGCAGGGTGTCGCGCCGTGCGAAGAAAACGCGCCTCCGCCTGTTCAAGCTTCGCCCTCACCGCTGGGGTTGTGAGTTCCGGGCCAGACGGTCCGAGGCCAACGATGGTCACCCTCGGACGGTCCGGTCCGGGATTTGGACCGCGTACCTCGACTGCTGATACCAACGTCGAACCCGAACCATTGGCGCTCATTCCAGAGGGTCCAGAGGGTCCAGAGGGTAACTTGGACATCTTCTAGCTGTAGGTATCGCCGAGCGGCGTTATCGCGGCCGGGTTGAGGATCTGGGCGTTGAGTGGCCCCGTTGGAGAGACGATCTGGTACTGCCCGGAGACGAGTCGCCACGATCCGTACTGCGAATTCACCCACACCTGCGACCTTGCACCGAGTCGATCGACGAATTGCGCCTCGGCCGCAGACTTCGAACTGACAAGTGCGAGCGCCGCGCCAGCATCGGTACCGGTCTGGCGATGAGTCACCTCGAGCACGACGTAGTTCGTTCCAAAGGCAACGGGCGCAGAGGGAGTGTTCAAGGAGATCGTGCCCACGACCTTGGCGAGCCCGCTCGCGAACTCGCCGGGATAGACACATCCAAGCGCACCGCCGTTGGCCCCAGACTGGGTATCGATCGAGTCCGTCTTAGCGAGGCCAGCGAAGCTTGCACCGGCCTTGATCCGCGCGATGATCGTCTCCGCCAGAGAGCGCTTCGCGACCAAGATTGCAGAGACGCACGCCAACCGGGCGACATCTGGATGCGCGCGTGAGTAGTCCCTGACGCCAGCATTGGTAAGCGGAGCTCCCGCAAGATAGGCACTGAGCAGGTTCTGGTCGACCTGCAAGACCGTCAGAAGACTGCGATAGCTCGCGGAGAGGCTTGCAAGTACCTGGGCTCCCGTCGCGCTGCACGAACCGCCGGCCTGACCGTTCAGCCCCGAGGCAATCTGGCTCTCACTGAGTTGCATGGCGAGTGCGGTCGTGACGAGGTGCAACCGGCGCACCTCGGCATTGATCTCAGCGCGCGCGACCAGCAACGAAAGCTGCTGGCCGACAAAGCGCGAGCTGTAGGTCGCGTGCATCCCAGCACCATTGATCGCGGACTGTTGGGAGAGCAGGCAGCGGAATAGCGGGCTCTGTGCGGCATCTCTGGTTGTCTGGTTGAGCTCTGATATCGAGATCGTCGTGCCGTTTACCGCCGCCGCGCCCGACGACGTCGAGACGCCACATCCACTCAGCGCCAACGAGAGCACGACAAGCGGGCCGAGGAGAGCAAGAAGTTTCTTCACAACGCAAGCATGCTAGGGGGAATGTGCACAACGGGCCAAACACGCGCAACCATCACGCAATGCCGACCTGCGAGTCCGCCTCGCGATACAACCCTCCGATCAGATCGAGTAGCTCTTCGGCAACGGGTGCGCCGCGTCGAAATGGCACTATGAGCTCATTGACCTGCTCTTTCAGAAGCGCCTTCGGAGCAACGCGAGAGAGCCTGACGCGCTGGGAACTCCTCAGACTCACCGGCGCCAGCCGCGCCAGCGAACCTCCGATCTCACCCGGTCCACCGAATCCTGGACGATACGGAGTGACGGTGAGTTCACGGATCTCCGCGGTCAGACAGAGCACACGCAACCTCGCGACAACGAGCAGCTGCACGGCTGGTTCCGGAAGGAATCCGTAGCGATCAAGCCACTCGACTCCGATGTCATCGACCTCTTCCTCGGTCGTTGCACTCGAAAGGCGGCGGTAAGCCTCGAGCCGGAGATCCTCGCGGGCGATGTAGTCCTGCGGAATGTGCGCAGTGACGGGAAGCTCGATCTTGATCGCGGCTGGCTCGGGAACCTGCTCGCCCTTGAGTTGCGCGACCGCCTCCGCGACCATGCGCACGTAAAGGTCATAACCAACTGCCGCGATATGCCCCGACTGGTCATTCCCGAGCAGGTTACCTGCCCCGCGGATCTCGAGATCGCGCATCGCAATCTTGAATCCCGAACCGAGTTCATTGTGCTCGCCAATGGTCTTCAGGCGCTCATAGGCCTGCTCGGTGAGCCTTCGGTCGACCGGGTGAAAAAGATACGCATAGGCACGCTGGTCGGCGCGCCCGACCCGACCGCGCAGCTGGTGCAGCTGACCGAGTCCAAGCAGATCGGCACGGTCGACAACGAGCGTATTCACCGTCGGCATGTCGATACCCGACTCGATGATCGTGGTGCAGACGAGTACGTCGTATGCTCCCTGAGCAAAATCGAAGACGACCTGTTCAAGTGTTCCCTCGTCCATCTGCCCATGGGCGATCGCGATGCGCGCCTCGGGGACGAGCTCATCGAGCGCGCGCGCCACGCGCTCGATGTCGGCGACACGATTGTGAACGAAGAAGACCTGCCCCTCGCGCAACAACTCACGCCGTATCGCCTCTGCAACCGCGCGTTCGTCGTACTCGCCCACGTAGGTAAGGATTGGCTGTCTCTCTGCCGGTGGGGTGTCGATCACCGAGAGATCCCGGATTCCGGTAAGCCCCATCTCAAGCGTTCGTGGAATTGGACTCGCGGTGAGCGTGAGGATGTCAACGCCGACCTTGAGGGCCTTGAGGCGTTCCTTGTGACTCACCCCGAAACGCTGCTCCTCGTCAATCACAAGTAGACCGAGATCCTTGAACGCAATCTCCTCGCTGAGAATCCGATGTGTTCCAACAACCACGTCAACTGAACCGTCCTTCAGACCGGCAACCACACGCCTCGCCTGCTGCACGGTGAGAAAGCGCGACAGCATCTCGACGCGTACTGGATATCCCGAAAAGCGATCGGAAAATGTCTGGAAGTGCTGCTGTGCAAGGAGCGTCGTCGGCACGAGGATGACCACCTGCTTGTTGTCCTGCACCGCCTTGAAGGCCGCGCGCACCGCAACCTCGGTCTTGCCGAAACCGACATCACCACAGACAAGGCGGTCCATTGGAATCGGTCGTTCCATGTCCTGTTTGATCTCGGCGATCGCGCGGAGTTGGTCATGGGTCTCGGGAAACGGGAAGGCCTGTTCCATCTCGTGCTGCCACAGCGTGTCGAGTCCAAACGCGTGACCGTCGCTTGCGAGACGACGCTGATAGAGCACGACGAGCTCCTGTGCGATCTCGCGCACGGCATGACGCACCCGCGAGCGCTGGCGTTGCCACTCCGATCCGTTCAACCGACTCAGCGTCGGAGCATCGCCTCCGGTATATGGGGTAATCGAATCGATCTGGTCCGACGGAACGTAGAGCTTGTCCCCCCCGCGATATTCAAGCAAGAGATAATCGCGGGCGACTCCGGTGAGCGCCTGGGTAACCAGACCCTGGAATCGCGCCACGCCGTGAACATGATGGACCACATACCCGCCCGGCGCGAGATCATCAAAGAACCCCTCGACCGAACGCGCCCGCGGACGCGGCACCCGATGCGGTCGGTGCCGTCCCGTAATGTCAGCTTCGGCGAGAATGCCGAGGCCACCGAGTTCATAGATGAATCCGCGCTCGAGCGAGGCAACCACGACATGGACCATGGGTAGGCGTATCTGGGCCCTGAAGCTCTCCGGTGGCGATTTCTCACCGAGAAAGAGACGATCGACCGTCAGCCCCTCCGTTTCGAACGCGACGGAGAGCCGTTCGGCACTGCCAAGACCATCGGCACAGACGACGACCGGCATCTCCTTTCTCACCAGCTCTCCCATGCGACGCGCCAGCACTGAGCCATCGCCGCGCACCGACGGCCACGTCGTCGCACGTATCCCTTCAGCCTCTGGTGACTCTGCGCTCGTTGGCATCGATACGGTCGGCGCATCGACCTTTGCGAGAAGTCGGTCGAAGTCCACGTGCAGCCGAGGGAATCCTCCCTCAGCCTCTTTTCGTTCCACTCCCCACGTCGAAGCCAACGATTTCGCGAGCGCGGCCTCCTCTGCGATGATGTCAATGGCGCGGTCACGCATTCGTCTTGGCTCGATCAGTACGACCCGGTCGCGCGCGTGCAAAAGATCACTCAGGAGCGCCTCTTCATCTTCGAGCCAAGGAAGAAACGACTCGATGCCATCAAAAATCTCGCCCGACGCGATGCGCGAGAACTGCTCTTGTGCGTAGGTCTCCGACTGGGCAAGTTGCGCGGCCCGCGCGCGATGCGACTTCGTAAGTGCGAACTCACGGCAGGCGAAGATCTCGACCTGTTCAAGGTCACGGACTGAGCGCTGGTCGGCAAGGTCAAACTCGGTCAATCGGTCGATCTCATCCCCAAAGCAGTCAATCCGGACGCCGATCTCTCCGGTGGAGGGGTACATGTCGACGATGCCACCGCGCACCGCGATCTCTCCCCGGTGTTCAACCTGGTACTCGCGGCGATAACCGAGCCGCACTGCTCGACTCACGATCTCCTCCACCCCGACCGGGTCACCCTTTGCGAGTCGGAACGACCCGGCAGGATCGCCCGTCGCCATTCTCTGCAAGAGCGCCTTGACCGGTGCAACGACACAGAGTGAGGGTGAGTTCACCTCCAGATGCTGATCCCGGATCCGGGAGATGGTGCGCATCCTCAGACCCATCGTCTCGGTATTCGGAGAGACGCGCTCAAACGGAAGGGTCTCCCACGCGGGAAACACGAGCACGCGGTCCTCATCGAGGAACGCGCGCAACTCATGGACGAGGCGCTCCGAGTCTCCCGTTGTCGGCGTCGCGAAGAGCACGACCGGTGCGGATCCAAGGTCGACGACCGAGGCCAAGATGAAGGCGCGGATGTTCTCCGAGACCGGGACGAATGCATCTTCTGTTCCGAGCATCGCGGCGAGGGCACGATCACCGGCGATAAGACGCGTGAGAGGACCGAGTGGCGCCGAAGTCATCGCACGTTGAAATGCGTCATCGCCTGGGAGACACCCTCGTCGAGGATCATCTCGAGCGCATCAGCGGCGCGCTCGCAGGCATCGTCGAGGATTGCCTGTACCTCGCGCGTCACGCGCCCGAGCACATAGTTGGCACCTGACATCGCCCCTGGCGGCTTACCGACCCCGATCCGGATTCGGACAAAATCAAGCTCATGCAGATGCGATCCAATTGATCGAAGTCCGTTGTGTCCTGCCGTTCCGCCACCGAGCTTTATCCGAACGGTTCCCGGCGCAAGATCGAGCTCATCGTGGATCACGACAAGATGGGCGAGTGGCGACTCCTCATCGCCGAGATAGTGCCGGACCAAGGGCGCGGCGGCGAGTCCTGTTTCGTTCATGAATGTCATTGGAAGCGCGAACACGACCCGTCTCCCTTGAATCTCGGTGATCGCAACGCGTGACATTGCATTCTTTTGCGCGCCAAAGGAGAGGAGGTTGCGCGTGCCAAGGATGCGGACGGTCCTCGCACCAACATTGTGACGGGTTCCGTCGTATTTCAATCCAGGGTTGCCCAGACCGATGACGAGGAGTGTTGTCATGGAATCATCTCGGAGCCAAGTCTGCCCGAGCGCGATTCGAGTGCTTTAATCGCCCTCTGTGGCAGCTGGCTCCTCCACAGTGGCTTCCTCGCTGCTCGTCTCGGCTTCGACCAATCCGCGAGGGGCAATTCCGGTCGCGACGGTGGTCTCAGGGTCGACATCGACCGTGACACCTGCAGGGATCGCAATCTCACTGACTCGAATCGCGTGTCCAAGCTCAAGCTGCGAAATATCGACCTCGAAATGCGCGGGAATATCCGCTGGCTTGGCCTTGACATGAAGGGTGAAGAGTGCCTGGTCGACATTCCCTCCAGCACGCGTCACGTTCAACGCCTCGCCGGTCAGCACCAGCGGGACCTCGGCCGAGACGACCTCGTCGCGGCTCACGACGAGGAAGTCGACATGGGCAATCGTGTGACGGATCGGATGGCGCTGAAGGTCACGCGCCATTGCGAGGTGTTTCTCTTTGCCGATCTTGAGGTCAAAAAGGACGTTCTCCCCGGCATCGGTCGCGAACGCCTGGCGCAACGCACGACCGTCGACGCTGATCGCGATCGGCCGCTCGCCGTGGCCGTAAACGACTCCGGGTACCCGACCCGACGCGCGAAGACGGCGCGACGCGCTGCTCCCATGATCGTTCCTTGGCTCGGCTACGAGAGCTATATCAGCCATGATGACGCGCTCCTCCTGGGCGAATTCGAATATGACCACCGGCACGGCGGCCAACAGAGGCCCAAACATTCGTCGCTTGGGCGAATCCATTCTAGGCGATGATGCGGCCAGCTCCCACACGGGTCAACCCTGCGAGCCCGAGATCCACGGATCTGTCAGCCATGAACGCTCAGGAGAGGTTCTGGCCGCCAAAGATCTCCGACACCGACGAGTCGGTGAAGACGGCGTTAATGGCATCGGCGATGACCGGAGCGACCGAAAGCGCCTCAAGATGCTCGATCGGGCGATCCTTGTCGAGTGGCAGGGTGTTGGTCACAACGACCCGCGAGATCGGGGCGGAGGCAAGTCGTTCGCGCGCCGGATCTGACAGCACGGGATGGGTGGCCATCACCCAGACATCGGTCGCACCCGCGTCGACGAGACGTCCAGCGGCCGCACAGACTGTGCCGGCGGTATCGATCATGTCGTCGATGATCACGCAGCGTCGACCCTCGACCGAACCGATCACCTCGAGTGCCTCGACCGCATTGACCTGGCCCTTGGGTCGCCGCTTGTGCACAAAGGCAAGGTCGGCGCCGAGTTGCTGCGCAAACCGTTCGGCAACCTTTACCCTTCCCGCGTCAGGAGAGACGATCACCATCTCCTCGGGCTCGTATCGGCGAAGGTATTCAAGAAGAACAGGGGCAGCGGTGAGGTGATCGACCGGAAAGTCGAAGAATCCCTGGATCTGACCGGAGTGCAGATCGATGCTCACCATCCGGGTCGCACCAGCCGCGGTCAAGAGGTCGGCGAGAAGCTTGGCGGTGATCGGCTCGCGGCCAGCTGACTTGCGGTCCTGGCGCGAGTATCCGTAGTAGGGACATACCGCGATGATCTGGTGCGCGGAGGCGCGCTTTGCTGCGTCGATCATGATCAACTGTTCCATGATCGAGTCATTCACCGGACGACAGTGCGCCTGGACGATAAAGACATCGGAACCGCGGATCGAGTCGTCGTAGCGGCAGTGGATCTGCCCGTCTGCGAACTCGGTGAGGTGTGCCTCCCCGATCTCTATTCCAAGACAGCTTGCAATCTCGCGGGCGAGCGCAGGATGCGAACGACCACTGAACAGCTCGAGGCGCCGCTTTGGCACTAGCTCCATGGGATATCCCTTTCAATGATCGATCCAACAGCCCGCAGCTACCGCGCGACATCATTGCGCGTTCGTGCGCGAAGTTCCGACACTGACAAACTACGTCAGAAGGGAGCGACCGCTGCGAAGTACGGACCGGTAACCTCGCCGTCGGCAACTGCCGTCCCGGGCGCGAGCACGGCGAACGGGCCAACTTCGGCATTCGCGCCAACATGGGCACGAAGGGCGTCAACCGAACGGAGCACTGCACACGCACCGACCGTGGTATCGACAAGGTGGCAGTCCGGGCCGATGACTGCACCGCTCTCGATCACGGTCTTTCCCTCGAGAACGACATTTGGAAAGAGCGTCACCTCCTCACCGAGTTCGACCGTCGTGTCAAGGTAGACCTGGTTCGGATTCAACATCGTCACGCCCCGTCGCATCCAGTCGCTGTTGATACGGTTGCGCAGGGTCTCTTGCGCGATGGCGAGCTGCGAGCGGTCATTGACCCCTGCGACCTCCCGGGCGTCGTCAACCACCATCGAGGCCACCAGGTAACCCGCCTCTCCGAGCACGGCGACAACATCGGTGAGGTAGTACTCGCCCTGCACGTTGTCAGAAGAGATACGCCGCAGACTCGGCGCAAGAATTGGAGGGTCAAAACAGTAGATCGACGTGGCGACCTCGTGGATCTCCCGTTCAGCCTCCGTGGCATCACCGTGTTCGACAATCTTCAAGACGCGACCGTTCCTTGACCGGACGATCCTGCCATATCCGGTCGGGTCGCCCATCACCGCACTGAGTAGCGTGACTCCGGACCTCTGCTGTCGGTGCGCCTCAACAAAACGACGCAACGTCTCTGGTCGAACGAGTGGAGCATCTCCGGGGAGTACGAGCAGCTCTCCCTCGTCAAGATCGCTGTCGCGTTCAAAGCCGGTCAAACCGACGGCAACGGCATCACCGGTTCCACGTCGCTCGTGTTGCTCAACAAAGCTCAGCGAGAGGCCATCTGGTGCCTCGGACTCGATCGCCTTGATCACCTCGACGCCATGGAAGCCCACAACGACCACGACATGATCGACGCAAAGCGTATTGAGCGCATCGAGCACATGGAGCACCATCGGTCGGCCACACAGCCGATGGAGCGGCTTGGGGAGCGACGACCTCATGCGCGAACCCTCTCCGGCTGCCAGAACGATCGCTCGGATTGGTCGGGAACTCATCTCTCTATTCTTTAGCAACTCTTCTTGGGAAAAACGTCGATTCAAGGCGGATTATTTCTGCAAGATGAATTGACCCGCCGAGATAGTTCCTTAGTGCTCTGGAACGTAATTTCGATCACGTATTCCTGGCAGATCACGCGGCCAGAAGGTAGTCGTCCTTTTCGGCCAGCTTCTTCATGAGCAGAGCGAGGTCGTCACGGGTGAACTTCCATTCGAAGGGTGTGGCCACTTCTTCGTAGCGACGTTCGAAGGCATGCAAGCGCGACGCGACCTCGGCCAAGTCATCGAAGTCATTCGGGCTGAGGACTTTTCGCTGGATGATCGAGAAATACACCTCGACTTGATTCAACCAACTGGCGTGGATAGGCACGTGGACGAGCACAAGGTTCGTCCAGCGTTTTGCCAGGCGATCGATGGACCTCTGACCGCGATGGCTGCTGCCGTTGTCCACCACCCAGAACACGCGCCGGGCACTGGCGTAGGGTTCGATTGACATCACCTGGTCAACCAGCCGGCCGAACGGCTCGATGCCGGTCTTCTCTTCGCAGCGGCCGAAGACTTTGGCACGGTGGACATCCCAGGCCGCCAGATACTGGCATGCCCCCGCGCGTTCGTACTCGAACTCGACCCGGGTGGCGCGCCCGGGAGCGACGGCCAAAGTGTGATGCACGCGTTGACGGGCCTGGATCGACGTCTTCTCATCCGCCGAGATCACGAAGTCGCGTTTGTGAAGCTTCTTGCCCTCCCACTCTTTGGCGTAGAGGTCGAGCACCCGGGCCGCCTTGGTCTCGAAGTCCGGATCTCGCGGGAAGATCCACGACCGGTGAGCCCACGGGCGAATGGCGTCTTCAGACAGCCACCGCCAGATGGTCGTGCCCGAGATCTCTGCCACAATGCCCCGGCGCACGACCTCTGCTCTGATCTCGGGGGTGTGCAATCGAGACAGCGGCACACCCAAGCGCGCGGGCAGTTCGCAGGCAAGCGCCTTTATCTGACAGACCACCTCAGGGGGAAAAGACCGGCGGTCGACCTCCCCGGGGACGCTCCTCTAAGCCGACCAATCCCTCTTCGAAGAACCGCTTGCGCCACTTGGAGACGATCTCCCTTCGGGTGTTGAGTCGATCGGCAATCTCGTCGTTGTCGACACCGTCAGCCGCCATGAGGATGATCTTGGCCCTCACCACATCACGATACGGCAACGTATATTGACGGGACCGTGCTTCTAACTCCTGACGCTGGTTCCCAGTAAGTCGCAGGACATATGGGCTCTTTCTTGGCATAGTCACCCCTCTCAGGGATAACTATACGATACCGAGATGTGAAGATTACGTGATCGTAATTACGTGCTGGTATTTATGGGCTGGGGTACT
>Ga0307373_10001363_pt1 | contig 45768 bp, 33 predicted proteins | sample OX2MG_FD_202534 | JGI IMG/M metagenome (GOLD analysis project Ga0307373, IMG submission 202534) | Soil microbial communities from Risofladan, Vaasa, Finland - OX-2 | ecosystem: Environmental > Terrestrial > Soil > Coastal area > Acid sulfate soil | place: Finland: Risofladan, Vaasa | collected...
TTGCGCACCTGCCCGGTGAGGTTGCCGGCCATCGAGTTCACGCTGTCGGTCAGGTCTTTCCAGGTGCCGGCCACGCCGCGCACGTCGGCTTGGCCACCGAGCTTGCCTTCGGTGCCCACTTCACGGGCCACGCGGGTCACTTCGCTGGCGAACGAGTTGAGCTGATCGACCATCGTATTGATCGTGTCTTTCAGTTCCAGAATTTCTCCGCGCACGGGCACGGTGATTTTCTTGGAGAGGTCGCCGTTGGCCACGGCCGTGGTCACGGCGGCGATGTTGCGCACCTGCCCGGTGAGGTTGCCGGCCATGAAGTTCACGCTGTCGGTCAGGTCTTTCCAGGTGCCGGCCACGCCGCGCACGTCGGCCTGACCGCCGAGCTTTCCTTCGGTGCCCACTTCGCGGGCCACGCGGGTCACTTCAGCGGCGAAGGAGCTGAGCTGATCGACCATCGTATTGATCACGTTCTTGATCTGCAAAATCTCGCCGCGCACATCGACGGTGATCTTCTGCGTCAAGTCGCCGGTGGCGATGGCCGTGGCCACCTTCGACACGTCGCGCAACTGCACCGTGAGGTTGCCGGCCATCGAATTCACGCTGTCGGTGAGGTCCTTCCAGGTGCCGGCCACGCCGCGCACGTCGGCCTGACCGCCCAGTTTTCCTTCGGTGCCCACCTCGCGGGCCACGCGGGTCACTTCGGCGGCGAAGGAGCTGAGCTGATCGACCATCGTATTGACCGTGTTTTTCAGCTCCAGGATTTCACCCTTCACGTCCACCGTGATTTTGCGCGACAGATCGCCGGCGGCCACGGCCTTGGTCACGTCGGCGATGTTGCGCACCTGGGCCGTGAGATTGCCGGCCATGAAGTTCACGTTGTCGGTCAGGTCTTTCCAGGTGCCGGCCACGCCGGGCACGTCGGCCTGTCCGCCGAGCTTGCCTTCGGTGCCCACTTCGCGGGCCACGCGCGTCACTTCGCTGGCAAACGCGCGGAGCTGATCAACCATCGTGTTGATCGTGTCTTTCAGCTCCAAGATTTCGCCCTTCACATCGACGGTGATCTTTTTCGAGAGGTCGCCGTTGGCCACGGCGGTGGTCACCGCGGCGATGTTGCGCACCTGGGCCGTGAGGTTGCCGGCCATGAAGTTCACGCTGTCGGTGAGGTCCTTCCAGGTGCCGGCCACGCCGCGCACGTCGGCCTGCCCGCCCAGTTTGCCTTCGGTGCCCACTTCGCGGGCCACGCGGGTCACTTCGGCGGCGAAGGAGCTGAGCTGATCGACCATCGTATTGACCGTGTTTTTCAGCTCCAGGATTTCACCCTTCACGTCCACCGTGATCTTGCGCGAGAGGTCGCCGGCGGCCACGGCCTTGGTCACGTCGGCGATGTTGCGCACCTGGCTGGTGAGATTGCCGGCCATGAAGTTCACGTTGTCGGTGAGATCCTTCCAGGTGCCGGCCACGCCCGGCACGTCGGCCTGCCCGCCCAGCTTGCCTTCGGTGCCCACTTCGCGGGCCACGCGGGTCACTTCGCTGGCAAAGGAGCGAAGCTGATCGACCATCGTGTTGATGGTGTTCTTGAGTTCGAGAATCTCCCCTTTGACGTCGACGGTGATCTTCTTCGACAAGTCGCCGTTGGCCACGGCCGTGGTCACGGCGGCGATGTTGCGCACCTGCCCGGTGAGGTTGCCGGCCATCGAGTTCACGCTGTCGGTCAGGTCTTTCCAGGTGCCGGCCACGCCTTTCACTTTGGCTTGCCCGCCGAGCTTTCCTTCGTTGCCCACTTCGCGGGCCACGCGGGTGACTTCGCTGGCGAACGAGCTGAGCTGCTCGACCATCGTATTCACGGTTTTCGAGGTGCGCAAGAACTCGCCCTTGAGCGGGCGGCCCTCGGTCTCCATGGCCATGGTCTGCGACAGATCGCCTTTGGCCACGGCGCCGATCACGCGGGCGATTTCGGTGGTGGGATAGACGAGATCGCCGATGAGGGCGTTGACGGAGGCGATGGAATCGGCCCAAGCGCCGCTGAGAGAGCCGATGGCCGCGCGTTGCGACAGCCGCCCCTCTTTGCCGACGACGCGGCTGAGCCGTTCCAGCTCGTTGGCCATCCGTTGGTTGAGCTCGATCACGTCGTTGAAGGTGTCGGCGATCTTGCCATCGATGCCGGTCAGGTCCGAGGGAAGCCGGGCACGGAACTCGCCTTTCTTGAGGGCCATCAGGGCGGCCAATAATTGCCGCTTGTCGAGCAGGTCGCGGCCGTCGTCTTTGTGGACGGGCGTTTCGCTTTGTGGCGCGGACGCGGGGCGCCCGTTATCGACTTTGCCGACAATAGCACGCGTGGCACGCCGCGCGACTTTGTCGCCGTTTCCGTTGGAGCCAGCCGTTGACGAATGTTTGTCTGGTGCGACCGTCGCCATGATGGGCCTCAGTTGCCGTAAAGGAAGATTCTGACGTAACGCCTCATGCACAAAAAAAAGCTCCGGCCGTGCCTGAGGGGGGCACGCGGAGCTTTCACAGCATCTCAAAATGGTTTGCCCGTCGCGAGCAAGGGCGGATTGAAACAGTTTAGGTCGAAGAACCGGCCAATGTCAACCGATTTCGTGTGCCTTTTCCACGGTGGTTCACCGTGAATCGCACCGCTCGCGGATGCGTGAATAGAGCCGCTCGGCCGATTCGATGAGAAAACCGCAGTCGCCGCCGACCTGCACCCATTGCACCCCCTGCCGCGCGGCGCGCAGGGCGTGTTCCACGTCGGGCGCCATGCCGATGCCCACGTAACGGCCCGCCGCCCGCGAACGCGAGGCGATGGAAGCCACCGCCTCCACCACCTGTGGATGGTCCAGTTGGCCCATCAAACCCAGCGATCCCGACAGGTCGTTGGGACCGATCACAATCGAATCGAAACCGGGCACGTCCAGGATCGCGTCGAGCTGGTGGTAGGCTTCGGCCGTCTCGATTTGGATGGCCACGAACACGCGGCGGTTCGCCTCGGCCAGGTAGGTCTGGTTGTCGTCGCGGCCATAATTGCAGCCGCGGCGCGGGCCGAAACCGCGGGTGCCGACCGGCGGATAGCGGCAGGCCGAAACGATGCTCCGCACTTCGGCGACCGAGCGGATTTGCGGAACGATGATCCCTTCAGCGCCCACGTCGAGCACGCGCTTGATCCAGGCCACGTCCGAGCAGGGCACGCGGACCAGCGCCGGCGCTCCGCCCGCCCGAGCGGCGATCAGATGCGCGGTCACCGACTCCAGGCTCAGAGGGTTGTGTTCCAAGTCGATCCAGAAAAAATCGACGCTCGGGGCCAGTGCCTCGGTGACCACCGGGTCCGTCAGCGTGATGGCCGGGCCCAGGCAAAACTTGCCCGAATCGAGACGTTGGCGGAAAAGATCGAGATGGTTCATCGGAAGCGACATGGTTGTACCTCGTTGGCTGAAAAACGCCGTAGGGTGTGAGCGAGCGAGCTTGCGAGCGCCGGCCCACCATCGGTAGACATCAGGCGGCCGAGAATGAGAGGTGTTGCCGCGAGGAAAAGCGATGCCCCGGTGCGCCCAACCGGGGCATCGCTTGGCCGCCGAGATGAACGAAGCGCCAGCCTCCACCTGGCCAAGCTCTGCCCCAGCCACCGCCGATGTCTCATTCTCGGCCGCGTGAAGTATAGCCGCGGCGAGTCATGTCTGGCAAGCGATGCGATGCTTGACCGTGCCTTGGCTGCTGTCTAGGGTAAGCGAAAACGATCGGTTTCATCAACAAGGTGGATCATGAACACGAGCACGCGAATCGCCACGATTCTCCTGGCCGCCCTGTTGGCCGCACCGTTCCGCCCGTGCTCGGCCGATCAACCAAAAGTCGTCGATCTTTCCTTGCTTATCGCCCCCGACATGCCGTGCAATTGGCCGGCCGGTTGGCCGCCTTTCGCGATCACTCGGCATCGCCAGATCGGCCCGCTGAGCCCGTTCAACACCGATACTCTCTTGATCGACGGCAACTGCGGCACGCAGATGGACGTGCCGCCCCACTCGGTGCCGCACCCCGACACGCATTTGCCCAACGCCAACCCCTATGGCCGCGTCTACACCGACAAAGCCCCGGCCTGGCAATTTGGCGGCGAAGCGTGCGTGATCGATTGCGAGGACGTGGTGGCGTCGGCGCCCGACGGCCATAGCGAGCTAATCAAGAAGGAACGAATCATCGCCTGGGAGCGCGAGCATCGCCCGCTCGCTCCGGGCGACGTGGCGCTCTTTCGCAGCCGCTATACAGACAAGTTCTATCGACCTTTACCGGAGGGCCGGCGGTTCCTGGCTGGTCCGCTGGAAGGCAAGACGCCCGCCTGGCCCGACCCCGGTCCCGACTGCATGGAGTATCTCGCCGGCCGAAAAGTGATGACCCTCGGCACCGACAGCGCCAGCATGGGACCGATCCCAGACCTGGCCGAACCGACGCACTTCGCCGGACTCAAATACGGCATGATCTGGACCGAGAGCGCCACGGGGCTGGGCCAGTTGCCGGCGACCGGCGCCTTCTATTGCATGCTGCCGCTGAAACATGCCGAAGGTCTTTACGCCGAATGTCGGGCACTGGGCGTCGTGGGCCAACCTTTGGCAAGTCGCCTGATCGAGTCTGCCCGGAGCAAACGGGCGATCGATCTTTCGGTGACCCTGTCGACGGATTATCCGGTGACCTGGCCGGGGCCGGGCGTGGGCCATCACCGCCAGCCGTACTTGAAAGTGCCGCTCTTTTTCGCCGCCCATCTCGGCACGTATCACGTCGCGCACATCTTCGATTCGCAGGCCGGCACGCACCTGGTTCCGCCCGCCTTCGCTCTGCCGCCCGAAGGATTCGACAACCGCAGTTACGCGGCCGACGTGCGTGGCTGGCTGGCGGAATACGAGAAACTCTTTGGCCCGCGCGGAACGAGCAACGTCACCGCCGAGCAAGTTCCCTTGAGCCAAACGTGCGGCCGGGCCCGAGTGATCGACGTGCGGCCGCTGATCGGCACGACCGATCAATCGCAATGGCCGCGCTCGCCCGAAATTACCGTGGCCCAGATCCGGAGCTACGAAGAACGGCACGGCGACTTGCCGCCGGGCGACATCGTGTTGTTCCGCAGCGATTACACCGACGACAACTTCCGATCGCTGCCGGAAGGCCAGGCGTTCATGGCCGACCCGCTGAACGGCAAACGCGAAGGCTGGCCGGCCCTCGGCGCCGAGGCGGTGGTCTACCTGGCGAAGAAAGGGATACGTTGCGTGGGCACCGACGGCCCGACACTCGGCGGCGTTGGTCCCCGACAGGCGTGCTTCACCTATTGGGCGCTGGGCAGCAACGGCATGCTGGGCGTCGAGTTCTTGACCAATCTCGGCAAACTGCCGGAAGGGGCTTATTTCCTCTTCGCCGCGATTAAAATCCGCGACTGTCACGGAGGTCCGGGCCGGGCGATCGCGCTGTATTAGCCGGCCCCGGCGGAACGGCTTGTGACCATGTGGCATGGCGATTGTTGCCGCGATCGACGAAAGGGCCTCGGCCGGCGCGGCAGGCGACACGTTTGTCGCGTCCAATGTTCTGGAACTGGTGCGACTTCGGTTGCACGTCCGTCGGCAGCACGTGGCCCTCCAGCAGCACCTCCAGCGCGTGGCCGCACGCCGCGGGCGGCGTGTGCCTTAACAAAAGCGACACGCGCGCGTCGCTTTTGTTTAGCTAGTGCCTAACGCCTATCGCCCAACGCCTTCCAGATGGTGGGCCGGCGCTCGCAAGCTCGCTCGCTCCCACCCTACGATGGCACGTGGGACGGCATTGCCCCTATCCGCGGCTGGTCATTGGGCGCAAAATGGAAGGTAGCCCAATTCGCGGTCCCCACGCCAAGTCCAACGCATGTCTGACCGGACACCCCTCGTTCCCGCCCTCCTTCTGGCGATCAGCGCCGCGGCGCTGGCGGCGTTCTTCGTCGCCTTCGACGGCGACTGGTTTCCCTTGGGCATCCCGGACGAATGGATTTGGCCTACGCCCGACGTTTGGTCCGAAGCCACGGCGGAATGGGTTCTGTTTTTGCCGGCCGCGATTGCCGTGGCATTGCTCATCGGCTGGGCGACGTGGGCGGCCACATGGATCGACGGCTGCCCGCGCCGGCGGTTCGTCGGCGCGATCGCCGTTTGCATCGCACTCGCGTCGGTGTTTCAGTTCTTTTGCGAGGTGGCCACGCCTGGCGGGTTGCAGAAATGGGCCATCCTGCACTCGTATAGTGCGAACGGCTTTCATGCGGCCGCACGGCATTATGGCAATGACCTGCCGCACCTGCTCAAAGATCATGCCGAGATCATTCGCGATTTAGACCCGCACCACTTTTCGGCCAACCCGCCCGGCTGGGTCGTCGTCTACGCCAGCACCATGAAGTTCTATACGGAGCATCCGCGGCTGGCTCGGTTTGTGTGGGATCTCGCGCCCAGGGAGTTGCCGTGGCGACTGCGCCGCATGAGTGGTACGATCGGCGTGCCGCTCAACGAGCAGGCGGCGTTGGCCACCATCGCCGCCCTCAGCCGTCTGCTCTGCTTCGCGGGCGCCATCCCAGCGGCCTGGCTGGCCGCGGCACGCGCGGGGCGGAAAGCCGCCTTGGCCGTCGCCAGCGTCGTCCTGCTGTTGCCGGTGGAACCCCTGTTTGCGCCGCGGTGCGATACGGTTTACCCGGCGGTCGCACTCCTCGTGCTGGCTTTAAGTCACGCGGCCTGGGAGCGGCGGTGGTGGCCGGCCGCCGCGTTGGCGGGCATCGTGCTCGGCGTCGGCACGTTTTTCTCGACGTGTTTTTTTATCATCGGCGGATTGGCGGCGGCCTATATCATCGGCCAGTCGCTGACGGGCAAACGTCCCACCGTCGCATCGGTTTGCGCCGCGCCGCTGGGCTGGTTGGCCGTGGTTGCGGCGATCTATTTTGCCGGACATAACTCCTGGTCGACCTGGAGCGTCAATTTCGCCAAGAACGTCGAGTTCAATCAGCAGTATCGGCAGAGCTATGGCGCCTGGACGCTGGTGAATCTGCTTGAGTTCGGCGCCGCACTCGGTTTGCCCCTGGTGGTCTTTCTGGCCGGCAGAGTCGCCGTGCTGCGGCGGGCCGATCCGCTGTTGTGCGTCTGGCTGGCCATGCTGGCGTTTTTGGATCTTGCCGGCACAAACCGCGGTGAAGCGTGCCGGCTGTGGCTGTTCATGATGCCCATCGGCGCCCTGCTGGCGGTCGAATGGTTGCCGTCTCTGGGCCGCTGGTTCCGCTTGTCGCTGGCGGCCCTGCTGGCCTTGCAGGCGTTGAACTGCGTTGTTCTCGACCGCGATCTGATGCTGTTCACCGATTTGGAACAGACGAAGGCCCGGCAAGAGTCGGGGCTGTCGAAAATCCAGCGAACCAAGGGGGGAATGGTGCATCCGAGCGTTCCGGCCGCGGAGCTCATCGAGAAGGACGGACATCGATGATTCAACTTGAGCGGCTCGGTCCGTACAAAATCGGTCGCAAGCTCGGCAGAGGCGGGATGGGCACAGTCTATGCCGCCGTCAACGTCGAGAGCGGCGGGCCGGCCGCCGTCAAGGTGCTGGCCCCCGCCCTGGCCCAGGAAGAAGGCTTTCGCGAGCGGTTTGAGGCGGAGATCGAAAGCCTCAAGAAGTTGCACCATCCGAATATCGTGCAGCTCTTCGGTTACGGCGAGCAGGACGGCCACCACTTTTACGGCATGGAGCTGGTGTCGGGCCGCAGCTTGGAAGAAGAGCTGCTGGCCGGCCGCACGTTCGACTGGCGCGAAACGACCGACCTGGCGATTCAGGTCTGCCGGGCACTGAAGCACGCCCACGACCGCGGCGTGATCCATCGCGACATCAAGCCCGCCAATTTGCTGCTGGCCGACGACGGCACCGTCAAGCTTTCCGACTTCGGCATCGCCAAATTGTTCGGCAACACGGGCCTGACGGCCGACGGCGGCGTGCTGGGAACGGCAGAGTATATGGCCCCCGAACAGGCCGATGGCCGGCCCGTCACGCACCGTTGCGACCTATACAGTTTGGGTGGCGTGATGTTCGCGCTGTTGGCTCGGCGGCCGCCGTTTCGGGCGGCCACGATGGTCGAGATGTTGCAATTGCAACGGTATGCCCAGCCCGAACCGCTGCGCCGCTTCGCTCCCGATGCGCCGGTCGAGCTTGAGGCCATCATCGCCTTGTTGCTGGAAAAAGACCCGGAGCGTCGGATTCCCACGGCGATGGTCCTCTCGCGGCGATTGGAAGCGATGCGGCACGGACTCTCCGTGCGGCCCGACGCAACGAGCAAGTCGTTCGTCCAGAGCGACGACGCTCCGGCCTCGGATCGCCCCCAAGCGGCCGCCGACGAAATGATCGCCACGGCGCCCACGGTAGCGGCGGAGAATGTCGCCGCCCCTTCGCTTGAGGTGCCGTATCGCATCCCGCCCGGCGGTGATGAGTACCGCCTGGCCGAGGTGCCGGCTTCGATGGCGGCGCCCAACATCCACAAAGCGTTGCGTTCGGAGGTGAATCTTTCGCCCGACATGGCCACCATCGCCGCGCCGTTGCCGGCCGCGGAATCGAACGGGTCGGCACATGAGGCGACGGCGACCGTCCCGCAACCGCGATTCACCACGGTTTCCAGTGAGGACCTGGCACGCGACGAGACACAGGACGAAGACGCCAACTGGTTTTCGCTGCAGGTGCTGGTGTTGCTGGCGGCCATCGCCAGCTTGGGCCTGGCAACGTGGTATATTTTGCAACCGCCCAGCCTCGAGAAACTTTATGCTCGGGCCATGGCGGCCAACGAAAACGACAGCCTGGGGGAAGCCGAGGCCGACATCGCCGCATTTCTCGAGCGCGCCGACGCGGCCGATCCGCGGACTCCGGATCTGGAAGAGCTTCTCGACCGGATCGAGGTCGACCGGCTCGAACGCCGGCTGGAAAAGCGATCTCGGCTGCGGGGCAAGACGCAGGAGCTTTCGCCCGTGGAGCGCGATTACATCGAGGCGCTCAAGCAGGTCGATCTCGACCCGGAGGTCGGCATGAAAAAAATGACGGCCTTGGTCGATCTCTATGGCGGCGACGCCGAAGAGCAGCCGGATGTCACGCGGCAATGCCTGGCGTTGGCCCGCCGCAAGCTCCGAAAACTGCGCAAAGACGTGGCGCGGTATACTGAGGAGCATCGCGAGCGGATTTCCGCGCAGCTCGACCGGGCCGACTCGCTGGCGGCCGACGATCCGCAGACGTCGCAAAAAATCTGGCGGGCGGTGATCGAGTTGTACGACGGCAAGCCCTGGGCCGACGACCTGGTGGCCCAGGCCCGGGAGAAGCTGGCCCAGGAGGTTGAAAGGTAGGTAGGGTGGGACCAGCGAGCTTGCGAGCGCCGGCCCACCATTTGAGGCGTCAGGTTTCAGGCGTCAGGCGTCAGGACAAACAACCTGACGCTTGACTTCGGTGGGCCGTCGCTCGCAAGCTCGCTGGTCCCACCCTACGGCTTTTTTGATGTGGCACTCCATGCACGAAGAACCGCTTTCCGCCCCCGGCTATCCAACCACGCGTCTGCGGCGATTGCGCTACGACGCGCGCATCCGCGATCTGGTGCGCGGCGTGCGATTGTCGCCCGCCACGCTGGTGCAGCCGCTCTTCGTGCGGCGCGGCAGCGGCGTCCAACACGAGATCGCGTCGATGCCCGGCCAGTATCAGTGGTCGCTCGATCTCGTCGTCGAAGAAGCGGCGCGGCTGGCCGAACTGAAACTGGGCGGCGTCATCTTGTTTGGCATTCCCGACGAGAAGGACGCGACCGGAAGCGACGCCTGTTGCGACGAGGGAATCATTCAAGACGCCGTGCGCGCGGTCAAGGCCGCCGCGCCCGGCCTGCTGGTGATGACCGACGTCTGCTTTTGCGAATACACCGATCACGGGCATTGCGGCGTGCTCTACGAGCGGCAGGGACTGGTCGACGTCGACAACGACGCCACGCTCGAACTGTTGTCCCGGCAGGCCGTCAGCCACGCGCGTGCCGGCAGCGACCTGGTCGCGCCCAGCGGCATGATGGATGGCATGGTGGCGGCCATTCGCCGCGGCCTCGACGACGCCGGTTTCACGCATCTGCCGATCATGAGCTATTCCGCCAAGTATGCGAGCGCGTTTTACGGGCCGTTTCGCGACGCGGCGGAAAGTGCTCCGCAGTTCGGCGACCGCCGCGGCTATCAAATGGACCCCGCCACGACCGCCGGCCAGGCATTGCGCGAGGTCGAGCTCGATCTGGCCGAGGGTGCCGACATGATCATGGTCAAGCCGGCGCTGGCCTATCTCGACGTTATCTCCGCCGTGCGGCAGCGTTTTGCCGGCGTACCGTTGGCGGCGTATAACGTGTCGGGCGAATACAGCATGGTGAAAGCGGCCGCCGCCCGTGGCTGGCTGAACGAGCGGCAGACCGTGCTCGAATCGCTCATCGCGATGCACCGCGCCGGCGCGGACATCATTCTTTCCTATTGGGCGCAGGACGTAGCGCAGTGGCTGAAGGATGAGTCGTAGGGTGGGACCAGCGCGCTGGCGAGCGCCGGCCCACCATAATCGACGTCCCTAACGGTGGGCCGGCGCTCGCAAGCTCGCTGCTCCCACCCTACGCGAAGGATACACCACAATGACCACACCACGCGACCGTAGCCATCGGGCATTTTTCCGAGCAAAGCAACTTATTCCCGGCGGAGTGAACAGCCCGGCGCGGGCCTTCGGCGGCGTCGGCGGCGAGCCACTGTTCATCGCTCGCGGCGAGGGAGCATACCTGGTCGATATCGACGGCAACCGCTATCTCGACTACATCGGATCGTGGGGGCCGATGATCCTGGGCCATGCCCATCCGCGCGTCACCGCGGCGCTGGAAGAAGCGGTCCGCCGCGGTACGAGCTTCGGCGCGCCGACCGAGGCCGAAAGCGAGTTGGCCGAGTTGATCGTCGAGGCCGTGCCCTCGGTCGAAAAAGTGCGGCTTGTCAACTCCGGCACCGAAGCCACGATGAGCGCCATTCGTTTGGCCCGCGGCTATACGGGCCGGGAGATCATCGTCAAGTTCGCCGGCAACTACCACGGCCACGTCGATAGCCTGTTGGTGGCCGCCGGCAGCTCGGCCGCGACCCTGGCCGTGCCCAATTCGCCCGGCGTCACGCGCGGCACGACGCAAGACACGCTGGTGCTGGAATACAACGATTGCCAAGCTTTGCGGCGTGCCTTTGCCGAGCATGGCCCGCGAATTGCGGGCGTGATCGTGGAGCCGGTCGTAGGCAACATGGGCTGCGTCATTCCGGCCCACGAGTTCCTCCATGCCTTGCGCGAGGAGGCGAGTCAGGCCGGCGCCTTGTTGATCTTCGACGAGGTGATGACCGGTTTTCGCGTGGCGTACGGCGGAGCCCAGTCGCTCTTTAACGTTTTGCCCGACCTGACGACGCTGGGCAAAATTGTCGGCGGAGGTTTGCCGGTCGGCGCCTATGGCGGCCGGGCCGAGATCATGGACCACATCTTGCCCACGGGCAAGGTCTTTCAGGCTGGCACGCTTTCCGGCAATCCGCTGGCGACCGCGGCGGGCATTGCCACGCTCAAAGAGCTGCGCGACAACCCGCCCTACGAACGGCTGGAAAGTCTCGGTGCGAAGCTCGAAACGGGCCTGGTGGCGGCCGCGCGGGACGCCGGCTTGCCGCACTCGGCGGCCCGCGTCGGCAGCATGCTCACGCTGTTTTTCCACGCCGGGCCGGTAACGAGTTGGACCGAGGCCAGCCATTGCGACACCCCGCGTTTCGCCCGATATTTCTGGGGGATGCTCGAACGGGGCTTCTACCTGCCTTGCAGCCAGTTTGAGGCCCTCTTCCTGTCCGCCGCCCACACCGACGCCGACGTCACGCACACCATCGACGCCGCGCATGAGGCACTGCGGACGGTTGCCCGCACTCCGTGATGGGGTATTCGGGCGAACTGCTCGAAGAACGAAAAACTTCACTTCTTGCCCGACGCGGCCAAAAGCCGTACATTGCCCACGTCTTTCGCTGTCAAGCAAAAATGTACTCGCCCGCCCCTGATGCAACCGCTCAAGTTCAACGAAGAGTTCGCCACGGTTTACGACGCGGCCGCCGGGCTGGCCAAAAGCTCCGGCGCGCATGCCGTCTTGCTGCTGCTCGACGGCCCCACCGATTGGCAGCAGTTGCGGCAACATGCCGCCGGTGAGCGAGTCATCGTGGCCGCCGACACGCCCGAGCAGCTTGCCGGAGCCCATGCCGCCGGGCTGTTGCCCGTCGTGCTCGATATGGCTGAAAGCCCCGTCTACGACAAGCTTTCGCAGGCCCTGTTGGAGGCGGTGGCCGACGAATTCGTGCGGCCCGGAGCGCGGGTGGTGGCCGTCTATAGCGGTTTCGAGGCGCGGGCACTCGATTCGATCAGCGTGATCGACCTGGGCGACCATTTGGGCCGCCTGACCGTTCGCGACCTGCAGCAGCTCGAAACGCGGGTGCCGCTCGATACCTTGCAAACGGTGGTGAACCTGGCCCTGGAGATTGGCCGCGAGGGACGCGAAGGCAAGCCGGTCGGCACCATGTTCGTGGTGGGCGACACGGTCAAGGTCCGCAAGATGTGCCGTTCGGCCGGCTTCGATCCGGTCAAGGGTTACAGCCGCAAAGAGCGAAACCTGAAGAGTGCCCGTGTGCGCGAGGCGATCAAGGAGATTGCCCAAATGGATGGTGCCATCGTCGTGGCGGCCGACGGCACGGTGGAGCTGTCGTCACAATATATCGACGCGCCCGCGACGAACATTACGCTGGCCAAAGGTTTGGGCGCTCGGCATTGGGCCGCGGCCTCCATCAGTCGGGCAACCAAGGCGGTGGCGGTGGCCGTGAGCGAGTCGAACGGGACGGTGCGGATTTTTCAGAACGGCGAAGTCGTGCTGCGCATCGAGCCGTTCCGACGGCCGATGAAGTGGCGCGAGTTCGAGTATGAGCCACCCGGGGAGTAGGTGAGGGTTCAGGGTTCAGGCGCGCCACCTAGAAATCGTTCGAACTCGGCGATGCGCGCTTCCAAGGCGCGTACGCGGCGCTCGAGTCGCTCGACGCGCTGGCGATCGGTAAGCGACTCGTCCGTCGACTCAGGCGGTTCGGGGTCTGCCAGGGGGGCCGCTGGGACCGCGGGCATGATTTCGGCCAGCCGCAGGTTGCGCTGGATGAGTTTGCCACGGCTGTAATAGTCGATCTTCACTTCTTGGCCGGGACGCGCGCGGGCGATGATCCGTTTCAAGTCGTCGGGGTTGTCGACTTCCTGGCCGTCGACGGCGACGATGATCGCCTTCAGCGGGATGCCCGCCGCCGCGGCGGGCGATCCCGCGGCCACCCGCGACACGACCGCCCCTCGCGCCACCGGCGCGCCGGCGGCGGTGGCCGCTTGAACGTCGCACTCTTCGACGCGTACCCCGAGCTGCACCCTGCGCAGCGGCTGGGGCTCGCCACTAATGGGGCCAAATTTCGCAAAGCGCCGCGCGCCTGGCGGCGGCCGTGGGCCGAGCGTCACCTCGATGTCCTGGGGTTTGCCATGCCGCTCGATCGTGATCCGCAACGTCTTGCCCACGGGCTGGCCTGCCACGGCTGCCGCGAAGTCGTCCAGCGTGCGGACCGGCTTGTCGCCGATTTTCGTCACCAGGTCGCCCGCTTCCAGGCCGCTCTTTTCGGCCGGGCTGCCCTCATGCACCTCCAGCAACTCGACGCCTTGCCCCTTGGCCGCCGGATCGTCGGCGACGACGCCCAAATAACCGATGTCGGCGTCATCGGCCGCGGCGCCCTCTTGCTGCGCCAGTTCGCGCACGCGGCGTTCCAAGCGGTCGACGGCCGGCTGGGCCAGGGCGTCGCAAGCCGCAAAAGACCAACTGGCTAGAATTCCGAACGTGACGAGCGGCCGGTTCATGTTTCGATTTTTCCTGGGCCTTTCTGCAAGTGTAAGCTTATGTCATCCCTCGCTACGGTGAGACTTTTCGTATGCGATGCCGTCCCGGCTCAACGACCACGAAGGATTCGGCCAACCGGTCGAATCACCTGGCACCGCCGACGTCGATCATGGCAACTCTCTCCAACATCATAACGCCCTGCCATGCGGCAGTCACGACGGGATCCGAGGATTCCGTTGGGGGAGCACAAAGACTCGCCCGTGGCTGGCCTGAACTCCTGCCGTTTCACGTATCCTGAACCCTCCTATGGTGCGCCGCCACGCTCCGCGGTATCTTCCACACATGCTCCTTGCCAGCAGCGACCGATTCGACATCGGCCCGCCTCCCGCCGATTTGCAGCGCGCCGCCTTGGAATGGGCGTTCGAGTCGATTGGCGTTCCGCAGCGCGGCTCGCTGGTCGAACAAACGCTCACCGCCGCCGCACGCGGCGAGCGGTCGCTCGACGGACTTCTGGCTGCCTGGCGCGAACACCGCGTGCTGGGGGCAGTGTGGTCTGAGATTCAACCAGGCGACTCCGCCGCGGTCTGGCCGCCGCAAACCTCGAGCGAGGCGCCGCCAGCCTTGGCCGACGAGCTGCTCGAACGGGCACTCGATCGATTGGCCTCGAAGAAAGTGACGATGGTGCAAAGCTTGCTTCTCACCGACGCGGGCATCGACGCCGCGCGGTTTCGCCGTGCGGGCTTCGACCACCCCTGCGATCTGCTCTATCTGGCCAGCTCGCGGCCGCAGTTTCCCACGGCGCCCAGCGGTGCGGATTTGCAGTTTGCGCCGATCGTGCCGTCCGCGCTCGATGAATTGGCGGGCCTGATCGAGAAGACGTATCAGCAGACGCTCGACTGCCCGGCGCTCAACGGACACCAAGATTGTCGGCAGGTCGTCGCGGGCTACCGGGCCACCTGCCGAGACGACCTGCGAAATTGGTTTACGGTGCGGCACAACGACGAGGCCGCCGGCTGCCTGTTGCTGGCCGACCATGCCCGCTCGCAAAGCTGGGAGTTGATCTACATGGGCCTGGTGCCTGTCGCCCGTGGCCGCGGCTGGGGAATCGAGTTGGTCCGGCAAGCCCAGTGGCTGGTGCGGCAGCAGGGCGGCGAACGTCTCTTGCTGGCGGTCGACGCGGCCAACTCGCCGGCCTTGCGGATTTATGCGGCCGCCGGTTTCATGACCTGCGACCGCCGCTCGGTGTTTTTGAAATTCCTGTCGCGATCAACGGAGGATGGGCCTCCCGGCCCGTCGAGTCGCACGGTGACGGCATAGTGCTTTGTCAGTCGTCGATGGATGGCGGTCGGTGGCTGGGGCAGAGCTTGGCCGCTACCACCGCGACCTTTAGGATACGCTCTGCGGCCAAGCGATGCCGGTTTGACGTGCCGGGGCATCGCTTGGCCGCAGCGCGTGTCCTCAGACCGGGCCGACTCTGGCCAAGCTCTGCCCCAGCCACCGCCCCACAACTCGTTGATGTGATGACGGTTGCGGAGCCCGCGCAAATCGCCCGCCCCGCGGTGCCGACACGTTATCCACTCGGGCGAGTCGAGCGGCAAAATTTTTTCTTCATCGCCTGCGCCGCCGCGCCGCGCTCGTTTGCCGAAGAAACCCGGCGTTGCGGCCGCGATGCTGGCCGCGGGGGTTGGCCACCCTGTCGGGGCGCTTTGACAGGAGTGCTAGCAGCCTTACAATCGACGCCTCGGGTGACATCAACAACCTACTTCGGCGTTGGTTTTCCAACGCCGCGTGTCCAGCGACAACCACTCACGGACCGACGTTGGCTGTGACGGGGAAACGCGCGCCGATCGCGCGGCTGGAGACGACACTGCGCTGAGGATTCAGGAAGTGACAAGGGACGATATGGAGATCGGGTCGGCGCTGCGCCTTGCGCTGGCCGACCAGGTGGGACAAGATCGCTTCGATCTTTGGTTCGGCAATCACACGTGTCTCGACTACGACAACGAGACCGTGACCGTGCGCGTTCCCAACCAGTTCTACCAGGACTGGCTGCGCACGAATTTCAGGCGCCAGATCGAGGCCTCCTGCCACGCGGCGCTGGGCAAGGTGGTGCCCGTGCGGTTCCACATCGACCCCGGCCTTGAGCACAAGCCGCCGGTGCCGACCGCGCCGCCTTGCACGACCGCGCCGACGGCCTGCGGCGCGGTCGCCAAGCTCGCGCCGGCGGAACCGGCCGCGGTTCACCGCCGCCGCATGGCGACGCTCGATTCGTTCGTCGTCGGGCCCTCGAACCAACTTGCCTGGGTCGCCGCGCAGACCACCGCCAGCCGTTTGGGCGCCTCGTCGCCGCTGGTGCTGCACGGCCCGACCAGCGTCGGCAAGACGCATCTGCTCGAAGGAGTCGTGAGCGAAGTGCGGCGGCTGCGCAGCGGAGCGCAGGCCGTGTACCTCTCGGCCGAGCAGTTCACGACGCTCTTTCTCGAAGCGCTGCACGGACGCGGACTGCCCTTGTTCCGCCGCAAATACCGGGGCCTCGACCTGTTGATCGTCGACGACATCCAGTTCCTCGTCGGCAAGCGGGCCACGCTCGCCGAGCTGCTGCACACGATCGACGTTTTCATCCGCGAGGGGCGGCAGCTTGTCTTTGCCGCCGACCGCCCGCCCTGCGAGCTGGGCGACCTCGGCCAGGACTTCACGACGCGGTTGCAAAGCGGCCTGGTGTGTGACATCGGGCCGCCCGAATACGAGACGCGGGTGGGAATTGTGCGGCGGCTGGCCGAGCGGATGGGACTCGATCTGCCGGAAGAAGTGCGGCACTTTGTGGCGACGCGCATCACGACGCACGCGCGCGAGCTGTCTGGGGCGCTGAACCGGCTCGACGCCACCAGCCGCGCCCTGGGTCAGCCGATGAGTCTGGCGTTGGCCGAGCAGACCTTGGCCGATGTTCGCCGCCAGACGCGCAGCGTGCGGCTGGGCGATATCAACAAGGCGGTTTGCGACGTGTTCGGGCTGGAGCCGCAAATGCTGCAATCGGAGGCCAAGGCCAAGCAGGTCAGCCATCCGCGGATGCTGGCCATGTGGTTGGCCCGACGCTATACGCGGGCGGCCTTGAGCGAGATTGGCAGTTACTTCGGCGGCCGCAGCCACAGCACGGTCATCTCGGCGAACAAGAAGGTGCGCGGCTGGATGGAGTCGCATTTGCCGATGGAACTGGCCGACGGCGAATGCACGGTCGACGAGGCGGTCCGCCGCGTGGAACAAGCGCTGCGGGCAAGTTGATCCATTTTGGATTTTCGATTTTGGATTTTGGATTGGGTCCTGCGCTGCTCTAATCCAAAATCCAAAATCGAAAATCCAAAATGCCCGACGACGTTCCCCAGTGGCGACTCCCCAGCGGCATCACGCTGGGACTCTGGCAGTATGCGCACGCCGACCATATTGCCTACCGCTACGACGATTACTTCGCCCAAAACAGCCTGTTCGAGTTCGATGAGGCCGTGCTGTCGCGCCACCTTTCCCGGCCCGGCCTGCTGGTCGATCTGGGCTGCGGCACGGGCAGGCTGCTGGTGCCGTTCGCCCGGCGCGGCTTTCGCGGGCTGGCAGTCGATCTATCGATGCCGATGCTCGACGTGGTGGGCCAAAAGGCGCGTGAAGAGTCGCTGGCCATCGACCGTTTGCGGGCCAATCTGACCGAACTGGGCTGCCTGCGCGACGCGGTGGCCGACTATGCCATTTGCATGTTCAGCACGTTGGGCATGGTCCGCGGCCGGCAGAACCGCCTGCGCGTATTGGGTCATGCCCGTCGCATTCTTAAACCCGGCGGCAAGTTCGCGCTGCACGTTCACAACCGCTGGTATAACCTGTTCGACCCGCAAGGCCGGGCATGGCTGGCGCGAAACCTGTTCGGTTCGCTCGTGCGGCGCGACCAGGAGCCGGGCGACAAGTTCTTCGACTATCGAGGCATTCCGAACATGTTTCTGCACGTCTTCACACGTCGGGAATTGAAGACCGATCTTTTGGCCGCCGGTTTTCGCATCGTCGAGTTCATCGCGCTCGACACCCAGCGGCGTCACGCGCTGCGGCGGCCGTGGCTCTTCGGCCGGCTGCGGGCAAACGGCTGGATCGTGGTCTGCGTGCCGGATTAACCGATGGCTTGCGCGAATGGAGGAGGCTGGGGCCAGCCACCACTTACTTCTTCGCGGCATACAAGTCGTCGGCGGTCTTGACGATCGGCGTGGCGGACTTTGCCGCGCGAGGCGCCCGTGAGGGTTGCACCCCCCCCAGCCGCTCGATCGCACGCGCCTTCAGCGGGCCGGCTTGCGGCGACGACTTGACGAGCTTCAGCAAGCCGGTGGCTTCACGTACATGGCCCGATTCGATCAGCTTGTCCGCTTTGCCGCGACGAGATCCACCGCCAGATGAGCACGGGACGGCTTGGCCGCGAGCTGTTTCCGCTGCTGATGGCGCTCGTGGCCCTCGTGCCGGCGTTCTCGCGAGGCTTTGACGCGCTGGCGAATCTGATTCACCAGCGGCAGCTCGACGAAGACGCCCGGATCGTCGAACGATTGGCTTCCCGGCGTGGCCATGATGCAGCACGCCGGCCGCCGCCCGCTCTTTCGTGTGAACAGCCGCGACGGCCGGTCGTAGCTCCAATGCTCCGCCGGCTCGCGAAAGGGCGCAGCCGAACTATACAGCGAGCGCTGGCGGAACGGCACAGAGTCCGTTCCCTACAGAGTTTGCGGCGCGCCCGCTGCCACGAACAGTCTTGCCGCATGCCGCCGGCGACGGTCTGCGACCACAAAGGCCCGGAAAAACTCAAGATGATCCCCAGAGCCGCAGAAGCGGCCGCCCGTTGGAAATCGGGCAGCCCCTGCCTCGCGCGTCGCGGATCACCGTCTGCGGGTCGACGCCCAAGGTCGAAAAGACCGTGGCGGTCAGATCGGCCGGGCTGACGGGATGCTCCAGCACGTGCGCGGCGTGTCGATCGGTGCGGCCGTAAATCGCCCCGCCCGGCAGCCCCGCGCCGGCCAAGACCACGGTGAAGGCGAACGGCCAGTGATCGCGGCTGGCGTACTTCTTGTCGATTTTGGGCGTGCGGCCGAAATCGCCCATCCAGACCACCAGCGTCTCGTCCAGCAGGCCGCGCTCGGCCAGGTCGCTCAGCAAGGCGGCCAAGGCGCGGTCGGCCCGCGGCGCCAGACGGTCTTCGACCAACGGAAAATGATTGCGATGCGTGTCCCAAGGGTTGTTCGCCAGCCGCGGCCCCTTGCCGTCGGCCCAGTCCTGCTCTTCCTTGCCCCAATAGACGGTGACAAACCGGGCGCCGCCTTCGACCAACCGCCGTGCCAACAGCACCGATTGCCCGTGCCGGTTGCGACCATAACGCTCGTGCATTTCGGCCGGCTCGCGCTCGATCTCGAACGCGGCCTGCACGCTGGGGCGGCTCAAGAGCGCCACCGCCTGCTGCTGGTACTCGTCGAAACGCCGCACCTCCACCGATGCTTCGAGCCGTGCCAATTGCCCGTTGTAGCGCTCGACCAACGAACCGACCTGCGTAAAACGCTCACGCGAGATTTCCGGCAGCAAACGTAACGATGGCTTGACGAGCCTGGCCTCCTCGCGCGTGATCTCGACGCGGAACGGGTCGTACGAGCCACCCAGGAATCCGGCGTTCTGCCCCGGCAGCACGCGGGCTTCCATCTTCATGGTCTCCGGCAGTTCGATGACTTTCGGCATCGCCGCGGGGCGACGGTCGGCATAGCCGAACGAAGCGCCCATCTGCGGAAAGTCGGTCTCTTCGACCTTCAGGTTGCCCGCCGAGCTGATGTGCTTGTAGCCGGTGAGCATCTGGTAGACCGCCGGGTCGTGGACGGTTTCTTGATGGCAGACGCTGCGGACCTGCACCAGGCGGTGCATTTGCCGTGCGGTCAGGGGCAGCAGTTCCGAGACGTGCGTGCCCGGCACCGAGGTGGCAACGGAAGCATAGGGACCGCGTATCTCCTGGGGCGCGTCGGGTTTGAGATCCCACAGATCGAGCTGGCTTGGGCCGCCATCCATATAGAGGAGGATGCAAGCTGTGGCGCGGGCTTTGGCGGCGCTGCCCGATTCGGCCGCCTGCAAAAGCGCGTTCAGCGGCTGGCCGCCCAGCGCGACCACGCCCAAGGTCAGCAGATCGCGACGGGGAAGTTGCGGCCAGACAAGCATGATCGTTGCCCTGTGGACGGTGTGGATAGGCGTGGACGCAAGAGCCACTCTTGTTCTACTCGCTGGTCGAGATCTCGGCCAGCCTGCGTTCGATGCCCATGCTCGCGCCGCGACGGTTGACCTGATGCTTCCTTATCATCTGTTCGGCGGCGTGGTCCACGCGTGTTACAATCAACGAAGTCAGCGGCCCTCGGAGATGAACATGAATGCCAACCCATCGATCTATCAGCCGCCGCGCGTCGTGTCGGCCGTCGGCCTCGGCTTTCTGGCCGTTTTTGCCGGGCCTGTGGCGGCGGCCGCCCCAGTGGCCATTCGCGATCGCGCGGTCGATCGGGTGGCGCTGGTCGGAGGCGAGCAGATTTTGGGCATGTTCGCGGCCCCGCCGGCCGACGGCACGGTCACGCTTTATGTCCGCCGCCAGTGGCTGAAAAAACACCAGCCGGCCCTCTATCGCAAGACCGCGGCCGGCGAAGACGATCGCCGCAAACAAGCGCTCGAAGAGTATCTCCAACGTCTCAAGACGTGGCGCGAGCGGCGGCCCGAACCGAAGCTGCTGAACGACTTCATCGAACGCAGCATTCGCGACGTGGAATCGCGCCTGCAAGGCGCCGGCGATCAAGATGCCGAAGCCGGGCCTTCACAGCTTATGGTGGTGGAAGTGCTGGCCATCAAGGTCAAACGGCATGATGTCCAACCGACCGCGGTGCGGCGGCTGCTCGGTCTGGCCTGGCAGGCGCGGCTCGACGATGCCGAAGACCTTTCGGCCGCGGCATTGGCCGAAAAACTCAAGGAGCAAGCGGTCGACGTCGAGCACGCCGTGCCCGACCTTTCGGACCGCTTCGACATTGTGCCGCTCGACGACCGTCAGTGGGCGGCCAAGGTGGCGCTGATCGAATTCGAGATCCTGGTGCAGCCGCACTTTCAAGGCACCGGCGGCATGCTGGTGCGCGACGACGGCGACGGCGGGAATCGTCCGCCGTTGGCCGATCTGATCGGCGGCATGCTGCAAGATCAGCTTGGCGACGCGTTGGGCGATTTGCTCAATCCGCAGCCGGGCGGCGCAGGCGATGGCGGTGCGACCAAGCAACGCAAAGCAGCGAACGAGGCGCTGGCCTCGGCCGCCGAAGAGAAGGCGACCGGCGTGCGAATCACCTATCTCGATCAGGACATCGCCAACCGTCGCGTGACGGTGACGGACACGTTTTACGCCCTCATGCCTGGCAATGCCTGGGAAGCGATTTGGCGGCAATCATCAACGGCCGGGATCGATGTGGCCAAAGAGATGAACGAAGACGAGCTGGCGGCCGATCCGCAAGTGGCTGAGGTTTCGAAGACGTTGAAAGGTCTGGGGATCGACGCGAATAACGAGCTCTTCAAGTCGGCGCTGCGCTTCGGCGGTGCGACGCAGAAGGCGGTGCAAGACAGCGACCGCGCATTCACCGAGTATTTGCTTTCGCACACGCGCCGCCTCATCGGCCCGCCGGTGCCGTTGCCGTCCGCGGCGCGCTAGGAAGGTGTCCGAACGTCCAGGACCGGTTCGTCAGCCCGGCCGCCATCGCCGGCGTCATCCTGTCGGCCAGCGTTCTGGGCTGCCAACAGAAGTTGTAATAGGCCATGTGCAGCGTGACTGCGGCTTCAAGGCAATCCAGCTTTTTGCTGAACCCAAGGGCCAGCCGCGCGAACCGCTTCATAAAGGTCCGCACGGTCAGGTTCGACCGTTCAACGTGGCTGGTGCGTATCGTGTTCTCTTGATCGGGGCCTATCCCGCGGCGGCCGGTTCGCTTGGTGCCGACCATTTCGCTGGGCTGATACAAGATCTTGGCGTTGCGGTATTCCTTGACGATCGTTCCGAAGCGCTGGTGCGCCGACCAAGACGCGGGCCGCCTTCCGCTGTCTTTTCACGTACCAGCCTCATTCAGTTTTGCCGTAATTAGGTTCTCGCCTTGCGTTGAGATCCGCCACATGCCACGACCGATGTTGTCTGCATATCCGTATTTTCGCTTGGTGTCGAAGAGAGCAACCGGCATTTGAGACGGCTTTTGGAACCCGCACATAGTGAACCAGCCGTCAAGTTCTTTTGGAGAAAACGATGGCCTATTTTCGATCTTGTTGATATAGTATGCGATTGCCGCAATGCGCTCCGGCGCATTATTGAGCGACAAGGACCGTGCAAATTGCCGCAGTGTTTTTGGCCCGTGACCCTGTGCCGCGATCGTGGACTGAGCCGGTCCTTGCTCATCGCCCTCTGATCCTTCATTGCCAGACAGCTCTGTTGACGTGATGATTTGAATTTGCTTGACGCTCGGGGCAAGCGCCCTAGCCGCCTCAAGGACCTTCAGCAGCTCGGGACCATCGCCTTCGATGGCTAGGCGACCTGACGCAACATCAATGACGACTTTCATTTTTTACAACCTCCGGGACTAGTGTTGATGCTGGAAACATTATATAATGTTTCCAGTGATTCGCGTCAAGCCGTTATCGGATTTTTCCGGCCTTCAAAGCTCGAATAAACCGACTACGGAGGGCCATTTTTTTGCCGCAAGTCTATTGACTGTCCGAAGATATAAACCCTACTGTTTTATGGAGGAGCCGCAATGAGCACGCGGTGGAGCGTCACTTTTCAGGCAATTTGCCCAGACAATCCGACGAAAAAGACATGGGATGTCGGTGTGGCTGAACGATTTTTTTCGTTGTTGCGGACGCAAGGCGACACCGCCATGCTCGCCCGGCTTCTGCTTGTCCAGGAAGTTCTTGAACCCGGAGGAACAGAAAGGCTTTATCAAGGTTGGTCACGTGCCGACACTGACGATTGTTTCGTCTATGTCGGCCTTCCAAAGCACGACATGAAGAGTCTCACGATTGAGACTCCCCCACCAGTAGCCATGCTGTTTTTGGTTTTCGTTCAACCAGATGGAACGATTGACCATTGGACATGGCGACCTTGCTCTGAGGACGATCCGATGTGCCCATCTGATGTAAAGGGAACGCTAATATGGCCGCAAAACCAGACCTAATTCGACTGTTGAAGGAGAACCCGCCAGCTCGGCAATTTGTTCCGTATTGCTATCTGAACAAAAAGTCGGATGCGCTAACGGTGTGCTTTGAGGGTGATCCAGACTACTCGAAACGACTGAGTGACCACGTAACGCTGTTTTTATCGCTGGAAACAAACGAAATCGTGGGATGTCGGATCAAGGGCATATCCGGGATCATCGAAGACCTGCCGAACTTCATTCATGTGAACCACGGCGGAGTCAAACTTTCGATAGTCTTTTTCGCATTCCGCGGTGGCGCGGAGGGGGAAGCTAGAGAAGCGCTCAACGATCTTGCGCGTGTCGCTAACGAACGGGAAATGGTGTTTGAGCCATCCGCCTAATAGCCCAGCTCGCCCCATGCCCCTCCGTTTTCAGTTCAGCTTGCGGGCGTTGCTGGTGGTCATGCCGGTCGTGGCCGCGTTTTTTGGTGGCATCCATTTCGAGCGTGAGCGGAGAAGGCGGAGGGATGAGAAGCCGGCGACTGAACCGGAATTCAAGCTGAGCCGCCAGGCGAAAGGGCAGACGCTGAAGCCGAAACTATGACCATGCGCCGCCCCCAGTTTTCCCTGAAAACGCTGTTGTGGCTGATGGCCGTGGTCGGGGCGTTCCTGGGCGGCGTCGTTATGGGCCAGCGCATCGGCAAAGAAGCAGAGCGCGCTTATTGGCTCGACGTGATAAGGGAGCTTTAGGCGTGCCCGCTTTCTGGGCACGGCCGCGAATCCGACTAAAAATCACGGACTAGAGTTGACGGCGGATGAAATGAAATCACTACCCGCGGCGGCCTCTGCTTTCCCCAAATCGTGCCCGCGTCTATACTAAGGAGGGTTTGTTGCTCGACTTAGGGGGATTTGCTGCATGTGCGTTGGCTCGCGGACCATCGGGCTGACCGTGATGGTGGCGAGCTGGCTGGCCTCGGCTTCGACACCCGCACGCGCCCAAGGCACGTTCACGCCTCGCGTCGATCTTTCGGATGCCATCCTGGTCGACGAAGCCGACGCAGCCACCCGGACCCATCTGGAACGGGCCAAAGCCTTTATCGCCGACGAGCAGTGGGACGAGGCGGTCGAGATTCTGCGGCAGGTGACGGAAAGCCACGGCGGCAAAGTGCTGCCGGTTTCGCCGTGGCGGTTTGTGAGTGTGCGCGATTATTGCCACCTGCAGATCGCCTCGCTGCCGCCTGCCGCGCTGGAGCTGTATCGCAGCCGCGTCGACGACCGGGCACAACAATGGTACGAAGACGGCCTGCGGCGGCGCGATGCCGGCCGCTTGCGCGACGTGGTCGATCAGCTCTTCTGCAGCACGTGGGGCGACGACGCCCTGCTGGCCCTGGGCGATCTGGCTCTGGAGGCGGGCAGCACCGGCGAGGCACGCGGATATTGGGAAAAAATACTCCCGCCCGATTACTGGGCCAGACTTGCCCCGGCGGTGGTGCAAACCAACGGCTCGCCCGTGTGGCTGCTGTATCCCGACAGCGACCTGGACCGGGCGGCGGTGCGTGCCCGGCTGCTGCTGGCAATCATTCTGGACGGCGATCTGAAATCGGCACGGCAAGCGCTTGAGCCGTTCCGCCGCGAGTGCGGCGCGGCCGAAGGCAAGCTGGGCGGCCGCCGGGTGAAGTATGCGGAGTTTCTCGAAGAGCTGCTGAGCGAAAGCAGCGGGTGGCCCGCGGAGAAAGTCGATCGCCAGTGGCCGACCTTTGCCGGCTCGCCGCAGCGAGACAAAGTGGCGCCCGGCGAGATCGCCGTCGGCCCGATCGCCTGGGAGGAGCCGCTGCCGGAGACCGCGCCCGCCGAAGCCGGTAGTTCGACCGGGCCGCGTCGCATCGCCGAAGCGCGCGACCAGCTTCTCAGTTACCACCCGGTCGTGGTCGACAACCTGGTGCTGGTCAGCACGTTCGACGAGATTCGGGCCTACGACCTGGCCAGCGGCAAGCCGATGTGGAGCGATTCGGAAGGGCAGGCGATGTATCGGCTTCGCGAGCGTGGCGAAGACGCGGCGGCGGCCCGTTTCGGTCCGGCCGGCGTCGGCGCTCCGCGCTTCACGCTCACGGTCCGCCAGCGCCGCGTTTATGCCCGGCTCGGCAGTCCCGTGACGACGCGCACCAGCGATCAGCCCTTCATGGCCCGGCAGAGTTATCTCGTCTGCGTCGATCTCGATCTGCAAGGCAAATGCCTGTGGGCCACGCCCGACACGCTGGGGCAGGAAGGGAACGATCCGAGTTGGGCCTTCGAGGGTTCGCCGCTGGTCGACGGCGACGGCGTTTATGTGGTGATGCGCCGCAGCGGTGTGCGGCCGCAGCAGTATGTCGCCTGCCTGCACCCCGAGACGGGCCGCTTGAAGTGGCGGCGGCTGGTGTGCGGCGCCGAAACGCCGGGCATGGGCCAGGAAGAAATGACCCACAACCTGTTGACGCTCGACGCCAATACGCTGTATTGCAACACGAACCTGGGCGCCGTGGCCGCGCTAAGCACGCGCGACGGGCAAATTCGCTGGATCACCCGCTATCCCCGCACTCGCCAGCTCGAACTCACTCGGCGGCCCAAGCACCTTTGCCGCGACCTGACGCCTTGCGTTTATCATCACGGCATCGTGTACGTGGCGCCGGCCGACAGCGAGTTGCTGCTGGCGCTCGACGCGCCCACCGGCCTGCTGATCTGGCCCACGCCGTTTCCCGAAGACGTGGTCCACCTGCTGGGCGTGGTGGACGGCAAGTTGGTGGCGAGCGGCGACAAGCTGTGGTGGATCGACACCCTGAGCGGCAAAATCGTCTCGCCACCCGGCACGAGGGGGGCGGTGTCGTTTCCCGAAGGCGGTTCGCCCAAGGGCATCGGCCGCGGCCTGTTGGCGGGCGACCGCGTCTACTGGCCCACCTGGGACAAAATCTACGTTTTCGACCACAAGACGAACCGGCAGCTCGAACCGATCAATCTTGGCCTGCGTCACGCGGCCGGCGGCAACCTCGTGCCCGCCGGCGATTCGCTGATCATCGCCGGCCACGACCGGTTGACGGTGTTTCGTGCCGAACGAGGACCGCATGAAAGGTAGGGTGGGACCAGCGGCCTCAATTACCAACTTCTTCCGCCAGGGTCCAAGTGCGGAGCTTCAGCCCTTTGAGCTCGGACAGTTCGAGTCGCAGGGTCTTTGTGTCTTCCGTTGTCGTCCGAGGATGCGCGCCGTTTTTGTGATCGGCGGGCGAGGCATAAATCGAAGTGCCTCTGGGTGTGAGGTCGGTTGTGAACTTGGCTGAGTCCACAATTGCCGTCAGCGTAACAAGGCGAGCCTGATGACCATCGCGCACGATGTGTGACCGATGCTCAATGCGAATTCGCCCGCCGTCAAGTTTTTGCTCGATCGTCGCGGTCGTTTCGATTGTGAGCCCAGCGGATGCTTCGGTTTCTTGCGGCGATCCGGTGCGCCGTGCATATTGTTTGGCCAGATCGCCCGTCATTCGGATAACGAGAAGATCGCCGACTTTGGCAGCGGCGTCGCTTTGCTGGGCAAGAAGTCCGTGTCCGGTCACGGCGACGAGGGCCAGAGCAACAAGTGTTCGAACCGGCATTTTTTTAACTCCTTCATTTGTGGAGAAGACGGACATCACCAACAGTATTTCGGATATCGCAGAATGCCGTCAATAGCGATCCACGCTTCCTGACGACGATGGTGGAGGCGGTTGTGGCTTCCGGAAGCCGCCGTCGTTAAGTAAAATGAAACGATGCCGCTGACAGCGTACGTTCCGCTGGATCGGTACGAGGTCTGAAATGACGAGCCAGTTGTTTATTGATCGCGACAAACTCTCGGTCGTCCAACTCACTAACGGTGGACCAGCCGAGCACAAGTCACCGAGCGGTCGCGTAGTCAACCAGTCCAGGACGATGATCTTGTCGCGCATGAGAACCCTGAACCCTGAACCCTCCCCCATGCTTCCTGACGACGATCTCCGCGCGGTCGAAAAACTGAGCGAATCCTACCGCCGCATCACCGCCGAGCTGTCGAAAGTGATCGTCGGCCAGCGGCAGGTGGTCGAAGAGCTGCTGATCGCCCTGTTTGCCAACGGCCACTGCTTGTTGGTGGGCGTGCCGGGCCTGGCCAAGACGCTGATGATCCGCACGCTGGCCGACGCCCTGTCGCTCAAGTTCAGCCGCATCCAGTTCACGCCCGACCTGATGCCGGCCGACATCACCGGCACCGAAGTGATCCAGGAAGACAAGCCGTCCGGCACGCGCAGCTTCCGCTTCCTGCAAGGTCCGATCTTCGCCAACGTGGTGCTGGCCGACGAAATCAACCGCACGCCGCCCAAGACCCAGGCCGCACTGTTGGAAGCGATGCAGGAGCACCAGGTGACGGTCGGCGGGCAGCGGCACAAGCTGGCCGAGCCGTTCTTCGTGCTGGCCACGCAGAACCCGATCGAGCAGGAGGGGACGTATCCCTTGCCCGAAGCCCAGCTCGACCGCTTCATGTTCAACGTGTTCGTCGATTACCCCGACGAAGACGAGGAGCTGGAGATCGTGCGGCGGACGACGGCCGACGTGGTCCACCAGGTGACGGCGACCTTGACGGCGGAGGAGATTCTTGCGCTGCAACAGATCGTGCGCCGCGTGCCGGTCGCGGAGCACGTCAGCCGCTATGCGCTGAAGTTCACGCGGCTCACGCGGCGCGAGAAGGGCGAGGTGCCTGACTTCGTCTCTTCCTATGTGAGCTGGGGCGCCGGGCCGCGGGCCAGCCAATACCTGGTGCTGGGGGCGAAGGCCCGCGCCGTGCTGCACGGCCGGCACTTTGTGAACAGCGACGACATCCGCTCCGTGGCCGCGCCCGTGCTGCGGCACCGCATCATGACCAATTTCAACGCCGAGGCCGAGGGGATCAAGCCCGACGACATCGTGCGGAGGCTGATCGAAGTCATTCCGCCGGCCGAAGAAGAGGCCACGCTTGGTGGAAAACTATCAGAGGTATTTCGACCCAAACACGCCGGCTAAGCTCTCCGGGGCCGCCGTACGCGTCAGTGCGTCGTCAGCAAAGACATGGGGTCATGGCACAACGGCAGGCACGGTCGCTGATCGGCGGTACGGGCCCCTACCAGGAGTGTACAGACGGGCCGAAGAATTGCGTGGGCCCCAACCCGTGCTGCGCCTCCCGCATGACGAACTGTTCGATTTGCCCAACGGCCCACGTTACCGCGTCCCCGTCAGCCGGTTGATGGAAGACGGCGCGGTCCACGAGTGGGAACCAAGCCGATCGCCGCAGCCGCAGGTCATCGGGAGCGACGAAGATGAGTGGCAACGAAACCGTTTGCAGCACGCCTCCGGGCTCGCGCAGGTTCTCCTGCAGAAGTTCAGCCCACGCTAATTCAACCATTGACCAACCGCGCGGCTGCTCAAGCATCGCTTCGCACCAACACGGTCTAACAATTCCGGAACCGGCGTGATTGCGTGGATCACGCCGGGCCTATTCGGGATTGTCGATCAACTCTTGCAACCGCGTTGCCAATTCGCTCGGCAGTTTGGCCACCCACGATTCGTCGATCAATCCAACGCCGAGCATATCCAACAAATGCACCTGGTCCTTCCGTCGAAACGCCGTCAATTTCATGCGGACCAGGGCGTCGAGCTTGACCAGCCGAAAACGCTCGCTCGGTTCGCTCTCATCTACGTCAGGGGCGGGCAACAGACTGTCTGGCCGCACCTTTTCTTGAGCAAAGACGACATGCACCGCGTCGCGGGCCTTTGCGTCGGGGCCGTCCAGAAAAAGATCGATGCTTGCCACGTGCCGATAAACAAAACCGGCGGCGCTCATGGCGGCGATTGCTCGTTCCAAATCGGACCGCCGCAACAGAATATCGACGTCCTGAGTGTTCCGCACCGCGGCCGAATCGACTTCCGCGACCCAGGCCGCCACGGCGTTTCCACCCACCACCGCGTAAGGCACGCCCGCCGCGTCCAGCGCACGAGTGGCACGCAACAGTCGATCGCGAACTTTCTCCACGGCCCTTACCATCCTTTCCAGCAAAACTTCACCCGAGATCATATCGGCCATCAACCTATCTCTCCCTTGCCCCTCTTCCTGTCTGCCTCTCGCTATTCTATCACCGATCCACCGTATAATGGATTCGACTCCATCACCGATTCGCCTCGACCGCATGCCCTCACGCCCCAGCACCAGCCGACGCCAATTCCGCGAATACCTGGCCGACCTGCGCCGCCGCCGCGCGTCGGGCGAGTTCGATACGCCCGCCCCGCTGCACGGCCACGCCCGGCCGTACACACCCCGAAACCGCTCCTTTTGGACGCTGCTTACCGAGTTTCTGGAACTGCTCCGCGGGCAGCGGCTGCCGCTCGTCGTGGCCCTGGCGACGCTCAGCCTCTCGACGCTGCTCAAGCTCGTGCCTCCGGCCGCCACCAAAATCGTGATCGACAACGTCTTGGGCGGCAAGCCCATCAGCAGCCCTCGGCTGCACTGGCTCGCCGATCAGCAAAGCCACGGCAGGCTGCTCTTGTCGCTGGCCGTCGCCGTGTTCGTGGTTTCGCTGGTGCAGACGATGGTCCATTTTTGCGGCCGCTGGTATGCCACGCGGGCCACCAAGCGGTTGCAAGCCACCGTGCGCAAGAGGGCCTTCGAGCATGCCGCCCGACTGCCGCTGCACCGCGTCTATCAACTCAAAAGCGGCGGCGTGGCCAGCATCCTCCGCGAAGACGCCGGCGGCATCGGCGAGCTGGTGTTCAGCATGCTCTACAATCCCTGGCGGGCCATCGTGCAGCTTTGCGGCAGCATGCTCGTGCTGGCTTACGTCGATGGGCGCTTGCTCACCGGCGCCCTGTTGCTGCTGCCGGCGATTTACTACAGCCATCGCACCTGGATCGGACGCATTCGTCCGCTGCACCGCGACATCCGCCGGCAGCGTCAAGACATCGACGGCCACGCCACCGAGGCCTTCGGCGGCATGCGCGTGGTGCGGGCCTTCGGGCGGCAGCGCAGCGAGGCGGGCCGCTTCGTGCGGGCCGGCGATCTGATGGCCCGGCAAGAGGTGCATGCCTGGTGGTGGTCGCGGGGCGTCGAGATCGTCTGGGACATTCTCGTTCCCTTGTCGTCGGCCGGCCTCTTGCTGTACGGCGGCTCGCAGGTGCTCTCCGGGCAGCTTTCGCTGGGTGAGCTGATGATGTTCCTGGTGTATCTCACCATGCTGCTGGAGCCGCTGGCCGTGCTGGCCGAGAGCGCCACCGCGCTGCAAGCCGGACTGGCCGGACTCGACCGCGTGCTCGACCTGCTGGCCGAACCCGCGGAGATGCCGCCCCTGCCCGGTGCCGCCGTCGTCGACCGCCGCCACGTCGACGGCCGCATTGCCTTGGAAGACGTCAGCTTCTGTTATCCCGGCACGAGCGAGCTCGTGCTGAAAGACATCAACTTGGTGGCCGAGCCGGGGCGGATGATCGCCCTGGTCGGTCCCAGCGGCGCCGGCAAAACGACGTTGTGCAACCTGGTGGCCCGCTTCTATGACCCCACGTCGGGCACCATCACGCTCGACGGCGTCGATTTGCGCGAGCTGGAGGTCGATAGCTACCGCCGGCTGCTGGGGGTTGTGGAGCAAGACATTTTTCTCTTCGACGGCACGGTGGCCGAGAACATCGGCTATGCCAAACGGCAGGCCGGCTTGGACGAGGTGGAACAGGCCGCCCGCATCGCGCACGCCCACGAGTTCATCACCGCGTTGCCGCAGGGTTACGACACGCTGATCGGCGAGCGGGGCGTGAAGCTGAGCGGCGGGCAGCGTCAGCGGCTGGCGATTGCCCGTGCCGTGCTGGCCAATCCGCGCATTCTGATTCTGGACGAGGCCACGAGCAATCTCGACACGGAGAGCGAGCGGCTGATCCAGCACAGTCTGGCGAGGCTGCTGGAAGGCCGCACGAGCTTCGTGATTGCCCATCGCCTGAGCACGGTGGTGCATGCCGACCGGATCGTGGTGATCGAGGCCGGTCGGATTGTCGAAACCGGCACGCACGACGAACTGATGGCCGCCAGCGGCCGCTATCGGCAGATGGTCCGGCAGCAGACGAGCGGTGAAATCGAGTTCGACGATGTTGCGGCCTCGAACTGATCATCGCCAAGCACCCCTGCGGAAAGCAGGGACCGCTCCAAAGCGGTTGCACTTGCGGAAAACAAAGGGTCGCCCGTGGCTCTCTTGCGTTGTAAGTGCTTGCCCGCAACAAGACTTGCGTCGTCGCTGCCGGGTCGCCAAAAAACACCGATGCCCTAGAATTCCAAAAAACTTCGGGGTTGGGTCAAAATCCCTATCTGGCCAGGCCGGGCGAGGGCAAAACTCCCTTCCCACCGCGAGAGGCCAGGCCACGATCAGCACGCGGTCTAAGGGGGCCAAACGCCTCTTCGTGTCGCCGCCGTTGCCGCCGGGCAAGTACGCCTACACCATCCAGGCGGTTATTCCCCGATCCAAACGGGCCACGAACGGTCACCCGCTCACCCGCTCTAAACTCGTGACTTAGATCAAAAAATCGGCTAAGATCGATGTCCGCCCACCTGCGTCCCTCCCCCGCCTGGAACCTGCCGGCTCATGAAACTGCCCGCCTGCTTACCGGTCGTTCTGATCGCCACGCTCCACACGCTTGCGGTTGCGGCGCGCGGCGACGACGTCCCACCCGCCGCGCCACCGTCCTGCGCGTTCGCGGTCGACAATTATTTTGTCGAAGAGGTTTGGACCAAGGTCGGCGCGCAAAAATGCCTGAACTGTCACAAAGCCGGCGGCGACGCCGAGGATAGCCGCTTCGTGCTGCGCGATCCGCAGCGTGTGACCGGCAACGAGCGACGAGCGGTGCTTGAGCACAATCGCGACGCCTTCACGCGGATGGCGCAGCTCACCGAAGGCGGCACGTCGCGGTTGTTGGTCAAAATGACCGGCGGGCTCGATCACGGCGGCCAGGTGGTGCTGCCTGCCGATACAAGCGGCTATCGGATCCTGGCCGACTTCGTGAGCCGCGGCACGCGTCCGGCGGACGGTTCTGCGGCCGACGCCCGCGATTCCAAGGCCCCGCCCTTCTTCCAAGGCATCACGATGCTCGACGACCGCCGCCACTTGCGTCGCGCCACCCTTTCGTTGGTGGGTCGGTTGCCCGCGAGTGCCGAGCTCGAAACGATCCAGCAGCAAGGCTTGCCGGCTTTGCCCGGCTTGCTCAACAAGATGTTCGAGGAAGAGGCGTTCTATGAACGGCTGCGAGAAGGGTTCAACGACATCTTTCTCACGATCGGCATCACGGGCAACCCGGATCAAGTGGTGCTGGCGTACGAGCATTTCACCAACACGCGACAATGGTATGCGAAGCACGACCTGAGCCACATCCAGGATGAAGCCGAGCGGCGCAAGGCGGGCTATAAGTTGGCCGATGATTACCGCCACGCGCTGCTGGCCGAGCCGATGCAACTGGTCGATTACATCGTCCGTCACGATCGTCCGTTCACCGAGATCGTCACGGCCGACTACATCCTGGTGTCACCGTTCTCGGCCCGCGGCTACGGCATTTACGACGAAATCAAGGACCGGTTTCAGGACCCCGACAATCCCCATGAGTTCATCCCGGTCAAGCTCAAGGCGCTGGTGGGCCGCAGCCGATCCACCGATCAGGAATCGGCCACCGGCTTCTATCCCCACGCCGGCCTGCTGAGCACGTTCCAATATCTCGTTCGTTATCCGACGACTGAGACGAACCGCAATCGACTGCGGGCCCGGATGTATTATCAGCATTTTCTGGGAATCGATGCTCTGGAGCTCGCGGCCCGCGTTTCCGATGCCGCGGCGGTCACCGCCAAATACGAGATTCCGACGATGCAAGCCGCCGAATGCGTCGTTTGTCACAAGACGGTCGATCCGGTGGCGGGCTTGTTCCAGGATTACTGGCAATTCGCCGACGGCCTGGGCGTGTATGGCCGGCGCAAAGAGGGCTGGTTCAAGGACATGTTCGCCGCCGGTTTCGAAGGGGAGGATCTGCCGGCCGACGAACGTTGGCGGGCTTTGCAATGGCTGGGGGAACGAACGGCCAAGGATCCGCGCTTCGCCGTGGCGATGGTCGAGCATGTCTACTATATTCTGACCGGCCGCAAGGTGCTCCTGCCTTCCAAGGCGATCGATGATCCTCTTTATCCCGCGCGGCAACGGGCCTATCGCGAGCAGCGCCGCGAGATCGAGCGCATCGCCGCGGACTTCGCCGAGACGAATTTCAATCTCAAGCGGGTGTTCCAAGACTGGATCATGTCGGATTTCTATCGGGCCGACGGCCTCGAGTCGGCTGCGTCCGGTCCCTGTCGACTGGCCGAGCTCGACGATCTGGGCCTGGTGCGGATGCTGGCGCCCGAACAGCTCGACCGCAAGCTCAAGGCCGTATTTGGCGAGAGCTGGGGAAAGCTCGATGGTCAGTTGGCGATGCTCTACGGCGGCATCGACTCGAAGGAAGTGACCGAACGGGCCAGCGATCCGAGCGGAGCGATGGGGGCGATTCAGCGGATCATGTCGAACGACGTGGCCTGTAAGCAGACGGCCCGCGACTTCGCCCGACCGATGCACGAGCGGCTGCTCTTCCCCGCGATCGAGCCGGCCGTCGTGCCCGGAGAGTCTCACGAGGGAGACCAGGCGCTGCGCAAAGCGATGGCCTATCTGCACGAGCGGATCCTCGGTCGCTACGACCCGGTTGATTCGCCCGAGGTCACCCGCACGTTCGATCTGTTTGCGGGCGTCGTACACGACGCGGCCGAGCAGCGTGGGCTCGACAAGCTCGAACGCTGGGCGTGCCGGCAGGGTTCGCCGACTCCGCCCGAAGATCCGCATTACACGGTCCGCGCCTGGCGGGCTGTGGTCACCTATCTCCTCCGTCGCCAAGAGTTCCTCTATGAATAATTCCACGAGACGCGATTTCCTCAATCTCTGCGGCGCGACCGGACTGGGGCTGACCGTCCCCTGGGCCTGGCCCACCGGGTCGTCGGCCGCAGCGCAGGACGCAGTTCAGGACGGCGGCTATCCCGGCCCGTACTACCTGGTTTTCAACGCCGAAGGCGGCTGGGATACGACCTATCTCATGGATCCCAAGGGGGTCAATGGAATGAACCGCCTCTACCAGGAAGGCGACATTCTCACTCGCGGCCCCCACAAATTCGCGCCGACCGCCAAGCACAAGAGTGGTGGCCTGAGCAACGAGGATTTTTATGCCGAGTTCGGCGACGAGTTGTTGGTGCTCAACGGCCTCGATTACTCGGTCAATAACCACTCGCCCGGCGCCCGCTACATGGCTACCGGCAAGCTCGACAGCCTGGCCTATCCGACGTTTGCCGCGCTGGTGGCCGCCTGCAAGGGCGCGACCTGCCCGTTGGCGTTTCTCACCTTCGGCAACTACTCGGCCACGGGGAACATCGTGGCCATGTCGCGCGTTCCGTACGCTCAATCACTGCAAAAGATCGCCAACGCCGACGCCATGGACGGGAACGAGCGCTCGCCCTATCACGATGGCTTTGCGCTCGACCGGATCGAGCGGGCCGTCGAGGCGACCTACCAGGCCCGGGTCGAACAGTCGAGCCTGCCCCGTTTGGAGCGGGCCCAGAACATGCTCTACGCGGCCCAAGTACACTCGAAGGCCCTGCGGCGCGTCACGCCCTACGTTCCCAAGACGCTGGCCAAGGAGCGGCTGGCGCAACAGGTCGACGTGGCGCTGGCGTCGTTCAAGGCGGGCGTCTGCGTGAGCGCGAACCTCTCCATCGGCCAGTTCGACAGCCACGCCAACAACGATCCTGACCAGATGAAGCTGATTCCCGAGTTTTTGGCGGGGATCGCCTATGTGGTGCATCGCGCCGAAGAGCTGAAGATGCGCGAGCAACTTGTTGTGATCGTCCAAAGCGAGATGGGCCGCACACCCAATTACAACGCCGGCAACGGCAAGGACCACTGGTCGATCGGTTCGGTGATGTTCCTGGGCCAGGGGATCAAAGGAAACCGTGTGTTGGGCGCAACGGACGACAAGCTCCAGCCCGTACCGATCAATCCGCAGACGCTCGCCCTCGACGCCGCAGGAGGCCTGCGCGTGCGGCCCGAGCACATTCACCACGCCCTGCGCGAGCACGCGGGGATCGTAGACCATCCTCTCAGCAAGAAATTTCCCTTCGAGATCGCCGACCAGGACAAGCTCCGCGGTTTGTGGGGCTGATCAACAACGGTTGATGATTCAGCGCCAACGCCCGACAGTGGCACGCACACACCACAGGCCCGATGATGAGATCGCCATTTCGCTGGAAGACCCGCTTCACCGCCGCCATGCGGCAGTGTCCCGGCGGCTTGCCGCCGGCTTGCGGTCGAGGCACTCGCGCAGTGCTGGTCTGGTGCGGGGTTTGGCTCCTGTCTTGTACGACAGCGCGTGCCGCCGAGCTCAGCGAGGCCCGACCGCTCGTCAGGCAATTCTGCGTCGACTGTCACGGCGCCGACAGCCCCGAGGCGCATCTCAACCTGGAGCAATTGACCTCTCAGCCCGAGTTCGCCACGCAATTCCGCAGTTGGGAAAAGGTGATCGAGCGGTTGAAGGACGGGCGGATGCCGCCGGCCGACGCTCCGCAGCCGACCGCCGCGGAGCGAAAGCAGTTGATCGAGGCCATCGCTCGGCGACTTGAATGCCTACATCGAACGACACGCGGGCGATCCTGGAAAGATCGTCGTCAGGCAACTGACCAGCGCCGAGTATGCTTACTCCATCGAGGACCTGACCGGTCTCGATCTGATCGACGAGCATGATTTCGTCAACGACGCCGTCGGCGGCGCCGGCTTCACCAATGCGGGCGACGTGCAATTCATCGACGATGCGACACTCGAACGCTATCTCGAATCCGCCAAGAAAACGGCTGCTCACGCCGTGATCGGAGCGGGTCCGCTGCAGTTCGACGTCGACCGTGGCAAGACCGGGCGAGAACTGTCGGCCATCCGCCGCATCCAACAGACTTATCGCTCGCACGGTTTCCGCACCGCGGCCGGCGAAGGCGGCAAACCGTTCGGGCTGCACCTGTACCCCAAGGCGTTTTATGTCGCCTGGAGGTTCCGCTATCGCCAGGCATTGGGGCAGACCGGGGCCACGCTCGCCGACCTCGCTCGCGCAGAGGGGCTGGAGCCGCGCTTCGCGGAATACATCCATTCGCTCTTGACCGCGCCTGCGCTTCGTTTTCCAACCAGCGAAATCGTCGAGCGCTGGCGGAAGCTGCCCGAGCCAGGCGCTGTGTCGATGCAGGCGGTGCGCGAGGCCTGCCATGAGATTTACGATCGTCTGCGCTATTGGCAGCACTTGTTGGCCGTGGAATCGTCCGACGAAGAAGAGGCCGCGGTTCTGACCGACGGAGCGGTGGAACTTTCGAACGAGAGTTCGTTCAAGGCCCGTTTGGATTGGCCCGAGGGAGCCGATCGCGCCACGCTCGAGCTGGCCGTCCTGCCCGTGGCCAAGGCGCAAGCCAAACCGCTTGTGGTCTGGCGCCATCCGCGGATGCGGTTCCGCCGCGACCGCAAATGGATGGAATATCAACCTCTGCGCGCGGTTCTGTCGAGTGAGAGTGCCGACAAGTTGCAGTTCGGGCATCATCCGGCGGACGCCGAAATCGACGCTGACGATTTCGTGCTGGGAGATACCGAAAAGCTCGTGCTCGCCTTTCCCGTGCCGGCCGGCGCCAAGAGCGGTCAGCTCGTCGTCGACGTGATGCTGGATGTGATGCACGGCGACGAAGGCGTGGTCCGCTGCACCGTCTCGGACGGAGTCAATCCCGGCGAGACCGTCGCGGCGACCGGCACCTACTCGGTGCTGCTGGCCGATCCCAACGGCCCCACCTACCGCCGGCTGAAGCCCGGCATCGAGGAGTTTGCGCGCACGCTGCCGGAGGTTTCGCATCGCGAGCCGGCCCCGTCCGACCGCGATCCGATCCCCGCGCCGTTCGACCGCACCTACAATTCGGCCGAGCGCAACCATTTTCACGCCAAGATCAAATATCATCGCGACGACCGGTTTCTGGTCGCCTATCTGCTCGACGACGCGGACCGCGTACGACTGGACCAGGCCTGGGCTGACCTGCTGACCTCCTTTGATTACCACGATGAGTTCTATCGCGTGGTCGCGCGGAAGTTCGATTTGCCCGACGATCGCCGCATGGCCGACATCGACGCGGCCTGGATTGCCACTTTGCCCGATGGGCCGCGGACGTATGTCGAACGGTTGTACAACGATTACCTCGCGGGCCATCGTGCGTTGGCGGCGGCGGAGCCGGGGCACGTCGAGCAGGCTCTGGAGTTGGCCGAACGGGCCTGGCGGCGCCCGTTGAGCGCGGCGGAGCAGGACCGACTGCGCGGCTTCTATGCGCGCCTGCGCGACAATCATGTCGAACATGTTGAAGCCATGCGGTTGCTGTTGGCGCGGATACTCGTGGCGCCGGCCTTTCTTTACCGGACAGAAGCTCCGCCGCCGTCGCCGACGCCTGCGCCGCTCTCCGACTGGGAGCTGGCCGGCCGGCTGAGTTATTTTCTTTGGTCATCGGTCCCCGATGAGCCGCTTCGCCGTGCCGCCGCGGCAGGCCGGCTGCACGGTCCCGAAAGGCTGGCCACCGAGGTCCGGCGCTTGCTGCGCGGTCCGAAAGCCAGCCGCTTCGCCACGGAATTCTTCGGCCAGTGGTTCGGCTTCTATCGCTTCGACCGGCATCGCGGCGTCGACGGCGCGCGGTTCACCGAGTTCACCGAGGCGCTCAAGCAGGCGATGTACGACGAAGCGATTTCGTTTTTCACTCACATCGTGCGCCAGGACCGTCCGGTCGACGAAATCCTGTTCGCCGATTACACGTTCGCCGACGCTCAGCTCGCTCGGCACTACGGGCTGCCGGCGGTCGAGTCGCGCGAGTCGGTGAAATTCGAAGGAACCGGCCAGTATCATCGCGGCGGACTGTTGCGATTGGGGGCCGTTTTGACGGTCACGTCCGCGCCGTTGCGGACCAGCCCCGTGAAGCGGGGCGATTGGGTGCTGCGGCGCGTGTTGGGCACTCCGGTCCCTCCGCCCCCGGCCGACGCCGGTTCGATTGCGGCCGACGACGTTCAGCCCGACGGCCGGACGTTGCGCGAACGCCTGCAAGCCCATCGCCGCGAGACCAGTTGCGTGAACTGCCATTCGCGCATGGATCCGCTCGGCTTCGCCCTGGAGCAATACGACTCCATCGGCCGCTGGCGCGAGCGCTACCGCGACGATCAGCCGATCGATACCAGCGGCGTACTCAACGACGGCGCCGAGATTTCGGGCGTCAGCGGATTGCTTGACTATCTGCACGCGCACCGATCACAATTTCATCAGGTGCTTGTCACGCGGCTTCTGGGCTATGCCTTGGGCCGTCCGGAGTTGGCGTCCGACCGGCCGCTGCTGGACGAATTGGCCGGCGAGCTTGACCGCGGCGGCAGCCTCTCCGACCTGGTGGTGCGGATTGTGTCGACCCGGCAGTTCCGCTATCGCCGAGCAAGCGGCCCGTCGCCCGAAACAGAGCCGCCCGAAACAGAGCCGCCCGAAACCGAGTCGCCGGAAACAGGAGAGCAACCATGAGCCACCGCAAGAAAAGCGGCAACCTTGTATCGCGGCGGCGATTTTTGCGCGGCTGCGGCGCGACGCTGACACTCCCTTGGTTGGAGTCGCTGGCTCGGGCGGCTGAGATCCCGGGACCGCAGGCAAGTTCGGCCGACCAACCGCCGACGCGCTTCGCTTGCATCTTCTTCTCCAACGGCGTCGAGCCGGCCCACTGGTGGGCGCAAGGCGAAGGCGCCGCGATGCAGGTCGGACCGGGCCTCGAGCCGATGCGGCCCCACTGCCAAGACATGGTATTCCTGCGCGGTCTTTACAACGCGCAGGCGGCGGCACACAAAAGCGCGCATCTCGGGCGATCGCCCAATCTGCTTTCCGGCGCCTGGGTAAGCACCGATCAAAACGAGATTCGCGTCGGCCGCTCGTTCGATCAGGTGCTGGCTCAGACCATCGGCAAACAAACGGCCGTCCCCAGCCTGGTTCTGGGCATCGAGCCGACCGAGCTGCGGCTGGAAGATGGACTGTCCATGCTTTATGGGTCGAACATCTCCTGGGCGACCGACACGAAGCCGGGGACCAAGGAGATCTACCCCGCCCGAGTTTTTGACTTGCTTGTCGGCGGCGGCCAAGGGCGGGAATCGGACCGCAGCGTGCTGGATGAGGTGTTGGCCGACGCCCATGACCTGAAGCGCCGCGTCAGCCGCTCCGACGGCCACAAGCTCGACGAATATCTGGAGTCGGTCCGCAGCATCGAGACCCGCATCGCCCGCGCCGGCGAAGAGGGCCGCTTGGAAGGCTGGCGGCCGACGTTGACCAGGGCCAACATGGCGCGTCCCGACGGTCCGTTGCCGCAGGACATACCGGTCCATATTCGGCTCATGCTGGATCTGATCGTGCTGGCGTTTCAGATGGACAAGACGCGCATCGCCACCTGCATGCTGAACAACGATCTATCGCAGATGAACTTCGGCTTTCTGGAAGGCGTACGCGGCAGCCTGCATCTCGACCTGACGCACAACGGCCGCGACCCCGAGCTGGAAGCGATGTACCTGAAGACCAACCAGTTCCACATCGCCCAGTTCGCTTATCTGGTCGAGCGCCTGAAAGCGATCGACGAAGGCGAGTACACGCTGTTGGACAATTCCGTGCTGTTGTGCTGTTCCAATTTGTTCGACGGCGACAAACATCAGGCCGACCAGATGCCGATGATTCTGGCCGGCCGCGCCGGCGGACGCCTGCAGACGGGACGTGTGCTCGACTATCTCGATGCCGGCGACGAAAACCGCCGCGCGTGCGGCCTTTATCTTTCGCTGATGGAACTGATGGGCGCGCCCCAGACACGTTTCGGCGACGCCGAGCGGCCCCTCGCCCGGCTCTGAGCTATACTGCACGCGGCCGAGAATGAGGCATTATTCCGCGAGCAAAAGCGGTGGCTGGGGCGGAGCTTGGCCGGATAGCGGCTGGCGTCCATCAACGGTGTGGCGGCCAAGCGATGCCCCGGTTGGACGCACCGGGGCATCGTCTGGCCGCCGACATGAACGAAGTGCGAGCTCGACCTGGCCAGGCTCTGCCCCAGCCACCGCCAAGGTCTCATTCGCGGCCGCGTGAAATACAGGACTGAGTTGCATGAGACGACGTGACACATTGAAGATCTTGGCGACGTTGCCTTGGGCCGCGGCGGCCAACGCCTTTGTCCGGGAACACCGCCAGCCGCTGGGTTTGGTGATTCATTCATACGCGGTCCGCGGCTCCAGACCGCTCAGGCCCGAGTTTCCTCCGCTGTCCGATCCACTGGACTTCGTCGTGTACGCGGCCAGCTTGGGCGCGGCCGGCGTGCAAACGCGCATCGGCCCGCGGGAGCCGGCGGCACTCGACCGCTTGCGAGAAGCCGTCGCGGCGCGCGGCATGTACCTGGAAGGCACGATCGCGCTGGTCAAGGACGAAGCCGACCTGGCCCGCTTCGAGGCGGAAGTGCTGTCGGCGAAAGCGGCGGGGGCCGAAGTGCTCAGGACCGTCTGCCTCTCCGGCCGCCGCTACGAAGTGTTTCATTCGCGAGACGAATTCGACAAATTCGCCCGGCGGTCCTGGCAGTCGCTGGTGCTTGCGGAACGGACCGTCGCGCGTCACGGCATGCGACTGGCGGTCGAGAACCACAAAGACTGGCGCGTCGATGAGATGCTGGACTGGTTGAAACGGCTCAGCAGCGAATACGTCGGCGTTTGTCTTGATACGGGCAACAGCATTGCGCTCGTCGAGGAGCCGCTCTCGGTCGTCGAGGCTTACGCTCCTTGGACGATGACCGTCCATTTGAAAGACATGGGCGTGGCCGAATATGAAGACGGCTTTTTGCTCTCCGAGGTGCCTTTCGGCCAGGGCTTTTTGGACCTGAAAAAAATCGTGTCGCTGATTCACGCTTCCCGGCCGGAGGCGCGATTGAACCTCGAAATGATCACGCGCGATCCGCTCCGCGTGCCGTGCCTGACGGACGATTACTGGCGGACGATGCCGGAGCTTCGCGCCTCGCAGCTTGCCGCCGCGGTGGCGCGCGTGCGTCGGCACAAGTTCCCCGGCGAGTTGCCAACCATCAGCAACCTCCCGCATGCCGAGCAGCTCGAACGAGAAGCCGCGAACGTTGCACATTGCTTGCACTATGCACACTGACCATCGCCAGGTGAGCGGCGTGGAGCAGAGCCTATTCCGCATCGCTGGACCGTCGGCCGCCAAAGTCGGTCCATCCCAGTTGGCCATCCTCGCGAATCGGCGTCGCGCTCATCGTCCGTTTCCGATTCGAGGACCGCGAGGCAATCGCGAGCCCGCCGGCCGGTCCGCATTTGAGACCCGTACCGGATTTGCCGGCCTCACGATAGAAAGCTCACCGACTTGGCGGTCCTCGATGCGAGAGACTTGAGTCAAAATTCTCGGATTTGGCACCCTTCGTGCTAGGGAGTATGCTTCCTACGAATGGCCCGTGTTTCGTCGATCAAACGGTTTCAAAGTATTGTGCTGGAGGTGAGCGGTGGCGACTCAGTTGCGTGCGGCGGCGGTCTTGTTGGTCGTGCTGGTCGTGGGCGTGACTCCGGTTTCCGCCCAGCAGTGGGCCCGCAAGATGTTCAAGGAGACGCAGTTCAACTTCGGTGGCGTGGCCCGCGGCGCCAAGACCGAACACCGTTTCAAGTTTACGAACCTGTATATGGAGGACGTCCATATTGCGGGCGTCCGGGCGAGCTGCGGATGCACCACACCGTGGGTCACCAAAGACACGCTCAAGACCTACGAAACCGGCGAACTCGTGGCTCATTTCAATACCGACCGCTTCACCGGACAGCGCGGCGCCACCCTGACCGTGGTCATCGACCGCCCGTTTCCGGCTGAGGTGCAGCTCCGCGTCGACGGCTACATCCGCACCGACGTGGTCGTCGATCCGGGCAGCATCGTCTTCGGCCCGATCGATCAGGGCCAGGCGGCGGAGAAACGCGCCAACGTGGCCTACGCCGGCCGCGGCGACTGGAAGATCGTCGACATCAAGAGCAGCAATCCCTTTGTCACGGCCAAGGCGGTCGAAACGAACCGCCGAAATGGGCAGGTTGCCTACCGGCTCACCGTGTCCGTGGCTCCCAATGCCCCGGCCGGATACCTGCAAGACCAGCTTATTCTGGTGACCAACGACCGCAATTACACGCAGGTGCCGGTGGCCATCGAAGGCCGCGTCGTGCCGGATCTGACCGTCAATCCGACGCTCGTCTCGCTGGGCCGCTTGCAGCCGGGACAGGCGGTCCGCAAGCAGATCATCGTGCAAGGCAAACAGCCTTTCCGCATCACGCGGGTCGAATGCGACCACGGCGGATTTCAGTTCGACCTTAGCGCCGCGGCCCAAGAAGAGCTGAAAACCGTACACCGCGTCCCGGTTGTCTTTGTGGCCGGCAGCCACGCCGGCAAGATATCGGGCACGATCCGGATTGAAACCGATCTGCACGGCGGTGCGGCCACCGAGGTGCGGGCGACGGCCCAAATCGTGCCTACCGAAATCACCGCCGCCGAGCTAAAATAAGTGAGGGCTTTTTAGCTTGACGACTTGTCGGGCAGGCTTTTGGCCTGAAAGAAAGAGGTGACCCATGAGACCCATCATCGCTGCATTGACCGCCTTTGTCGTGGCCGCCGCCGCCTCGGCGGCTTCGGCCCAAGCGATTGTCTACGAAACCTACAGCCCGCTCGTCGTGCAGTCGCCGGTGGTGTACGAAACCTGGCGTCCGGCCGCAAGAAACTACAACTACAATCCGCCGGTTTCGTCGCCGAATTTCACGGGCTACACGTCGAACTACGGCAACTACGCCGCCACAACGACCTATTACGCCTATTCGCCGGTCACCACCTATAGCCCCGTGGTCACCGAGACCGTCACCGCCTATAGCCCTGTTGCGACAACGGCCTATAGCCCTGTGGCGACCACGACTTACAGTCCGGCGGTCACAACCTATAGCCCGGTGCTGACCGCGCCGGTGGTCGCCGCCCCCGTGGTGACGAGCTATTACACGCCCGTGGTCGTTCGTCCGCGCTATTTCGTGCCCGGCGAGCCGGTGCGGAATTTCTTCCGCGCGCTGGGTCCGTGATTCCAGTCGGCGGCCTGCAAATGCCGAACTGATTGGAAAGCACGGACATTTCAACATGCAGTTACCGCGTCACGGGCAACTCGATGACCGTCGCCGCCGGGTTTTGACCGACGAAGTGATGGGGAGTTCGCCCGCCATGGCGGAGCCATCGGCCGACGGCACCGGTGCCAGCAACACCGGCTCGCGGCGGCGCGCGACGAAAAACGCACGTTCGTATGGAGACGACGTCTTGACTGACCGCCAACCGCGCCTAACCGATCTGGTTCCACAACGCTACAGCCTTCTCTTCGTGGGCCTGTTTGCGGGGCTGATCGTGGTCGCGGGACTGGAGGCCGCGTATCTCTGGCTGCCCAAATTGACGGCCATGACCAGCGACGGCCAGCTTGCGGCCGTCGATCTGGAAGCCGAGGGGTCGTTGGCCAACTGGTTCTCGTCGATGACCTTGGCTCTGGCCGCGGTCGTGGCGGCCATCATCTTCTCGTTGCGGCGGCACCGGCAAGACGACTATCACGGTCGCTACCGCGTCTGGCTGTGGGCCGCCTTGCTGTGGATGGCGATGAGCATTGATGAAAGCGCCAGCCTGCACGAAGGATTCAAGGAATTGGCCTCGCACTTCAGCGGGCAGCGGGGCTACGGCGACGGCTCGATCTGGTGGATCGCGGGCTATGGCCTGGTCTTCGCCGCGCTGGGCATCCGGCTGTTTTTGGAGATGCGTTGCTGCCGTCTGTCGTGTACCGCCCTGGTGGCCGGCGTGGGCTGCTATGTCGCCGCCGTCGTCGCCAAGATCGGCATCGTGCCCGAACTGGGCGGCACGTATGCCGTGATGACGGAAGAAGGCGGCGAAATGCTGGGCGACGTGCTGTTGCTCTTCTCGATGGCGACGCACGCGCGATACACCATTCTCGACGCAAAAGGGGCGCTTTCCACGAAAGCCAAGAAGGCCGCCAAAGCGAAGTCGGAAAAGAGCGCCGCCGCGGAACTGAAGAAGGAGCCGTCGAGCAAATCGCAGGCGGCCGCGGAGCCGGTGAAGCGGTCGTGGTTTGGCCGGACGACGGTCGACGCGGCCCACGCTTCTCCGCCCGCCCCGGCCGCCAGGACCCTCGAGAGCTCGAAGGCCGGCGGCAAGTCGGCGTCGAAGCCCGCCGCGCAGCAGGCGACGGCCGACGAGGGCGGCGACTCCGCGACACGCACAGCCCGAAGACCGCCATCCGACTCTGCCGAAGACGACTACGACTTCGAGACGGACCGCCGCTTGAGCAAGGCGGAACGGAAGGCCCGGCGCCGCCAAAAGGACCGTTCGCGGCCGGGGGAGTGACGGCCCGCGGCTGTCAGTTTTCGGGCATGCCGCGCACGCGTTCGATCGCGGCACGCAACGACGGCACGCGATAAGCGATACGATCGAGCAGTCGCGCGAAAAACGGCACATCCGGCGCCAAGGTGATCGCGCCCCAGGCGAGAAACAGCCAGCCGGGCAGCACCGGCAACTGCAAGCCGGCAACGCCCAACAACATCAGGCCCCATCCGGCGAACTGCCGCCCGAGTCTCCAACGCTGCAAAACGCCCCGGTCTTTTCCCGTCGGCGGCTCAGCCTGTGGCAATTCTTCTGAAGCGGTCATGCGGCATGAATCCTTGGAATTCGATATCGTTCATTGTACGCGCATCTGACAAGAGATGTTCTGGAAAAGAATTCGAGGGATTCGAGAGGTCAGGTGCTTGACAACACGGGATCCCGTCTGCTGTTCTCCGACTCCAACGTTGGTTTCGCCGCTTCGGCGTTCATCCGAGAGCGCGCCAGACCGAGTAAAATGACCGACCGCCGACGACAGCGGGGCGTTGCCGATCAATTCCGGAGGTCCGTCGATTTGAGCTGTGCCTCGGGGCTGCTCAGTTCGATTACGGATTACGCGGCCAACGTCTGGAGCGTTGGCATGACGACCGGCGACCTGACCAGCCTGACGGAACCGGACCCAGGATCCGGCTCGCCGGTGTGGCAATATGCCTACAGCGGCGGCTACATGACCAGCGAAACCGATCCCATGTCGGGCCAGACGGTGTTCACGCTCAACAGCAACCACCGCCTCAGTGCGACGACGCTGCCCGGAGGCGCGAGCACCAGCGCCACCAGCGAGCAGAACTACGGTTACGGCGGCAGCCAATACCAGCCGGCCGACGCCACGCCCACTTCGAGCGTGGTTCCCAGCACGACCGACCCGAACGGCAACACGAGCGATTACCAAACCAACCAGTTCGCGGAACCGATCAGCGAGACCGATCCGTACGGCAACGTCGAGACGATCCAGCGAGACTCCAACGGCTTGCCGACCGTGATCACCCTGCCGCCGCCGGCCACCGGCGACGCCGAGCCCGTGACCGACATCTATTACGACTCGACCGGCGACGAGACCTACGCCACAGGCGCGGCGCCCACCTACGGCACTTACACCTACACGGCCGACAGCTTCGGCCAGTGGGCC